>ENA-USYR01000027-USYR01000027.1-human-gut-metagenome-genome-assembly--contig:-NODE-27-length-71984-cov-12.189731_pt1 | contig 71984 bp, 76 predicted proteins | sample MGYA00250064_ERZ773510 | MGnify/ENA primary metagenome ERZ773510 (study PRJEB29103, sample SAMN06112082) | human gut metagenome | biome: human gut; feature: ankylosing spondylitis patient; material... | reverse complement strand
GGGGCTTTTCATACCGCCGGGTGCGGGGAGAGGCCTTCTGAATATATTTGCCGTCCATATAGTTTTTGCCCTGATAGACCTCCCGGCCTTCGGTCAGGAGGTAATCCGGGATCTCACGTCCTACTGCGTTTTTCATACCAAATCCCCCTCGTACATACCGCAGGCCCGGGCCAGCTTCAGGGTGCGCTCCGCCCCGGGAATGAATGCGATGTCGATCATCTTGCCGTCCACGGTGAACACGCCCACACCGGCGGCGGACTGCTCCCGGTAGGCCCGGATGATCTTCTCTGCCTGGCGGACCTCCTTCTCCGTGGGGGCGAATACCTGGTGGACGAAGCGGATCTGCTTGGGGTTGATGAGGCTCTTGCCGTCAAAGCCCATGGCCTTGTTTTGCAGGACCTCGGCCCGGAAGCCCTCCTCATCGTCCAGGTTGGTGAACACCGTGTCAAAGCACTGGATCCCGGCGGCACGGGCGGCCAGCAGCATCTGTCCCCGGGCGGCCAGCATATCCACGCCGTCGGGCTGGGGCACGGTCTGCATACACTTGCGGAAGTCGCCGCCGGAGATGGCTACGCCGAACATCCGGTCCGAGGCCGCGCAGATCTCATAGGCGTTCAAAATGCCCTTGGGGCTCTCCAGGGCGGCCATGAGCAGGGTGCGGCCCTTCTCCACGCCGAACTCCTCCTCGGCGGCCTCCACGGCGCGCTCCACGGTCAGCACGTCCTGGGCGCTCTCGCACTTGGCGATGCGGATGCCGTCGGCTCCGCCGGCCACGCACACCCGGACGTCCTCCTGCCAGTGGGGGGTGTCCAGGCCGTTGATGCGCACGATGACCTCGGTATCGCCGTAGTCGATGGTCTTCAGAGCGTGGTACAGGGAGAAGCGGGCGGCGTCCTTCTGGTTCTCCGCCACCGCGTCCTCCAGGTCCAGCATAATGGAGTCGCAGCCGTAGATATAGGCGTCCTTGATCAGGCCCGGCTTCTGGGCATTCATAAACATCATGGTCCGGCGCAGCCGGAACCGCTCCGGTCTGGGACGAGGGATCATCGCACCACACCTCCCCAGGGAATATTTTGGGCGGACTGCCCGCAGGAGCGGAACACCGCGCACTCCACACGGGCCTTCAGGGTGCAGTCCAGGGCCCCCTTGTCCACCACGGTCACCTGGGCGTCGGTGACGCCCAGCCGCTCCAGCGTCTCCAGCACCGTGGCCCGGATCTGGCGGCCGTACTGGTTCATCACGCTGCTGCTCAGCTCCAGCTGGACCCCGCCGGCCCCAGGCTCTACCGTCACCTGGGCGTCGCTGGATTCCAGAGTGCCTGCCACGGCAGCTTTTTGGATCTCCATGTAAACTCCTCCTTTTGTCGATCGGCAGTATGCTTCTGATGAGAACCTTATCACAGGATTCAATATAGGTCAAATACAATTTATTTTATATAAAACATAAGTAAAAAGTTATGAGATGAAAAGACGCCCCTGGAGAAGCACAGCCTGCTTCCCCAGGGGTAGGAGCGTTCGTTAGTTATGAACAGCCTGATTCTGATGGAACTCCTCCTGGATCGCGGCCAGCTTGGCCTCGTCCTCGATCAGGTCCAGGCCGGTTCCGGCCAGTACCTTGGCGGCCACCATGACCGCCTCGTGAGCCTCGTCGGTCTTGCCGGCATTGAGGAACTCGATGGAGTGGGAGGAGGTCCCGGCGGGGACCATAGCCACCCGGATGCAGCTGCCGGGCAGCTGGTACATCACGTTGCTGAAGTCGCTGGAGCCGGTCTTTTCCCGGGGAGGGCTGATGCGGGGGGCGCCCACCAGGCGGGCGTTCTCCATCAGCAGGTCGTTGAGCTTCAGCACGGGGATCTTGTTGGCCAGACGGTCCCCCTCCTTGATGTCAAAGGTCACGTCGGACATCAGAGCCGCGCCCTGGATGATCTTCAGGAAGCGCTCCACCACGCCGTCCAGCTTCTGCCGGGAGTAGGAACGCAGGGAAAAGACGCCCACGGCGGTGTCAGGCACCACGTTGACCGGGCCAGGGGACTGGGAGATGGTGTAGTGCATCCGGGTATCCTCGGGCACATGCTCCCGGAGGAACTCCACCGCCTGGAAGGCCAGGAGCAGGGCGTCCAGGGCGCTGCGGCCGGCCTCCGGCTTCAGGGCGGCATGGGACTTCTTTCCGTGGAAGGTGACGGTAAATTTGGACATGGCCATGGACTTGACATCTACGGTGGTGGTGGGGGAGCCGTGCATCATCAGAGCCACGTCGATGTCCTGGAAGCAGCCCTTTTCCAGCATCCGCAGCTTGCCGTGGGCGGTCTCCTCCGCGGGGGTGCCGTACACTACAACGGAGAAGGGGCGGTCTCCGGCACAGTCCTTCAGCGCCTTGGCGGCCCCAACGATGGCGGGACCCTGCATATGGTGGCCGCAGGCGTGGCCCAGGCCCTCCAGGGCGTCATATTCACACAGAAGACCGATGCGGGGGCCGCCCTGGCCGTTGCGGAACTCGGCCCGGAAGGCGGTCTCCACCCCGCCGGTGCCGGTCTCCACCTGGAAGCCGCTCTGGGTCAGGTAGTCGGTCAGTTTTTTCTGGGCGTGGAACTCCTGAAAGCCCAGCTCGGGGTCGTCGAAAATACTGTCCGCCATAGCGGTCAGCGTGGTGCGCTGTGCTTCCACAGCTTGGAACAGATGCTCTTTCAAAGGGATTCCTCCTTATAATAGTCCTCCGCCCCGGGGCGGGGCGGAGGGAGTTGGATGTGTGGAACAGGGTCAGGCCAGGTGGATGAACTGGGCAATGGCGACCAGGATACAGCCAATCAAGACCCAGACCAGGAAGATCTTTCCGATGAAGCGCATCCAGCGGTCATAAGGGATGTTGGCTGCACCGATCAGGCCCATCAGCGCGGTAGAGGTGGGGAAGATATAGTTGCCGAAGCCGTCGCCGAAGTTGAAGGCCAGGATGACGGTCTGACGGGTCATGCCAACCAGATCGGCCACAGGCAGGAGCAGGGGCATCATCACAGCGGCCTGCCCAGAGCCGGAAGCCATAAAGACGTTGAACACAGTGCAGATCAGGAACATAGCCGGAGCCTGCAGCACGGTGGGGACCAGATCCAGACCGCCGGCCAGCACATGGACAATGGTGTCCATGACGCCGCCGTCCGTCAGGATCAGGGCGATGGAACGGGCGGAGCCCACGATCATGACCGCGCCCAGCATAGTTTTGCTGCCGGCCACGATGCCCTTGGCGATGTCAGAGAAGCTTTTGCCGGCCAGCAGGCCCACTACGATGCCCAGCCACAGGAACATGGCCGCGAATTCCGCCATATCCCAGTCCAGCTTCAATCCGCCATAGACAATGATGCTCAAGGTGATGACCAGGGCGGCCAGGATGGCGATCCGGCGTCCGGTCAGCTCGCCGAAGGAGGACAGGTCGGTGGTGGAAGCCTTCATCTCGCTTTGAAGATCCAGATCGTACATGGGGCTGAGCTGGGGATTTTTCTTGATCTTCATGGCGTAGCGGATGAGGAACAGGTTGGTGACGACCCAGAACACCACCAGGCAGATGGCGCGGTACCAGATCCCGGAGAAGGGGACCAGACCCGCGATCTCCTGGGCCAGCAGGGTGGTGCTGGTCTGCAGCGTGCCGGTCGAAAAGCCCACAGCGCCGCCCAGCAGAATGATGGACACACCCACCAGGGAGTCAAGCCCCAGGGCGAAGGACAGCATGACGGTGATGGGGACGAAGGGGATAAACAGGTTCACGCCCTGATTGGTGGCGATCAGAGTAAAGATCAGGGTGAGCATGGGGATGAAGATATAGAAGCGGTTGGAGAATTTCCGGGCCACCTTGGCGATGGACGCCTGGAGGGCGCCGCTCTCGGTAATCAGGTGGAATGCGCCGCCCGCGAACATCAGCATGAAGATCAGGTCAGCGGCGTCCATGAAGCCGTCGATGACATAGTTCATAATCTTCAGGGGGTTGACTGGCGTGTTTTCGACATAGTGGAAGCTCTCCGGATCGATCAGATTCCGTCCGGTGACTGCGTCCTCAAAACGCACATAGGCGCCGGACGGCACGACCCAGGTAAACAGGACCGCCGCAAAAATGATCATAAAAATAATGACCAGTGTATGCGGCATTTTAAACGCTTTCTTTTTGGTCAGTTCTTTTGCCTCTCCCATCAGTTGGTTCCTCCTCTTGTTTTGGATCGCCCGCAGCAGGGCCGGATGGCTGCTGCGGACCTCCCCGGTCAAGTATGCCCGCTCCGGCTGCAGCCTGGATCGGGAGCAGGGGGCTTGCCGGCTTGTCTGTGGTTTAGTATAATGGAGGACAATGGGAAAGTAAAATTGAGGCATGTTAGAAATGATATAAGAAAAACTTATGGATACGCGAGGGGAGATGACCCATGAATCTGAAGGAACAGCAGTATATCGTGACCCTGGCCGGCTGCGGAAGCATGACCCAGGCGGCCAAAAAGCTGAACATCACACAGCCAGCCCTATCCTCCTATCTGGCCGGGGTGGAGAACAGCCTGGGCTATCCCCTGTTTGAGCGGACGGGAAAGGCGCTGCGCCCAACCTATTTGGGCGAGCTCTATCTGGAGAAGGCCAGAAAGATCCTGGCGCTGGGGGAGGAGTTCCAGCAGCAGCGGGAACAGGTCCTCCACGGCTATCAGGGCCGGATCCGGGTGGGGATCCCGATCCGCCGCTCGCCCCACCTGATCCCCTCCGCGCTGAAGATCTTCCGCAGCCGCTTCCCCAATGTGGAGGTGGTCGTTCAGGAGGGCAATCAGCGGGCCATGACTGAGATGCTTCGGGAGGATCAGCTGGACCTGATGCTGTGCAACCTAGTCAACCAGGAGGGCGAGCTGGAGTATGAGCATCTCTGCTGGGATCCGGTGATCTTTTTGGTCCAGAGCGCACATCCCTGCTGCCGGTATGCCCGGTACCGGGATACATTTTACCATCCCTGGATCGATTTGCGGGAGTTTGAACAGGAAATTTTTATTTTGCAGCACCAGGGCCAAAGCCTGCGCCAGTACTCCGATCAGCTGCTGGAGGAGGCGGGACTGTCTCCCCAGCGGATCACCCAGATCCGGAACATCGAGACTGCGGCACAGATGGCTGCCAATGGGCTGGGGGTGTCCTTCTGCCTCGAGAGCTATTTCCGGCATATGATGTTCATTCAGCCGCCCTACCGCTTCTCTGTAGGTGAACGCCAGCTGGCGGCTGATTTCTCCGCTGCCTACCGGCGGGGCAGGCAGCTTCCGGAGTATACCGTGCAGTTCATACACCTGCTGAAAAACCTTATGGAGATGGAAGTGGGACGAATGGTCGAAATGGATAAAAGTGTGAATAAAAATTTGTGAGAAACAGAGAGGGGAATTGGGCGGATCTTGTATGCTGGGGCTGTGGTTGTGCGGTATGAATAAGAAAATGGCACGGCGGAGGCGGGAAATGGATAGATCGAACGGAGGCGGTCGGCGGTGAATGTGAGACAGGCGCTGTATATTCGAACCATTGCGGAGGAGAAGGGGGTGACCGCGGCAGCAAAAAAACTCCACATCTCCCAGCCCTCCCTGAGCCAGATGCTGCGCCAGATCGAGGAGGAGGCCGGCACGCCGCTGTTTGAGCGCGGGACCCAGGTGTTTCATCCCACTTACGCCGGCGAGCGCTATCTCCATGCAGCGGAGGTGATCCTGAACACCAATGAGATTTTGGAGAACGAGCTGCGGGAGATCCGTGGGGAGGAGCGGGGCAGGCTGCGTCTGGGGATCAGCGTACAGCGGTCCATCCAGCTGCTGCCAAAGGTCCTGCCGGAGTTTACCCGGCTGTATCCCAAGGTGGAGTTCCGCCTCCGTGAGGCGGGAAGCGCCCATCTGGAACAGATGGTCCAGAGCGGACAGGTGGATCTGGCCTTGGCCTCAGTGGAGCCGGCCAGTCCGCAGCTGGAGTACCGGCTGATCCACCGGGAGCGCATCGGGATCCTCACCGGGCCGGGCAGCCCTCTGGCACAGAGGGTCCCGTCCGGGTCCAGCATTCCCCTGTCCGAGGCCATGGACGCGCCCTTTGTGACGCTGCGGTCAGGACACAGCGCCCGGATCGTCCAGGAGCGTCTGTTCCGGGAGCAGGGTCTGCACCCACAGGTCTTTCTGGAGACGGACATCATGGAGGCGGCCCGGCAGATCGCGGTCCGGTGCGGCTATTATATAGTGTGCGCGGACAGCTATCTGCCCAACGGAGTGTGCTTTTATCCCCTGGAGGGCTATGAGAACCGCAGGCACTTTTACGCCTGCCTCCGAAAAGGGGAGCCCGTCGCCCACTATGTGGACGCGCTGATCCGGATGGTGGGGGAGGTGTAGACTGGAGCGGGGGATCCCAAAACAAATTGCGGATTTGATGAGACTGCACCCTTGAGAAACAAGAAGGGCTATGTTACAATGTGGTTTACTGTATAAGCCCATGCCGAGAAATGGGCTGGGGGCTGGCAGACGGCGGAGCAGCAAGGCTTGGGTTGATTAAGCCCACTGAATTGGCGGAAAGCCGGAAACCCTTGAAAATAAAGGAGATATAGGAAACTATGAAATTAGGAATCGTGGGTCTGCCCAATGTGGGCAAGAGCACCCTGTTCAACGCCATCACCAACGCCGGCGCGGAGAGCGCCAACTATCCCTTCTGCACCATCGACCCTAATGTGGGTATGGTGGCCGTCCCCGACCACCGGCTGGACAAGCTTGCTGAGATGTACCACCCGAAAAAAACCACTCCGGCGGTCATTGAGTTTGTGGATATTGCCGGTCTGGTGAAGGGAGCCAGCAGGGGCGAGGGCCTGGGCAACAAGTTTTTGGGCAACATCCGCATGACCGACGCCATCGTCCATGTGGTGCGCTGCTTTGACGATGACAACGTGATCCATGTGGAGGGCTCCACCGATCCTGTCCGGGACATGGACACCATCGACCTGGAACTGGTCATGGCCGACCTGGAGATGGTGGAGCGCCGCATCGACAAGGCGAAGAAGGCCGCCAAGGGGGACAAGAAGTTCCTTCAGGAGGCCGCCGACTTTGAGGGACTGCGGGATTGGCTCAACGACGGAAAATCTGCCCGCTCCTATGAGGACGTGGACATCGCCGCGGAGTACCCGGACTGCGAACTGCTGTCCCTCAAGCCGGTGATCTACGCCGCCAATCTGGACGAGGATGGGTTCTCCAACCCGGAGAGTGTGTCCTACTACTGTCAGGTGGAGCAGCGGGCCAAAGAGCAGGGCGCCCAGGTCATCCCTGTGTGCGCCAAGCTGGAGGCAGAGATCGCCGAGCTGGACGGCGAGGAGAAGAAGATGTTCCTGGACGATTTGGGAGTAGCCGAATCCGGTCTGGACCGGCTGGTGAAGGCCAGCTATACCCTGCTGGGCCTGATCTCCTACCTCACCTCCGGCGAGGACGAGTGCCGGGCCTGGACCATCAAAAAGGGGACCAAGGCCCCGCAGGCCGCCGGGAAGATCCACTCCGACTTTGAGCGGGGCTTTATCCGGGCCGAGGTGGTGTCCTATGAGGATCTGATGGCCTGCGGCACCATGGCCGCAGCCCGGGAAAAGGGCCTGATCCGCTCCGAGGGTAAGGAATATGTAGTCCAGGATGGCGATATTATCCTGTTCCGCTTCAATGTGTAAGGGGTTTGTTCCCTGTCGGTGAACGGAAAGTCATCCGCCTGGACCACATGGGAGCAAAGCGACCCGCGCCTTTTGGCGCGTCAATTCCCCGCAGAGCGGATGTGGATAATCCCATAAAATGATTGTAATTTTAAATAAAATCATGTACACTATGGACAACCGAAGAAGATGAAGGAGGTTCCATCTATGAAAGTTGCGCGTTTTGTGCTGAAGATCGTGGCCCTGTCTCTGGCGGCTGCGGCTGCGGTGTGTGCTGTGATCGCCTATTGGGATAAGTTGAGCGAGCTGGGGGGCTGTGCCAAGGCCCGGCTCCAGCAGAAGGCCTGCGCCTCGGAGTATGAGGATTACGAGGAGTAAGACTGCGGAATGATGGTATGAACGGCCCCCCGGTGCGGATCTGGATCCGCACCGGGGGGCCTGCACATTCTTCTGGAGGATCGGAGCCGGATCAAAGGCCGGCGTCCCGGATGACCGCCTTCAGACGGGCTGCGGAGTCCAGCAGCGCCTGGCGCTCTCCGGGGTCCAGAGGGATCTCCAGCACCGACTCCACCCCGTTCCGGCCCACGATGGCGGGGATGCTGAGACAGAGACCGTCCAGCCCGTACTGGCCCTGGAGCAGGACAGAGACGGGGAGCATGGCCCGCTCATCCCGGACGATGCACTCGGCGATTCGGGCCACAGCCATGGCGATCCCGTAGTAGGTGGCCCCCTTACGGCGGATGATCTCATAGGCGCTGTCCCGCACCTCGCGGTAGATGCGGTCCAGCCCAGCCCGGTCCGGACGGCCCCGCAGCTGGCAGAAGCGGTCCAGATCGATGCTGGAGATGTTGGCGCTGCTCCATACCGCCAGCTCACTATCTCCGTGTTCACCGAGAATGGCGGCGTGGACGTTGCGGCTGTCCACGCCCAGCTCCTGTCCCAGCAGATATTTCAGGCGGGCGGTATCCAGCACCGTGCCGGAGCCGAACACCTGTCCGGCCGGAAGTCCGGACAGCCGCCAGGCGGCGTAGGTGAGCACATCCACCGGATTGGATACCACCAGAAGGATGCCTTGAAATCCACGGCCGGTGAGCTCGGGCAGGATGCGCCTGAGAATGGCGGTGTTCCGCCCGATGAGATCCAAGCGGGTCTCGCCCGGTTTCTGGCTGGCTCCGGCAGCGAGGATGACCATGGAGCAGTCGGCTGTATCGTCATAGGTCCCGGCATAAATCTGCATGGAGGCGGCGTATGGGAGGCCGTGGCTCAGGTCCATGGCTTCCCCCGCGGCCTTCTCCCGGTCAGAGTCGATGAGTACCAGCTCGGAGTATAGTCCGCGCTGCATCAGGCTGAAGGCGATGGAGGCCCCCACAAAGCCGCAGCCGATAATGGCTGCCTTTCTCACGTCGATCATCATTTACACGCTCCCTTCCACCATAGTCTGCCCGGCTTTTCGGCGGGGGATACCAACGACTGCTGGGTGAGATGGGAGAGAGTGATTTTGCATGTTCCTTAGAATTGATCTGTCAGGAGAGGAAACTCGGGACTGGGATAACTGCACATATTTCCTTTAAAAATCATGGAGAAAAATATTTATACAGCCGATTAATTGGTGAAAAATAGCCGAACAACAACTAAAAAACTGTGGATCCCACAATGTTTTTCTTGACAATCTGCAAGGTATATAGTACATTATATTCAAATTGAAACAGAAAGAGAGGGGAGACAGTGTGGGACAATGGCTTCCGGGCAAGCATATTTGTGTCGTCGGGACGGCCAGACCGGAACAGCGGAATCCAATCTATCTGACCCATGAGCTGATCGTGTTGATCCTTGTGGTGGAACGGGAGACTGGGGTGATTGTGGGATGCGACATCAATATGGTCTGCTCCCTGACGCGTGAATTTATCAAGTCTGTATTTGAGGGGAAAAATCTGATTCGCGACATTGAAGAAATTAGGGAGAGCATCCAGGAAAATTATTTTGGAGCCTCGGCCAAGACGGTGGTGATGGCAGCCAGATCAGCACGAATGAAGCTGTTGGACTGTCTCGAAAACAGGAAAAATGAACATCAGTAGTTTGCTATGAGGTTGAAAGTTGACTTGTCCTTTTGACTTATTTAGTAGTAAGATGCACTGATCTTGACGGATCGTAGGATCCGGCGGGATGCAGTGCTTTTTTTATGACAATTCAAAAAGGAGGCTGCTGTAACAATGTATGATCTGATTCTGAAAAACGGCCTTGTGGCAGATGGGAGCCGGGCAAAGCCTTACCGGGCGGACGTCTGCATTCAAAACGGCTGCGTTGCCAAGATTACCAGGCAGCTGGACGAGACGGCAAACACAGTGCTGGATGTGGCGGGCTTAGTGGTAGCGCCAGGGTTTATTGATATACACAGCCACTCAGATGCCTGTCCTCTGGTGGATTATCCTGTGGAGAGCAAGCTGTATCAAGGTATTACCACTGAAATCACAGGAAATTGCGGTATTTCCATTCTACCCAATACACCGGAGGGCTGGAGGTCCAATCAGGAGTATTTTTTCAATCAGCTGGAACTGCCCACGGGTGATCTGTCGCTGGAGGGGCTTTATGATTTGAACGATTATTCTAGTGCGGTGACGGCTCACGGCTGTATAGGAAACTATGGGCAGCTGATTGGACACGGTACATTGAGAGGCGCAGTGATGGGGTTTGTGGATCGGGATCCCACGCCGGAGGAAATGGAGCGGCTGAAGGCCCTTCTGCGTCGGGAACTGGAGGCGGGCGCCTTTGGAATGTCTCTGGGACTGATTTATCCGCCGAGTTCTTTCTGTAAAACCGAGGAACTGGTGGAACTGGCCAAGGTCTTAAAGGAATATGATGCGCTGCTGACGGTACATATGAGAAGTGAAGGGCCGAGAGTATTCCAGGCGGTGGATGAGATGCTGGAGATCACACGGCGTTCCGGGGTCCATCTTCAGATTTCCCACTTGAAGCTGATGGGTAAGCCGCAATGGGGGCGTGCAGATGAACTGCTGGCAAAGATCCAGGCGGCCCGGGATGAGGGACTGACCATCACCTGTGATCAGTATCCCTACACAGCGACTTCGACCTCTATGACGGCACTGCTGCCGCACTGGGCCCATGACGGCGGTGTTCCAGCGCTGATTCAGCGGCTGAAGGAGCCGACCCAGAAGTTGAAGGATGAGACCGGAGAAGAAATGGAAAACCGGGGAGGTCCTGCCAGCATCCTGGTCTCCAGTACCCACGGATATCATCCGGAATGGGAAGGTAAAACAGTGGAGCAGTTGTCTCAGGAATTTCAGATGGATCCAGTGGATACTGTGATCCAGGTTTTGGAGCAGTGCGACAGTTCAGTAGCCTGCATCTATTTTTGTATCAATGAGGCAGATATGCTCCGCATCATGTCGGATATGAATATCTGCGTGGGGAGTGATGGCTACAACTTTTCCTATGACCGAACCATTACCTGTACAGATCCACACCCGCGCAGCTTTGGCACCTTCCCGAGATTCCTCCGACTGGTGCGGGAGCATGAACTGATGCCGCTGGAGGATGCTGTGTATAAGATTACCGGACTGCCGGCTCAGATTCTGGGCCTGACAGATCGGGGGATTCTGAGGGAGGGCGCGGTATCTGATATTACTGTGTTCGATCCTGAGGCCATACGGGACTGTTCTGAATTTACGGATTCAGTGAAGAAGCCAGAGGGAATCCGCTATGTACTGGTGGGAGGCAATGTGGTTTTGCAGAATGGAATTTCAACAGGAAGTAGAACGGGAGGTGTGCTGAAAAAAAGGTAAGGCGGACCTGTTTGGGAGATCAAATGTGATCCAAATACAGAAGGGAGAAAACAAGTATGGAACTTGGTAGTTGGTCTTTGATTACTGCACCGTCACTGCTGGCACTCATTCCGCTGATCGTTATGATCGTGTTGGTATTCCGTGGAAAGAGCAATGTTTCTGGCATGATGGTTGGCATCATCCTGGGCGCACTGATGATGGGCCAGGATCTTGGTGCGTTGGCGAAAGCGTTTTCTGCATCCCTGGGATCTACCACAGCTCTGATTGGTGTTATTATTATGACGGGAGCTGGCCTGGGTGTTTTGATGACAGAGACTGGCGTGACTCACACGCTGGTCTATTGGATCGTCAAGCGAATCGGTGTCAATACTCCGACAAAAGGTAAGCTGGCATTGGTAGTCTGCTCCATCCTGATCTGCGGCCTGCTGGGTACTTTAGGCGGCGGAAATGCAGTCATTGCCCCCATTATGCTTCCAATTTTGGCGTCTTTGGGTGTTACCCCTACCGTGGTGGCCACGCTCTTCAAGGTGGCCGGTGAGATCGGTCTGATGGTAGGCCCTCTGACCGGTGTGACACTGATCACCATGGAAGTGACTGGCCTGTCTTATGGCCAGCTGATGCTCCAGGCGGTCTTGCCCTTCAGCTGCTTTTGGCTGGTGGGCGCTTGGATCGGATGCAACCGGGCACAGAAGCGTACCCTGGGGAAAGAATCCTATTCCGTGGACGACGACATCAAGCATTTGGATTCTATCGTGATCACACCCAGGCAGAAGAGAACAACGGCCGCGTTCCTGGTGGCCTTCGTGCTGCTGGTGGTGTACGGGATCCTGACAAAGCAGGGCACCTCTTACGCCTTGATCGTGATGATCGCATTGGCGGTTGTGGTGACGCTATTCTCCTGGACGGACATCGATACAGCGGTTTCCTGTGTGACCAAGGGTGTGGCCTCTCAGGCGAATATGTTCCTGATCTTCATTACCATTGATGTTCTGCTGAATCTGGTCACCTTGGGCGGCGGTTTTGATGCGATCTCCAATCTGCTGGGCGGTCTAGCCAAGGGCGGAGGAGCCACCGGTGTGATGCTGGCGGCCTCTATCGTAGGCGGATTTGGCATTGAGGCGGCCGCTGTGGCTGAGATCAAGATCATTGCGGAGATGTTCGGAGGTCTTGCTGCCGAGGTGGGTCTGCCCATGGGGTGCTTTGCGGTGTCCATCCTGGCGGCGACTCGTCTGACTGGATCCATGTATCCCACCACAAATTTTGCTGGCCAGCTGGGTACTGCACAGTGCGAGAATACTAAGGAGGCCCTTCAGGCCTGCTGGGTCAGTGTGGCCTTTGCGTGGGTGTTTGTTGCGGCGTACTCGTTGATTGGCCCCGTGATCCTGTGAGATCGTGACGGGATAGCGTGAAGCATTGGGCGTGTGTCCCTTCTCTGCGGAACGGCAGAGAAGGGACACATCAAGTTTATGGGAGAAGTGAATCCCGCTGCTCTGCTCTTGAAATTTATCCTTCCGCCTGATAAAATAAGGTAAATTTTCTCCGCTTCGGCGGAGGCGCGCAAAGGAGAGCGAACCGCTATGATCCGTTTTAACCATTTTAACTTCAATGTCGTGGACCTGGACCGGAGCCTGACCTTCTACCGGGATGCCCTGGGCCTGGAGCCGGTGCGGCGCAAGACCGCGTCAGATGGCTCCTTCCAGCTGGTGTACCTGGGAGATGGAGAGACCGATTTTCAGCTGGAGCTGACCTGGCTGCGGGATCGGGGCGCAAAGCCCTACGATCTGGGGGAGTGTGAGTTCCACCTGGCTTTTGTCACAGACCAGTACGACGCCCTCTATGCCAAGCACAAGGAGATGGGCTGCGTGTGCTTTGAAAATCCCGCCATGGGGATCTATTTCATCTCCGATCCGGATGGCTACTGGATCGAGATCGTGCCGGTGAAGGACTGATGGCCGGCGGACACAGCGGCAGCTGGCCCGGATTTTTCCGGGTCTTTGCCGTTTTTGCGGCCCTGATGCTGCTCCTGGCCCAGGGCGCCCAGGAGCTGGTCCCTCCCACCAGTGGGGCGTGGCAGGTCCTTTCCGTCTATGAAGGGCTGACCCGCTGGTCCATCCCCGCCCTGTTCCTCCTGTGGGGGATGTCCACTCTGGAGGGCGGCGACCGGGGCGGGCTGTCCGGCGCTCTGCTGGGGCGGGTCCTGCCTGCCTTCTGTATGCTGGTGTTCTGGGGGGCGGCCTATGCAGTGGCGGCCCATCTGCTGGGCGGCGGGGCGCTGAGCTGGAGCGGGATCGGCTCCGCCCTGCTGTCCGCCGCCCGGGGGGACACCTATTTTCACCTCTGGCCGCTGTACCCCCTGGTGGGCCTGTATCTCATCCAGCCTCTGCTGGCCCGGTTCACCGCCTCCGCCAGCCGGAACGAGGTGCTGTACCTGCTGGGGCTCTCGTTCCTCATGGCCAGCCTGCTGCCCCTGTGGGCCGCCTTCCACCCCAACCACGCCCTTGTGGTCCAGCTGGACCGCTTTCAGATCCACGCTGTACTGGGATGGGTGGGCTATTACCTGGCGGGCTGGTACCTGCACCACTATATGATCGGACGTATCCCGGAGTTTTTGATCTACCTTCTGGGGATCCTTGGCGTGGTCCTCACCCTGGCGGGCCCCAGGCTTATCGGCGGCGGGCGGGAGCTGTGGTACAGCTATACCGCCCCCGGCGTGGCCTGCACCGCCGTGGCGCTGTGCGTCCTGTTCCGCTATGTCCTGGGAGTCAGCGAGGAGCGCTCCCGCCGCAGCGCGGTGTACGCCCTGGGGGAGTGTGTATTCGGCATCTATCTGATCCACCAGCTCTGGGTCCTGGTGTTCCGGTGGTTCGGAGTGTCGCCTCTGGCCTTCGGGGCGGCCCTCTCTGTGCCGGTATTTGCCGGGATCTATTTTCTGCTGTCCCTCCCCTTTGCCTGGCTGATCGCCCGTATTCCGGGGGTGGGCCGGTGGCTGACGGGGTGAACGCCTCCTGTCATATCCCCGCCCCCTGTCCCATACAATGGGAAAAAACAAAGGAGTGGGGTCCATGGGATATGATGAAGGCCGCCTGACGCCGGAGGCGGCGCACCACATACTGCTGGAGGGGCGGGAGCAGCTCACCGTCTCCGGTGTGGAGGAGGTGGAGAGCTTCGACGAGAACACCATCGTGATGGTGACCGCCAAGGGGACGCTGGTGGTGCGGGGAGAGGACCTGCACATTGAAAAGCTGTCCCTGGACGGCGGAGATCTGAAGGTGGAGGGGGCGGTGGACGCCCTCTCCTATGAGGATGACCGCGGAGGACGGGGCGGACTGCTCTCCCGCCTGTTCGGCGGATGACGGTGGACATCGCCGCCCAGCAGGCGGCGCTGCTCCAGGCGGCGGTCCTGGGCCTGGCCGCCGGACTGCTGTACGACCTGTTCCGCATCCTGCGCTGCCGGGTGCGTCTTCCCCTGCTGGGCCCGGCGCTGGACCTGCTGTTCTGGCTGGTGCTGACCGGGGTGCTGTTCCTCTGGTCCCAGTGGGCCTGGGGCGGCCCGGTGCGGCTGTACGGGGTGGTGTTTCTCTTTCTGGGCGGGGTGATCTACTTCCGGCTGTTCAGCCGGTGGATGCTGTTTTTGGGCTACCGTATCGCCGATTTGACCACCTTTTTGCTGGGGATTCTGGCCCTTCCGTTGTTTGCACTAAATCGGCTGTTCAAAAAACTCAAAAAACTTGCAAAAAATATCTTCCTTTCTTCTGGGAAATGGTATAGAATAAATCAGATAACTCAAGAAATGGAGTCCACGGCCCGCCGTCGCGCGGACCGGGAGAGAGGGGGAGGGGCCAATGCGTCTGAAACGAGCCAGTCTGTTGACAAAGCTGGTGATTACGGTGCTTCTGATCTATATGGCCACCTCCCTTCTGGATCTGTGGGGGCAGATCCAGTCTGCCCAGAGTCAGAGAGAGGAGCTGGCCATTCAGGTAGAACAGCAGCGCCTGGCCAATCAGGAGCTGCGGGACGCCATCGAAAACAGCGACGATCCTGACACGCTGGAGCGGGTCGCCCGGGAGAAGGGGTATGTCAAGCAGGGAGAGACTCTGTACATCGACGTGGCGGGCTGACTGCCTCCATTGGGGCTGCGGGGCCCCGGTCCATGCCCGGCATGAGCGGGCGCGGCTTCGAGGGGAAATTTACAAGGAGGATATTTTAGGAGATTATGGAGTTTGGTGTTGGGTCCATTTTGGACGGTAAGGTAACGGGAATCACAAAGTTCGGCGCGTTTGTGGCGCTTCCGGAGGGGCGCTCCGGTCTGGTCCACATTTCGGAGATCGCCTATTCCTATGTCAACGAGGTTTCCGATTACCTCAAGGAGGGGCAGGAGGTCAAGGTCAAGGTCATTGGGATCGATCAGACCAACCGGATCAATTTGTCCATCAAAAAGGTGAACGATCCCCCTCAGCGGCCCCAAGGCGGCTTTCAGGGCAGCCGTCCGCCCCGTCAGGGAGGGGCGCCCCGCTCCGGTGGCGGTCCCCGTACAGGCGGCCCACGTTCCGGCGGATTTGCGCCCCGGCCTGCAGCCAAGGAGCCGGCGGACTTTGAGGACCGTCTCCGCCAGTTCATGCAGGCATCCGACAGCAAGCTCTCTGAGCTCCGTTATCTGGAGAAGAAGGGCGGGAACCGCCGGGGCGGCGGTCGCCGCTCCTGATTGGACGGATCCGTTCCAAGGCCGTGGGGCTCTGCCCCACGGCCTTTTGTCTCATATCGGCTCCCAGCATAAAAAAAGCGCCCCTTAGGGGCGCACCGCCGCCAGGCCACGGGTGCCTGCGGCGCAGGATACTGGTTGAGCTGCAAGTGCAGAATACCATAAAATAACAGTTGCGTCAACGGAAAGTTTTGTCGGATCCGGCCTTTCCGGGAAAGGAAATGAAATGTTGATTATCAACGGAACGGTCCATACCATGGAGGGCCTCACCATCCCTGGAGGATATGTGGAGATCCGGGGGAACAAGATCGCCGGCTTCGGGCCCATGGAGGAGTGTCCCAAGCAATGGGAGGGAGAGGTGTTCGACGCCCAGGGCGGGCACATCCAGCCCGGCTTTGTGGACGCCCACTGCCATCTGGGGATGTTCGGGGATGCAGTGGGTGTGGAGGGGGATGACGGCAACGAGGCCACCGATCCCTGCACCCCCCATCTGCGGGCGGTGGACGCCATCAACCCCATGGACCGCTGCTTTCAGGAGGCCCGGGAGGCGGGGGTGACCACCGTTCTCACCGGCCCGGGCAGCGCCAACCCCATCAGCGGCCAGTTTGCCGCCATCAAGACCAACGGTCGCTGGGTGGACGCCATGGTGCTTCAGGCGCCGGCTGCCATGAAGCTGGCCCTGGGGGAGAACCCCAAGCTTACCTACCACGAGCGCCGGGAGACCCCCACCACCCGCATGGCCACCGCCGCGGTGATCCGGGAGAATCTGGCCAAGGCGGAGGAGTACCGGGAGAAGCTGGAGCGGGCCCTGGAGGACGAGGAGGAGGAGAAGCCCGAATATGACGCCAAGCTGGAGGCGCTGCTCCCTGTCCTTCGGGGGGAACTTCCCGTCCACATCCACGCCCACCGGGCGGACGACATCGTCACCGGGATACGGATCTGCAAGGAGTTTCACCTGCGCTATGTGATCGTCCACGGCACAGAGGGGCACCTGATCCCGGATCTTCTGGCGGAGGAGGGGGCGGGAGTCATCACCGGCCCCTGTTTGGGGGACCGCTCCAAGCCGGAGCTGGCCAACCAGTCTTTGGAGACCCCCGCCATCCTCCAGCGCCACGGCGTCAAAACGGCCATCTGCACCGACCATCCGGAGACCCCCATCCAGTACCTCCCCCTGTGTGCCGCTATGGCCGTCCGGGGTGGGATGGACCCGGAGAGCGCGCTGGCCTGCATCACCATCCGGGCCGCGGAGCTGGCCGGGGTGGCCCACAGGGTGGGGTCCCTGGCCCCGGGGAAGGACGCGGACCTCACCGTCACCAGCAGCCACCCCCTGAACTGGCTGAGCCGCGTCCGGCTTGTGGTGATGGACGGCAAGGTGGTCGTCAGCAGCCTGTAAACAGCATTTTGTGCCGTTTATAAAATTTTCACAAAAAACAGTGGATATTTTCAAGAGTTGTGGTATAATAAAACCATCGGAGGGGGACGGCCTCTCCCGGATATGTCTGGCTCCCTCCCACTCATGCCCCCTCGGGGGCGAAAGGAGCGACAGTTATGAAGTTTGTGTTTACAGACAAAAAGGTGAACCTGCCCAACTACATCCACAACTATGCGGAGAAGAAGGTTGGCAAGTTAGACCGTTTCTTTAAGGAGGACGCCACCGCTGCGCTCACCTTTAGTATAGAAAAGGACCGGAACCAGGTGGAGGTCACCATCCGGTCCAGCGGGACCATCTTCCGCGTCTCTGAGAGCACCGCCGATATGCGCGCCTCCATCGATGCCGCCGTGGCCTCTCTGGAGCGTCAGATTCGGAAGAATAAGACCCGCCTGGAGAAGCGGCTGCGCCAGGGCGCTTTCGAGCGCACGGTGGACGCCGCCGCGGAGATCTCCTCCTTCGTCCCCGACGAGCCGGAGGAGGGGGAGTACAAGGTGGTCCGCACCAAGACCTTCGCCATCAAGCCCATGACCCGGGACGAGGCCATTCTCCAGATGAACCTGCTGAACCACAGCTTCTTCGCCTTTAAGAACGAGGACGCCGGCGGCGCCTTTGCCGTGGTCTACCGCCGCAACGACGGCGGCTATGGCCTGATCGAGGATGAGACTTGAACTGCATCGTAATAGAATAAGAACGGAGCCGGCCCCGCGGGGCCGGCTCCGTTCCTGTATGGGATGATTTGGTCATAACTCACTGCCCGCTGACAGAACTCTCCTCATAGCGGGAGAGGAACTGCCGGGTGCGCTCCTCCCGGGGATGCTCGATGACCTGGCGGGCGTCTCCCTGCTCCACGATGATGCCGCCGTCCATGAAGATGACCTGATCGGCCACATCCCGGGCGAAGGCCATCTCGTGGGTGACAATGATCATGGTGGTCTTTTGCTCCGCCAGACCCCGGATGACCTTGAGCACCTCGCCGGTGAGCTCCGGGTCCAGGGCGGAGGTGGGCTCATCAAAGCAGAGGATGTCCGGGGACAGGGCCAGGGCCCGGGCGATGGCGACCCGCTGCTGCTGGCCGCCGGAGAGCTGGTGGGGGTAGTGTCCCGCCCGCTCTGCCAGCCCCATTTTGGACAGTAGCGCGCGCCCCTCCGCCTCGATCCCCTCCAGGATCGCCTTTTTGTTCTGCTTGAAATCGGGCCGCTCCTGGGCCAGAAGCTCCTTGGCCAGGGTGACATTTTTCAGCGCCGTGTACTGGGGGAACAGGTTGAAGGACTGGAACACCATGCCAAAGTGGAGACGCTTTTTGCGGATCTCGCTCTCCCGCTGGGTTGCGGGGTCGCCCGCGTCAAAGAGGACCTTGTCCCGGACCAGGATCCGGCCCCGGTCGGGGGTCTCCAAAAAGTTCAGGCAGCGCAGCAGCGTCGTCTTTCCGCTGCCGGAGGAGCCGATGATGGCCAGGGCCTGCCCCTGCTCCAGCTCAAAGCTGATGTCCTCCAGCACCCGGGTGTCGCCGAAATGCTTCTCAATGTGTTGGACCTGTAAAATAGACATTTCGCCGCCTCCTTATTTGAAGTAGCTCAGCTTCCGCTCGAACCACCCCAGGGCCAGGGTGAGCGCGCCGCTGAACAGTAAGTAGAACACCATGCAGTAGAAGAGGGGCCAGATCATGCCCTTCTTGATGAAGGACTCGCCCACCCAGATGATCTCATACACGGAGATGACCCGCACCAGGGAGGTGTCCTTCACCAGAGTGATGAACTCGTTGCCCATGGGGGGGACGATGCGCTTGACAACCTGGAGCAGGGTGACCTTGAAGAAGATCTGACTTTTGGTCATGCCTAGCACCTGGCCGGCCTCCTGCTGGCCCTTGGGCACGCCCTGGATGCCGCCCCGGTAGATCTCGGAGAAATAGCAGGCGTAGTTGATCACAAAGGTCACCAGGGCCGCCGTGAAGCGGGGCAGGGCCTTCCAGCCGAACAGCAGGCCGGGGCCGTAAAACACAATGAGGATCTGGAGCATCAGCGGTGAGCCGCGGATGATCCACACAAAGGTCTTGGTCAGCCACCGGAGGGGGGAGAAACGGCTCATAGACCCGAAGGAGATGATCAGGCCCAGAGGCAGAGCGAAGAGCAGCGTCAGAACGAACATCTGCAGTGTGGTCACCGAGCCCTCCAGCATGGCGACATTTACGTCCCAGAATGAATACATCGCAGGTTCACCTCAACGGAAATTTTGGTCAGTGCAGGGCAGAGGGCGCTTCCGGCCCTCTGCCCTGTCAGAAATGGAATGGGATTTGGTGCGGGAGATCACTTCTCAATCACGGACTCCTGGACGCCGTAGGTCTTGGCAGTCTCCATCACAGTACCGGCGTCATAGGCCTCTTTCCAGAAGTTGTTGAAGGCCTCTGCCAGGTCGGAGCCCTTGCGGAAGCCCACGCCGTACTCCTCGCTGTTGAGCTGCACCGTATAGGTCAGGTCGGGATAGCTGGTGCCCTCGCCGATCATGGCGCCCGCCATGAGCAGATCGATGATGGCGGCGTCAGAGGTGCCGGAGGCGACCTCCATCAGGGCCTTGGCCTGGGTGTCCATGGCCACATAGTCCAGGCCGGCGGCCTCGGCCTGCTCCATGCCGGCGGAGCCGTTCTCCACCGCGAAGCTCAACCCGGACAGGCTCTCCACGGTCTGATACTGGTCGGCCACGTCGGCGGCCAGAACCACAACCTGGCCATTCAGGCAGTAGGGCTCGGAGGTGGCCATCAGGGCCTTGACGTCGTCTGTGAGGGTCATGCCGTTCCACACGGCGTCCACGCCCTTGTTCTCCAGCTCCAGGGCCTTGTTGTCCCAGTTGATCTCCAGGAACTCGACCTCCACGCCCAAGCTCTCGGCAAAGGCCTTGGCCATGTCGGCGTCAAAGCCGATCCACTCGTCGCTGCCCTCCGCCTTGTAGTCCATGGGGGCGAAGTCGGTCATGCCGACGACCAGGGTCCCCTTTTCCTTCACATAGTCCACATCGCTGGCGGCCGCCTGGCTGCCGGAGGCGGAAGAACCGGAAGTCCCGGCAGAAGAGCCGGAAGTGCTGGCGCTGCCCTTGGGGCCGCAGGCGGCCAGAGACAGGCACATGGAGAGGGCAAGCATCGTTGCAAACATCTTTTTCATCATTCAGTTACCTCCATTCCGGCGGCACGGCCATCCAAACCGCACCCCCTGGTACTTTCGTATTTTAGCACGCTAATGTAATATTGTAAAGAAATATTTTTCTCTCCCTTACATTTTTCTATTTTTACTAAATTAGAAGATCTATTTTTGTGGGAACAGCTAAAAAAGACGGTCCGTATCCCACGAGTGAGGCAACTCCCCTATTTTAGCAGAAAGAGCCGGGTATTGCCACCCCCTGGGGAAGGAAAACTGTCACGGGCGCTGGAGTCTGCTCCGGCTCCAACTGACAGCGCTCCCTCCCATGGGGGATGGAATACCCGGCTGCGGCTACCTACTCAGAAAAGGCCAAATGCGTTGGGACAGGTTACTTCAGGCCGTTCTCGTAGGACTCGATCATCTTCTTGACCATCTGGCCGCCCACAGAGCCGGCCTGCTTGCTGGTCAGGTCACCGTTGTAGCCCTGCTTCAGGTTGACGCCTACCTCATTGGCGGCCTCCATCTTGAACTTGTTCATGGCCTCGCGGGCGCTGGGCACGACCAGCTTGTTGCTGCTATTGCTGTTACTGGACATTTTGTTGTCTCTCCTTTTTGTTTTGTTTTTTTCTGTTTGCTTTGGATGATCGTCTTGGATGGAACATCCGCAGCTATCTTGCGTCCGGGCGGAGCCTTCTATACCCGGGGCGGATTTCCTGTTTCCGTTATTTTTCCATGTGCTTCCACTGGCTGGTTCAAGGGGATAGCTGCAATTCGGGGTTGCAATTTGGGCGGATCTGAGTATAATAGGGATTGGACAACTGAATGAACGGTCTTCAGGGCGGGGTGTGATTCCCCACTGGCGGTATAGTCCGCGACCGGGCGCGATTTCAGCAAGTTGATATTGTGCCCGCTGACCCGGTGAAACTCCGGGACCAACGGTAATAGTCCGGATGGAAGAAGATGTGTGAAAACAATGGAACGGCTGCGGGACCCGCAGGCGTTCAGCGCACCTCCTTATTGTTTTGCACCTGGAAGACTTGTGCTTTCTGGTGTACCAAAACAAAAGGAGTGTTTTTTATGTCTATGTCAAATTCCCCTGCCGTCCGGTCCAAGGCCCGCAGCGCCTGGGACACCAAAACTCTGGTCAGTATGGCCATGCTCACCGGGATCGCCTATATCGTGATGCTGGTGTCCAAGCTGATGCCCAGCGTGATGTTCCTGGACTTTGATTTCAAGGATGTGGTGATCTGCATCGGCGGCTTTACCTTCGGCCCCCTGGCTGCCGCGGTCATCTCCATTCTGGTGGCATTTATTGAGATGATCACCATCAGCACCACCGGCCCCATCGGCTTCATTATGAACGCCCTGGCCACCTGCGCCTTCTGCTGCACCGCCTCCTACCTCTACAAAAAAATGCACACCAAGAAGGGCGCGGTGCTGGGTCTGGCCTGCGGCGTGGTGTGTCTGGTTGCAGTGATGCTGCTGTGGAACTACCTCATTACCCCCCTGTACATGACCAACTTCTCCCGGGCGGATGTGGCTGCCCTTCTGCCCACCCTGTTTCTCCCCTTCAACCTGGCTAAGGGAGGGATGAACATGGCGGCCACCCTGCTGCTCTATCCTCCGGTGGTGGGCGCGCTGCGCCGGGCCGGCGTAGTGCCTCCCTCTCAGAGCGGGCAGGGCAAGACCCTCAACGCCGGGTTTCTGCTGTTTGCCCTGGCGCTGCTGGCCACCTTTGTGGCCTTCGCGCTGGTGCTGGCCGGGGTCATTTGAATTGGAATAAATTAAGATGGTGAAACGAACAGATAGCCGCCGGCTGAGCCGGCGGCTATCTGTTTTCGTTCAGAGCATCTGCCTCGATCCAAACAATATCCGGGGGCGGAAGTTCCAGGCCGCAGGCGGCTCCCACCCAGCCGTCGCCGAAGTAGAAGCGGAGGAACCGCCCCTGGGAGAGGTAGACCTCCCCTGGGTCGAAGGGGGCGCCCGGCGGGGGCAGCGGGACAGCTAGCCGGGCAGGGGGATAGGGCAGGCCGCCGCCGCTCTGCTTGCCCAGGCACTCCTTGGCGGCCCACAGGGCGGCAAATTCCTCCGGGCGGTCCTGACGGGAGCGCAGCCAGGCCCGCTCCCCGGGGGTGCAGGACCGGTCCATCAGGCTGTCCCGCCAGGCGGGGCGGACCACCTGGATGTCCACCCCCACAGGGCGGTCTGAGAGGGCGCACAGGGCCAGGGTACCGCTGTGGGACAGATTGAATTGACGGCGGGGGAGATGGGAAAAATAGGGCTTGCCCCGCTCCCACAGGGTCAGCTCCGGCAGGGGGGCCAGCCCCCAGTGCCGCCGGACTGACCAGGCCAGCAGCTGCCGGGCCTGGTCCCGGTGGGTGAGCTCCCGGAAACCGAACAGGACCATACGCATCCTCCTCTCTGATCTGTGCCTCCAGTATAGCAGAGGCGGAACGGAAAGGGAAGGGGTCAAAGGGGATGGGAGATCCAGGTACGGACGCCGGACAGGTCCCAAAAGAGGGGGGCGTCCGGGGGATACAGGGTGAACACTGCCAGCAGGAGGCCCAGGCCTGCGGCGGCGGCCAGAGGGAGTTGCCACCGCAGGCCGCGGAACGGCCCGGAGAAGCGCAGAGGCAGTCCGAAGCCCAGCAGCAGGGTCAGGAGGTGGAGGGCCAGATCAAAGGTCAGGCTTTCGCCCCCCAGAGCGATGTGGTAGACATAGCCCAGGGAGAGCAGCAGTCCGCACATCAGCAGAAGGGACAGCAGCCAGGCGCGCAGGGCGGTGGGGCGGCCCCGGCAGATCCAAAGCGCGGCGGCCAGATAGGGCCAGAAGAGGAGTTTGATATGCTCCCACAGGCTCTCCCGCACGGGGGAGAACAGGGCGGTGAGGGCGTTGGGGCAGAGCCTGTACAGGGCGTGCAGGCCTATCCCGGCCAGCAGCGTCAGGCAGAAAACCGGGATCAGCTGCTTTTTTTCATATACCATTTCATATCCACACCTTTCCGGCTGGGCCGGAGGTCTGTCCAGCCTGTTCCACTGTATGCCGGGTCTGTCCAGGTCATGCGGCGCGCATGATTTTTTCGGAATTGGGCATACTGGAGAGCATCACTCCGCCTGAGGCGGGAATGGGGGAACCGGAAATGGATCTGAGTAATCAGGAGTATGACGCACTGGTGCGCAGCAAGGCGAAGCCCTCTCCTCTGTGGAAGGACCTGGCGTGGGCCTTTTGCGTGGGGGGTGGGATCTGCGTTGTAGGGCAGGGGCTGATGGAGTGGTACCAGAGCCTGGGATTAGAGCAGGAGCAGGCAGGGACTGCTGTCTCAGTGACGCTGGTCCTGGCGGCGGCGCTGCTCACCGGCCTGGGGCTGTTTGACAAGGTGGCCAAGCGGGCGGGGGCAGGCACGCTGGTGCCCATCACTGGCTTTGCAAACGCTATGGTCTCGCCGGCGCTGGAATTCAAAAGCGAGGGACTCATCACCGGAACGGCGGCCAAGCTGTTCGTGGTGGCCGGGCCGGTGCTGGTGTTCGGCATCAGCGCCAGCGTGATTTATGGACTGATTCTGGTTCTTCTTGGACAGGGCTGAGGGCCGGATGCAGTCCAATACAGAGGGAAAAGCGCCAGCCTGATCCATAATGTAGGTCAGGCTGGCGCAGATGCTGTAAGGGGAGGACAGGGGGCAGGACCTGGGTCACCCTGGGACCACAAGCATCCCACAGGTCCGTAAACGGCCAGGATCCGGCCTGCCTCCTCCCAGCAAAGGCAAAGTGCTTCTCCAGCAGGAGCAGCAGGAGGCACAGAACCATCTTTATGAGGGAATAGTGGATGTGGGCTGCGGAGAGGGCGGTTTTCCCGGTAAATGCCATTTGGTGAATTCCTGGTAAAATACTCCGCAGGCCATCGCCAGCAAGGTATAGACTGGGGCAGCGTTTTCAACCGTACATACAGCGGACGCAGGACTGGGTACCTGCCCTCAGGGGCGTGAAAGATTTCCTGCCAGACGCTTTCTTCGGTGGCGGCTGCCAAGTCGAAATGGTGATGGAGCGACCCAACAGATACGCCACAGATACGCCGTGGGCCGCTGTCTGCTGCTCTGTATCGGCTGCACTGCCTTTGGCCGGTTCCGTCGTGTGGCCCTTGGCCCAGGAGTGCATGGAATTGGCGCCGAAAGACGGGTTTACTCCTCCGTGTCATTTAGAAGCAGCAAAAAGCGTTCCACGAACTTGTTCGGTCCCTTCTTTTCCTTCTCTGTTAAGGGTCTTCCCAGGCTTTCCGCTGATGCTCGCTGAAAGCCCTCTGCCACTTTCGTTTTTATTCACCCTTGCTGTCTTCCTTCAAAGAATTTCTTGTTGCACCCATTGTATCATCGGCGCTCTCTCATTGCAGGAACCTTGTCTACCGGGCCACAGACTCCAGCACCAAGACAGTCAGGGTATTTTTGCGCCCCAGGATCCGGGCCAAAGGGTGGCTTGCGGGATAGCCAGGGAAATATTAAGGAAAACTTAACATTGACCTGCTGGGTCCTGTGCTATACTACAAAAAGACATGCTACGTCTATCGGAAGGGCACAGCAGGAAAAAATGAAATACAGCTTTGGCGTAAATAGGAAGAAATACGGCGAAATAATAGTTGAAAACCGCCGCATGAGCCGTTATAATGAAAAATAGCAGCGATATAACAAGGGACCGGCCCGGGATCACCAGGCCGGGAATGAAAATAGATAAGGTGGAAGGCTATGTTTAATCTGTTCAGTAAGGACATTGGGATCGATCTGGGTACTGCTTCCGTTCTGGTATACATCAAAGGCAAGGGCGTGGTCCTGCGGGAACCCTCGGTGGTGGCTATGGATAAGAATACCGGCAAGCTGCTGAAGGTAGGCACCGACGCCCAGGCAATGCTGGGCCGCACCCCTGGGAATATCGTGGCCATGCGCCCTCTGCGGGAGGGTGTGATCTCCGACTATGACATGACGGAGCGGATGCTGAAGGAGTTTATTAAGAAGGTGACTACATTCTCTCTGTTTAAGCCCCGCCTGCTCATCTGCGTGCCCTCCGGCATCACCGAGGTAGAGGAGCGCGCTGTGGTGGACGCCGGCATCCAGGCGGGCGCCCGCCGGGCCTATCTGATCGAGGAGCCCGTGGCCGCCGCCATTGGCGCCGGCATCGACATCACCAAGCCGGACGGACACATGGTGGTGGACATCGGCGGCGGCACCGCCGACATCGCGGTGATCTCCCTGGGCGGCGTGGTGGAGTCCGCCTCCATCAAGATCGCCGGCGACAAGTTTGACGAGGCTGTGGTCAAGTATATCCGCAAAAAGCACAATGTCCTCATCGGCGACCGCACTGCTGAGGAGCTGAAGATGTCCATCGGCTGCGTGTTCCCCCGGCCGGAGGAGGTCACCATGGAGATCAAGGGCCGCTGCCTGATGACCGGCCTGCCCCGGGTGTTCTCTGTCTCCTCCAGTGAAATGATCGAGGCCTTTGAAGAGGTCTCCAGCCGGATCCTGGAGGCCATCCACGGGGTGCTGGAGCGCACGCCCCCGGAGCTGGTGGCCGACATCTCCACCAACGGCATCGTGATGACGGGCGGCGGTTCTCTGCTGTGGGGCTTTGACAAGCTGATCGAGTCCCACACCGGAATTGAGACCCATGTGGCGGAAGACGCCATCTCCTGTGTGGCCGAGGGTACCGGCAAGAGCCTGGACAGCCTGGACCAGATGCAGGACGGGACTATGAACCTGTCCCGGCGCAAGCAGATGAATTACTGATCCGACCCGGGCTCCGGCGTGTTGCCGGAGCCCTTTTTGACAGGAGGAGACAAATATGCTGTTTATCTGTTACCCCAAATGCACCACCTGCCAGAAGGCCAGAAAGTGGCTGGATCAGCAGGGGGTGTCCTACACGCTGAGGGACATCAAGGAGGACCGCCCCACCCGGGAAGAGCTGAGCACGTGGTGGAAGGCCAGCGGACTGCCGCTGAAAAAGTTTTTCAATACCTCCGGGCAGCTGTATAAGTCCCTGGGACTGAAGGACCGCTTGAAAGATATGACGGAGGAGGAGCAGCTGACCCTGCTGGCCACGGACGGGATGCTGGTCAAGCGGCCGGTCCTGGTGGACGGGGACCGGGTTCTGGTGGGCTTCCGGCCAGAAGAATGGGAGAAAAAATAAAAGAGCTGCCTGCCACACAGAAGAGGAAATTGGATAATATGAATAAAAGGAGCGCGGCCCCTGCAAAAACAGGACCGCGCTCTTTTGAACGTTGAATAGGAAAAATGTTTTTTGACCACAGAACAGCGGTTCCGGTCCGCAGGTGGGCGGTTTTGAGGGAGTAGGTCCGGCGGCAGAGGGGCGGCGGGCCCGGAAGGAACAGGAGCCGGGGACCGGCCGGAGGATAGCAGATATAGGGCTGGACAGGAAAAATGAATAATTATGCTAAAATTATTGATAATTTTGCAACAAAATTTTTTGCAATTTTCCCTTTCTTTTTTTCAATTTTATGGTATGATTGGCTAAACGAAACAAAGAAAGTCGGAAGGCTTCTGTGCAGTTGTGACATGATGCTCAAAATGAGGCGCTGATTCCCCCTTGCATGGAAGGTTTTCCCTGGCCCACTGCTTGGCGTGTTCAACGAATAACCGTGTAATAGTCGAGGGCGGAACGTCTTTCTTGACTGCGATCCCAATGTCCCGCACCTGCGGGATGTCGAATTTTTTGGGGCAGATGTGATAGCGGTTTGGGTGGAGCATCAGCTCATGGACCACGCTGATCCCCAGTCCGCACTCCACCATGGACAGGATGGCATAATCGTTGCTGACCTCATACCGGATGTTGGGTTTCTGCTGAAGATGGTCCAGGAACTTGGTGATCTCATAGTCCTGCTCCTCCTTCAGGTTGATGAAGTCCTCGCTGGACAACCGCTCAATGGGATAGACCGGGGCGTCGGCCAGCGGGTGGTCCTCCGGAAGGATGGCTACCAGGGTGTCTTGAAGCAGGAAGGAGGCGTCCAGGTCGTTGGCGGCCGGCAGGCTGACAAAACCGCAGTCCACCAGGCCCCGCCTCAGCCAGTTGGTGATCTGGTTGTACTCCCCGTTGATGAGCTGAAAGTCGATGTGGGGGTACTGTTCATGGAAGGCTTTGATCATCTGGGGCAGGCGGCCGCTGGAGATGCTGGAGAAGGCCCCTACCCGGATGGAGCCGGAGCTGAGTCCGTGGAGCTCTGAGATGGCGTAGTTGAGATCCTCGTAGTCCTTGCAGATGGCCTGTAGCTTGGGGAGAATGGTGAGGCCCTCGGAGCTGATCTCGATCCCGGAGCGGTTTCGGGTCAGCAGTGTGACCCCCCAGGAGTCCTCCAGATCGGCAATCATCCGGCTGATGGCGGACTGGGTGTAGCCAAGCTGAGAGGCGGCGTGGGTGATGCTTCCGGTCTCAATGGTTTTGAGATAGGCGATGTATTTTCGGATGCTCATAGTGATAACAAATCTCCTTGTGTGATAGGATGGACAGGAACAGAACATTCCGGAATGGAATGAGAAGCAGAAAAAAGAATTTCTTGTACAATCTGCCTATTGATTATATAATATGACTCAAGAAAACTCAACAGAATCCATACCGGATATTCAAAAAAGTTTTAGAATTCCGATGTAGATTGCTGGAATGGAATCTCGCGCAAGTAGTATAGGCCAATAACAAAAAGGAGGAATCGTGTCATGATCCGTTTTTCCATCTGTGGTGCCGCCAGCTATGCCTGTGGTGAACTGCTCCGCCTTATGGTGAACCATCCCGAGACCCAGGTCGCCCACCTGGCCGACAGCTTCGCCGCCGGCCGCAGGATTCAGGATGAGCATCCCGCGCTGATGGGCTTCTACGATCAGGAGATCCTGCCCCTCAACGACGAGACCATCGCCCAGATCGTAGAGGACAGCGACGTGGTCTTTACCGCTGTGGACGCTGGTACCGTGTGCGGCATTGCGGAGAAGGTCCTGGCCGGCGGAAAGAAGTTCATCGACTTTGGCGCGGATATCCGCTTCCGTGACGCGAAGGTGTGGGAGAAGTGGTACCATCTGGATCACCCCAACTATGAGATGACCAAGGAGGCTGTCTACTGCATCCCCGAGATCCAGCGCGATCTGGCCAAGGGCAAGAGCCTGATCTCCAACCCCGGCTGCTATCCCACCGCCACCACTCTGGGCCTGTACCCCGCCCTGAAGGAGGGGCTGGTGGTGGAGAACACCATCGTCGTGGACGCCAAGAGCGGCTACACCGGCGCCGGCCGCCGTCCCGCCCCCAACAAGCTCCTGGCTGAGGCCAGCAACAGCTTCTGCGCCTATGCTCTGGGCGGCAGCCACCGCCACACCCCCGAGATCGAGCAGAACATCGCCTACCTCACCGGCAAGGATCTGATGAAGTCCGAGACCTGGCAGTTCATCAACTTCCAGCCCCACCTGACTCCCCAGATCCGCGGTATTGAGGTCACCATCTATGCCACCCTGAACAAGGACGTCACCAACGACGAGCTGTACGAGATCTATCAGCGCTACTACAAGGACGAGTACTTTGTCCGCGTGTTCCCCGCCAGCAAGCCCGTCCAGACCAAGTGGACCGCCGGCACCAACCTGTGCTGCATGACGCCCACCTACGACGCCCGCACCAAGCGCCTGCTGGTCAGTTCTGTCATCGACAACATCGGTAAGGGCGCCGCCGGTCAGGCCATCCAGAACATGAACATCATCTTCGGCCTGGATGAGACCACCGGCCTGAAGATCGCCCCCATGTATCCCTGATCCCTCCGGGAGGATTTCAGTCACCCTGTGAGAACTGCCCGTCCGGTCTGGACGGAAGAAAGGAAGGACATTTATGGCATATAAACTGATCGAGGGCGGCGGCGTTACCACACCCCAGGGCTTTCTGGCAGGAGCCTGCTATGTGGGCGTAAAGAGCCGGAAGAGTGAGAAGCCTGACGTGGCCATCATTTATTCTGAGCAGCCCGCTTCCTGCGCGGCCATGTTCACCACCAATAAATTCTGCGCCGCTCCGGTCATTCTGGACCGTGAGATCCTGAAGAAGGGTAAGGCCCGCGCCGTGGTCATCAACAGCGGCAACGCCAACGCCGCCACTGGCACCCAGGGTATCGAGGATGCCAAGCGGGTGGAGACCGAGGCGGAGAAGCTGCTGAACCTGGGCGAGGACGAGGTCTTTGTCTGCTCCACCGGCGTTATCGGCCAGAAGCTCCCTGTGGAGAAGGTCCTGGACGGCGTGCGCCGCATCGTCCCTGAGCTGAGCAAGGACAAGGGCACGGACGCCGCGTGGGCCATCATGACCACTGACACGGTCCGCAAGGAAGTGGCCTATGAGATGGAGCTGTCCGGCGGCACTGTCCGCATCGGCGCCATGGCCAAGGGCTCCGGTATGATCCATCCCAACATGGCCACCATGCTGGCTTACATCACCACCGACGCCAAGGTGGATGCCTCTGTGCTCCAGGGGATGCTGAAGAAGAGCACCGACAAGAGCTTCAACATGATGACCGTGGACGGCGATACCAGCACCAACGACTCCCTGTTCCTGCTGGCCAACGGCGCTTCCGGCGTGGCCATCGAGACGGAGGAGGACAAGGCCGCCTTTGCCGAGCTGCTGGACAGCATCTGCATGGACATGGCCCTGCGCATCGCCTCTGACGGCGAGGGCGCCACCCACCTGATGGTGGTGGAGGCCTATGGCCTGCCCACCGAGAAGGACGCCAAGCTGGTGGCCCGCTCCATCGCCGGGTCCACCCTGTTCAAGGCCGCCCTGTTCGGCAAGGACGCCAACTGGGGCCGCATCATGGCCGCCGCCGGCTACTCCGGAGCCGACGTGGATCCCACCAAGGCCGACTGCATCCTGAAGAGCGCCGCCGGCGAGGTGGTGGTGATGGAAAACGGCTTCGGCACTGATTTCAGTGAGGAGCTGGCCAAGAAGGTGCTCACCGAGCACGACGTGACGGTCATCGTGAACTTCCACAGCGGCGACGGCGAGGCCAAGGCGTTTGGCTGCGACCTGACCTATGACTATGTGAAGATCAACGGCGACTACCGTTCTTAAAAAGGAGGGCGCGCTGTGAACGACGTAGCGAATAAGGTCGCCACGCTGATGGAGGCCATGCCCTATCTGAAAAAGTATGCCGGCAAGGTGATCGTGATCAAGTACGGCGGCAACGCCATGATCAACGAGGAGCTGAAGGCCGCCGTCCTCCAGGACGTGGTCATGCTCAAGCTGCTGGGCATGAAGCCCGTCCTCAGCCACGGCGGCGGACCTGGCATCAACAAAATGCTGGAGAAGCTGGAGATCCCCGTGCAGTTCATCAACGGCCTGCGCTACACCTCCGAGGACATCATGCGGGTGGTGGAGGCGGTGCTCATCGGCCAGGTGAACAGCGAGCTGGTGGGCCGCATCAACGCCATCGGCGGCGAGGCCGTGGGCCTGTCCGGCATCAGCGCCAACATCTACAAGTGCGTGCAGCGCAGCGAGGAGCTGGGTTTCGTGGGCGACGTGGTGAAAGTGAACGCCGCGCCCGTCCAGGCCATGCTGGACGCCGGGTACATCCCCGTGGTGGCCCCTGTGGGCACCGACGGGAAGGGCAATAGCTTCAACATCAACGGCGACACCGCCGCCGGTAAGCTGGCCAGCGCCTTGGGCGCGGAGAAGCTGATGCTCCTCACCGACATTGAGGGCCTGTGTAACGACATCAAGCTGCGGGATGTGATCAGCTATCTGAACATCGCCGACGTGCAGGGCCTGAAGGATCAGGGCACCATCGCCGGCGGCATGATCCCCAAGGTAGACTGCTGTGTGCAGGCCATCGAGGAGGGCGTCACCAACGTCCACATCATCGACGGCAGAAAGCCCCACAGCATCCTCTATGAGGCCTTTACCGACGAGGGCATCGGGACCACCGTGGGTAAGGATGTACCCAGCGTGGGCATCAAGTGGAAGTAAGCCTGAAAGGGCATCAACGAACTAAAATATGAGGAGGAAATCCCTATGATCGAGAAGTTCAAGAGCAATGCCGAAGCCATCGCCACTGCGGATAAATATCTGTATGGCAACCACGCCAGAATGCCCATCGTGATGGACCGCGGCGAGGGCTGCTGGGTCTGGGATCTGGACAACAACAAGTATCTGGACTTCGTGGGCGGCATCGCCGTCAACGGCCTGGGCCACCACCATCCCGCCATCGTGGAGGCGCTGGACCGCGCCAAGGACATGATGCACTGCTCCAACTACTACTACAATGAGCCCGCCATTCAGGTCTGCAAGCTGATCTGCGAGAACAGCTGCTTCGAGAAGGTCCTCTTCGCCAACTCCGGCGCCGAGGCCAACGAGGGTCAGATCAAGCTGGCCCGTAAGTACGCGGTGGACCACGGCCATCCCGAGCGCTATGTGGTCATCTCCATGCTGAAGTCCTTCCACGGCCGTACTCTGGCCACCGCCACCGCCACCGGCCAGGAGATCGTCCACAACCCCAAGTGGTTCTCCCCCCTGCCCGAGGGCTTCCGCTATGCTGAGTTCAACAACCTGGAGTCCGTGAAGGAGCAGATGGGCGACGACGTTTGCGCCATCCTCACCGAGCCCGTCCAGGGCGAGGGCGGCGTCCGCCCCGCCAGCAAGGAGTTCCTCCAGGGCCTGCGCGACCTGTGCGACGAGAAGGGCATCCTGCTGATGTTTGACGAGGTCCAGGTCGGCTCCGGCCGTACCGGCAAGCTGTTTGCCCATCAGAACTACGGTGTGGAGCCCGATACCTGCTCCATGGCCAAGGCTCTGGGCTCCGGCGTGCCCATCGGCGCGGTCTGCGCCCGCGGCGACGCTGCCAAGACCCTGACCCCCGGCACCCACGGCTCCACCTTCGCCGGCGGCCCTCTGGCCTGCGGCCTGGCGGAAGCCACCCTGGACACCATGATCAACGGCGGCGTGATGGAGAACGCCGTCAAGGTGGGCGAGTACTTCCGCGCGGAGCTGCGTAAGCTCCAGGAGAAGCACTCCATCATCACTGAGGTCCGCGGCATGGGCATGATCAACGGCGCCGAGCTGGCCAACAACGAGATCGGCCCCCAGATCGTGAACAAGTGCTTCGAAAAGAAGGTTCTCATCAACTGCACCGCCGGCAACGTCCTGCGCTTCATCCCCCCGCTGATCGCCACTGAGGCGGAGATCGATGTGGTGGTGAAGGCCTTGGACGAGGCCATGACCGAGCTGGGCGTCTGACTGCCGCGCCCCTGAGCTGTGACACGTTTTCAGTGCGTTCCCGCGTCCCAGGGCGTGCTCCCACGCCCCGGGCGCCGGGGACCGCGCTGACTGTGTGTAGCGTGTAAAAGGAGAGAGAGGAGGAATGGACCTCACAGAGGTCAAGGTAAAAACCGGGAATCCAACGCTGAATCAGAAACGCAATTATTGCAAAGTAATGAAAGAAAGGTTGGTAAAAATCCATGAGTGAGGCGAATAAATCCAATAGAGAACCCAGAATGCCGAAGGTATGGGAGTCCTGCATTACCCTGGCAGCGCTGATTGGGGTACTGGCAATCGGCATCGTGATTTTTGGAGCGGCGGTCCATGTGCCCATGTTTGTGGGCGTCTGTGTGGCGGCCCTGATGGCCCTGTATCTGGGCCACAAGTGGGACAGCATTGAGAAGATGATGATGGACGGCATTTATAAGGCCCTCCAGTCCATCTGTATTCTGATCATCGTGGGCATTTTGATCGGTGTGTGGATCAATGCCGGCGTCGTTCCCACCATGATCTACTACGGACTGAAGATCATGCATCCCGCCATCTTCTTCATCGCCGCCGTTCTGATTTGTTCCATCACTTCCCTGGCCACCGGTACCTCCTGGGGCACCATGGGCACCATGGGCGTGGCCCTGATGGGCATCGGCTTCGGCTTGGATATGAACCCGGCTATGACCGCCGGCGCCATCCTGTCCGGCGCGTACTTCGGCGATAAGATGTCTCCCCTGTCCGACACCACCAACCTGGCCCCCGCCATGGCTGGTACCGACGTCATTGCACACGTCAAGGCGATGATGATTCCCACTGTTGTCACTTATGCGATTACCCTGGTTGTGTTCGGCGTGTTTGGCGCCATGCAGTATCACGGCGGCGAGGCTGATATGAGCCGAGTGACTGAGTTTGCCGCCGCGCTGAACGCCGCGGAGGGCGGCGTGTTCAACATCAACCCCATCCTGCTTCTGCCCCCCGTTATCGTCATCGTGGCGGTGGCCATGAAGATGCCCGCCATTCCCGGCATTACCCTAGGGATCTTTGCGGGTGCTGTTTTGGGTTTGATTTTCCAACCCAACGCCTGTGACTTGGGTACCCTGTTCTCCTTTGGTATGGATGGCTATGCATTCAGTGATGAGATGCGTGCGGTTCTCCAGAGTTCTTTGACTGAGGATACCTATAACACCATGGTTGAGCTGCTGGAAAAGGGCGGCATTATGAACATGATGAACTCCGTGGCCATGACCATCATTGCGATGATGTTCGGCGGCATCATGGAGGGTACTCATCAGTTGGAGGTCGTTGTCAACAAGCTCAAGAAGCTGGCCAAGGGTCCTGCCGGTCTGGTCACCCTCACCGAGATCACCTGCGTTATCTCCAACATGACCATGCCCGAGCAGTACATCTCCATCGTGGTCCCCGGCCGTATGTACGCCGAGGAGTACCGCAAGATGGGTCTGCATCCTGCTGTCCTGTCCTCTGCCCTTGAGGGTGCCGGTACTGTGACCTCCGCTCTGGTTCCCTGGAATACCTGCGGTGTGTTTATCTCCGATACCTTGGGGATTGGTGTGGCCCAGTACGGCATCTACGCCATCTTCAACTGGCTGATGCCCGTCATCAACGCCCTGTGCGCCTATGTCGGTATCACCCTGAAGGACCTGGACAACAAGCCCTACAAGAAGCAGGCTGCCGCCAAGTAAGGAAACGGTCTGTCTCTCTTCGGAGCCGTGCCCCGCGCGCGGACGCGGTTTTTGACAAGTCAAAAAAAGCTGGCAGTGCTTCTGTGGCACTGCCGGCTTTTTACTAGAAAGGAAAACTATGGAGTTTGGAGTACGGCATTACCCCCAGCTGGAGATCGATCTGGACAAGCTGGAGGACAATCTCCGGGCGTTGAAAAGCCGGATGGACGCCAGCGGGATCCGGCTGGCCGGTGTGGTCAAGGGCTTCAACGGCCTTCCCCAGGCGGCCAAGGTCTATGAGAAGGCGGGATATTCCAGCATTGCCTCCTCCCGTCTGGAGCAGCTTCACCACCTGCGGATGAACGGCATCGCCGTCCCCCTGATGCTGATCCGGATCCCCATGTTGTCCGAGGTGGAGGAGACAGCCCGCTGGACGGACATCAGCTTCCACAGCGAGCCCGAGGTCCTCCGGGCCATGGAGCGGGCGGTGAAGGCCGCCGCGGGCAAGCGCCGCCACAAGGTGATCCTTATGGTGGACCTGGGCGACCTGCGGGAGGGCTTCTGGGACCAGGACGAGCTGGTACAGACCGCCCTGGAGGTGGAGCGGGAGATGCCCCACCTGGAGCTGGCCGGAGTGGGTACCAACCTGGGGTGCTATGGCACGGTCCAGGCAACTCCGGAGAAAATGAACCAGCTGGTGGCTGCCGCTGAGCGGGTGGAGGCCGCCATCGGCCGCAAGCTGGACATCATCTCCGGCGGCGCGTCCTCCTCCATTCATATGGTGCTGGACGGCACGATGCCTCCGCGGATCAACCATCTGCGCGTCGGGGAGGGGATCCTCTTTGGACGGATCTGGGGCTGTGACATGGACTTCATGCACAAGCACATTTTTACGCTGCGGGCGGAGGTGATTGAGAGTAAGGTAAAGCCGTCCTATCCGGTGGGCGAGCTGTCGGTGGACGCCTTTGGACGCACCCGTACCTATGTGGATCGGGGCCGCCGCCGCCGGGCGCTCCTGGCCATGGGCCGGGTGGACTACGGCGAGTGCGAGGACCTGATCCCCCGGGAGCCGGGGGTGAAGATCCTGGGTGCTTCCTCCGACCACACCATTGTGGACGTGCAGAACACGGCCCACCCCGTCCGGGTGGGGGATATCCTGGAATTTGACTTGTGCTATGCCACTATGGTATACTTGACCAGCAGCAGAAGCGTCTCTGTTACGTTTAAAACGGAACGCGGCTAAAAACAAGACCGGGCGGCGCGACAGCGCCGCCCGGCTTTTGAGAGGAAGTCAAAGACCATGCACAACGAATTGACGGAACAGGACCTGCGGATGATGCGGGAGGAGTTGGACCACCGCAGGGTCATCCTGCGGCCCCAGCTGCTGGAGGCGGTGAAGGAGGCCCGGGCCTTCGGGGACCTGAGTGAAAATTTTGAGTACAAGGCCGCCAAGCAGGAGAAGAACCGCAACGAGAGCCGCATCCGATTTCTGGAGAACATGATCAAGACCGCCGTGGTCATTTCAGACCACTCCGGAGCGGACCAGGTGGGGCTCTATGACCGGGTGACGGTGTACATGGAGGACGATGACGAGACGGAGGTCTATCAGATCGTCACTACCATGCGGCAGGATGTGCTCAAGGGACTCATCAGCAAGGAGTCGCCGGTGGGGCGGCGGCTGCTGGGCCGGCGGGTGGGCGACCGGGTCCACATCCAGGTCAATGAGAGCTATGGCTATGACGTGGTCATCCGGGCCATTGAGAAGGGGACGGATGACGGAGAGATCCCACTGAATAAATACTGAGCAGAAAAGAGAAGCTCCTCCTGGAGCGGCAGATCCGAATGTACTGCCGCTCCAGGAGGAGCATTTTGTGTTTTTTATGCGCTTATTCTTCCTGCGTACTTCCACCCCACAGCCGGTAGAGCACGGTGACCAGCTGGTTGCGGGTCACCGGGGCCTCCCAGCGGGGCGCTCCGTGCTCATCGCCGGCAATGAGTCCCTGCTCCAGGGCCCAGGCCCGGGCCTCCGCGCCCCAGGCGGGGTCGGGCTCCCGGCGGCCCAGCTGCTCCAGATACTCCCCGGCCAGGCGCTGAAATTCCTCCTGTGTCATGTCGTCCTCCTCCTTTTGGAACGGTCTGGCGTCCACCCACCAGTAATATTTTACCTGACTGCGGAAAAGGACCGGATCTCCGTTCATCCGCTCATATTGGGTGGAGGCCGGGTCGCAGATCCGGACCAGGCCGTCCTCCCACCAGACCACCACGAAGTGGCCGGAGCGGGTCCACAGTCCCCGGCCCATCAGAGCAATGAGGTAATAGCCCTGCCGCAGCAGGACGGCGGCCTTCCTGTGATTCTCATGGTCCGGCTTTCCGTAGGTGTTGACCCAGCTCAGCTGGCCGCAGGGGATGCCAAATTCGGCGAACTGGGGGACGAAGTAGCTGTAATAGGTCCCCTGGTTCAGGGCCTTGTACCCGTGCTCCACCGACCAGGCGCAGGCGTCCACCGGAGTGAAGGTCTTTCCTGTGAGTGTCTCAATGAGCATGGCCGCCGCCGTGGGCCCGCAGCCGGAACCGCCGATGGTGGCGCGCTCCCCGGGGACCCGGTAGGGGAGCGCTGCCCAGCGGGGGTCGGTCTGGAGATAGGCGATCGGGCGGCGGTTCATGGCTTCTCTCCGCTCCGACGCTGGTTCTGCGTCCCGAAATAAAAGGAGATCACCATGAGAAACACCGTGAGAAAATCACCGCCGGACACCGTCCCGCGGAGGGCCAGACAGACGAATACCGCCGTCAGCGCCAGCGTCACCAGGCTTTTCACCGCCAGAAGGGCGGCCAGCCGTCCATAGAGCTGTTCCATATCCATTCCTCCTGTCTCTGGTTTTCCATGTGGGAGCGCTTATGCGGCCCCCTTCAGGTCCCGGATGTCGTGCTCCGCCTCGGTCATGCGCCCCTCCAGCTTGTAGGTGCGCTCCACCACCTTGTTGTGCTCGCTGACCTTCCGCTCCAACTGCTCGATGCGGTAGGTGGTCAGCTTGTTGGCAACCAGGATGCCTCCGAAGGTCCCTGCCAGGGTTCCGATCAGGCTCATCCCGGCCACGGCCAGGGTCGTCCACTCCATCAGCCCTGTACCTCCTCCACGGTCCCCAGGTCTGTCCAGGAGCCGGGCAGCTGAGAGGGTGGATAGACCGTGTTGGACTGGGTGCACCGCCACACATGGCCGCTCTCTGTGCAGACCTCGCCGGGCTGGTACATCCCCCGGCTCCCCTGAGCCTGGGCATAAGGGGCGGCCAGTCTGGGATCCGTGGTGTGGCACAGGTCCCAAAGACTCACTGCCAGATCGGGCGACCAGTCCGGCTGCACAGTAGCGTCGTGCTGCTGCCACAGCTTGTAGACGAGCCCCTTCCACTGATAGGGGGTGCCAATGGGGACCGCGGAAAAGTCCCGCTGACGCCAGGTGGGGATGATGTCCTGACTGGCGGTGAGCTCGGTGCCGTCCGCCTCTCCGGCCACCGCCCGCTCTGCCAACGTCTGGGCGTCCGCCTGACCCCGCTGGCGGACTGCTTCCAGCGCAATGGTCCTGATCTCAGCCATTCTGCTCCACTCCTTCCTGATAGGCCGCCCTCAGCTGGGCGTCCACCTGGGCCGCGGTTCCCGCCGCCTCCAACTCGGCCAGCGCCTCCGCCTGCTGGGCGATGGTCTCCCGCTGCTGAGCGATGGCAGATTCCTTCTCCGCCAGACTGGCCTCTGTTTCCTCCAGCTCTCGGTCCTTCCGGGCCAGGCCCTCCTCCAGCTCGGCCACCTGGCTCTGGTACCCAACCACATCCCCCAGATACTGCTCCGCCACCTGAAGGACTACGGTGTAGCTCCGGGCGGGCGCGCTGTACTGGATGTCCCGCACTGTGAAGCCGTACCCGGTGGGCAGGATGCACTCCCCCTGGATCTGGGGGCGGTCCCACCGGATGCCCTCGATCTCTTCCAGGGAGGCAGACTCCCGCTCAAATACCGCACGGTACTCCCCATTGGCCGCGCCCCGCAGGACCATCCCGCAGGATAACCCTCCAATGCTGCACCGGTTTCCATAGAGACTCATGCTGTGTTCTCTCCTTTCTGTGAATGGTGGGGAAACATTCCCCCTATTCCAGGCGGAGAACAGGCGGTTTGTTGCTGGGAAGCGTACAACAAAGACAAAAAAATTGGGCGCTCTGTTTCCAGAGCGCCCAAAGTGAAGGTATAGTCAGCTGCCCAGATACGCTTTTTTGACGGCCTCGTTGGCCAGAAGTTCCCGGCCGGAGCCGGTCAGACTGATCCGGCCGGTCTCCAGCACATAGCCCACATCGGCAATCTTCAGCGCCATGTTGGCGTTCTGCTCGATGAGCAGAACGGTGACCCCTTGCCGGTTGATCTCCTGGATGATGTCGAAGATGCCCTTGACCACGATGGGGGCCAGGCCCAGGGAGGGCTCATCCATCATAATGATCTTGGGGCGGGACATTAGGGCGCGGCCCACGGCCAGCATCTGCTGCTCGCCGCCGGACAGGGTGCCCGCGGCCTGCCAGGACCGCTCCTTCAGACGGGGGAACAGGTCATACACCCAGTTCAAATCGTCCTCCAGGCTGTCTGTTCGGAGATAGGCCCCGATCTTCAGGTTCTCCAGCACCGTCAGGTCCGGGAAGACCCGCCGGCCCTCCGGGACCAGGGTGAGGCCCTTGGAGACGATGCGGTCAGGGGAGAGGCTGGTGATGTCCTCCCCCTGGAGGTGGATGCATCCGTGGGCGGGCTTGACCAACCCAGCGATGGTGCGCAGGGTAGTGGACTTGCCTGCGCCGTTTGCGCCGATCAGGGTGACGATCTTCCGTTCCGGCACTTCGAAGGTGATGCCCTTGACGGCTTCAATGCCGCCGTAGCTGACCTTCAGTTCATCAATCTTCAACATCGTCTGCCACCCCCAAATATGCCTCGATGACCCGAGGATTGTTCTGGACCTCCGCCGGAGTGCCCTGGGCGATCAGCTTGCCGAAGTCCAGGACATAGATGTGGTCGGAGATCCGCATGACCAAGTCCATGTGATGCTCGATCATCAGAATGGACAGGTCGTACTCGTCGCGGATTTTATGGATGAAGTTGGTGAGCTCCTGGGTCTCCTGGGGATTCATGCCGGCGGCCGGCTCGTCCAGAAGCAGCAGCTTGGGCTGGGTAGCCAGGGCCCGGGCGATCTCCAGCCGGCGCTGGAGGCCGTATGGCAGGGAACCGGCCACCTCGTCCTTCAGATGGGCCAGGTCCTGCTCCTCCAGAAGGGCCATGGCCTCCTCACGCATCCGCTTTTCTTCCGCGCGGTTAAAGCGGAAGGTGGCGGAAAATACGTTCTGCTTGGCCCTCATGTGCTTGGCGATGAGTACATTTTCAAACACCGTCAGGGCGGAGAACAGACGGATATTCTGGAAGGTCCGGGCGACGCCCAGGTGGGTGATCCGGTCGGGCGAGGGCCGGAGCACATGGTCGGAGAAGGCGTGGGGATCGGCGGCCCGCAGGGCCTCGGTCCGGGCGGCCTGCGCCTTGTCGTATGCCGCCTGAAGCGAGCTGCGCGTCTCCTCATCCCCGGCGGCCTGGATGGCGGCCAGGGCCTCCGGGTCGTCCAGATCGGGGTGGGCGGTGTAGAGGGCGGCGTTCTGTCCGGAGTAGCTCTTGACCATCTTGCCCTGGGGGTGGTTGCGGATCATGGGCTGCCCCAGAAAGTCCACCCGGCCGTTGGTGGGCTCATACACTCCAGTGATGCAGTTGAAGGCGGTGGTCTTGCCGGCGCCGTTGGGGCCGATCAAGGCCACGATCTCCCCCGCGTTGACGTCCACCGAGAGGTTGTTGACGGCTACCACGCCGCCAAACTGCATGGTGATGTTTTCGACATGGAGAATGTTCTGGCTCATTTTACGGCCTCCTTTGCGGCCTTGCGGGGCCGTTTCTTGAACAGATCGGTGATCTCCCGGTCGCCCATGATGCCCCGGCGGAAGAACAGCACCACGATCATAATGACCACGGAGAAGACCACCATGCGGAAGCCGTTGCGGAACAGGTCGGACTGGATGCCAAGGAAGGAACCGGAGTCCAGGCCGCGCAGCCACCACTCGGAGCAGGCCACATACAGGAAGGTGGCGATCACGCTGCCGGAGATGGAGCCGATGCCGCCGATGACGACGATGAGCAGGATCTCATAGGTCATGGTGGAGGTGTACACCATGGCCTGGGCGTTGCTGGCGTACATGGCGAACAGAGCGCCCCCCACGCCGGCGAAGAAGGAACTGCTGCAGAAGGAGAGCATCTTGTGGTGGGGCAGGTTGATGCCCATGGCCTCAGCGGCGATCTCGTCCTCCCGGATGGCCTTGAAGGCCCGGCCGTAGGAGGAGTTGATGAGCATGACGATGACCGCCAGACACAGGATCATAATGAGCATGGGGAAGGCGGAGGAGAGATAGATGGTGCCGCTCTCCGTCTTGATGTTGAAGCTGGAGAAGGTGGGGATCTGGGTGATCATGTTGGCGCCGTTGGTGATGGGGCCCAGGGCCTGCCACTGGAACACCGCGCGGATGATCTCCGCGAAGCCCAGGGTGGCGATGGCCAGGTAGTCGCTTTTCAGGCGCAGCACAGGCAGACCGATGAGCCAGGCAAAGAAGGCTGCCACCAGGCCGCCCAGAACGATGGCCACCAGGACCCCCAGAGTCAGGCTGAGCATTCCGTCACCGAAGATCCCGGCAAACAGGTCCGGCAGGGAGAACTTCACCGCCGAGCCTCCGTAGAGGTAATAGACCGTATCCTTGGCGGCCACGGGGACCGTCAGGATGGCATAGGTGTACGCGCCCAGGAGCATGAAGCCCGCCTGTCCCAGGGAGAACAGTCCGGTGAAGCCGTTGAGCAAATTCATGGACACGGCGACCAGGGCATAGACCGCGCCCTTTTTCAGCACGGTGAACAGCTGGCCGGTGGGACCGATGGTGTTTTCCAGAAGGATCACCAGGGCCAGTGCGGCCACGGCCCCGAACAGGCTGAGCAGCGCGCCGGTGTTGACTCGTTTTTTCTCTAACATATTCCCGCCCCCTTACACTTTTTCGGTGGCCTTTTCCCCGAACAGGCCGGTGGGCTTAAAGACCAGCACGATGATCAGCAGGGCAAAGGTGAAGGCGTCCACAAAGGTGGTGGCCCCCTCGAAGGGGAGGGCCTTGATGATGTTTTCGCAGATGCCGATCAGGAATGCCCCGATGACCGCCCCGGGGATGGAGCCGATCCCGCCGAATACCGCCGCCACGAAGGCCTTCAGACCGGGCATGGCGCCGGCGGTGGGGGTGATGTAGGGGTAGTTGGTGAAGTACAGAATGGAGCCCAGAGCTGCCAGGGCGGAGCCGATGATGAAGGTGGTGGAGATCACCCGGTTGATCTTGATCCCCATGAGCTGGCTGGTCTCAAAGTCTTTGGCCACCGCCCGCATGGCCATACCGATCTTGGTGTGGTTGATGAGCTGTACCAGACCGAATACAAGGGCGATCACCAGAACAGGGGTGACGACGGTCACCAGCGTGGTGGAGGCCCCGCCGATGGTGACCATTTTGGACAGGGCGGGGATGGTGGGGTAGTTCATGGGCTGACCGCCGGTGACGAAGGTGGCGGTGTTTTGCAGGAGATAGCTTACGCCGATGGCGGAGATCATCACGGACATTCTTGGGGCGGAACGCAGAGGCTTATAGGCCACCCGCTCGATCAAAAAGCCCAGCAGGACAGTGATAAGGACGGCCAGCGCCAGGGTGACAGGCAGAGGCAGTCCCATGGTGGTCAGGTAGATGGCGATCAGGCCGGAGACCATGAACACGTCGCCGTGGGCGAAGTTGATCAGGCGCAGGATACCGTATACCATGGTGTAGCCAATGGCGATCAGGGCGTACTGACCTCCCACGGAGATGCCGGAGAGCAGTACGGAAATAGCGTATTCCACAAAGGTTTCCTCCCTTGTTTTCAGATTTGGGCGGTCTTGAAAAGGACCCTCCCGCTGTCCCTTTCAGGACGGCCCAGAATCAGGGGCAGAGCCGGAAATAGCTGTTTGGCGGGGGCTGTGCCCCCGCCAAACAGACACACAGCATATTTTAGGCGGTCTGGGACTTCTCCAGAGTCCATGCGCCGGCGGCGGTGTCACACACCTTGATATAGGCGGTGTCGCGGATGGCGTCGCCGTTGGTGTCATCAAAGGCGATGTGGCCGGAAACGCCGTCATACTCCACGTCCCACAGGGCTTGCTGTACATCAGAGGACTTGGGGGAGCCGGCGGCCTTCAGGGCCTCCAGCGCCACATAGTAGGCGTCATAGCCCATGGCGGTGACAGCGGCGATGGTGTCGTCGCCGCCGTTGGCGGTCTTGGCGTCGGCATTGGAATTGATGTAGTTCTTGATGCCCTCGTCAAACTCAGGGTTGCCGCCCTCCTGATAGAAGGTGGAGACATACAGCTGTACGTTAGTGCCCTTGGCGGCCTCCAGGACCTTGTTGTCGTCCAGGGTGTCGGAGCCCAGGAAGGGAATGTCAATGCCCAGCTTGGCGGCCTGGGTGATGATCTGGGTGGCGTAGGCGATGGAGACGGGGGTGAAGATGACCTCAGCGCCCTCGCTCTTGGCCTTGTTCAGGTAAGAGGTGAAGTCGGAGTTGTTCTTGGGGAAGCTGTCCTTGATCACGGTGCCGCCGGCGGCGGTGAAGGCCTGCTCAAAGAAGGCGATCAGGCCCTGGTCGTATTCGTTGCCCTGCTCACCCAGCAGATAGGCCTTCTTGGCGCTGAACTTCTCGGTGGCGAAGTTGGCCAGCACGGTGCCCTGGAAGGGATCCAGGAAGCAGATGCGGAAGTAGTGGTCGTTGCCGGCGGTGACGTTGGGATTGGTGCAGGTGACGCCCATGGCGGGGATGCCGGCGTCACGGAAGATGGGACCGGCGGCGATGGAGACGCCGGAGCCGTAGGAGCCCAGAACGACGCTTACACCCTCGCTGACCAGCTGGGAGGCGGCGGAGGGGGCCTTATCAGTGGAGGAGCCGTTGTCGGCATAGACCAGCTCGACCTGGTAGGTCTCACCGCCCAGCTCCACAGTGGGGGTCTCAGAGTTGGCGAACTGCATCCCCAGCATTTCCTTCTTGCCGCCGGAGGCGGAGTCGCCGGAGGCGGGCTCAAATACGCCGATCTTAACAACCTTGTCGCCGTTAGAGGCGCCGGAGCCGGCAGGAGCGGAGCCGGAAGCGGATCCAGAGCCGGAACCGGAGCAGCCGGCCAGAGCGGACAGGAGCAGCGCTGCGGAAAGTGCGGACGCAAGGAACTTTTTCATGTTCATTCTCCTCTCGATTTGCTTGAGTTGGGTTGACGAAAAGTGTCTGCTTTGTGTGGACACTTGTTCGCTTAATGGGTACATTATACAGGATGCTGAGGAAAAATGCAAGTCGAAGCCCAACAAAATTTCAGGTCGAACCGGGGAAAATTTCCACATTTGGAAATAAAAGAAAAAAGAGCCTGCCAGATCAGCGGGAGAGCTGTCTGACAGGCAGAGTCTGGGGCCGCCCTCAGGGGCGGCCGTTGGGCAGGTAATAGAGGAGAGAGGGGCGGCCGCCGGTGTCATAGTTGACCCGGCTGACCACCTCGCCCTGCTGGGTCAGGTAGGTGAGGTACCGTCGGACGGTGACGGAGGAGAGCCCGGCCTGGGCGGCCAGGGACTCACAGGTGCAGCCCTCCTCCGGGGCCTGGGCCAGATGGGTCCGGATCCGCTCCAGGGTGCGGGATTGGAGCCCCTTTGGGACGTCCTCAGGGCCGGAGGAGCCGGAGAACAGGGCGTCCAGCTCCTCCTGGCTGACGCTGCTGTGGGTGGCGATGGCGGAGCGCTGGCGGCAGAACTTATCCAGTGCCTGCTGGAAGCGGCGGGCGGTAAAGGGCTTGACCAGATAGTCCGCCACACCCAGCTTCAGCAGGGCGTCCACGGTCTTGCTGTCATTGGCGGCGGTGACCATCACCGCGTCGCTGGTGATTCCGAAAGAGCGCAGCTCCCGCAGAAGCTCCAGCCCGGTCATCCGGGGCATATAGACGTCCAGGATCAGCAGATCCGCCGGGTGGCGCAGCAGCCAGGGAAGCGCGTCCTGGCCGCTGCGGAAGCTGGCGGCCAGACGGAAGCGGGGATCCCGCTCCAGAAAGTTCTGATCGATGGAGGCGATCATGGGGTCGTCCTCCACGATCACGGCCTGATAAGTTTCCTGCATGGCGCTCTCCTTTACGCGTTGGGGGACGGTTCCTCTTCTGTCTGCTCCTCCTCCGGCGTCTGGAAGGAGAGGAAGAAGGCGGTCCCGGATTTTGGCTCGCTCTCCACCCGGATCTGGCCGTGGTACAGGTTGACCAGCTCCCGGATCCGGGACAGGCCGATGCCGTGCCCGTCTCCCTTGGTGGAGACGTTGGGTTCAAAAATGAAGGGGAGCAGCTCAGGCAGGATGCCCGGGCCGGTGTCCTCCACGCAGAGGAGCAGGCTGTCTGGCTTCTCCCGGATGGAGACGGCGATCTCCTTCTGCTTCCAGGTGGAGCGGTCCAGGGATTCGGTGGCGTTTTCGATGAGGTTGCCCAAAATGGTGACCAGCACCCCGGAGGGGAGGAAGCGGCCATCGGCGGACAGGGTGCTTCTGGGATCCAGGTGCAGGTTGATGCCCAGCTCCGCGGCGCGGCTGGTCTTGCCCACCAGAAGGGCGGCCACAGCGGTGTCCTCGATCTGGCTCATGACCCGGCTGACCGACTGGTGGTGGATCTGGGAGATGTCCAGGATGTACTGCTCCGCCTGCTCCACCTGCCCCAGCTGGATCATACCCAGGATGATGTGGAGCTTGTTGATGAACTCGTGGGTATAGGCCCGCATGGCCTCCACCAGATGGCGCACGCCGGTGAGCTCCTCCGCCATGGCGGTGGCCTCGGTGCGGTCCTGGAAGATGGCCACCGCGCCCACGATCTTGTCGTCCTCCCAGATGGGCATCCGGTCGGACAGGGCGGCCTTGCTGCCGGGAACGTGCTGGAGGTGGACGTTGTATTCCGGCTTTCCGGTGGTGAGCAGGCGGGGCAGCAGGGTATCGGGATAGAGCTCCTTCAGCGGCCGGCCCAGTACGTCGGAGGGCTGTTGCGCGTTGAGAAGGCGCAGGCCCGCGGAGTTGACATAGATCACATTTGTGTCCTTGTCGATGGCGATGACGCCCTCCTTCAGGGTCTCCAAAATGTCCTCGCGCTGGTGGAACATCTGGCGGAAGGCGTCCGGCTCATAGCCCAGCAGGGCCTCCTTGATGGAGCTGGACAGATTGCGGGACAGCACCAGGGCGACGCCGGCGGCCAGGAAAGTCAGGATGGCGAAGCAACCCACGGTGTCCAGCACGATCTGGTGGACGCTGCGCACCCCGATGCCCACGGATACAAAGCCCAGCAGGGAGCCGTCCAGATCATGGACCGCGGCGAGGGCGCGGTGCTCCGCGCCGGAGATGCCGGCGCCTGTGTCCACCTCGGTCAGCTCCCCCCGCAGGACCGTGAGCGTATCCACATCCGGGTAGACCGTCCCCACAAAGGCGGGGTCCGGGCAGTACCGGATGACGCCGTTGTGGTCGGCCACCACGATGGCGTCAATGTCCTGGACCCGGGAGATGGTCCCGTTCAGGTAGTGGGTGAGCACAGAGCTGTCCGCCCGGTGGGCCAGAAAATCGGCCACATCCGGCGACTGGGCCAGCACCTGGGCGGAATTCATCAGGTTGCGGTCCAGGTTCTGATACTCCATGCGCAGGGAGAACAGCAGGGTGGTGGCCATGCCCAGGATAGAGGTGGTCAGGACCAGGAACAGGCTGAGGGATTGCAGCTTATGGCGGATCGATATGGGTGAGTGTGCTTTCATCCAGGTTCCCTCCTCAGAATCAGAGACAGGTGGAAAATAGACAGCCGGTGCGGCACCGGTTTAGCTTTATTATAAGGAGGTTGTTAAGATGTGTCAAACATTTGAAGGGGAGAGAGGCAAAATTGTGGAAACGCACTTTTTTTACTTACAAAAGGCTATCCAAACCGCGGGATCTGCCGTACAATGAGGGACGTCAAACCGGACGGCGGCCCGTGTGTGCCGTATGTCGGAAGTCGATGGGAGGCGGTTTTTTGGAACAGATCAAAGTGCGTCTGATGGAGGAGCTCCAGACGCCCGTGGCCTTCACAATCCCGCTCTTCGGGGGGATCCCGGTCACCCTGTCTGTGGTGGTGTCCTGGCTGGTGATGGGGGCGCTGATCCTGGCGGCGGCGCTGGGGACCCGGCGGTTGAAGCTCCGCGATCCCGGCAAGCCGCAGCTGTGCCTGGAGATGGCGGTGGAGTTCCTCAACGGCTTCACCAAAAACAACATGGGGGCCCATGGACCGGATTTTGCCCCCTACCTGGGGACCATCTCCCTGTACATCCTGCTGTGCAACATCATCGGGATCTTCGGGCTGGTCCCCCCCACCAAGGACCTGAACGTCACGGCGGCACTGGCCATCATGAGCGCGGTGCTGATCTATGGGGCACAGTTTCGGTACCACGGGCTGCGGGGCGGGCTGAAAAAATTTATGGAGCCCATGCCCCTGCTGCTGCCCATCAACCTGATGGAGGTCGTGATCCGGCCCCTGGCCCTGTGTATGCGGCTGTTCGGCAACATCCTGGGGGCGTTCATCATCATGGAGCTGATCAAGATGATGGCCCCGGCGGTGGTCCCCGTCCCGTTCAGCATCTACTTCGACCTGTTTGACGGCGGGATTCAGGCTGTGGTGTTCGTGTTCCTCACAGCCCTGTTCGTGGGCGAGGGGATCAAAGAGGAAGAGTAAATCAGACATCGGCCCCCTGGGCTGAAATAAAGGAGGACATACTATCATGGAGATCGGAATGCTTGCAATCGGACTGGCTGTTTTCACCGGCATCGGAGCCGGCATCGGAATCGGAATCGCCACCGGAAAGGCCAGCGAGGCCATCGCCCGCCAGCCGGAGGCCGCCGGTAAGATCAACAGCACCCTGCTGATCGGCTGCGCTTTGGCAGAGGGCACCGCCATCTTCGGCTTCATCACCGCGCTGCTGATCCTGTTTATGAAGTAAGGGGGAAGGCACGATGTTGGATTTTCAGTTATCCACCGTGATCTTTACCGTCCTGAACCTGCTGATCCTGTATGTGGTGCTGAGAAAGCTCCTGTTCGGGCGGGTCAACCGCATCCTGGAGGAGCGGGCTGCCCTGGTGGAGAAGGAACTTTCCAGCGCCGAGCGTCAGAAGGCCCAGGCGGAGGAAATGCGGAAGGAGTATGAGGACCAGCTCGCCCAGGCCCATGCCCAGGCGGCCAAGATCGTGGATCAGGCCAAGGCGCGGGGCGAGCAGGAGTACCAGGCGATCCTGGACCAGGCCCAGGAGGATACCCGCCGGATGCAGGAGCAGGCCCAGGCCAAGAACCGGGCCGACCGGGAGAAGCTGATGCGCAGCGCCCGGCAGGAGGTGGCCCAGCTGGCCGTGCTGGCGGCGGCCAAGGTGACGGGACAGGCCCTGGACCAGGATTCGGACCGGGCCATGGCGGAGCAGTTTTTGTCGGAGGCGGGTGAGCGGAAATGAGCGATTCGATCCAGCGCAGCGCCGCGGTCCTCTATCAGATGGAGGAGGAGACGCCGGGGCTGAAGGAGTCCGCCCAGGCCCTGGTGTCGGACACCATGCTGTGGCCGGCGCTGAATGGGACCGGGGCAACCAGAGAGGAGAAGGAGGAACTGATCCGCACGGCGCCCATGCTGGCGGGGAAGGAGCAGCTGACCGCCTTTGTCCTCCTGCTGCTGGAGCAGGGGACGCTGGACAGTTTGCCGGCCATCCTGCGGGAGCTGCGGCAGCTGGAACTGGCGGCCCAGGGGGGCGCGGTGTGCGTGGTCACCTGCGCCCGGCAGCCGGATGAGGCCACCCTGGAGGATCTGCGCCGGGCGGTGTGCCGCCTGCGGGGACTGGAGCGTGTGGTCCTTCAAATCAAGATCGACCCAGCCATTCTGGGCGGCTTTCGCCTGGAGGTCCAGGGTGTGGTCTATGACCGCAGCGTCCGGGGGCGTCTGGAGCGTCTGGCCCAGGGCCTAAAGGGCGATTTTGACGCGGACAGCGAGGAGCTGGAGGGTCTGGTAGAGGGCCTGAAATCCAAGATCCAGGGCTTTGAGGTGGAGGACGGCAGCGACATGGGCAGCCTGGTCCAGAACCTCAAGACACGGATCCAGGATTTCCAGTCCGTGGGCGAGGTCCAGGAGATCGGCCGGATCCTCAGTGTAGGTGACGGAATCGCCCAGATTCAGGGTCTGGACCGGGCAGTCTACGGCGAACTGGTGGAGTTTGAGACCGGTGTTCAGGGCATGGTCATGGACCTGTCCCGGAACAGCGTGGGCTGTGTCCTGCTGGGACAGGAGGCCGGCCTGCGGGAGGGCAGCATCGTGACCCGAACGGGCCGGCCTGCCGATGTGCCGGTGGGCGAGGCCATGCTGGGCCGGGTGGTGGACGCCCTGGGACAGCCTTTGGACGGAATGGGACCCATCCGCACCACAGAGACCAGGCCCATCGAGCATGAGGCCAGCGGCGTGATCTCCCGGGAGCCGGTGAACGCTCCGCTTCAGACCGGGATCCTGGCCATCGACGCCATGATCCCCATTGGACGGGGACAGCGTGAGCTGCTCATCGGCGACCGCCAGACGGGCAAGACGGCCATCGCGGTGGATACCATCCTGAACCAGAAGGGGGAGGACGTGATCTGCATCTATGTGGCCATTGGACAGAAGGCGTCCTCGGTGGCCCGGGTGCGGGATACCCTCCAAAAGCACGGGGCGATGGACTACTCCATCATCGTGTCGGCTACCGCCAGCGACCCGGCTCCCCTGCAATACATTGCGCCTTACGCCGGCGCGGCCATGGGGGAGTACTTTATGTCCCAGGGAAAGGATGTGCTCATCGTCTATGACGATCTGAGCAAGCACGCGGTGGCCTACCGGGCCCTGTCCCTGCTGCTCAAGCGCTCCCCCGGGCGGGAGGCCTACCCGGGCGACGTGTTCTATCTCCACTCCCGCCTGCTGGAGCGGGCCTGCCGCCTGACCCAGGAGTACGGCGGGGGTTCCATGACGGCCATCCCCATCATCGAGACCCAGGCGGGGGACGTGTCCGCCTATATCCCCACCAACGTCATCTCCATCACCGACGGACAGATCTATCTGGAGACCGACCTGTTCTTTGCCGGGCAGCGGCCGGCGGTGAATGTGGGCCTGTCGGTGTCCCGTGTGGGCGGAGCGGCCCAGACCCGGGCCATCAAGCGCACCGCGGGCACTATGCGCATCGACCTGGCCCGCTTCCGGGAGCTGGAGATCTTTACCCAGTTCTCCTCGGACCTAGATCAGGCGACCCAAAAGACGCTGGATCACGGCAAGCATCTGCTGGAACTGCTCAAGCAGCCCCTCTATCAGCCCATGTCAGTCAGTCGGCAGGCCGTTTTGCTGTACATCGGGACCAACGGGCTGCTGGATGACGTGCCGGTGGAGCAGGTCCGGGAATTTGCCTCGGGCTTTGCCGACCGCATCGAGCTGGAGCACCGGGAGCTGGCGCTGGAGGTCCAGCGGACGGGCAACCTGTCCGCCGTGGCCATCGAGACCATCCGGGCGGACCTGGAGAACTATAAGAAGGAGAAGCTGACGGTGGCCTGACCACGCCGGCGAGAGGGAGGGAGAGAAAATGGCCGGTACCAAGGAGATCCGGACCCGGATCAAAAGTGTGCAGCAGACCCTGAAGATCACCAGCGCCATGTATCTGATCTCCTCGGCCAACCTGCGGAAGGCCAAGGGGCAGCTGGACAGGGCGGCCCCCTACTTTACGAAGATCGACGCCACCATCGCGGACATTCTCCACCGCTCCCCGGAGCTGGAGCACAAGTTCTTCGACCCGCGGACCGACGTGCTGGAGCAGGAGCGGAAGGTGGGCTATATCGTGGTCAGCGGAGACAAGGGGCTGGCCGGGGCCTATAATCACAACGTGCTGCGCCGCGCGGAGGAGTATGTGCGCCAGTCGCCCCACCCCAGCCTCTTTGTGGTGGGGATCGTGGGCCGGGTCTACTTTCAGGGCCGGGGCATCCCCATCGTGGAGGAGTTCTCCCATGTGGTGCAGAACCCCACCATGCGGCGGGCCCGGGAGATCGGCGACGAGGTGGTCCGGCGGTTTCTGGACCGGAGCCTGGACGAGGTGCACATTTTGTACACCGAGATGGTCTCCCCCCTGAAGCTGGAGGTGCGTGAGCGCACCCTGCTGCCCCTGGACCGGGCCAACTTCCATTGGGAGCCTCCGGCGGGGCAGGGCGCGCCCCAGGAGGTGACCTATGTCCCATCGCCGGAGGCGGTGCTGGACAACATCATCCCCAGCGGCTATATCCGGGGGATGGTGTTCGGGGCGCTGGTGGAGTCCTTCTCTTCGGAACAGAGCGCCCGCATGACCGCCATGGAAGCGGCCAGCGACAACGCCAAGGAGATGCTCAGATCCCTGTCTCTGACCTATAACCGGGCCAGACAGTCGGCCATCACCCAGGAGATCACAGAGATCGCCAGCGGGGCCCAGGTCCAGGGAGAGCGCTAGGTGAAACGTCACCGGAAAGGTGTGTGCAGGTATGAAGGAATATAAAGGGACGGTGGCACAGGTCCAGGGACCTGTGGTGGACGTCCAGTTCGCCCGGGATGAGATGCCCTCCATCAAGGACGCCCTGTGGCTGGAGGTGGGCGGTCAAAAGCGTGTTATGGAGGTGGCCCAGCACATCGGCGGGGACACCGTCCGCTGCTTTATGCTCTCCCCCAGCGAGGGGATCGGCCGGGGCATGGAGGTGAAGCCCTGGGGCGGACCCATCTCCGTCCCGGTGGGGGAGGGCGTGTTGGGCCGGATGTTCAATGTGCTGGGGGATCCCATCGACGGCAAGGGAGCAGTATCCGCCCAGGAGCACTGGTCCATCCACCGCCAGCCCCCCAGCTTTGCCGACCAGCGCCCGGTGGTGGACCTGTTTGAGACAGGGATCAAGGTCATCGACCTGCTGGCCCCCTATGCCCGGGGCGGCAAGATCGGCCTGTTTGGCGGCGCTGGCGTGGGCAAAACGGTGCTGATCCAGGAGCTGATCCATAATATCGCCACGCAGCACGGCGGATACTCCATTTTTACCGGCGTGGGGGAGCGTACCCGGGAGGGCAGCGACCTGTGGCGGGAGATGACCGAGTCCGGGGTCATTGAAAAGACGGCCCTGGTGTTTGGACAGATGAACGAGTCCCCCGGGGCCCGGATGCGGGTGGCCCTCACCGGGCTGACCATGGCGGAGTACTTCCGGGATCAGCAGCACCAGGATGTGCTGCTCTTCATCGACAACATCTTCCGCTATGTCCAGGCGGGCTCCGAGGTGTCCGCTCTGATGGGGCGGATGCCCTCCGCCGTGGGCTATCAGCCCACCCTGGCCAACGAGATGGGCGCGCTTCAGGAGCGGATCACCTCCACCCGGAGCGGGGCCATCACCTCTGTGCAGGCGGTATACGTCCCGGCGGACGACCTCACCGACCCCGCCCCCGCCACCACCTTCACCCATCTGGACGCCACCACCGTGCTGTCCCGGAAGATCGTGGAGCAGGGCATCTATCCGGCGGTGGATCCGCTGGAGTCCACCTCCCGCATTTTGGAGCCTGACGTGGTGGGAGAGCGCCACTATAAGGTGGCCCGGGCGGTGCAGGAGCTGCTCCAGCGGTACCGGGAGCTTCAGGACATCATTGCCATCCTGGGCATGGAGGAGCTCAGCGAGGAGGACAAGGTTGCCGTGGAGCGGGCCCGCCGCATCCAGCAGTTCTTCTCCCAGCCCTTCTCGGTGGCCCAGACCTTCACCGGCCTGGAGGGCCGCTTTGTGAAGCTGGAGGACACGCTGCGCAGCTTTGAGGCCATTTTGGGCGGCGAGCTGGACCATCTGCCCGAGGCCGCCTTCAGCATGACCGGCGATGTGGACGAGGTGCGGAAGAAGGCCCGGGATATGGGGGCGCTGTGAGATGGCGGAGGGAAAGTGCTTCCACCTGGAGGTGGTGACGCCTGACCGGCAGTTCTATATTGGGGACGCGGATTCCCTGGTCCTGCCCGCCATCGATGGCTACATGGGGGTGGAGGCCGGCCATGAGCCGGTGGTCACCGCCGTGGTCCCCGGCGAGCTGAAGTACCGCAGCGAGGGGGCCTGGACCCACGCGGTGGTCAGCCAGGGTCTGGCCGAGATCATGCCCGACCGGGTGATGGTGCTGACCACCTCGGCCGAGCGGCCGGAGGAGATCGACTGGAAGCGGGCGGAGGCCGCCAAGGAGCGGGCCGAGGAGCGTCTGCGCCAGAAGCTGAGTATTCAGGAATATTACAACTCCAAGGCCGCGCTGGCCCGGGCCATGGCCCGGCTGAAGGCGGCAAGAAAATAGAGACACGGCGGCGCCGGAGGCGGATGCCTCCGGCGCCGTATCGTTTTGTAACGGAGGCGCGGCCTGCGCCTCCCCTGACCGTGGGCTGGAATTTGGAAAAAGGGCTTGTGCGGAGGGCGGAGGAGGTGTACACTGAATAGAAAACGGATGGGGGAGACGTGGCTTGGCGCAGCAGGAGTATGATTTTTCACAGGGGAGCATCGCAAAGAATATCATGTCCCTGGCCGTCCCCATGACGGCGGCCCAGCTGATCAACGTGCTGTACAGTGTGGTGGACCGGATGTATCTGGGGCGGCTGCCGGGGCACTTGGCGCTGACGGGGCTGGGGCTCACCATCCCCATCGTGTCCATTATCATGGGCTTTGCCAACCTGTGCGGCACTGGCGGCGCGCCCCTGTGTTCCATCTGCCGGGGCAGGGGGGACCAGGAGGAGGCGGAGCGGGTGATGGGCAACGCATTTACTCTTCTGCTGATCTTCGGCGGGGCGGTGACCGCCCTGTTCCTGATCTTCAAACGGCCCATCCTCTACCTGTTTGGGGCCAGCGACGCCACCTATCCCTATGCAGACGCCTATATGACCGTCTATCTTCTGGGGACGGTATTCGTGATGATCGGGTTGGGCATGAACCCGTTCATCAACGCCCAGGGCTTCGGCCGGGTGGGGATGATGACGGTGGGGCTTGGGGCGGTGGTGAACATCGTGCTGGACCCCATTTTCATCTTCTGGCTGGACCTGGGGGTGCAGGGGGCGGCCTGGGCCACCGTGATCGCTCAGGGCTGCTCCGCCGTGTGGGTGCTGGTCTTTCTCACCGGGCGGAAGGCGGCCCTCCGCCTGCGGCCCAGGTACATGGTGCTGAAGCCTGCCCGGGTGCGGAAGATCGTCTCCCTGGGCCTGTCCGGCTTTTTTATGAACCTGACCAACAGCCTGGTCCAGGTGGTGTGCAACGCCACCCTCCAGGTCTACGGCGGCGACCTGTATGTGGGCGTGATGACCATTATCAACTCCCTGCGGGAGGTGTTTATGATGCCCATTCACGGGCTGTCCAACGGGGCCCAGCCGGTGACGGGCTATAACTACGGGGCGGGGCTGTACAGCCGGGTGCGGCAGTCCATTCGCTTCAGCGTGGCGGGGACGGTGGGCTGCGCCGCCCTGTTCTGGGCGGCGGCCATGGTGTTCCCGGGGGCGCTGATCCGGATCTTCAATGGGGACGCGGAGATGCTGGCAGCCGGTGTCCCGGCCATGCGGATCTACTTCTGTCTGTTCATTCCCATGTCGCTCCAGATGGCGGGGCAGGGGGTGTTCGTCAGCCTGGGCCGCTCCCGGCAGGCGATCTTCTTCTCTCTGCTGCGCAAGGCGGTGATCAACGCCCCCCTGACGGTTCTGCTTCCGGTCTGGCTGGGGACGGACGGGGTGTTCGTGGCGGAGGCGGTGTCCCAGCTGGTGGGGGGGCTGGCCTGTATCATCACCATGTATTGGACGGTATACCGCCCCTTCGGCCGTCTGCCGGACCGGGCGGGGGGATGCAAAGAGGACAGAGAGGACAGCTGAGAAGCTGTCCTCTTTTGCTGTAAAAAACGGCCGGCAGCGGTGCTGCCGGCCGGACTGGATGTTTCTGCGGAGTTGGGGCTTATGCCCCGGTCACATATTTTGTCTGGGTCCTGGTGTCCCGGCCCGCGCTGTTTTCCGCGAAGATCGTTACAACGACCTTGTACTTACTTTCGGAACTGCAACTGCTTGAAATGACATTACTGTGGGACACTGTATTACTGGCGATCATTCCAGAATCATTTTCGGTAAAGCTGTCATCTAAAATCCAACGACTCCCTGATTGTCGATAAATATAGATGCTTTCACATCCGATTTTTTCCATTCTCCCTGCACCAGTAACATCAAACTCGACATCTATGTAGTTATTAGAAGAAGATGCGGAGATGGAATAAGACATGATTTGTTGGCTTGCATAAGGTTCAGATGCGAAAGATGGAATGACAAAGGCCAACAGACAGACAATGGTAAGAATCAATGCGTACAGTTTTTTCCGTTTCATTGTTCAATGACCTCCTCGAAAACAGAGTCAATGATTTCTTTTAATGCAGGGAGTGAAAGTGTAGTGCTTACAGAATACTCTGTGTGGTCTTTGCTCCAGACAGATACCAAGCTAGCTAAATTTGTGAATATATAGTAATCAATATCGTTTTGGTTATATATTTCAACAGATTGAGAATCTTTTTCGTAGATAGGAAAAGAACTGTCTCCACCGTGAGAGACTTGAAAGATAAGATAATCTGTGCCATCCTCATATAACATGACAAATTTAACGTTTTCGTCATTTGCATTAGAGTGTAGCTTCGTTTCAGTTACTTGGAAACCGTCTGGAATGTAAGCTGGAAACATGAATGTGGAACAACCAACGCCTTTTAACTTGTTATATATTTCGTGATATTCTTCCGGGACATCCCTCCTGTCTGTTTGACTGTCCTGCGCCGCCGGGGCGGCGGTCTGGACAGAGCCGGACGCATCCTCCCCGGGCAGCGCGCCGAAGCTGAACGCGCTGTCCGTCCAGCGGGCGATGGCGCCGAACACATCCACGCCGGACGCCTGGGCCACGACCATGGAGCTGAACAGAAACGTGGTCAGCAGGGCCGCCGCCGCGGCGACCCGGAGCAGTGTGCGCAGGCGGACCCTGCTCCGCCGGGAGGCGCGCCTGCCGGAGACCTGTCCGGCGGCCCGCTGTACCCTGGCCTGGAACCCGGCATAGGCGGTCCCGGCGTCCGGGTGGTCCGGCATGGGCGCCTTTCGGTCCAGGGCGTCCAGATACGCGTCGATTACGGCGGGGTCGTATTCCGCCTCCGTCATGGCCTCCAGGGCGGCCTCCAGTTCCCGCTCCAACTGGGCGGCCGTCATGGGATTCAGCCGCTCGGGTGAGACGTCCAGGCAGTCAGGCCGTTCGGCCGGATCAAAATGGTGCTTCAAAGGAGAATCCATAGCTGCCCCCTTTCCTCCCCTTCTATCATATATATGTCATAAACCGGGGAAATTGTTGCAGGTCGGTCAAAAAAAATAAATCCCAATTTTATGCCGCGTTCCCGGACGAGGGTTTTTTCTGCCCCCAGAGTGGGAAAGTGCAAAAATTGGAGATCTCACGTTTGTTTTGGCTCAGGCTTCTGCGGGCTTCCGTCCCAGAGCGCCCGGAACCGCCGGACAGCCCGGGATACCCGGCTGCGGCCGCCGACCTCTGAGATGCCAAGGAGGTTGGCGATCTCGTCATAGTCCAGCCCCTGCTCGAACCGCCACAGGAGGACCTCCCGGTCCTGGGGAGAGAGCTGCCGGGGCAGCGTCTCCGCCAGCGGCGGGCTGGCCTCTCCGGCCGCCTGGTCAAACAGGGTGTCCAGTGGGATCTCTTGCCGCCGGGCCGTGCGCCGCCGCTCATTGATCGCCAGGTTGTGCAGGGCCTTCATCAGCCAGCCCTCCGGGCACGGGTGGGCCCGCAGCGCCTCCCCTTGAAAGAGGGCCAGAAGAAAGGTCTGCTGGACCAGGTCCTCCGCGCTCTCCGAACTGCCCATCATGCGGTAGGCCACCCGGAACAGCTTTTCATACAGCTGGAGATACAGCGTGTGGATCAATTCGTTGTCTCCGTCCAAATTGCGGCTCACCTCGTTCCAGCTTGTGTTTTTTACATCATAGCACATTTTGCCAAACAGGGAAGATGAAATAGAAAAATTTTAATCTATGCAGAAAAAATATTTCTTTCATGTGCCACAAAACGCCTTCCTCACGACATATATCAGTAGAAGCAAATTTTGAGAGGGGTGATTCCAGTGGGCCGGTGTGTTGCGCGAAGTTCGTAGTTCCTCCCAAATCAAAAGAAAGGAAGATAAAACCACGAAGCGTAAACTGATGTCTGTGGTTCTTGCGATGGCGATGGCTCTTTCCCTGTGCATTTCTGCCAGTGCGGCGGCTGATCCTGTGATTGATACGATTCAGGTCGGTGAGTACACGATTGAGATTCTTCCTGGTAGCCCTGAGGAGTTTATGACTCGCGAGAAGGTTCTGGTTTCTGCCTATTGGTATGAGGGCGAGGATGAGTTTATTGAAGAGTTTGATTGTGTGAAGGGAGAAGGAAATTCCGTCAACGTGTGGATCAATAACACGAAGGGTAACGGAGATCTTGTTCCTGTCTTTTACATCGATGGGGATGAGGTGGCCGATTCCCGCCTGAAGCTGCCCCAGGGCGAGCAGAAAACATATCGGATCTACAACAGCAACAATGGCGACATGAATAACCACATTGAGGTCAATGTATCTTCCTATGACCATCATGTGATGTATTTTGAATTTGCGGCCCGTCAGTTCAAGTATGTCGGGTGATTGAACAGTGGCGGACCCGGCCCTGTGGCCGGGTCCGCAGGAAAACAGATATTTTATGATGGAGGTTCCAAATTATGAAGAAGGAAAAGATCACTTCCTTTCTCAGCGGTGTGGTAAGCTGCACCCTGGTGCTGGGGCTGGCGACGACTGCCCTGGCCGCCACCGGGAACATGTCCTTTGGCCGGGTCAATGTCAGGCTGAACAGTGAGGAAGTGTTTGCACAGGGTGAAGAGCTGCGCACAGACGCGGGACAGGCCATCCCGTCCAGCATCACCTATACAGACGAAACCGGGGGCGACACGACCTATGTGCCCCTGTCCTATCTGTCCCGCCTGCTGGATACCCCGGTGGGCTGGGATCAGGCCAGCAAGACGGTGAAGCTGGGGTACAGCGCCGCCCTTCCCGGGGACGGAAAGCCCGGGAGCGGCGGCATTGGGTTTGAGGAGACCGACAATCCCTCCGCGGGCCTGACCGACCTGCCCCTGAAGGCCGTCGGCAGTGTGGCCGCCCCCTTCCAGGAAGTGGAGCCCATCCCCACCGACGACATGGATCGGGGTATTTCCTATGCGATCGCCCCCACGGACTATACCTCTCAGGAGGGCTATGAAAACGCCGTCCCGATGTCGGTGGGCAACGGCGAGTATTGCAGCGTCACGGTGACCAACCACAACAGCTATCCCCTGCTGTTCACCCTGGGCCGTGCCTATAATCAGGGCAGTGACGAGATCTATACCCACATCCCCGCAGGGCAGACGGTGACCCGTACCGTCAAGTTCGAGAAGGATCCCAACGCGCTCACCAGTCCCAAGCTGCTGGTGGCGGTGGGATACTATGAGGCCATTGAGGATATGCACATCTCCATCAAAGCGGTGCAGTTTTCAAAGTGACGGGATGAATGTCCCTTCTGTCCGCCCCAAACGACAATAAAACAGTCTGAGAGCCCCGGACCGGGAAACGGTCCGGGGCTCTGCGCTATGATTGAAAAGTGGGATCAGGCGTTCCGCGCCCGGGCCAGGCTCCCGCTGCGGATCAGCACCTGCATCACCGCGACTGCCGCCGCCAGCCCAAAGACCGCCTGGACGATATTTCCCGGGATGGAGGCCGCTGCCGCCAGACCCTTGCCCAGCAGCAGACAGGCATAGCCGAAATAGCCCGCCACCAGGATGGTCCCGGCCGCCGCACCCCCGGCCAGCTGTCCCGCCAGAGAGGGGCGGTCCCCCCGCTGGAAGGCCCGGAGGATCAGGGCGGCTGCCACCGCCATGCAGGTCTTGATCACCAGGGTGCCCGGGGCGTAGTGGGCATAGCCGGAGAGCAGGTCGGCCAGCATGGAGCCGATCCCGGCCGCCGCTCCGCCCCACGCGGGGCCCAGGACCCAGGCGGACAGCAGTACGCCGCAGTCCCCCAGATTGACGTAGCCCTGCATGGGGGATGGGACCTGGATCACCATGGTCATCACCGTGGTCAGGGCGGTGAACAGTGCGGCCAAAACCAGCCGGTGCAGTTTTTTATCAGTCATGTTTTTCCACTCCTCGCTTTGACGCGGGTCCGGACCACGATCAAAAAGTTCTTGCATTTCTGCCTGACTTATAGTTTAATCGAGACTGGCATGAAAGAAAGATTCAAATTGATCTATTTTTACCAGACCAGATCGGGGAGGATAAAATGCTGACCTATGATATGGAGCGGCGGGGCCGCCTGCCGCTATATGATTATCTGTGCCGCTGTATCAAGGAGGATATTTGGAACGGGGCCCTGGGACCGGGGGAGAAGCTGCCCTCCAAGCGGGCCCTGGCCCGCCATCTGGAAGTGGCGGTGGCCACCGTGGAGAACGCGTACAGCCAGCTGGTGGCGGAGGGCTATCTCTACGCCGAGGAGAAGCGGGGCTATTTTGTCAGTCCCCTGGAAACCGGGGACCGGCCGCGCCCGGCGGAGGCCGTTCACGCCTCCGGCCCGGCCTGCGCCCTCCCCATGCCGCAGCGGGATTGGCTGCTGGACCTGACCAGCGGCGGAGCGGGCACCGAGGGATTTCCCTTCACCGTCTGGGCCCGGCTGATGCGCCGGGTGCTCACCGACCGGGGGGAGCAGCTGCTGCGCTCCTCCCCCCACAACGGGGTGGAGGAGCTGCGCCGGGCGGTGGCCAGCTGCCTGCACCAGTTCCGGGGGATCACGGTGTCGCCGGAGCAGGTGGTGGTGGGGGCCGGGACGGAGTACCTGTATGGGCTGATCGTCCAGCTGCTGGGCCGGGATCTGAGCTATGGGGTGGAGGACCCGGGGTACCCCAAGGCGGGGAAGGTCTACGGGCTCCACGGGGCGCGGTGTGTCCCCCTTGCCCTGGACGAGAGCGGCGTCCCGGTAGAGGCGGTGGAGCGCTCCGGGGTCCAGGTGGTCCATCTGTCCCCATCCCACCAGTTCCCCAGCGGCGTGGTCATGCCCATCGCCCGGCGGCAGAGCCTTCTGCGCTGGGCGGAGGAGGAACCGGGGCGGTATCTCATTGAAGATGACTACGACAGTGAGTTCCGCTTCACCGGGCGGCCGATCCCGCCCCTTCAGAACATCGACCGGGCGGGGCGGGTGATCTATATGAACACATTTTCACGCTCCCTGGCCCCCTCGCTGCGCATCAGCTATATGGTGCTTCCCCCCGCGCTGCTGGAGCGGTACCAGAGGACGTTGGGGTTTTACTCCTGCACTGTGCCTGCCATGGAGCAGTATACCCTGGCCCGGTTCCTCTCCGAGGGGTACTTCGAGACCCATGTCAACCGGATGCGGGGCTTCTACCGGGGGCGGCGGGACCAGGTGCTGGACGCCCTGTCACGAAGTCCCCTGGCTGGGCGGTATCAGGTGCGGGGAGAGGATGCGGGGCTCCACTTCCTCCTCCGGCTGGAGACGGAGCGAGACGACCGCAGCCTGGCCCGGGCGGCGGAAGAGCGGCAGATCCGGCTGTCCTTCCTGTCTGACTACGGCGGCGGCGAGTCCCACGTTCTGGTGGTCAGCTACCCCGGGATCGAACTGGCCCGCCTGCCGGAGGCCCTGGCCCATCTGGCGGAACTTCTGTGATAGGGGAGGTGCTGGCAAAGGGAATAGGAAGCTGCCGGAAACAGGAAAATATTCCCGGCGGTTTCTTGCCGGTCACCTAGAACACCGCTCTGCTGGCGGGATCAGCGGGATCGAACCGCCAACGGGCACGAGGCCCGTTGGCGTCTGCCGCTGACAGATCGGATGGCATGAGGTCAGCGGTTCGCCCGGCTTTTCAGGAAAAAGAAAAACAGCCGTCTGTTCAGACGACTGTTTTCTGGTGGAGATAAGCGGGATCGAACCGCTGACCTCTTGAATGCCATTCAAGCGCTCTCCCGAACCATCAGGTATGCCCCCCCTGATGACTTGGGAAAGGGCTTGAATATCCCGCTCCGGCAATTACTGAGAGATGCATTGAGTATAGCATGGAAAGTATATGTTGTCAACTGGCCATATCAAACTTTGATATGTACCCCTCGCCGTGATCGTGGCGAGGGTGAGAGCTTATTGCGCCATAGGCAGTTCATAGGTATCGCATTCGTCGATGCTGTCGATACCGTTCAGGAACTGCTCTACATTGATGTTGAATTCAATCTTGATTCTATAGTCCCGGAACACCGAAACCTTTTTGATGATGTAGCCGCAGATCATTTTCTTGACCTCCATCGGGCTTTCATCAAAAATCTTGGACCAGGACACGATCCGGTTGAACTCGGCCTTCATCTCCTCGATCTTAGAGTTTCCATCATTCAGTTCCGCGGTAAGGGTCGTGATTCGTTCACTGGTGGACAGTACCTTCTGTCGGGTATCCTCCAGCATTTCAGTCAGCACATCTTGCGGCAGGGCGCTTTTCCCTTGGATCGCCTTCAGTACCTCGGCCTTGAGGGATTCATATTCCTTATTGGCCTTGGTGTTTTCGGCTCTGGCCCGCTGCAATTCCGAGCGTATCATTGCCATCTGCTTTTGAACCGCGCTTCCCACAATCATGTCGTTGGAAGCTCCCTGCATCTTGTCGAAGACCTGATGCAGCACCTCAGTGACGATCCCGTCCAGAATGTGCATTGTGTATCCAGTCTGTCCTGTACATTCCTGACGGCGCCGGGTCTTGTTGTAGCATACATAGCGAATACGTTTTTTATGGACCGGCGTCCCATCCGCAAGGCGGGTGGTTGTCCCGTTGGTAGTGAGCACCAGCCGGCCTCCACAGTGGCCGCAGAAGATGTTCCCGGAAAGCAGGGATTGGCCTGTGGTATTCAGCGGTACTGTACGCCGCTCTTTCCGCTCATTGGTCCGCTCCAGCATCAGTTTCTGCGCCAGGTCGAATTGGTCTGGGGCGATGATCTGGAGGGCCTCAAAGGGACCGGCATAGGTTTCTCCGCTCCGAAGGATTCCCTTGTAGAGCGGGTTGTGCAGGATGCCCCCCACACTGGCGTCGTGCCAGTTTTGTCCCTTCCGGTTTTTGATCCCGTGGTCGTTGAGGAAGTTGGCAAGGCGCCATCTGCCGTAACCGGACGAAATGCAGAGGTCAAACATCATCCGGACGACTCTGGCCTCGTCCTCATCAATGACCAGCATGTACACCTCATGTTTGCGCTTGTTGAGGATGCCGCTCTTTTCCAGCCGGTACCCGTATGGTGCGTTTCCACCGCGGAACCGGCCTTCCTCTACCATCTGGCCAAGGGCCGTTTTGGTGCGCATCGAAGTTTTCTGGCTCTCTCCATCGGCCTGCCAGAAACGGATGTAGTTGGTCAGGCGGTCCGTGTGGGACTCAAACCGCTGCTCTCCTTCCTGTACGCTCCAGACGCGGACGCCCTTTTTAGTAAACCACTCCACAACGAAGGGTGTTTCATCTGACTTGCGGCCCAGTCGGTCGAACATGAAGACAAGCAGAATATCGAACTTGCCCTGCTCTGCATACTTCTTGATGAGCTGCAGTTTATCACGGTCATCGGCGCTGACTTTATAACCGGATACGCCAGTTTCCTGCTCCTCGCCCACGATGACCCAGCCCATTTTCGCCGCAAAATCGTGGCAGGCTTTTCTCTGCATAGGGATGTCTGCCTGGTTATTTTCATCGTGATCGACCTGCTTGTTGGTGGAAACTCTGTATAAACAATAAACTCTTTCAGCCATTGATATCCGTCCTCTCATGTTTTTGTGTGAGAGGGCGGACACCCAATCATTCTATTCGATTATCAAGGTTCCCGGCTTTTGCCATACCCATTATCTCACACTACGGCCAGAATAGCCAGGGGAATTGATAATCTTTTTGGAGGTAAATCTGCAGTAAATGGGCTGGTATGTTGGGTTATCCTGTACTTTGCTCAAAGTTTTTGGGCCTCATCAGTCTGCCAAAAGCGAATGTAGTCAAGCATGCATTCTGCGTCAACGGCGTCTATGATCTCTCCCTCATAGACGCTCCAAACATGGATGCCCTTCTTGGTAAACCACTCTGCGATGAATGGGGTTTCGTTGAGATTGCGTCCCAGCTGGTCATACATAAAGACCAGCAGGATATCAAACTCACCCTGCTCAACAGCCTTTCTAATGCGCTGTAACTTAACACGGTCATCAGCGCAGGCTTTATAGCCGGACACGCCGATCTCCTGCTCCTCGTCAACAATGTTCCAGCCTTTTTTCTCTGCAAAATCGTGGCAGGCGTTCTTCTGCATGAGAATGCTTTCCTGATCTTTACCTCTGTATAAGCAATAGACTCTTTCAGCCATTTTACTGACCATCCCTTCATCAAATCTTCTGAATGCAAGACCTTCAGCAAGTCGTTCTATTTCTGGAGCATTGCATAGGCGCTCAGGAGAGCCTGCTTTACTAATACAGCAACTTCAGGATTTTCTTTTTCTGCAAAGCAGAGAGTGACCTTATAGCCCTGAACCGAGATATGCATTTCAGGCTTTTCTTCGTCGATTCTGAGTACCCTGTTCATAGTAATCCTCCTAAAAATAAAGCATCGGCTATCCTAAAAAGATAGCCGATGCTTTTCAATTTCTAATTGTAACTGCTTAGTGGCGATAGTCCTTTTACAGAGTAGGTTCGATTGACTGCATACCGATTTCCTGTACTTGGACGATATCCAATGTTGGCAGAGCCTTCAGATAATTCTCTACATTCCAGTATTGGACCCCATTTTCCATCTGCGCATCTTCGCCGCGGTACAGGATATAGCGCCCCTGGATGGGGCCAAAGCGCCGTTCCGTCCTCTGGCATTTATCCTCATCGACGAGGTGCCGGTATTGAAAGGGAACCTGTTTGCTGCTGTGTTTGATTTCAAAGATCTCACAGGAGTTTTCTTTCTGGTCATAGATGACCATGTCAAACTCGCCAGCCTCAAACTGCAGTTTGAAAACACGGTGATCCTTGTCGGCCGCCTTCATGGTTTCCAGCAGCACAATATCTTCCATCATCCGGCCGCGGACTTCTTCAAGGATGCGGCCCGTGATCTGCGTTTTATCATATTCGCTGAGCGCCGAGAACTGCTCATCCTTCAACAAGGAATGGACAAGGGCCTGAGCCTGACAATATCGCATTCCAGGCTGTGTGAAGAGAATATGTTCCACTGGTTCAATTCCGGGGTCCGCCGATTCAATGGGACAATCCACAATCAACTCCAACGCGGCAAGATATTGCTTAATCTCTATGATGTGAGCAGTTGTGATACCGATGGACTGCTCCTCCTTGTTCCGGATATCCAGCAGTTCCATCAAACGCTGGGTGACCGCCTCTGTATCAATGGCATCCAGCGCCTCTGTGCGCTTTTCGGGGTCACGCTCTTTCCGCAGATTTGCGGCAGTGAGCCGCAGGTCATGGGAGAGAAAATCATCGGTCAGCACTGAGATCAGGAATCGGTGGTTCATATCCTCTATGATCCGGTTGATGGCGCTGGTCAGCTCTCCAGCTTCATACAGAGAGTACAGGTGGCGGAAATGCCCGCCCGACTCGTAGCAGGCCAGGGAGTGCTGGATGTTCTTGCAGATTGCCGTGTCGATGTATCTTCGGGTGGACTCGTCATCCCGGAAGGATGCATCCTGAGCATTCACATCTTCATCGTCAAAGGCCAACTCTCCGGCGCGTAGTGTGCCGCCATATCGGATGTACTCATCAATGCTGTCGATCCCGAGCAGACGGCTATACTCCCGATATGGGATGAAGGTCGTGTGGATGGCCTTGGCCCGGTCATACAATTCTTCATCCATTGCCAGCCAGAAGCCCAGGGAGTCCGTACCAGACAGGACGATCTTCATTCCCATGGTGGCGAACACATCGGAAAAGAGGGCAGCCGAGTCAATAAAGTCTTCCATCAGCGTGACCTCGTCGATGAACACATATCGGAATCCAGCGTCAAACAACTTCTTGAGATCCCGGTTCATCATCGCCATATTGTCGGTCCTGCGGGCTTTGATATAGGCGGTACGGCTTAAGTCCTCCTTTGCCATTCTGCCAATGGCCTGGCGGAGCATGGTCGTCTTTCCGGTTCGGCGCAGCCCGAAGATCAAACAGACCCGGTCGCTCTCCTTGCTGTAGAGATACTCCTCCAATTGCTCAAAGCAATCACGAAGTCCCCAGTCCTTTACGCCCTGCGACATGGCCTCCAGACCCCTGCCGGCAATCACGCTGGTTTCAAAATCCAACTTGGGCTGGCGCGCTTTCGGCATGCCGGATTGCAGTTCCTTCAGTTGAGCTTGAAGAGACTTACGCCGATCAATTTGTTCCTGCAATACCTCCATCTCTCCATCTCGAAGATATTGGCTGTGCTTTTTTCTGTTCTCTGTCCACTGATGGTAGTATCGGACTTTGCCGTTGATCGTCTTCTTTGAGATGTAACCAATCGGCAGGCCAGCGATCTGTCTTTCCAGTTCCTGAATCTTCTCCAGTTGTTTCAACTCGTCCATGTCGCACCTCCATTCTATTGTATTTTATTATACCCTATAACCGCCAAACATTCAAGGGGTTATAAGGGGTTACACGCTCATGGTAGATTAAAGAAGCCCACGAATGCACTCGCTTTCCAGTTCAACGATGTCGCCTATCGGTATCCTTAAGCCATCAGCCAGAATCAGTACCTGATCCGCCTCGTGTATTCTTTTCAGCCTCCCGGTTGATACGATATACCGGCCGCCGTCTTTCTTTGCGTCAGGCTGGAACCAGGTCACCGTGATTTCTGGCCGCTCTTTGATCCGCTCCAACAGCAGTTGCTGTTTTAAGTCCAAGGCAGCCCTGGCATCCTCGTCCAGTTCCATGCGCTGGTCGGTCAGCCGGGCCGTTTCCGCAAGGGCGGCGCTGTGGTCGGACAGGGCCGCAAAGGGTGCGAACTGGGCCGCACGGTCTGAGAGCGGCATCCTCGGGTGCTTGGCTGAGGTAGGATGCGGCAGGCTGATGATATCATCGTATGGTCCGGTCATGCTTTGTGGCCTCCGATTTGGTTGTTTCTCTCCCTGGCTGTGGCGCCGTCCTCCAGGTTCAGCCCTTTGAGGATGGCGTTCTTGCCAAAACGCTTTTTGATGCCCAGCATGGTTTCCTGGAGTTTTCTCTCCCGTGCATGGGCAGTGTCAGCCTCTTTTTTCTGCTTTTCCTTTGCCGAGTAGTCCGTAAACAGGTCGATCTGCTCCGGCAGATCCTCCGGCACAGAAGACTCGTCCAGCAGGTGATTGGCGCAGAGGGTCAGCCGGCGGGCCAGCAGGGTTTTATCTACGATCCGGTCATACAGGCTGGTGGCTGCCTTGAGCAGCTCCTCGCCGGAGGAAGTATATCCGTCCAGATTGACTGTACCATGAGCGTGCTTGGGAATTTTGCGCCCATAGTGGTCTGTGGTGATCTCTCCGGTGTAGGCTGTACCCTTGAGGTTTTCGATGTCATAGCCGACCGTGAGGACCAATTGGTTGGTCGCAAGCCGCTTATCTACCAATTCCAGCGCCAGTGCATCGGCCATCTCCTGGATGACCAGCCTTGCCTTTTCAAATGGGTATGGGTACTGCAGGATCTGCCCGGAGACGATGCTCTTGTTTTCTGGTTTGTATGCCTTAATGTCCGCAATGGTGCAGGGTTCCCAGCCCCAGGCATGGTCGATGAGCAGTTCCGCGTTGACACCAAACAGTTTATAGAGCAGTTCCTCGTTGTGATAATCTGTAGGCTGCCCGATAGAACACCGGGCAATATCTCCCATGGTGTACAGGCCGTGGGCTTCCAGCTTGGCGGCATAGCCTTTTCCCACCCTCCAGAAGTCGGTGAGCGGACGGTGGGTCCAGAAGGAGCGGCGATAGCCCATCTCATCCAGTTCTGCGATGCGGACGCCGTATTCATCGGCGGGGACATGCTTCGCGCCAATGTCCATGGCGACCTTGGCCAGATACAGATTCGTCCCAATGCCCGCCGCAGCAGTGATACCGGTCGCCTGCAGAATGTCGAGGATGATTTTCCGGGCAAACTCACGGGCCGACAGATGGTAGGTCTGCAGGTAGCTGGTGGCGTCGATGAACACCTCATCGATGCTGTATGGGTAGATGTCCTCCGGCGCCACATGCTTGAGGTAAACACTGTAGACGCGGGTGCTCCAGTCAATATAGTGGGCCATCCGGGGTGGGGCCACGATATAGTCGAGGGCCAGGGAAGGATTTCGCCGCACCTCCGGGTCGTGAGAGGAAGCGCCGGTGAACTGCCGGCCAGGGGTATTCCGCTGCCGTTGGTTATTGACCTCCTTGACCCGTTGGATCACCTCAAACAGCCTGGCCCGGCCGGAAATGCCATAAGACTTCAGGGAAGGTGTGACCGCCAGACAGATGGTCTTTTCCGTGCGGCTGAGATCCGCTACTACGAGGTTGGTGTCCAGTGGATTCAGCCCACGCTCGATGCACTCCACACTTGCGTAAAACGATTTTAGATCACAGCAAATGTAGGTTCGCTCCTTCATGCTTCGGTCACCCCTTCCTCTTTATCTTCCAACACATTTTCAAAGCCATTATAGCACATTTATTCTGGTCGTTCTATTGTGAAAAACACCATCTTGCGTCCATTGGAAAACCAGCACAGAATGCTGTGATTCCTAAAGCGATATGCCTCCATATTTCTGCTCTGCCAGGGTTTCAATGGCCTCCTCTTTCGTCCGAAACATCCTCCACGGAGATACCCGGTGATATAGCCCGGTATGGCTTCGGATGCCAAAATATACCCCGTCATAACTTTCTACAATATATTCGGAAGTGCTCCTTTTCGCTTTGTTTGTAATCATTACACAGGTATCGCCCTTGTTCCACCCATATGGGAAATCTGTTTCTTCCTTAGTATAGCCGATCTCTTTGCTCACTTAACATCTTCCATTTCGCTTAGAATGATAGACCAGAGAGTGCTGACTCCATAGTCCCTGAACCATTGCGATTAAAAACTCAGTTCAGATATCTTCTCCCACTGGAGGATGTATTTCTGATCTATGATTCGATTCTCATGGTAATGTCCAAAAAACCAGTAGGCAAATTGGCATCGCTGACTAATCGCTTCAAGAAAGTCCGTCAGTTCATCCGTTCCATAGGATGGATTGAGCTTCCGCACCGCACCGCTGGGAGCGCAGTGGGTGAGAACACAGTCTACCGTCCAGTTGACCCGTTCCAGGTTTGCCAGAGCCTCTTGGTATTCCGCTTGGCTGGGCATTTCCTCGGCCCACCAGCTTACCCCCTTGACCCGAAACATGGACCGCATCCGGCGCATCAGCCAATACCGGTGTTCGAAGTCCGGAGCGGCTGGATCGAGAACTCCATCCTGAATATCATGGGAGGCCGCACCGCCCATTGTGAACCAGGTGAGGCCGCCGAAGTCGAAGACCTGTCCCCGCATAAGGTGCAGGACATGCTCCCGCACCACATGGACCCGTCCGCCATTCCATTCTTTTTCTGGTAGAGTGTTCAGCAAGTCAAAATTCTCATGGTTCCCATCCACGAACAGGGTGGTGAAGGGCTTCTTGTTCAGCCAGTCCAAACAATATTGATCTTTCTGGCTTCCATCCCACAGTCCTCCAAAATCACCCGCGATGACCACATAGTCCTCCCGGCTCATCTCCTTCTGCTGTGGAAAGTATTTGCTCCCAAAGCGTTGGAAGTCGCCGTGAGTATCACCCGTAATATAAATTGCCATTCCATCGCACCTCGATTTACAGGGTCATTTGCTGCTGCCCTGGCAGTGGGGAGCTAATTTCTGCATCGGTTGCCGTGCGGACACCAGGACCGTTTCTGGTTTTCGTTGTCACCAGCAGGCCATCTTGAACAAGCTGCTCCATCAGTTCGCCCACGAAGCGGTTGGCAAGATTATGCTTGCCTTCTTTATCACAGAGCCTGTGTACAGAGAACTTTTGAGCGACATTTAAAGCAACCGGGCCTGTGATATACAGGTTTTTCCGTTTTGTCCGGCACCGTTCCAGGATTTCATGTGTGATCTCCTCGCGCTTGGTCTCCAACTGTGCCAGATATTCCTCATCGGTAATATCCCAATACCTCTCGTAGCAGTCGAAGCCATAGCAGCAGAACGATTTCGCATCCTTCAGTAATTCTTGGATGGCTGGGATCTCGTCCATCTCTATAATACCACTAAAGTTCATCGGATGCAGGTATAACTCCTGCCAGCCTTTCGTAACGGTATCAGATGTGCTGTCCCCACCGGGCTGTAGATCCCAGCCCGCACTCTGGAACAGGCTGCGGCTTTCTTCCTGAAATTTGGCGGCGTCAGTCTCAGCCGGCCAGCCGGAATCGAACTGATAGCGGCTGCGAATCCGGAAGTAAACTTTTCGGTACTCCACTCTTGCTTCACCTCGTTTTCCTATTCCAAGTGCTTTTTCAAACAATACCACAAGTAAGGCGGCAACATCTATTCACCAATACCAACAGAATAAATGTTCATAAATTGACCTATTCTACCGATATCCTTCCGCCAGACCGACGCTGACACCAAGCGCCCAGTCAATCTGTTTCATCTCGGAGGTGTCCAATGCTCCAACGCGTTCTCTGAGCCTGGACTTATCAATAGTGCGAAGTTGCTCCAAAAGGATAACGGAACCACAGCTCAATCCATTCGCTTGCCTATTCAAACAAACATGTGTAGGCAGCCGCGGTTTTCCCATCTTGCTGGTGATGGGGGCTGCGATCACTGTGGGGCTGTGGCGGTTGCCCACGTTGTTCTGCAGAATGAGTACCGGACGGATACCACCTTGCTCAGACCCGATGACTGGCCGCAGGTCAGCATAGTAAATGTCACCACGGCTGATTTCCTGTCTGCAATATGTTTTCACAGAATACACCTCCTCAGCATATTGGGCTTAATATCACAAAAATAGGGACCGCCTCCGCATCTCCCGCATCTGGTTGGAATGGCTGCTCATACGGCATGTTCCGGTCAGTAAACGGGTTTTGGACAGAAGCGATCCCCATAGCTTCTGATATTAAGACTTCACATTTGTGTTGTCTTCTGCTGCGCTCGTATTTGACACTACTTCCCCAAGCGCAAAAGCCTGCGCCACTGGCGCTGGCTCCGTAGGGCGACCATCTGAACCGCGGCTGGCTTCACCGCGTCATGGGACTCTCACCCCCGGCAGGATCTCTGTCGGCCGCCCTCATTGCTTGATCCCCATTTCGGTGGGGGCTGTGACTGGACGGAAGTATCATTATCCCTGGCGGAGTCATTGCGATACAGCTTGCCACAGGCTGTTTTTTGGACGGATGGACCCGCTTAGCACCTTATTGGGCCGTCGTTGATAGAGGGGAAATCCGTCAGGCTGTCATAACCGAACAAAAATGTATAGGTGACTTCGTTTGCAGCCTGTACCAGAACCTCTACAGGTGGTTTTCGCGCATCCTCCAGCGTCGCTTGCCCCTGTCCAGCAGGGGCCCCGTCAGGAAAGTATTCAGACAATCGGATATTCGGTTTTCAAGGAACAAGTGAGAAGCATTTCCTTCTCGCTTGTATAGGGGAAGATGTCGGCATTTTAATAACCCTCCAATTTCAATTTTCTAAAAGTTTTTTCAAAGACTTGAGAATACGGACTTTCCGTTTATGCACTGCAGGCTGTGAAACGCCAATCTCTCTTGCATAGTCAAGTTCACTTTGTCCCTTAAAAAACAACCCCTGTACCAATGCCTGATCCGCAGCAGGCAACGCTGAGATCGCTTGGTACAGGGCCTCTTTCTTTATTTGTTCAAGGATGATGTGTTCCGGGGTGTTGATAGCGTCAATAAACTCCCGGAAATTTTCATAGGCGCCATCCTGACTTCCGATCATCCCACTCGTCTGGATCTCATGGTCAAAAAAGCTCTGATCATTGTCCTTGATGTTCCACCGGGTTCTGCAGTAAGTGCGATAGACCTCCTCTGTCACCATAACTTCTTCATATTCCCGAGTGCAGGTGTTAAAAACAATAAGGGTAAACTTCCCGTTGGATTCCATGTGCCTTTCCTCCAAATTTCAAGATTTTGACGGCGAATCAAAATCTTGAAATCAGGGGTACTTGGCGATATAAGCCTCCCAGCCCATGCCGGCCCTCCCAGTGCCGGGCAGAAAAATAGCCGGGGACGCATTTCTGCATCCCCGGCCGATCCCCGCCGCCATATTGCGGCAGGAATACAGAGGGCCGGGACACTTTACAGCGTCCCGGCCCTTGTCAGCTGGTCCTGTTCATTTTTGTGCATACCTGCCACTGTACTGAGTATAGCAGAGGCAAAGTCGGAAGGGAGTAGGGATTTCGTCGGTTTTTTATCGGGAATCAGTCGGGATAAAGTCGGGGCATCTCCAATTCTTCCTGAAGTTCCGGCACAGCATAACCAAAAAGGCAGAGGGACAATAAGAAGATCGCCTCGCGCTTCCGGTCATAGAATACGCTTCGCTCCATATTCAGCTCATCCAGCAGATCCCTTTCTGTGCTGTTGAAACGGTGGATAAATTGTTTGGTTAGGATCTCATAGTAAAGTTCCCCCCGGTCAGGGTATCGTTTCAAGCGGAGAAGGGCACGGTCGATCACATCCACCAGCATCCGGTTTTCCATCACACAGCAGACCCGTTCCTCAAACTCCTGCAGATCCATATCCGGGGCGAAGCTTTGCAGATAGATAAGCCCGGTATCAGCGTCCTGAGCGCCCAGCTCCCAGGCATACTCATGCAGTTCCTCCACCCGCTCACTGAGGACCCACACCACATCCCGGTAGATTTTCAAAATCAGCTTTACCCGGTGATAGGCCAGCTGGCTGTCAAATCCAAGGGTCGCCATCTGCCTTTTACATTTCTGCACAGTGGAGCTTTCTTTTCTCATGCCATTCTCCTCCTCCCATGTTCGCTAAACTGCGAACAAAATGCATATAACAAAGCCTGTGAACATTGGTGCGGCTGTGCCCCTCTCTTAGGAGGGGGGCTTGCCGTACCAAACTTATATGAGATTGCGTGTTTCCAACCGAATACGCATGGCCTGCTTGGAGACTTGGAAGATCTGAGCCATTTCCGCAACCAACTGCTCATTGC
>ENA-USYR01000022-USYR01000022.1-human-gut-metagenome-genome-assembly--contig:-NODE-22-length-76757-cov-14.392906_pt1 | contig 76757 bp, 72 predicted proteins | sample MGYA00250064_ERZ773510 | MGnify/ENA primary metagenome ERZ773510 (study PRJEB29103, sample SAMN06112082) | human gut metagenome | biome: human gut; feature: ankylosing spondylitis patient; material... | reverse complement strand
TTCCTCATGTGTGTAACCTCCTGTTTTGTATTTTCACGACCTTTCTATCCTTATTATAGTGACCCTTTCGGGTCAGTGACTACATAGCTGCTGTGCATTTGCATTAAGTTGGGCTTTACAAAAAACCTCGTCTTGCCGCTGCCGGAGCCGCCGATGACAAGCACATTTTTGTTTCGTGCATATTTCGGGTGCTTCGGGCGGCTTGACATCATCAGCCTTTCGGTCTGCGTCAGCAGCACGTTATTTTCAAACATGGGGTCGATATATGGCTTTATATCCTCGGCATTGCCCCAACGTGCAGAGCCGTACTCCATGCCCTTACGGTATTTCTTTGCGTTCTTGCCTTTCACATAGACCGCAAGCCGGATAACGACAGCCCCGACAATGCCGATAAGCAAATCCATAGGGGCAAAACTCGGCAGGGCATTTGAAAAGGCGGCAGAAAAGCCGCTGCCAATGGAAAGCAGCTTGCCGGAGAGGTCAGCCCCCGGCGAGAGCCGCACCGCCTGTCCGACTTTATCAAAGAGATACACAAAGAGCAGATAGGGGGCGTTTCGGATAAGCAGTTTCTTGATATTCGGCTTCATAGCGATACCTCCCTGTCTTTGTGCTTTGTCTTTTGACGGTTCGCGTTAAGCTGCTTTGCTGCTTCCCGGAATGTGGCAAGTGCCTTTCGGATAGAGGGTTTTTGCTCCTGTGTCAGCTTCTTTGCGGAAAACTCCTTAAAGGCTGCGGTCAGAGCGTCCGCGTCCCGCCCCTTGAAAAATACAAGATAGCGGGGCGGCGTTTCGGTGCTGTCTTTCTTTAAGGCAAAGTCAATCCCGTATTTTTTCGCTGTCTGCTCAAAGGCTTTGATATTGCCCTCGGTTATCTCAATGTTGGAAAGCCCCGCGTTCTGCTTCGCAAGCTGCTTTAGCGTCTGTTTCCCGTGGGGCTGTTTTTCCTGCTGCTTTTTTGCCTGTGCAAGCATGGTTTTGATTGCCTTTTGCAGCATTTCAGCGGTCAGCTTTGCTCCCTTGACCGAGAGCGCAACCACTTTTTCGTTGATTTCATCTTGCAATGTTTACCGTCCTCCTTTCCCGGTAGTAGTGATAGTGTTAAGGTGGTACGCCGCTTTTGGGCGTGAAAAAAGGGCGTCCGTTCTTCACGTCGCCCCGTTAAATCCGTACCCGCAGCCCGTTCAAGTCCTCGGCGCGAATACCTACAAGATACCAGTTGTCCCCGTACTCAATCCGGGTCGGCTTCCATTTGCCGCCTGTGAATACGTCCATGCACTCGCCGCAATGCAAGCCGCCGTAATAGTCGGCAATGTCAAAGCGAATGTCGTAGCGGTCAGCGGTTTCATCAAAAATCAAAGCTCCTGTTTTCTGTGCCATGTGGTAAATCCTCCTTTTTTCGTTTACAGGCTTTCGCCCTCGTTGTAGGTGTAATAGTCCAGGTCGCCGTACTTTGGCTTTCTCGGTGCAAGCGCGCCGCTTGCCATATCGTGAGCGACAAGGGAAGTATAGTAGCTGTCAATGGTAGACGGGGCATTGAAAAGCACCGCCTTTAGGTACTGCTTGATGTTGCGGATTTTCGTGGTGTTCTCCTGCATACAGTCAAGCACAAAGCGGATATGTTCGCTGTTCAGCTTCATAAACTTTGACTTCACAAGCTCGGCGGGGTAATCGTCCCCGGCAATACGGATTTTCTTTCTTGCCGTACAGACGGTTTCAAGCATGAGGTCAACAATTTCATTCAGACGGTCGCGGTCAAGGCTTCTGTCCTGTAAGAGAATGTCATAGGCGATATTGTCTTTGATAATTTCCTCATACACTCTGTAAGCGTCGTTCCTTTCCGTTCTTTTCCGTTCCGGCGGCTGTGCCGTTTCGTCCTCGCCATAAGGCAAGGGATTTAGGGAATGGATAGGAATGGAATGGGTACTTGATAAATCCGTATTTGATTTTTCTTTTTTTGGTAAGTTAGTTCTTTGTATATCTTTATTTAATTGCGTTGGATTTTCCGACGTCGGATTATCCGTTGTCGGATTTTCCAATATCGGGTTATCCGCTGTTGGATTTTCCAATACCGGGCAATCCAATTCCGGCGGCTGCGGCTGTTCGTAAATGGTGTACTCGATAGCGGTCATTTTGCCTTTCTCGTCGCGTCCCTGCCGCCTTGTGATATATCCGGCTTTTTCAAGCTCCCAAACGGCGGTACGGATAGCGTCGATACTTTCCCGGTTGATGTAGGACAGCCCCGAAAGGGTATAATCCCAATCCTCCGGCAGGGACAGCATTTGAGATAACAGCCCCTTTGCCTTTAAGGAAAGCTCCTTATTGCGTAAGTGGTGGTTGCTCATTACGGTGTAGCCTGTGTTGCGTTCCACACGGAAAACTGCCATAGCTTCATCACTCCTTTGCTTTAGATTTGTTGCGCAGTAGAACGCGGATTTTGAGGGGTAAGGTATCTTTTCCTTGCTTCCTCTGTTTTGCGTTCTGTAAGCCCGATAAATCAAGGCTTTTTTTGCCCCTACTGCGTAACATGAGGGCATAAAAATAGCGGCGTTCCTGTTCTCCCAGTGAGAGAGTGAGAAACGCCGCTGTGCGGGTCGCTATTTCATTTCTTCTGCTATCAGTTTTTGCATGACTTCTCCAAAGTCTGCCATGAAAGAAAAGATGAAGTATTCCAAAACGTCGGGGTCTGCGTCCATAGGCTCGGCTTCCTCTGAAAAAGGCAAGCCCATTAGCCCATAAAGCAGTTTGATGATTTTGAACAGCTTGCCCCGGTCGGTGGGGTTGTTCATGGTTACAAGTACGTTGGTAAGGCGGTTGATTGTTTCCATGTCGCCGCCTGTCGTTACCCATACCATTTCCGCGAACGGCTGCGTGATTGCCCCGGCGACAAGGTTTATCTTATCCTTGCCGATTTCGCCGGACGGAAGTATAATACCCTTAGTCAAAAGTTCGTTTTTCATGTCGTCCTCCTTATATTCTGTGGTGCTAAAATGGTGCCCGGTCTTACAAAAACACCTTATGCGGAGATATGACAAGAAAAATGAAGATATGCGGAAAACCTTGATTTTAAGCCATTTTCACATTGGTTTATAAACATTTGTGAGGACTTATAAAAGGTTTTGCGTCTATCAAATCAATAAAAAATGATATGGAAGATAGAAATGGTATTTGCTTGTGTACATTGTCACTACTTATTCAGCCGCTTCAGTCAGCCGGAACAATGTCCCGACTGCGGGAAATTCACAGTACGCCCCGCCACGGAAGATGAGCGGTGCGAGTTTGAGGAACGGCTGGCTAAGTTTGACCAAAATTGAAGATGCGAAGTGGGGCGGCTCAGACTGAGCCGCCCCACCGATTGAATCAATAGCCGGTCTTGGGCAGGGCGGGCGTTGTGGTGTACTTGCGGATGATCGTTACCCAGCTGCTTTGAGCCGTCTGCCAGGTGCCCTGGTATTTGCCGCCGGCGTCCGCCCGGTTGACCAGCTGATACCCGTTCACCGCTGTTCCACTGACGTTGACCGTGAGCGTGGGGCCTGCAACCGACTGGAAGCCGACCGGCACTTTACCAAAGTCAAAATAAATGTCTGTGACAACCTCTCCGGCCTGCTTGGGAATCGCGTTAAGCGCAAAGGAATAGTTGTTGCTGGTAAGCAGGTTGGAAGCCAGGACCTGGTAGCTGGCCTGGTAGTTGGTTTTATAAAGAATACGGTAATTGAGTCGGGCGCTGTAAGTGCCAGTAGTAAGCACAGTAGCCGTAGATGCATCTGTTGGAATGCGGTCATGCCAGAAGAAGGAATCCAGTGGTACATTGGATGTGTTGGCTACGGTAAAATCATAGCGCATCTGGTTTCCAGCCAAGACCTCGGCGTTGCCCCGCTTGGTAATGGTGACGCCCAGACTGGAGGGCTTGTCATAGGCACTGACCTTGATGATCTGGCCCGCATATTCCAGGGTAATATCGTGGATCGTGGGGTCTAGTTGCCAATAGGCCGGCGCCGTGACTTCCACGATCTTGTAGCGTGTCAGGGGGAGAGGTTTGCTGGCCGCAACACCCCTGGCGTCTGTGGTGATATAGTCCACAACCTTGCCCGTCCGGGCATTGCTGATCTCATAGACAGCGCCCGCCAGCGGTGTGCCGGGGGCTGTTCCGGTGACTTCATTGTACTCCGCAGCATATTTGTAGATCTGGATCTGGCCGGTGATGGCCTCATTGACCCACTCGATCTCTGCGGTATGGCCCGGACGCACATAGACGGTCTTATACTCTGTGTCGATGATGTAGCCGTCCGGCACCCCCAGTTCCCGTAAATAAAAACGCCCGCTGGTGTTGGCTCCGTCCGGCAGGTCATCGGCGGTGATATAGACCCAGCCCTCGTCATCGCTGACAAATTCTCCGTTGGGATTTTTGTGCTGGTCGTACAGTAAGAACTTGACGCCGTAGATGCCCTCGCCAGAGGTATCCACCTTATGGATGAGGATGCCGGATTTTTCCTGGTTGGTGACGCGGAGAGTGACCGTCTCCCCACCTTCGATCTCGAAGTAATGGGGCGTGGAATCGAGAATGAAATTGGAGTTCGCCTCGGTTTCAAGCGCATAAAAAGAACCATCCTCCAGGGGCAAAAAGGCCCGGCCATCCTCGCCGGTGGTGATGGTGTCAACCAGTTCGTCATTGATCCGACGGATCTCGAATGTGGTGTTGGGAATGCGCTCAGAGCTGTCATCCGCATTGACCTTGATAAGTTCGACGCCGCCGACGGCATTATTATAAAAACGAAGGGCCTGCGTGTCATTGGGGTTGACGGGACTGGCTGTCCGGGTCGATGGTAAAGCCCGGCACACTTTCCAGTTCCGTCACGACGACGGTGCCGGTGATGCCAGATAGGACGATTTGCCCTGACGCATCGGTGTAATAAAGACCGTTGGAGGACAAGGTGCCGCCAGCGGCGTCCACATACTGCCCATTGGCGTATTTGATTTCAAATTTGACGCCCTCCAGTGGTACGGTGGTTGTCCCCGTTCGGCCCCACTTCTCAATGATTAAATTCCCGTGCGGCTGGTTGCGGAACTCGAGCTTTACGGTCTGCCCAGCCTTGATCTGAATCGTCTGCGGTGTGTCGTCCAGCAAGTAGCCCGGCTTGGCACGGGTTTCACGCACGACCAGCGTCGTACCGGGATCGATATTTTCGACGAGAAAGCTGCCGCTGCTGTCCGTCACATATTTCCCGTTGGCGTTGCCGACAACGGTTCCATCGCTGGTTGTGACCAGGAACTCCACATCGGCCAGAGGCGTTTTTTTCGCGTCGGTGGAAACCTTCGTAACCAACAGAGAGCCCTTGGGGCTGTTCCCAAACTCAACACGGATGACCTCCTGCTCCTCACCGGAGAGGTAGACTGTTTGCGGCGGTGTGTCGATGACGTGAGAGCCATCGCTGGAGAGTTCTTCTATGATATAGGTGCCGGCCTCGCATCCGGTGACCGTGAAAGAGCCATTTGCTGAAGTCCGGTAGGTGCCGATGACCATACCGCTGCTATTGCCGGAGAGATAACGGACCTGGAACACAGCCCCTTCGATGGCGGCCCCCGTCTCGGAGTCATATTTCCAGACGCAGATAGCCGAGAGGGGCCGATTGAGGAAGCGGAACGTGTGGCTCCCACCGGCAGGAATAAAGACCTCCTGGGTGTCCTCCTCCGGCAAAGCAAATCCGGGGGCAGATTTCAGCTCCTGGACACGGAACCAGCCGTCCCGCAGGTAGAGGTCCGGATCGTCCAGGACGATGCGGCCGTCCTCGTCGGTGTAGTAAACGCCAAGATCGTTATATTCGCCGGTAGTGGTGTGGTTGGAACCATACCAGACCTGGAACGGGACATCGCTGATGGGGTCAAGGGTGATCTCATTCAGCTTCAGGATCTCGATGACCGGTCGGCGCTGGTTTTCGTAATACAGCGTCACCTCGTCACCCGGCTGCAGGCTGACAGTCTTTACACGATCTTCCTCGAACTCGGAGATGTAATAGGGGTCTGGAACGGAGATCTCCTCGATCTCAAAACTGCCCGGCTCCACATAACCGGAGACGGTCCCATCGGCCCCGGTCACCCACTCGTCTTGATAATCGTTGTCGATCCCAGTCACAGAGAATACGGTGTCCGGAATCGGAGTGTCCGTCCCGACCTCCGTTTTCGACAGGGTGAGATACGGCTTTTTGAGATTTTCAAAAATCAGCTCCTGCTCGTCACCAGGCCCTAGCCAGATGGTCTGCGTAGGTTCATCGCTGATGACATACGGCTCCGGAACAGAGGATTCTGTCACCTCATAGCTGTCAACAGGCAGCGTGAGGGTGACGGTTCCGTCCGCGCCGGTGGTCACGTCGTTGTGATAGCCAAAGTGGATGCCGCGGATTTCAAAGGTGGTGCCAGGGATGGGTTTCTTAGACTGCTCATCCCGCTTCAGGAGGGTCAACTGGGGGAGGTCCTGGTCAGTAGCCGTCACCGGGATCGTGCCGCCGCCGTCCACCATAGCCTGATCCACATAGATCAGGACGGGCTCCTGGAGCTTGGCCATGCCCTCCGGGGCAGAGACCTCCACGAACGCAAAAAGCCCAGATGTTACATTGGGGACTGTGATGGTGCCTGCGGCAACGGTCTTGTCAGAGGCGATTAGCTGCCCATCTTTGAAAATGTTGAAGACCGCATTGGGGAGGGGAGTCCCGGAATCGTCCAGCTTCAACAACTGGATTTTGACCTTGGAGTCGTTCTCAAAAATCAGAGAGACTTCGTTGTGCCCGTCCCAATAAAACTCTTGCTTGACTTTGTCCGGATCGGGACTGAGGGTGTACCCGGAGGGAGGAGTGAGCTCCTCGGCCACAAAGGAGCCGATTGGCATAGTCTCCCAAGGGATATCGGGCAGGTACCCGCCTTCTGCGGTGGTATTCTGCCAGCGGAAGTTGTTGTCCACGCCTGTGATCTGGATGACAGAGCCCGCCAGGCCCCGGGTGGGCTCATCCGCATCGACTTTGCGGATCGTGCCGCTGCCGGTGATCTCCGGGGTATCGCTGAAGGTAATGGTGACGGTATTGCTGCCGCCGTTGGGCAGCACCACATACTCCGGGCCGGCATTGTCGATCCGGTATCCGCCGGGGGGGCGGGGCGGTTTCGCTCACGGCATAGGTGTTGGCGTCGAGATTGCGGAGCGTGTATGTTCCATCGGGGCCAGTTACGATATCCTGCTGAAAAGAGCCGTTGACAGACTCGACATGAAATTGTGCTCCCTCCAGACCTTTGGTGGGGTTTGTTGCATCAACCTTTTTAACGGTGAGCGTGTAGTGATCTTCAGTGGTGTCTACCTGCAGATCACCGATGACCACATCCTGCACCGTTGATGCCGGATGGTCGCTCGTCCCGGCGCCGGTGAAGGTGTAGAGATAGACACTGCAATCGCCCCAGACTTCGGGACCGAGGTCAAAGATATACTGGGTGCGGCTTCTGAAAGAGCTGCCTCCCTGTTCCTGGTCGATGCTGGTGTAGTGGGTTCCCTCCAGAGAGTTATACACGTACATCAGCTCTTCTGCGCAGGCTTCCACGGGAGACTGTAGGGAACCCTGCTGGTAGCGCCAGAGGATGGCCTGGACCCAGGCATTCATGTACCAGGTATAGCCAGCGTCCCAAAGGGTATCTACGCCTGCGGCGACAGCGGCATCCGTGAAGGTCCCGGTTGAGTGAGCGTAGTAGTACGCCATCATCATTTCCACTGTGGGATCTGTGATGGGTGTAGGATTGCCCCAGGTCTGGCCTTCCAGGCCGGACCCCATACCGCCGCCCTTGGTCCCACAGAAACCGATGGTAGTCTTGCCGCCATAGTCATAGTACATCTGATGGAGCTGGCAGCGGCCCAGGCTCGCCGACTCATACGACACGCCGGAATAACCAAACCGCTCCAGCGTGATGGAATCGGTCCCGGCCGCCTGCGCCCATGCGGGGATCAGCCCCATCATGCAAATCAAAGCAATCAAAACCGCCATCGCCCGGAAGGCTGTGGACTGTAATCTTCGGCTCATAACTTGCCTCCTTTTTAATTCTGGACAAAAAACTTCCCGGCGGACGAAGCCGCTGGGAAGTGTCATGTGGATGTAAATAGGGAAGCCTCCCCTACAGTGGGAGGCTTCCTTTTTTATAGGATATAGGCCAGAAAAACCATTTGCTTACGCTTATTCTGCTCAGGCACGCCTGCGCGCTATCTTTAGACTGTGAAACCGGCCAAATCACAGCGAAGGATGCAGCAGTCAGTGTGCAGCTCCGCCATATATTGAGTAATACTCTCTACGGTGTAAAACCCGCCAATGTACAAAGCCTGCCTCACTGGATATCCCTCCTGACTTTTTGGGCGGAAATACCAGTATCCGCTTTTGGTCTGGTAGACCTTTCGATATTGTTTGAATTCTGGAATCGTCACGTTTAGTTCCAGGCTGCCTTCGCTTAACTCTGTGTGGATGAGCATAAACGTCTCCGCATAGGCACTGCGCGTCTCTGGCTCCACAAACCCTGCAGATCGGGCAGGCGGGGGCACCGTCCCGATGTATAAGAAAGGTCGCGCCGGTTTCGCTGGTGCCTTCCATGGCACCGGCAGTTCTCTGCTTCACACTGCGTACAGTCTACGGGACCATTGAGCGGCGGAAAATAGCAATGCCCGCTCATTATGATGCCTCCTGTAGATGCGGCTATTCATAGGGGTGATGAGAGTTGGGATCGCCTGCAAACATATAGCAGTAGGCGATCCCATTTTGGATAGTAACGCCTACTCCGAGGGTGTCACATCTGGAATCAATCATTGCCTGGAAGTGGCCGGACGAATTCACCCAGTTCGTGACTGCTTTCTCGGCGACAGACTGATCCCGGGGAACAGTAAACACAGTCAGATTCGAGCCAAACCCGTGGGGATATCCGCAGGTCATGGCTGTCTCACACTCAAACTGACTGTTGTGCGTGCGGAACATCTGGGCAGAGCAGATCTGCGCGGCATCCATCAGGGACTGATTGACCTCAAGAGCCGGAACGCCGTTCTCCTGGCGGACCTGATTGATAAGAGCAATCATTTCCTCCCGGATATCCATGTTTGTGGAAAGATCCGTGGACGCGGAGTTGCCCGTTGTTTCCTGGCCAGAGCCTGCCACAATGAGTGTAAGCCGCCCCTGGCTGCCGTTGGCCCCGGTGACCGTCACGGTTGCGGTGCCGGGCGCATGGGCCACGGCCACCCAGTTGCCGGAGACCTGCTCCACAGTAATGACGGATGTGGAACTGGAGGACACGGTGATATCCTCACCAGTATTTCCGATGATCAGCCCGCTCCGGTCACCAACTGCCAGAGTATTGCCCTTGTAACTACTGATGGAAATTCCGGCGGGCGCCACACCGGTATAGGGGGAGGAGGTGTCCACCTGGACGCCGTCCTGCCAGTAGACATTGAAGTCCACTTGTTTCCCGGCGTCCCGTAGCTTGACATAGTTATGTCCTCCGATGTTATAAGCCTCCATCTCTACTTGCTGACCGTCCACATAAATGGGCTGCCAAGTGGGCACAGCCATCACGCCTGAGTCTGCAACGGCATACCCGCCGCCGAACAGGGCAGCACCAACCAGGACTCCCAAACCCATATCAATCACTCGCCGTTTCACACCGATCACGCCCCTTTCCGAAACAGTGTTGCGCTGGCGCTCAGGCACAGCTGCTTTCGTTCCTCGTCGTAGTCGCAGTGCTCGAACCGATAAATGCCCCACAATTCGATCTGTTCCGCGAATTCCGCAGGAACATCGAACGTCAGATCCATACGCATTTGGATGGCATCGGCTTTCACGCTATGCTTCTGTTTCTGTACCATGCTTCAGCACTCCTTCATTTTGAAATTTCCCTTCGGATATCTTGAGCATAATACAGAAAAGCATTGCTGTCAAAGGATTATTTTAATTCCAGACGCCGCTAAAATGGTGAAAAGCAGAACTTTTTCTTGTTTTTCGCCATCAGGCGTTCAGCCTACCTCGACAGCCTGAACGCAGATCCGCTTCTCAGGATGGTTAGCCAAGCAGGTGGTCAGCGTAACACGGTTATCTGCTGTTGCCTGGAGATAGCTCCAGTCTGTACTGGAGATTGTCCGCACCATCGAAACGGCATAGGTGCGGGTGCCGTAGACAGTGGTGTAAGTGATCGTATCGCCGATTTCCAGGTCTTTGATGTCGCCGATCACATAGCGCGCCCCTCTGTTGTGTCCACAAAACGCGGCATTTCCATCCCAGGCAGAGGTGGAGGAATAATGCCCAAGGCCCTTCCGCATACTGGTATTGCTTTCGCCCTCCCACACCTTCATATTGATCCCCAGGGATGGGATTTTCAGGGTGCCGATGCTGCCGTCGGAGCGCTTCATACCGTCTGCACTCGTATAGGCGGGCTGGGTAATAGTTGGGAAATTGTCCTCCAGACCAGGGATATCTGCGATTTCTACCGGGCCTGTCCCGAGTCCGTATCCGCCTCCAGGGACGGTGACTACTGCATCCTGAAGTCCGGGCAGACGGATTTTTTCCATAATTCCGGTCTGCGTGGTGGAAAGGGTACCAAACTCCAGCTCTGGTATCTGATAGTCTACCACATTCGGCCCGCCAAAGTTGTATTGGGAACCGTAAACATCCTCATAGGAACTGGAAGAGTAATAATCGGATGGGGCCTGTGTAGTAAATGTGTAATCGGAAGCACTGGCGCCCGTACTCATGGAAAATAGTAAAAGTGCCAGCAAAGGGACACTAAGCGCGCGTCTCATGGGTTTCATCGTCTGCATCCTCCTCTTCAAATTCATCATGCTGGGGCAGGGAATCCTGATCTTCATGGAGCCGGGCAAGCTGCCTGCGGGACCGGATTAACAATGCAGATAGAACTGCAATGGCGGCGATCCCCGCACCACCCAGCAGATAAGGCCATATCGAAGACAGGGTGGACATGACCTTATTCATGATACCGGAGCCAGCCAATGTATCTGCCTCGCCAAGGTAGGTGAGCTGGTAGGTCACATTCTCGACCCCGCTGTGGGACACCTCCCCCACATAGTCCGCTATGGTGACATAGCCGGTAGCAGCACGGTAAGAGGCTGTCCCTGAATAGGTAGCCACAGCTTGATAGGAGGAGGGCATCAGGGCTTCTCCGACAAGATCGGTCCCCGTGACCTGCCACTCCACATTGGACAGATTCAGTGTGCGCCCATCCTTGACAGTCGTGGCCGGCACATAGGACATATCGTTACGATCCACAGGCCCGATGGTTTTGGTGGATGTAACGGTATAGCTTTTGGTCGTGTACCCGGCCGCTTCAGTATGGATAGTGGTATGATCCAGGGTCAGGGTCCCCTGGTACTGCCCGTCATCATAGGACAGAGTTGGGGCAAGCTGTTCCAAAATCAGGCTGAGATCGTCTTTGGCGGTTTCTATGGTCACGGTTTCCGTCTCGACTCTGGTATCATTTACCGGGTTCTCCGTTTTCACAATATCCGCAAAGGTGTAGAGATAGCCTTCCAGAACAAAAGGCTCCTCAATCAGTTCCTGCGGATCAGCGTCAAGGGGGAGCGTATAGGTCTTGACAACCTGCTGACTCCCATTCAGGTTCTGCACAACTGTTTCTGAAGGCACCTCCAAGGCAAAGGCGCTGCCGGTAAGAAGTACCCCTGTGAGTGCAAAGGCGATGACTTTTTTCATAGCTTCTGCTTTCCCCCTCTCCAGAAAAGAGCCGCGGCGCCGAGAATCACTACGGCCACCAGGACGGTGCGAACAACTGGTTTCATACGTTTTTTTCCTCCTTAACTCTAAATTCTACTGCGTACTCCGGGTGTTCCTGAAGTTCCGCGAGTATTCTCAGGGATTGCTCCAACGCCTGCATGGTATCCCGGGGTTTGCGTTTTATAAAGGCGTTTAGGAGCAGCACATCATTGCCGGAATAGGTGAAGATGATCCGAACAAGCACTTTGCCGCGCTCTCGCACTTCATAGAGGCCGTTATAGCGCTCAAGGCCGAAATGTTTATAGTGAGGCTCTCTCAGGCTGGCACGCGGGGTACCGGAGAGCCAAAAAATCCTCCATATCAGCTTTTCACGAAACTTTGGTTCCAAGCTGTCCAAAAATTTATGAATGGGAGCTGTATGACTGGGCGGCTGATAGATCTGAACGCCTTTCACATGGACCCCTCCTTGTATTCTTCCGACAACTGCCGGAGCCGGGTCAAAAAGCCCGCAGAAAACAGCTCTACAAGCTCTATGTTTCCGCTAATCCACCAGATTGGATCAGGTAAAGCCCGATAAATCGCGTCGTACTGAAGGCAAATCAGAAGGAAGCGGTCCTTTGGCTCCGCCAGCTCCGTGTCACGGAACAGATGATCCAGGCTACTGTGAATATCCCGTATTTCTTGGCAAGCATCACATAAATCGTCGAAGTACAGGCCCGCAATTACGCAGCTGAGAACCTCAACCGCGTCTTGATTTACCTTTCCATCCTCGAAAATGAGCCCCATACGGCGTATCCGCTCAGCGGCGGAAGCGTCAAAGGGACTGAACGCACGCTGCCGCCGGTACCCTTTCTGTCTGTTCACTCGAAAGCACTCCTTCCAAAATGGCATAAAAAAAGCCCGGCGCTGCAAAATGCAGCGCCAAGCGTTTATTTAAAAGAACCCTATATCCTGATCCTATATTGGGAGGCCGACAATCAACCTTATTCATCCAGCATAAGCTGTCCGTCCATCGCTTTTTGCCGAAGCCGATCCATTTGCTCTTTTTCCAGCTGCGCGATGCTCTTTTCAGGGGTAGGCAGGTCCTCGGGCATCGTACCTCCGATCTTTTCAATGGCAGCCCGTACCTCTTTCCCGACAGAATGGTGGGTCACCGTCGCGGTGGCGGCATCGCTGACCCCGTCTTTCCGAAGCTTCTCCTCCGTCTGAGAAATACGGAATAGGTTTGCAATCAGTTCCGTACTTCCCATATAGTCCAGGATCTTTTGCCCAATGGCCAGTCCCTTCTTCTTGTGGATATCATCTACGGTCATCCCGCCATAAAGCCCCATATAGCCCGCATTCTGAAAAATTGCGAACTCCTCGGCTGTAATGACTCCGGCATTCCTGGCAGTTTCAGCAAGCAGTTGGTTCCACTGTTTAATGTCACCGCGCACAACCAAGCGGCGGCTGTCTTCATCCAGCTGATTGAAGCGGTCGGCCACCTCCTGGCGGTAGGTCTGGATGGCGAAATAGGTCTGCCCCAGAGCGATCACTTCTTTACGGGGATCACCGTTCTGTACGATCAGATAGCAGGCGTAGCGGGAAAGCTCATAATCCAGAACGGGTTTTGTAGTCGCTCCGGCATTTACGATTTTCCTGACCTCGGGAAAATCGTAAACGACATCATGCCCGCTGTTCTCACAGGCAATCATGGCGCGTTTGATGACCTTGTGGAAATTCTCCCACTTGTTATAGTCAAGCACCATTGCCAATTCTCTGGCACACCAGTATTCGCTTCCGTCCGGGTGTACCCGTTTGATGTCCTCAAAACATTTATACTCTCTTGCGATTAGATCACTCATGCTAAGTTCCCCCATCAAGCAATGATTACAACTTTTATGCTATTATAGCCGCTTTCGCCCGTTCCCGCAAGAATTGCAGAAACAGCACCTCAATTTCCCGGTCGCTGCCCAGCTTGTCCAGATAGGGGGCAAACTTCCTGCGGTCAAAGGTGATCTTCTTCGGCGGAGCTGTCAGTTTTTTCTCTTCCTTGGCCCGTGCCTCCCGCCATGCGGCAAAAACAGCCTGCTTCTGTGCGGTGGGGGGAGGACAGGCGCGGACGATGTACTGCATGGTGGACTTATTGATCCGGTAGCCCTCAACGCTGCATATCTCCACAAAAGCGGCCTGACTTTCCACATCATAGTCCGCCACCAGGTCCGCACAGGCGAGATTGAGCTGCTTAGGAATATTCTCCAGAATGTCCTGCAGTTCAGGAATCAGCTGTGTCAGACGGATGACCTTGCGGATTTCATACTCCGTCACACCAAAGAACTCGGCTACCAGTGCGCGGGCGGAATACTTCTGGCGATTTTCGCCAGAAGTTCCAATCACCAGATCGGAGCGGTGCCCCTGCTGGTTTTTCGCGTCCAGCAGAGCCTTGTACGCCTTGCCGCGTTCCATAATGCTCAGGTCTTGCCTCTGAATCAGGTTGGTAACTGTGGCAATCGTGATTGCGCGCGCGTTGTCCGCCTCCACGATCTCTGTCCCAATCGTTGTCCATCCGCTGATCTTGGCGGCCTCGACTCGGTTGTGGCCAGCCAGTATCTCATAGCGGTCGGTACCGAGGATGCGGCGGACTATAATGCGAATCAGCAGACCTTCCTCTTGCAGTTGCTGAGCAAAGGCTTTGAGCTTGAGGGGAGGGTACAGTTTGAAGCCAATGTCCGCCGTAAAAAAAGAGTCGAGCTTGTCCAACGGCAGTTCGCAGATTTGGGCCGGAGCCGGCGGGGGCGCTCGCTGGAATATTTGCTGATAGGCGTCGTCGCTGGTATGGAGTTCAGATGCCTGCTGTGAGGCTGCCATCCGGCGCTTCAGTATAGCATCCATACTCGTTTTAGCCAAGGTTTAACACCTCCCGGGCCAAGCTGCGGTAAGACTCCGCGGCGGCGTTTTTGGGTGCATAGGTCAGGATGCTCTGCCCGGCCGCCGGACACTCCGCAACTTTGATCGAATACTCGATGGGGCGCTCAAAAACATGAATATCGCCCCCATAGACCTCCTCCACACTTGATCTCACATTTCGGCAGAGCTGAGGCCGGGATTGGTACATCGTCAACAGAATCCCGGCAATCTGCAGGCGGGGATTGTACCTTGCCTTTGTATGCCGTATAATATCCATGACATCAGGGACGCCTTCGCTGGCCAGAAAGTGAGACTGAACAGGGATGATGCAGTAGTCGGAGGCGGCCAAAGCATTGAAAGTCAATATTCCGTGTTTCAAACCGCAGTCGATGATGATGTAGTCATACTTGCTGCACAGGGAAGTGACAATTCGTTCCATCATCTTTTTGCAGATGCGCTCATCTCCATCAAGTATGTGGTACTGCGCCGCCTGCAAGACCTGGAGCCTGGCAGATGCATCGCTTAGACGGCGGTTTGCTGGAATCAGGTCGGGGCCGCAGGAGGTCTGAAGCAAGGCGCGGTCGATGTGCATGGCAAGATCTTCCGGGTAGTCAACGGCAGCCAGATAGAGGTTAGTCAGTGTGTATTTCAGTTCAGCAGGGGTATATCCCATCGCGGCAGTCAGATTTCCTTGCGGATCGCTGTCAATGAGCAGCACGCGCTTTCCGGAGTCAGACAGTGCCGCGCCGAGATTCAGGGCGGTGGTAGTTTTACCAACGCCGCCTTTGCAATTTGTGATGGAAATTACTCTGCTCATGTTCTTTTACCTCCTCTTTCGCCCTTGGTTGAGCCGGGTCCACAGCTCCGTGTTTCCCGGGACTACCGTTTTGAATTGTGGGCTCCCGATAAAGTCAAGGAGTGCGGATTTGGAAATATACATTTTATGTTGAAGCAGAATCGTAGTAAGTCCTAGTTTCTGTTTCCACTTGTTCACTGTAACCGGATGGCAGCCAAATAACGCTGCAACGTCTTCTGCGGTAAGCATATCCGGCCAGTCCTGCAAAAATTCTTTTGCGGCGTGGACTGACTTTTGGGACACGTCATGCCGATGCTGGCAATTCATCGGCCCGCAGTAGCTATACTTCTGCGGTTCACGTTCCCGATCAATTAGGTATTGTTCTACATCAGATACTGCAATTAAATAGCCGGTAGGCCCTTTGGATACGGGAATCAGGCCCTCTCTTATCAACTTCAAAGCAGTTCGCTGGCTGATATGGCACTTTTTATAGAATTGTTCTTTACTCAGATACCGATTCTGAAGGGGGACATCACTGCTGATTTTCTTCATGGCCGCACCTTCAACCTTCTGCGGGCGTAATCATCACCTACAATGTAGCCGATGATGGATTCTTTAGAAATCCAGTAATGCGGCTTAACAAAGATTGCATTGACCCGATTTTCGTGGATAAGTGTACGAGCAAAGCTGTCACCAATGCCGCCCATCATTTTCCGGAAGGTTTTTAGGTCAACAATATCTGGAAATTCAGAAAATTTTCTTGTATAATATTTCTTAAGACTAACCATACTTTGGCCTCCTGTCTGCATTGCTATTGGCAGGAGTGCCGTGTATTAAATGGTCTGTTGTTTTTTCCTATGAGTTCTCTCCTTTTTTGTTGAGAGTAATTCCCATAGCCTGAGATTGCGCTGTATTTCAGCATTTTCCCGGCTCTCTCCGAGTTCTCTCCTGTGTTCTCTCTTTTGATAACTTTTACAGATATTTTCCTGTATTTGTAAATTATCAAAAAGAGGGAAAAACCCAGTAATATCAACGGGTTCGGGGATTGATGGCTGCGGAGAGACACGGAAAAATTCCGACTTGGACGGACTCAAAATCCGTTGGTGGCGACACCGTGTGGGTTCGAGTCCCACCACTGGCACCAGTTGAAAATACTCAGGTTTTTCATGAATTGAAAACCTGAGTATTTTCTTTTTGAAGCCCGGTTCTCTCCTGGAGTTCTCTCCTCCGGCTTGAATCGCGGCTGAGATGCCAGGGGTGATGCTGACTGTCTGGTTCATTTTCGTTGCAGGCTGTTTCTTGGAATCCGTGTCCAGGTGCGCGTAGATATTGGCGGTTGTAGCGTAGCTGCTGTGTCCCAGCCAATCCTGAATATCCTTCACCGCGACTCCGTTTTTCAGAAGCAGGGATGCGCACGTATATCTGGAATCGTGGAAACGAATCGGACGAAGGCCGTGCTGCTTCAGGACCCGTTTGAAATGGTCGGACACAAAATTAGGCTTATATGGGATACCCAGCTCGTTGACATAGATGTACTCCGACTCCGTGTAGCAGTTTCCGCAGAACTCTTTACAAGCGGCTTTCCGTTCCTGCATCCGCAGCAGAAGTTCCCGGTACTGGGGAACCGGCGGCATCGTTCTGCAGCTGGATTTGTTTTTCATCCGGTTCTTGCCATCGGAACGATACTGGACCACGGTATGATCGACCGTGAGAGTATTTCCCTCAAAGTCGATTGCGCTTCACCGCAGTCCCATAATCCCACTTCTACGCAGGCCGTAGAACGCAGCCATCAGGACCGGAAATTCTACCGGATCTCCTTACATAAAATGTCCATCAAAAATGACCAAATAAATAAAATGGTTGTCTTAATGCATGTGTATTCGCTCCATATGGAGCCGGCCTGTAAAAGTAAGTATGCGCTCGTGTTACATTTTTGTTTCTCCCAAAAGGGAAAACCGTTCACATCTTCAAATGGATCATTTGATAGAAAAGTCACACGGGTGTGGAGGAATTCGTATGCCTAAGATATTTTCAGATTGAGCATTTTCCCTTTTCTCAAAAAGAGCAGGCCCATAACCACCATGTAGCCCTCCTTGAGCACCATAAGACCAAACAGGACCCACATCTGGGGATAGCGGAAGGCCAGACAAAGAGCCAATGCACCGTGTGTCAGTTTGTCCGCGATCGGGTCAAGCGCCTTGCCCAAATTTGTGATCATGTTGAACTTTCTTGCGATCATCCCATCAAACAGATCCGTGAGACTGGAGAGGAGGACAACACCTGCGGCCCAATGGTACGCTTCTTTTGCCAGATAGAGGTAACAGAATACCGGAATGAGGAGGAGCCGAAAATATCCCATCAGGTTCGGAATAGAGAATCTCTCTTTTGTGTTGAATGGCTTCATTGAGGTTCTTCTCCATCTCCTATATGCAGACAAGTCATGCGGAAGCAGAAGACTGGAAAAATTGCGACAACGCGTTTACAGCTTCGGCTTCGTCAGGGCCGTCTGCAGCGACCTGTACCTGCTGTCCCTGACGAAAGCCGAAGGAGACGACCCCGAGAAGACTTTTCGCATTGATGCTTCGCTCACCGGCGATTATGCGGATGGTGCTCTGAAAGACATTGACATGGCTTACAAACAGTGCGGCTGTATGTGTGGTGAAATCCTCCTCCAACTGCAATGAAAGGGTCCGCGTTGTCATGGTAATCGTCCTCCCAATGATAGATTTTCATTTATAAATGCTCGATCCAGGGGCTTCGGAACATGTGCGCTTATGATGCGCGATATTTGCGCTCTCCTTTGCACAGCCAGCCCTTTCTTCTCCAACTCCGAAATTCCCAGCGGGCCAGCAGCAGGCAGAGCAGGAACGCAAGAGCATCGGCTATCGGTGCGGCCAGAAGTGCGCCGTCCAGCCCGAAGGAGCGGGATAGCAGAAGCGCCAGAGGGATCAGGAAGCAGCCCTGCCGGGCCAGAGGAATCAGCAGGGACTTACCAGGCCGGCCGATCCCCTGGAAGAAGGAGGCTGAGGTCATGTGAAGGCCATACAGGAAAAAGGCCAGCATATAGAGCCGGAAGCAGTGCTGTGCGCAATCCAGATAGAGCGCATTGTCCGATACAAAGCAGCTTGCGATCTGCCGCGGGAACACCATGAAAATGAGAAACCACACCACTGAAATGCCTACTGCAATAAGAGAAGCTATATGGAATGTCTTTTGGACCCGCGCATAGTGGTTGGCGCCGAAATTATAGCCGTTGATGGGCTGGATGGCAGAGGACACCCCGACGAACATGGAGTGAGCGATCTGGTAGACCTTCATCATCATGCCGTAGACGGATAAGGCAATGTCACTGCCATAGACTGTGGCGGCTCCATAGGCCCGCATCAGATTGTTCAGGGTAATCTGCACCAGAGCGGAGAGCATCTGCGTAAGCAAGCTGGGGAAGCCCAGTGCCAGAATACGACAGGTCAGCTTCCGTGTAGGGCGCAGGTCCTCCCGCCGGATATGAACGGTTTTGAGGCGGCGCAGGTAGAGCAGGGCCAGGCATCCAGCAGCCACCTGCCCGATCACCGTGGCGATCCCGGCGCCCACAACGCCCATCTTCAGCGGAAAGATAAAGATAGGGTCCAGGATCAGGTTGATGACCGCCCCTGTCATCATGCACTTCATCATGTACTGCGGGGAGCCGTCCGCCCGGATAATGGCGGTGAAGGCGGGACAAAGGAGCTGGAACGGGATCCCCCATGCGATGGCGCGCATATTAGGACAGAGACTCTGCATAGGCAGTCGACGTCGCGCCGAAAAGGACTACGATCTGCGGGGCGAAGATGCCGCAGGCCAGAGCGGCCAGCAGACCGCTGGCCAAGATCAGGGTGAGGGCGTGACTGATGGTGCTGTCCGCCTCCCGCTGCTCTTTCCGACCCAGGCACAGACTGATATTGGCGGCACATCCGTCTCCCAGCATCAATGCCACAGCATTGACCAGAATGGTCAGCGGGAACGCGATATTAGTGGCTGCCATTCCTGTAATGCCCACGCCCTGTCCGACAAAGATCTGATCCACGATGTTATAGAGGTAGTTGACCATCAGTGTCAGTGAGGTGGGAACGGCGTATCGAACGATCAGTTTGGGTATGGGATCCGTTTCCAATGGGTTTGGCTGCAGGTTTGGCTCCATAGCAAGGCTCCTTCCGTATTCATACTGGACGCTTCCGAGGGAGAAGCCGCCGGAAATAAAAAATCCCGGCGCCATTTCCCTGACGCAGAGAGATGGCTGTACCGGGTGCTTAGAGTATACACTTTTGCTTGAGGAGGATGGGCATCCGGCACGGCACCAGAAAGCCTTCTTCTCCCCTCCAGACCGAACCTGTTGGCTCCGGAATTCCACCGGATTAGCTGATCGCTCGCGGACTGTTACCGCCAGTAGAGAAATATCTCGTTTCCGAAGAAAACTTACATACCTAAATGTATCATTAAATAAAAGAACCGTCAAGGAAAATGTCCTTCCCGCCGTATCAACTTCTGCGCTTTCTGATCGATATCCTGTGTCCCGTACAAGGCATTCCATTTTGGCTTTTCCTGTGGTAAAATATCAAAATCGACAAAATCACAGGAGGCAGGACAGGGATGAAAACGGGCTTGGTCTTGGAGGGCGGCGCCATGCGCGGAATGTTTACCGCAGGCGTTCTGGACTCCTGGATGGATGAACAGATATCCTTTGATGGAATCGTCGGTGTGTCGGCCGGTGCGCTGTTTGGGATCAATGCTCCCGCCGGTCAGAAGGGACGCGCCATACGGTATAATTTGAAGTATATCCGGGATAAGCGGTACATGGGGCTGCGCTCGCTGCTGACCACGGGCAATCTGATCAACGCCGACTTTGCCTTCTATGAGGTGTCCTCCAAGCTGGACGTATTTGATGAAGCGGCCTTTCAGAGATCGGGCGTTGACTTCTATGCCGCGGTCACCGATCTGCACACAGGCGCCCCGGAGTATATCCGGATCACAGAGCCGTTCCGTCAGATGGAGGTCCTGCGGGCCACCTCTGCCATGCCCTATGTCTCCCGGCCTGTGGAGTTGGATGGGAGGTTCTACCTGGATGGCGGGGTCAGCGACAGTATTCCAGTCCATTTCTGCAAGAGTCTGGGCTACGACAAGACCGTTCTCGTGCTCACACGTCCCTTGGAGTATCGGAAAGAGCGGCCCGCAGCATGGCTTCAGCGATTCAACCGCCTCTATTACCATCGCTATCCGGCCTTTGCGGAGAGTCTGAACCGGCGGTGGGAAGTCTATAACCGGCAGGTGGAGGAGATCATAGGGATGGAGCAGCGCGGGGGGCTCTTCGTGGTTCGGCCCAATGGCCCACTCCCAATCAGGCGTGTGGAAAAGGACCCCGCCAAGCTGCAGGCTGTTTATGACCTCGGGGCAGAGGCCGGCAGGGCGTCTCTCAGCGGACTGAAAGAGTATTTGCTGACGCATGAATGATGGTAGATGATATAGGAAATTGCGCATCCAGCAGGCAGGGGCTTGTATGGATGCGCAGTTTTTCTTTGTGCAGTATACAGCGTCCCTTGGTCCAGGTATCATGGTTGGCAAAACTGGCGGGATGGCATATATACTTTTTGAATAAAGAATTTCTGATACATATCGGACAAATTGACATTTTTTTCAAGTAACATTATAATGTTCATATATTCACTGCCACAAGAGGACGTGGTTAGAAGGGGTGAAGAATATGGATCAGGATCTGCCCTTATGGGTAGAGGGCTGCGCCGAAACATATATAATGTGGGTGTGAATGGAAGCAGACAGCTGCTGAAGATCTTGCCGGACAAAGGTATGCAGGTGCGGCCCTCTGGAGCAAACAAAGAAAAGGAGGGCATTTTTGATGGATCACAGCGTATTGACGATTTTGGATCTGGGAATCATTGCGGCATACCTTGTCATCATGGTCCTGGTGGGGGTCTATTCCGTCAGGCGGATCCAGAACACAAAGGATTATTATGTAGCGGGCCGGTCCTTTGGGCCGATGGTGCTGATGGCCACCGTCTGCGCGACGATCATCGGCGGCAGCGGTCTGATGGGCCGGGCAGGTGTGGCCTATACCGACGGCTTCAAGGCGGTCCTTACCGCAATTCCATACCTTCTGGGAATGTTCATTTTTTCCGGCATCGCCGGGAAGATCTCGGATATCGGGATGCAGTACGGGATCACCTCTATCCCGGAGCTGTTTGAACGGCGGTTTGGCCGGGCAGCCAAGATCACCCTCTCTGTGCTGATCGCGTTCGCCATGATGGGGACGGTGGCCTCCCAGGTCACCGCCACGGCCACGATCATCCGGATGCTGGGGGGAGAGTTCGGCCTCTCCTATGAGATGGGCGCGCTGATCGCAACAGTGGTCTTTATGGTCTACACAGCCACCTCCGGCCTGTTCGGCGTGGTATACACCGACGTGCTGCAGTTTTATATGTTGATCGTCTTCGTGTATATCCTGATCCCGGTGGCGGCCCTGTTCAACGTGGGCGGCTTTGCGAACTTTGCGGCCAACCTGGACCCGGCGCTGGTGGAGCCGCATATTGACGGCAGCATTTTGGGAGACATCATCACCTATCTGGTTTTCACCATGGCAGGTGCGGAAATGTGGCAACGCGCATTTGCCGCCAAGAGCCGGAGGGCGGCAAAGCGCGGGATGTTCCTGGGTACGGCCGTATACGGCGTGACCATTGTGCTGGTCTACTTCATGGGTGTTGTGGGCCGTCAGATCCTCGGCGGCGACATCCTGGCGCAGTATGGCTCGACGGACGCTGTCGTTCCGGCCCTGGCGATCCGGATCCTTCCCGCCGGTCTGACGGGACTTGCGTTGGCCGGTATGCTCTCGGTCATCATGTCCACGGCGGACAGCTATCTGCTGGTATCTGTGCAGACCTGCGTCCACGACATCGGAAAGACCATCCGTCCCCAAATGCCGGAGCGGACCGAGATCTCCCTCTCCCGCATCTTCTCCATTGTCCTGCCCCTGGGCGCGCTGGTGATCGCGTTGTACATCCACAATGCATACAACATCCTCATGTTCGCCTGGAGCTTCTATGCCGCATCGGCTGGGATTCCCGCATTTGCAGCGCTGTTCTGGAAGAAGGCAACCAAGACCGGCGTCATGGCCGGGTTGCTGGGCGGGTTTGTTGTCTGCGTTGGCTGGAAGCTGGCAGGCCAGCCCTTCGGCCTTGGGGCGGCGGTGCCGGGCACGGTTGCCTGCGGTATCGCACTGGTCGTTGTGAGCCTTGCGACTTATAAGCGCGCACCGTCCGTATTCCTGAAAGCTGAAAAGCAGAGCTGATAGGGAGCTGCTGCATCCCCATATCGGAAAGCAATGGAGTGAACATTATAAGAGCCAGCCGGAAATTTTGAAGATCCCCGGCTGGCTTTGTTTTGGCGTATTACTGATAGATAAAAAGTCTCCGATCAGACAGCAGACCTCGCCACTGCTGTCTTTGCCCCAATGCCAATGGCACACACACCGCTTTTTCAGATCGCGTCACCAATGCGGCGGTCAGCGCTCCGTCCTCAGAGCTTCCGACAGCGTATGGCAGTTCTTCATCTTCTGCATCCCAAAATCCTGTCCTGCACGCATCAACTACATGGCGGGACGGTGGACTGCGCTTGTGCGCCTGGCCATGGACCATCTTTGCAACAACAAAGGTTACTGGATTTCTGCTGCGGAACCGGACGATGGCAAAGGCTGAGAAGTGATCCTGATTTGTCCGGAGCACAGCTTCAGCAGACCGATATCCTGCCGTGTGACGCGACATATCCCATGCGGATTTGTCAGCAGAGCGACATCTGCCTTCTCGCCATTCCAAGCCATTCTCAGAAAGGAAACTAATATTGTTCAGAAAGGCGAATTGCAGGAAGAAGTCATTGCAAAAATATAACAAGCACGCCCTGCGGAGCGATGGGGAGAAAGACCAAAACAAGGGAGGCACGCTTTTACAACCCGTATCCGTCATTGCGGGCCGCCCACCGCGCGGGACTTCTATACACCATGATATAAAACAGTTCTGCGGGCTTTTACGCCGTCACAGGGCACAGCCGGGCAGAGATCATTTGTGCCAGTGCGGACCGCAGCAAGACCAATGGACCTGATCGCCTGGAAACGCGTGCTGGATGGGCGTACGATGAGCGGGTATTCCAAACTGTATTGAGTATCTGATCGAGCGCCAGAGCACCTTCGCCATGTGGAAATTTGCCGCCTGTGTCAGTGAGCTTCTGGTTTTCCGCCGATAGGATATTTTGGGATAAGGGCGCGCCTCCAGACAAGCGGCCGTCGTCAAGGCAGACAAGGAGCATGATGCGTTCAACAAGACCCGGAAAATGGTCTCCGACTCTAACAAGGAAGTGCTCAGAATGCTGGAGTCAGGAGATGGAAAATAACTTCATTATATAATTGGCTTTTTCGTGATCTTATGGTATGATACCCTTACGCTGTCCAGAACATAATTTCTAGAATGAATCCCCTCTGTAATGTGAGTGAATCACCGCAAAGTGGTACTGTTCGGCGCCGATGGGCGCTATCTTTTTGTCTGGGCGGATGTAGAAGCACGGATGAAGAATTACAATATGCATTGTATGCCGATGGTTGTGCTGTTGAACCTCGGAGAGGATGCGCTGGTTGTCCGCCGCCAAGGATATGAAGGCGTGCCGCAAAATACGGGCCTGCCTGAATGGCTGACGGACGGAGAAAGGGGGCAAAGTGATGCGCACACTGATTAAACACGGACTGATTGTAGACCCGGCCAGTCATGTTCACTCCAAAAATAATCTGCTAGTGGAAGACGGGCGTATTCAGGGGCTGACTGCTGAAGAGCCGGAAGCTGATGTGATTTTGGATGCCGAAGGGATGGTGGTTTCACCTGGTTTTGTGGATATCCACATGCACGAGGATCCTTATGACCCAGAGGAGGGGCGACTGATTCCCAGCATTATGACCTCCATGCTTCGCATGGGAGTCACTACAGCGATTGGTGGAAACTGCGGTATCAATACGGTCTCGCCTCTGCGGTATTTAGAATTGATGGACCGTGATGGCGGCCCGATCAATATGGGACTACTAGCCGGCCATACCTTCCTGCGGGAGCAGGCCGGGCACCGGGACAAGTACAGTGCAATTCGGCCCGATGAACAACAACGGTTGTCAAGGCTGGCCAAAGAGGCTCTGGAAGCGGGTTGCTTTGGGGTGTCCTTCGGTATTCGCTATGTACCCGGTGTGACACGGGATGAGATGGTGAAAACCGCCTGCTTCTGCCAAAGCCATGGCCGTCTTGTGGCCGCCCATGTGCGAGATGACGCGGATAATGTATTCGGCGCGGTGGAGGAGTTGGTTTCCATAGGGCGGCAGCTGGATCTTCCGGTTCAAGTTTCCCATGTGGGAAGCATGGGGGGATTTGGGCAGATGGAACGACTGCTGGCCCTCATAGATAGATATCGCGCCTCCGGTATGGAACTGAGCGGAGATTGCTATCCGTATGACGCTTTCAGCACGCGAATAGGGGAAACAACCTACGATGAGGGATTTTTGGAGCGTTACTGCACACAGTATTCTGCGATAGAAATCTGCGAGGGTATGTACAAGGGACAACGATGCACGGAGAGATTGTTTCATGAACTGCGTCAGACAGCACCGGACACATTGACGGTCTGCCATGTTATGAAGGCGGAGGATGTAGCTTTGGCCCTGTCTCATCCGGCCATTATGCTGGCCAGTGATGGGCTGATGGATCGGGGGCAAGGACACCCGAGAGGTGCAGGGGCGTTTCCACGCCTGCTGTGCCGGTATGTTGCAGCCGGGAAGATGAACTTGGATGATGCGGTCGCCAAGATGAGTGCCATGCCGGCCCAAAAACTGGGGCTGACGAGAAAGGGGACCTTACGCAAGGGCGCAGATGCAGACATCGTAATTTTTGATATGGATCGGATCCGGGACTGTGCTACGTTTGAGCATCCCGACCGTCCTCCGGAAGGGATAGAATGGGTCTTGATTGGGGGAAAAATCGCTGTGGAACACGGAACAGTCAAGCAGTCAAGTCTAGGACGAGCCATTCGCGCTTAGCAATGGAGCAGGAGGGAGAGACGGCATGGACGAATATGTGAAGCGGCAGCTTTCCTCAGTTCCGGGGCATATCGGATTTTACTACAAAAACCTAGTCACGGGAGAAACGGACGGAAGCCGCCAAACGGAGTTGTTCCAAGCGGCCAGCGTAATTAAACTGCCAATTTTGGCGGCCATCCTGCTGGAGGAGCGGGAGCATCCCGGTGTGCTGCAGGAGCGGCTTTTGGTCCGGGACGGCGACAAAGTGCCCGGATGCGGCGCATTGCAGCATATCTCCGGTACGCAGGCGTATGACATAGAAAGCCTCTGTAAGCTGATGATTACTATCAGTGATAATACGGCTACGAATGTGTTAATCCGCCGCTTTGGCATTGAGTTCCTGAATGAGCGATTCCGGGCGCTCGGCCTTCAGGAAACCAAGATTTTTCGCTTTCTGTTTGACACGGAGGCCGCACGTCAGGGAAAGGAGAATTTATGTCAACCGAAGGAGATCGGTAGCCTTCTGGAGGAAATCTACCACGGACGCTGCGTGAGTGCCAATGCGTCTGAGCGAATGCGGGCGATGCTATCGCAACAGCAGATTAACCATAAAATCCCCAGCCTGCTTCCGCCCACCGTGCGGGTGGAGCACAAGACCGGCGAGGATGAGGGGATTACGAATGATGTGGGGATTCTATATGGGAGAGAACCCTGTGTTCTGGTATTTGTATCCAATGAAACTGATGTACCGGCCTTTGAGCAGGTAATCCGGACAGTGAGCCTGCACTATACACGAGTGTGATGACAGACATATAGAAAAAGGAGAAAACTTGTTATGGCCATTATTAAGACGATCTCGGACCTTCTGTGGGGAATGCCTCTCATCGTACTTATTCTGTTGGCTGGCATTATCTTTACGGTCGGCTCCAAATTCTTTCAAATCGCACACTTAAAGCATATTCTGAAAAACACCATTGGAACACTTTTTTCAAAAAAGGACAACGGTAAGGGCATGATGAAACCCTTGGAAGTAATCAGCATTGCCGTTGGCGGAGCAGTAGGTGTTGGCAATATCGGCGGCGTGGCGACCGCTATCGCGGTGGGCGGACCGGGTGCAGCCTTTTGGATTTGGGTTGCGGCCTTTTTGGGCATGATGATGAAAATGGCCGAAGTTTCCCTGGCGGTATACTACCGTTCAAAGGATGAAAAGGGCGGCTATTATGGCGGGCCTACATACTATATGGAGAAAGGGTTGGGACGGGATAAGGGCTTCAAATTCTGGGGCGTGCTGGCGGTTATCTTCGGGATCGGCATTTTTGGAAATGTCTTTTCCATGCAAAACTTCACGGTCGCACAGTCCGTCAACGCCACTTTTGGCATTCCCATGCTGGCGGTAGGTTTAGTCTATGTTGGCCTCACCTATTTGGCTACTGTCCGTGAAATTCCTTGGCTGGGCAAGCTGGCGGCGAAAGTAGTTCCCCCCATGTGCGTCTTTTACCTGGTAGGCGGAATCGTGATTATCATAGTAAATATCACACAATTGCCCGCAGCACTTGGACTGATTATCAGCGATGCATTTACCGGGACCGCAGCCACCGGCGCTTTCATGGGAGCGGGCGTGGCTTTGATTATCCGAACCGGCTTATCCCGCGCCATGTTCTCCAGCGAGGCTGGCTGGGGTACATCGCCTATGATTCACGCCTCCGCCAAAACGGAGCATCCGGTGAAGCAGGGATTGTGGGGGGCATTTGAGGTTTTTGTCGGTACGATGTGTATCTGCACGGTTACCTCCTTGGTTATCGTCGTTACCGGCCTGTGGGATTCCGGCCTGGATGGTGCTCCATTGACCTTGGCGGCTTTCGAAACAGTGCTTGGGCCTGTTGGAACTATCATCATCACGGTGGCCATTTTCCTCTTTGCTCTTTCTACTACTACCGGATGGTGGGCTTATTTCGAAGTGCTGTTGCGCCATTTGTGCGGCACGAATGAAAAGCTCAAGCGGACCTTGATTAACGTATTTAAGGTAATCTACCCCATTCCCGGGTTCCTTGTAGTGCTTCTGGCTGCGGTGGGAAACGATATTTCTGGTGCGGATATTTGGGAAATCGCCAATTTGACAACGGGAATACCTGCCTTTGTAAACCTGATTGTCATTGTCATACTGAGCGGAAAGTTCTTCCAATTGCTTAAGGACTACAAGGCTCGTTATCTGGGAATCGGTACCGTTGATCCGAACTTCAGACTTTTTGATGAAGAGGAATAAACCGAGCCTGAAAATGGCGGATTGAGAAGCCAAGAGGAGGGCGTGGCTCTGCCACGCCCTCCAGCGGCGGAAAATATCAGGACAGCGCATCCAACACCACATCGAACAGATGCATAGGGTTAAGCTGCCCTCTGTCATAACGCTGGCAAGTGAATCAACGAAGTCCCTGTCGCAGGAAACGGCTGAAATCAATGTCACATCGGTACAGACTCCATCCATCACTTCGGCCTGTATTCCATAAGACGGAAGTCAGCTGGACTGCAATGGTACAGATCGGCCATGCGGCACACGATGCCAAATGGAGGGGCAGAAGTCCCTGCCTCATACAACAAGTGTACGTGCTTTGCTGCGGCCGCTTGGGTGTATCCGGCTTTCTCCCGGCTTGCTCGAACGGATTTTCAGGATGACCACCTTTTTCGGTTCTGCACATTTTGAATTCCTCCTGTCATTTTTCTAATACATTTGGGCCGCGCTCCCCGGAAATCCTTGTGTTTTCAAGGTTTCCGGGGATATTTTCTTGGCCATTTCCCTTGCTTTTTTCCTTACGAGATGTCTGTAAGGGAAAGCTCTCAGCTTTCACCCGCCCCCTTATCCAGAAACCGGGCGGAAGAACCTGTGGTTTCTTTCTTTGCATGGGCGTAGATGTTCATGGTGGTGTTCACGCTGGAAAGGCCCAGCAGCTCTCGGACATCTTTAAAGACGCTCCGCCATAAATTATGTTGCTTGTGGAGGTGTGGCGAAGGACATGAAAGTGAAGGGACTGGATATTATCGAATGTGATGTTGGCTCGTCTGCACGCCGTAGCTGCCCCCAGAGCGTACAAATGTCCCATCATTCCACAGGCAGACGAATGAGAACTCTGTAAAGCATTCCCGTGGTTCATCTGTGCGGGGCAGGGAAGAGAGCCCGTAATATGTACGGCTCGTTTTCTTCGGAGATCCTGTGTCAGCTCCTGATACTGCCGCTAAAGCGCGCCAAATCCATATAATGCTATTTGGGAATGAGTTTGTTTGTGCAGCAATAACAGGGGCCTACTGCTTAAGTCAAAATTGCAAAAAAAGACATGCAAAATTTGGGAATGATTCCAAAATAGTGTGGTTTGTCAAAAAAAGTGTTGACTTTTTTTGATGGCGGCTTTATGTTAAAAACATGTTAAGAAAAGAGGACGCGGCGATACTGGTTGTTTATTTTTCACAATAGAGTGCCAGTGTTTTTTTGACCTTAAAAATGAGAACGTTTTCAAGAGGGCGTGGGATACATACATGGCAGCAACAATCATTGACGTCGCACGGTTATGTGGTTACTCAAAGGCAACAGTTTCCAGAGCATATGCGTCTCCGGAAGCAGTCAGTGAGAAGGCGCGTGAAAAGATATATGCGGCAGCGAAGCAGTTGAACTATGCGCCTAATGCCATCGCAAGGGCGATGGTTCGGCAACAGACAGAAAATATTGCATTTATTATCCACGAAAAGCAGTATCCCGCTATTTTGAATCCTTTTTATTCTCCGATGCTGGAAGCAGCCATGCAGGAGGGAACCCGAAGGAATTACAGCCTGTTCGTAACGACCAGTCAGGATATCCACCTGCCCAATGGAGATATTTATATCAAAAAGCACATGGATGGAGTGATTTTTGCTGGCGAGGTTGATATCCGGGTCATTGAAGAGTTTCGTAAACAGAGCATTCCGGTAGTGTTGGTAAACAACTATTTGGATATGGATGGCTTAGTATGCATTTCGGCAGATCACTATGGCGGTGCTGTGCAGGCTACGGAATATCTTTGCAAGCTGGGACATTGTAAAATCGGCCTGTTGTCCGGCCGGTTTTCACCACAAGTTAGTGAAGCTCGTATAGAGGGCTTCGTTAAAACTCTTGCTAAGTATGATATTCCCGTTGATGATCGTTTTATTGCTGATATCGAGCCGGCGCTGGAAGATGGCGAGGAAATCATGACCCGGATGCTGCGGGAGGTGGATCGCCCCACAGCTTTTTTCTGCACCAATGACACCATTGCCGCAGGCGCCATGAAGGCAGTTACCCGGGCAGGGCTGAGAGTGCCGGAAGATATAGCGATCATAGGGTTTGATGACAGCTATATCAGCCGTGTGGTGGAACCCGAGTTGACCACTGTTCGAATTGATGCTGCTAAGATGGGATGCCTTGCCATGCAAACGTTATTTGACTTAATTGCGGGGATGCCGGTAGAAAAGGCGCATATTCAAATTCCTACGGAGCTTATAGTGCGGGGAACCGCTTGATGCTATGTAGAAATTTGACACGCTCCTGATAGAGCGTTTTAAATGGTGAAGTCAAAGTGCGGAAGGATGTGATGCCATGTGTGTTACAGTCATCAATGTCGGTTACGGAGACGCAATCCTCTTTCAGTTAAAGAATGGGTATACTGCACTGCTGGATGGAGGAAGTGCCCTGGAGTCAGAATTTGAAGGCGATTCTTATCGCATTCGGTCAGCAGATTATCTTGCCAGACAGCAGATTGAGCATTTGAATGCTGTGATTATTTCGCATATCCATGAAGATCATGTATGCGGGCTGGAGGCGGTATTACAGCAGACAGTGGTAGATCATCTCTATGTTCCGTACCCGGTAGAGCCTTTCTTAAAAGGCTGTGAACTGACTCCAGCCAGTAACGCTCCCCGCAGTGTACCGCTATATGTTGCGGCCTTGAATGCGTATCGGAGGATTTTGCTTCATGCGAAGGAAAAAGGCATTCCTGTTACCGTGTTGAAAGCAGGACAGGTACTGAAATTTGGAATAGACACGAAGATGCGGATACTGGCACCCAAAAGCTGTGTTGTAGATGCATATATGGAGATCGTGGAACGGGCATACAGTCTTGAGGCGGATACAAATGCCGTGACTGAGTGCCTGATCCGGTTGGACGCTACATCCAATCACACCAGTATGCTGTTGCGCTTTGAACTGGGAGACATCGTTTTTCTCAGCGCGGCGGATAGCTGTCCATCTGAATGGGATGAGGTGCCTGAAATTTTTTTCAAAAATGTAAACGTTCTCAAATTGCCACATCATGGACAAATAGATTCAATTTCGGAATCTTTTATGAAAAATATGCCGTTGGAGTATATTATTACGACCTCGGCATCTGATAGACGGTATCATAGCGCGAATCAGGCGGTATATCAGAAGCTGGCCGCAATCTTTCCGGCGGAGCATCCACCACACTTTTTGTTTTCGGATGAGCGAGAGTATCCGCCTTATTTCTCACAGCCCGAAGGCTTTCAGGCGATCAAACTTGTAATGGATTCCGGGATGGTTATACCGGAGTTTATTAGAATTCAATGAAAAGAGGAGAGAAAACAATGAAAAAACTCATGTCGCTGGTCCTCGCACTCGCTATGATTCTGAGTTTGGCTGCCTGCGGCGGCAAAACCACGGGAACGTCACCTGACAGCGCAGGCGATTCCCAGCAGGAAACTCCCGCGACTTCGGACGGCGCTTTCCCTGAAAAGCAGGTCACTATTATTATGCCCTGGAGCCTTGGCGGCGGACCCGATACCATTGCCCGCCAGGTTGCCTCCTATGGTGAGAAGTATCTGGGTGTGCCCGTGATTGTGGAAAACCATACCGGTGGTTCCGGAACTATCGCCATGAACGATGCATTGCAGGCGGAGGATGACGGTTATACCATGGTGGTTGCCAACGGCCCCTTGTTCTCACTGACTCCCAGCTTCATTAATGTCAACTACACACTGGATGATATTACGCCTCTGATTGGTATGCGTATCACGGAGTTCGTTGTTCTGACTAACTCTAAGAGCGGCATCACCAATATCGACGAGCTGAAAGCCTATGCCGCAGAGGGGAACACAATCAAGTACGCTACCACAGGCGGCCCTGGCAACGACAGCTATACTATGATTTCCGTCCTGTTCAAGTTATTGGACATCCCCGCTGAGCCTGTTCCCTACGACGGCGGCCAGGAGGCCATCAATGCGTTGGTGGGCGGCCATGTTGACGTGGCTATCGGTTCTCCCCCGACTTACCGCGATTATGTGATCAACGGCGAATTGAACTGCCTGGGAACCTTCATTCCCGAGGGGCTGGACGTGGAAGGCATTGGCCACATCAGTTCCTTTAGGGATCAGGGAGTCGACGTGGACTTCACCGGCATGGACTACTTTGCGGTCCGCTCCTCTGTGGATGACAGCAAGAAGGAAGTTTTGACCAACTTCATCGCGGAGGTTTATGCTGATCCCGAGTTCCAGGAATTTATGAAAGGCATGGGCATGGAAGCCTGGGAGGCCACTGAGAGCGAGATCGTTGATATGGTAGAAGCTCAGACCGAGGCGATGACCGAGTATATTCCTCTGGTGCAGTGACACTCTGCGGTGCCCCATATCGCCGAGATATGGGGCACCCATTTTAAAAAGAGGTATTGAATTATGAAAATCAGATATAACAGAGAAATAATATCGGGCGCTATTTTTGTGGTTCTGAGCGCAGTGCTGTGGTTCCTGATTCCCGTACAGGTCCAGACGCTGGAGAAAACGCCAATCAACGCACAGACCTTCCCCCGTATCGCCATTGGTGGTATGTTCCTCTGCTCTGTCGGTCTGCTGCTGGAGGGGATCTTCGTCCGGGAGAAGCAGGAGTTGTATGTGACGAAAGAGAGTTTTCGCTCCAATGCCTTTAAAAAAGAAATGCGTTCCGTAGTGTTCGCATTGCTTTTGATCGCCTACTGTTTCCTGATTGGACATCTGGGCTATATTGTCTCCACAATCCTGCTGGTACTGGCGGTCATGATGTTCTATAAAGCCAGAAAGTGGTACTACTATGCGATTCCTCTGGGGATGGTGGGCATCGTGTACTACGTATTCAAGGTGCTTCTTCATATTTCCCTGCCCTGATCGAAAAGGAGAATACTTATGGAACAATTTTTAGGCGGACTGCAAGTTCTGCTGCAGTGGCAGAACTTTTTGATTATTCCGGTGGGGCTGGCAATCGGTATTATTGTGGGTGCTATCCCCGGACTGACCTCCGATTTAGGTCTCATCCTTTGTATACCCTTGACCTATGGCATGGATCCCACGATGGCTATTTTAATGCTGCTGGCCATCTACTGCGGCGGTACCTACGGCGGTTCCATCACTGCGATTCTCATCAACACCCCGGGTACCTCGGCCAATGCGGCAACGCTGTTTGACGGTTATCCCATGACCCAAAGAGGACAAGCGTTCAAGGCACTGCAAATGGCACTGTACGCATCAACCATCGGTGGCCTTATAAGCGCATTTGCCCTACTGTTTCTGGCTCCCCAGATCGCAAAAATCACACTGCTGTTTGGCCCTGCCGAATATTTTGCTTTGGCAGTTTTTGGACTATCCGTGATTGCGGGCGTCTCTAACAACAGTATTTTCAAGGGACTGATCGGCGCTTGCATCGGCTTGTTCATGGCTACCATCGGCATGGACAATATCAGCGGCACCGCCCGCTTTACCTTTGGAAGCAATCGGCTCATGAGTGGTATCGACCTGATCATCGCCCTCATTGGACTGTTTGCTATCTCTGAGATTATGATGAAGTCCCAGTATGATCCAAGGACCGACCACAAGACTATCAGTTCTTCAGCCATCACCAGAGATAAAATCACGAAGGACGAGTATCGGCGATGCCGCAAACCAATCGGCATTGGCTCCCTGATCGGTGTCATTATCGGCGCAACCCCTGGAACTGGCGGTGGTTTGGCGGCGTTCATCTCTTATAACCAGGTGAAGCAATCCTCCAGCCATCCCGAGACTTTTGGCCACGGCGAGATCGAGGGTGTGGCCGCCTCCGAGTCCGCCAACAATGGCGCCTGCGGCGCAACGATGATCCCCATGCTGACGCTGGGGGTCCCAGGGGACGGCGCCACCGCTATCTTGATGGGTGCATTCATGATCCACGGCATGATCCCCGGCCCCACGCTGTTCGAAGAGCAGGGCAATATTCTATATGCCATTATGCTGGGCCTGATCGTGGTCAATGTGTTTATGTATATTCTGGGCAGTGGCTTTACCCGTTTTTACGCGCATATCACCCGTATTCCCTACGAGATTTTGGCGGCTATTGTATTGACCTTTTGCATTGCGGGTGCGTATTCCACCAATAACCGGATGTATGATATCTACATCATCCTGATCTTCGGCATTGTAGCGTATTTCCTGCGCCGGATGGATTTTCAGTTGGTTCCCATTCTGCTCGGCATTGTGCTGGGGCCTTTGGCCGAGAAAAACTTCCGCCGGGCACTGGTGCTGTCTGACGGGAGTCTGGACATTTTCTTTACCCGTCCTATCAGCTGTGCCTTTATCTTGATTGCTGTAGGTTCTATTTTGCTGTTTGCCTGGAAAAATCACAAGGCAAAGGTAAAAACCACACAGAAATAATACAGATCTGCGCAAGTACTGAGACATCTCCTTATTTGAGCATTGCCAAATTCATACAATTTGAAGAGCGACGGTGTTTGAGATGAAGAAAATTTTGAAAAGGCTTTTCTGCTTGGCTATCGCTGTTGTGATGTTAATGAGTACTGCGGGGGCAGAAGGAACCTCCACTTATATGGCTTACCGGTCAAATGCCGTTACAATATCAGCAGCTGACGGACTTGGCATCGTAAGTGGAACATTCGTAATAAAGGATCTCAGTATTACAAACGGGCAAGATCCTGATGGTCGCAACTATGTTGGACAGGTGCATACACTTGAAAATGGGGAATTTACATTCAGCGTTGGGCGCAGTGCCTCTGAAAGCGTTGCATCATGGTTCAATTCAAAGATCTCAGGATATAATGATCCTTCTGTGAACGGAGATAGAACAACATTTGACCAGACTGCTGATGATTTGAATTTTGCCTTTGTCGGTGATTTGAATTTGGTTGTGGATACTGCCGATGATCCGCAGGGTCTAAGTGTTACATTTCCTGATGTTGTTATTGCTCAGGGGAGCACCTTGTTTAGAAATAATTGGTGGTTTGGTCAACGCTCTGGCCAGCATACAAGAGATAGTGACGGCCCCGACACTGTATTGGCAATTGGAAGTACGACAGAGGGAAGAACAGTTTATGCATCGTTTTTGAGAGGCGGCAACGAGGTTAATGAGATTTCTCTGGAAGCCATTCACGTGGTAGAAGCTGCTGCGGATAGTGCGAATAAAGTTGTCGATGTTAAAAATAAATTTGCTGCGCTTCCGATTGATGGTGTTCAAAGCAATTTGGAAGGTTTCCCCGGCAGCTATGACCCTACCGTAAATCATATCCAGGGATATGCGCAGTATGATAGTTGCGATCATACTCGATATTCTATTCTGACGCATAGTGTAGGAACTGCGCCCTATGCGCATATTGTCGCCGGCCCCAAAACGGGCAGTGACAAGTGGGGGTTCAAAACATACCTTCAGAATTGGAGACATCCTGGTGGCGTTCAAGTAATGGGAGATTATCTGTTGGTTCCCTCTGAACAAGATGCTTCCGCGCATATAGCTTTATATGATTTGCGCTCATTGGCCGTAAAAGAACTAAGAAGAGTTGAGACATTTGACTTAGCTGTAAGCCATAAGGCTGGTGCTTTGGGGATTACTTCTTATGAGGATAAAAACGGCATTGAGTATTACGTGATGATAGTTGCCCATTTAGATGGCGAGAATACTGTGTACCATGTCTATCGTGCATTGGCATCAAATGGCATTGAAAACGCCCGGTTCTCCGAAGTTGGAAGTTTTGAATCTGATAAGGACTTTCAAGGTTTTGGCTTGATTACTGAGGATGGGACAAATGATATTTATATGATAGGGCTTTGGTCACCAAGCGAGGGTGTGACATTTGCGGATTATGCATACCTGTACCAGTTGAATACGGAAACATGGACCATTGGAGAAGCACTTCAGCAGATTCACATGGTCAGTGTTGGTGGAATGGCTGGTATGATGGGAGTTCATTTCCGTTATGGCGCAAATGTATATGTTGCAGACGATGGTACGCTAACTTTATCCGCTACAGAGCGGAACGCGGTTTTGGGCAGCTCTTTGGCAACAAATGATTGGATTCCTGCAATCGTAAACTAATATTTGACGATATCGTTATGTGAGGAAAGGGAACGGGCTGTGATCCGTTCCCTTTCTCCACAGTGAATATTCTATTGATAAACCGCATGATGGTGGATATCTTGTTTTGACTGACAATGAATAAACCAAAGCTGACCCGTAGTGCATAGCTGGGGGAGAACTACGGCGAATTGGCTCAAAGACATCTTCTTCGGTTTTTTAAGCAGTTGCGCTAAAGCTTGCATGAAGCAATCTTTCCTGTTCCTTTATGTAAATGCATGGCGTCGAGAAGGTGCCATCTCCCCCATAAAACAGACTGCATTTCGCAAGAGCCGATTGGAACGTCTCCTGACCGGCACGCTGGCAGATCTTCTGTTTATTCTCTTAAAAGATTTCTGCTGTGATTTGCTTTTCGGCTCTGCCGGGCGGGGCTTTAGAAGTTTTTGGCTTTCCGGCCCTTTAGAGTGAGCAGCAAACAAGAAACCGTCAAGCCTCTTTTGATGCTTGGCGGTTTCCTGTTTGACACTTATATTGCTATAACAAATTTCAGGGAGGTGTCACGAATTTTGAGGACTTCAATCAAGCGGGAATGAGTCGCTTTTCGAGTTTAGAAGTGATCCGCCATGTCCTCACCCGAAAACATCTTAAAGGGAATCCGAGTTTTTAGGATCTGATCGGCTGCAATTTACAGCATACCGGCCATCACACCGGCCACCAAAATAGAGACCATTGCGGCCATACCGCCCACTACCAGGCGAGGCATGACCCGGCTCATCAGAAAGGCCTTTTCATCCTCATCCTCCGCCACAGCATTGCATACCTCCACAGAGATTAGGTAAGTGGAGGGGAACCCCAGCATCTGGCAGAAGCCTACGCCGAAGGCCATGGACTTATCCCCCAGAATCTTCCACACCGGCAGGACTTTCATCATAACAAAGATGGAAAGTACCGACACCGCGAACACAACCACCAGCGGGAGGATCAGGTCGATGAGGTCGGATATGGAGATGTTGGCCAGGGCGGGAATGATGGCAGCGAACACCACCATGTTGATAAAACCGCTGGCTTGGGCTTTCTGGAGGAGGTTCTTGGGCACCACACCCAGCTGGGTGAAGATCACGCCCAACACCAGTCCCAGGATGGCGTAGTTGATGTGGGTCAGCTCACCCAGCCATACAGAGAGCAGGCCGCCGACTACTGCCAGCAAAATGTGTGGATCAGAATGAGATGGTTCGGGAGTATATTCGATATTTGAAAATGGCGGTGCCGGAGCAGCAAAACAGCGCGGACGGGGACACCGTCGAACTGCCCATCGGGATCGATGAAACGGTACGGCTGCCGGTTTCTGAGATATTGTATGTGGATTCCGTCAAAACAGTGGCCCATTCTATTTGCTGTCATTTGACGGGTCAGGGGGTGACTGCGCGGGAGACGATCGAACACGCCCAGGAACAGCTGGAAGATCAGGTTATCCGCTGCCGTTGCTCTGTTTTAGTAAGGGACATTGCCGCCGCTGGGCAGTTCAGCGTTTGCGATAAAATAATTTTTAAGACGCAGTGATAAAGGGGCTGCATATATACGCGCAAGATAGAACAGAATTTGTGAAGACAGCGCCTTTGCTTTCCTATAACCTTGGTCCGTGGAGATCGGAATTTACGAAAAAATACAGGAATTGTTCAGGATGCCGTTACAGCTGTTGACATTGATGATGAGCGAACCGCTCTGGTGCTTGTCAGTCTTACTCCTGACGGGAATATTTGCACAGAAAGAACTTATTATGCGATGATTTGCGAGATTGATGCGACGGCATGTAAAGTTACATTTCATGTTACTGACGACGTAGCGTAGCCCTCAATCAAATCCTGGTTTACGATTGAACCCTATGGGCCGCAGAGTGCTTGCGGCCTCATTCTGTTTAAAACCGGGTATGAAATTGCGGCATTAAAACGCATAGTCCAGCGAATAGAGTATGAAGAAGCCAGGGAACGGTGATCTTTTCAGATTGCTGCACCCTGGCTTTTTGTTGTCAATTGAAATTCAAAACCGGGATTTCAATTTTTGTAATATAGTCCTCGATTCTGTCGATCACCAGTTCATTGATCCCAATCTCATAGGCATAGCCGGAGAACTGTAAATGGTGCTGCTCTGCGTAGCGGAGGATCGCTTCATAGCGGGCAGGCAGCCTGTCCCAATTCCCAATGCAGAATGCCCGCAAATAGACCCCGCCGGGGCGCCTGTGGAGTCCCATCCTGTTCTGCGTGTCCGGCAGTTCGATAAACAGCCTGGAGTAGTCCTCAAACCTCCGGGCCAGGAGGTTTTCCACCGGGAGCATGGAGCCGTAGGGAGTCTGGTACATACGCGGAAGCTGATATTTCTTGGTCTGCTCAAGAATCAGCTCGATCTCCTCCTCCAGGGACTTTTCCGGTGATGTTTGCACCGTCGCCAGATACTGCGGTTCCCGCTCAATGAGGGAGATCTCGGAGAGGTCCAGGTCCAAAAGTTCGGTCATCTCCTGGCGGCGGCTGCACAGTTTTGACCGGACGGCCTTCAGCCCCTGGATCGTCCGGTCCAGTTCTGAGATTTTATCCCGAAGCAGGTCCGCCATGCTCCCAGCGGACCTGTTTTTCATAAATTCCTGAATATCCCGGATGGGCACGTTCATGTCCCGGAGCAGCAGGATCACCTCCAGCTCCGTACTCTGGTAATAGCTGTATAGCCGGTACCCATTTTCTTCGTGGATAAACGCAGGCTTAAACAGCCCGATCTCATCATACCACATGAGTGTCTTTTTGTTGATCCCATGCAGAGCGGCAAACTGGCCGATGGTAAACAGCTTCGGTTTTTCCCGCAGCATTTTCAAAAACCCCCTTGACCGTACAGTAACTGTAGGGATTATGATACTCCATGCCGGTAACTACCACAAGAAGCAGGAGGAATTTCCGTGCAGAATGAAATTGCATACAGCAGACCCGTCACCCTGACAAACATTCTTAAATTTGCAGTCCCCACCATCGCCATGAGCGTATTCATGTCCTTCTATACGATGGTGGACGGGCTGTTCGTCTCAAACCTGATCGGGACCAGTGCCCTGTCTGCCCTCAATCTGGTCTATCCCGTCATCGCGCTGGTGACGGCCATTTCCACCATGCTTGCCACAGGCGGCAGCGCGGCTATCATGAGAAAGATGGGAGAGGGAAAGCCCGATGAAGCAAAGCAGGACTTTACGTTTCTGATCCTGGTCAATGTCCTGACCGGCCTTGTGATGTGCGGGCTGGGCTATCTGTTCATGGGGAAGATCTTCGGCTCCATGTCCCTGTCCCCGGAGGTCTCCGCCTATTGCTGGGAATATCTGAGCCGTTACCTGCTGTTCACCGTCCCTATTCTTCTGATGAATAACTTCACCCTCTATATGATCGCAGCAGGCAAGGCGTCCCTTTCCCTGCTCTGCTCCGTCGCCGGCGGCGTGACCAATATCGTGCTGGACTACCTGTTTATCGCCGTTTTCCGCTGGGGGATCGGCGGGGCGGCGGTTGCCACCGGCCTGGGGTACTCCATCACAGCCATCGTGGGCCTGCTGGTGTTCTCCAACCGGAACAGCCTGCTCCATTTTGTCAGGCCGGTCTGCCGGCCCCAAACGCTCGGGAGAGCCGTCACAAACGGCTGCTCTGAAATGGCCACCGCGCTGGTCAACGGCATCATCACGCTGATGTTCAACTGGACGATGCTCAAATATGTAGGGGAGGACGGCGTTGCCGCAATCACCATCATCTCCTATGTGCTGGCCTTTGCCGGGTCCCTGTATGCCGGTTATGCCTACGGGGTGGCCCCCATGCTCAGCTTTTATTACGGGGAACAGAACCATGAGAAGCTCAGGAAGCTGGTCCGCACCAGTCTGAAAATCATCGGCGCGATTGCGGCGGCCACCGTGCTCGTCTCTCTGGCTGTCACAGAGCCGCTGGTGTCCATCTTCGCCCGGCCCGGAACACCTGTCTATGACCTGGCTGTGGCAGGAAACCGGATCTGTTCCCTGGCCCTGCTCTTTGTGGGCTTCAACATTTTTGCAAGCGGGATGTTCACCGCGCTTTCCAATGGGCTCATTTCGGCAGTGCTGGCGTTTTCCCGCACCTTTGTCTTTACACTGATCGCCATGCTGGTCCTCCCGGTCATTCTGGGTGTCACCGGGATCTGGCTGGCGACACCGGCCACGGAGCTGGCGGCAGTCGTCCTGTCCGCCGTCATGCTCCTGAAATACCGGCGGCGCTACTGCTATTGATTCCAGGGGGGAGTATTTTGAAGTTGGTGATTCTGCTGGCCGTAATCGCGGGAAAATGGCTTCTGTGCCTATGGAGCGGCCTGGGCCTGGTTTTTCTGCTCTTTTGGCTGAAAGGGAAGCAGTTCAGGGGTAATAGCGAAAAATGGGACGATTTCTTTCTTGCGCTGCCGCCGCAAAAGGTGGAGCAGTATGCGATTGGTATTTATCTGGCCGCCACGCTGCTCTCGTCCGGCATCAGCTATTGTGTCCTGAAATGGGCGGGCTTCCAGCACAGTCTTTTGATCGCAGGTGCGCTGTTTGTGGTCGGAGCCTTGATTACAGAGTACCGGTGGTTCACAAAAAAGCGGGACTATGTGCTGAAGCGGTATCAGGAGATCCCGCAGACGATTTTGGAAAGAAGAAATGGAGAAAACAAAATGGATGGACAGATCGTATTGAGAGAATACCAGACATCAGACCGCCCGGCTTTGATCGGGATCATCCGGGAGACGTGGCAGTATGACAAGTTTGCCTCCCCCAAGACGGCGCAGAAGCTGGCGCGGGCCTATCTGGACAGCTGCCTCACCAATCAGACCTTTACCCAGGTCGCGCTGGTGGATGAAGTCCCGGTGGGGATTATCATGGTCAAAGACCGCAGGGAGAAGAGATGCCCGTTCCGCCTCAGACTGCGGATGCTCCTCTCCGTGGCGTCGCTGTTCCTGTCCAAAGAGGGGCGTATGGTCACCAGGTTCTTTTCCGGCGTGGAAGAGATCGACCGGCAGCTCCTCCAGGACACCCAGACCGAGTACCAGGGAGAGATTGCCTTCTTTGCGGTCAATTCCAGATACCGGGGCATCGGCCTGGGGAAGAAGCTGTTTGATGCCGCGCGGGATTACATGAGGAACCGGCGGATCAGCAATTTCTTCCTGTTCACAGACACCACCTGCAATTACCCGTTTTATGAGCGCCGGGGCATGGAGCGCCGCGGGGAGCGCGTCCACACCTTTGCGGCAAAGGGAAAATCCGGGACCCTGACCATGTTTATTTACGATTCCTTCATAGAATGTTAAGACAGTTTCTGTCGTTTTCCCCTTCACGTGTGATAAAATGCCTTTCACGGCTCAACGATAAAGAGGTGTCTTTTACGAAATCCAGACAGCGTATTCTCTTCCTGACCGCAGCGGGGCTTCTGATTGTCGGAGGTGGATGGTTCCTATACTCCACCGGCTTTTTCCAGGCGGCGTCCTCTCAGGAATCCCTGCGGGCCTACATTGACGACTTTGCGCCATACTCCCACCTGTGTTTTTTCCTGCTCCAATTTCTCTCTGTCGTGCTGGCTCCGATCCCCAGCAATATTACCGCTGCCGCGGGCGGTGTTCTCTTTGGAACATGGCCTTCCTTTTTCCTCACCTTCGCCGCAGTAGTCGCCGGTTCCCTGCTGTTGTTCTGGTTGGCCCGGGTGCTGGGCCGGGACTTTGCCGGGCGTTTTGTCAGCCGGAGGCTGTCTGAAAAATATCAGCAGATCCTCCAGACCAAGGCTCCGGTGTTCCTCACTCTGGCGTTCCTTTTCCCCTTTTTCCCAGACGATCTTCTGTGCATCCTGGCCGGCCTGTCCTCGCTCTCATTCCGCCGCTTTGCGGTGATCGTCCTGCTTGCCCGCCCCTGGGGACTGCTCTTTGCCAGCGCCCTGGGCGGCGCCGCCTTTCATGTCTCTCCGTGGGCGATGGTTTTGATCGGTGTAGCGGGGTTAGTCCTGTTTCTTCTGGGGATGAAATATGGGGATCAGATCGAAGCGGCCATCCTGAAGCGCCTGTCCCGGCGGAAAGGCAATGATGCGGCCTGCTGATTGCGGCAGAGGTTCCGGCCTCTTTGGCTCAATGAGAATAGCGACTGTGGACAGCCCCAACAAGGCGGCCGCTTCCGGATTTCTGGCGGCGCTGTCTTGTTGGGGCGTAATCCTGCTTTGAGACAACTGGGATTGTGTTGGGCCGCGGGGCGGCTTGCCTTTTATTTGAACTTCCCCTATACTATAACGATGGATATATTTTGTATGAAACGGAGAATTTGGTGATTCTTGATGAATAAAAAAGATTTGAAAATGCGGCCGGTAGGCAATGAGTATCTGGAACAATATAACGCCCTGCTGCGCTATGTATTCCAGGTGACGGATCAGGAGCTCAGTTCCGTGGGCTGGCAGGAGAAGGAGATCATCCGGGCGAAATTTCCAACCATGCAGAAAGCGGACGTGATCGGCTGGTTTGACGGCGACACCCTGGTTTCCCAGGTGGCGGTCTATCCGATGCGCGTCAAGGTTTTTGGGAAGACCTATTCCATGGGCGGCCTGACGGGAGTGGGGACCTACCCGGAATACTCCAATATGGGCCTGATGCACAAGCTGCTGGAGCAGGCCCTGAAAAACATGAGGGAGAAAAAGCAGTATATCTGCTATCTCTACCCCTATTCGATCCCCTATTACCGGCGAAAGGGCTGGGAACTGATCTCGGACAAGATCTCGTATGAGATCAAGGACTATCAGCTTCCGAAAAACCACCAGGTCGCCGGCAGCGTGCGCCGGGTGAAGGCGGACGGCGAGGAACTGAAGGAGACCTACGCCCGCTTTGCCGAGCATACCCACGGAGCCATCCTCCGGGATGAGCTGGCCTGGAACGAATACTGGCTCTGGGACCGGGACGATATCATGGCGGCAATCTACTATAACGAGAATGAGGAGCCGGACGGGTATATCATCTACTGGATCGAAAATGAAGTGTTCTATATCAAGGACATGATTTTCAATCATGAGGAGGCCCGCACGGGGCTGTGGAACTTTGTTTCCGCCCACTTCTCCATGATCGACCGGGTGGAGGGCAGCACCTATACGGACGAGCCGCTGGCCTTCCTGCTGGAGGACGCCAGCATCAAGGAGTCCATCTCTCCCTACTATATGGCGAGGATTGTGGATTTCCCCGCGTTCGTCGCGGACTATCCCTTCAAGGCGGACGGTACGGAGCGGGAGTGGCGCTTCTCCATGACGGACCCGATCATGGAGTGCAACCAGGGCTCGTTCCTGCTGAAGATATCAAAGGACGGCAGGGGGACGGCTGTGAAGATCTCCGAGCCGTGCGCCGACAGCATCAGCATCCAGACCATGACGACCATGCTGATGGGCTATAAGCGCCCGGACTACCTCGCCAAAATCGGGAGAATCCACGCCGGCGGGGAGACGATTGACATGTTGGAGGACGCGATTGAGCAGCAGCCACCCTATATATCCGACTATTTCTAAGGGCCGGAATATCATTTTTTCAGACTACTTCCACAAAGGCAGGTGATCCCCCGCTATGCAGAAAGTTGATTTGCTGGAGGGCTCCATTGTTCGGAGCCTGACCAGTTTAGCCCTGCCCATCATGGCCACGTCTTTGATCCAGATGGCCTACAATATGACGGACATGATATGGATCGGCCGCGTATCAGCCAATGCGGTGGCGGCGGTGGGCGCCGCGGGAATGTATCTGTGGCTCGCCAACGGCCTTGCCATGATCCCGCGCCTGGGCGGGCAGGTCAAAGTGGCGCATGAGCTGGGCGCGCAAAATATAGAACGTGCGGCCTCTTATGGGCAGGCGGCATTCCATCTCGGGGCCTTGCTGGTGGTTCTGTTTACAACGCTTTGTATCACACTCAACGGGCCGCTGATCGCATTTTTCAGGCTGAACACGCCCTCTGTGATCGCGGACGCACGCACCTATCTGGTAATTGTGGCGGCCGGATTTTTCTTCTCATTCTTCAATCAGATTTTTACGGGGATGTTCACCGCTATGGGGGGAAGCGTGGTGGTTCTGCGCTCCACGGCCATCGGGCTGGTGGGGAACATCATTCTGGACCCGCTTATGATCTTTGGGATCGGCCCATTCCCGCAGATGGGCGTGGCCGGAGCCGCCACAGCCACCGTTCTGGCCCAGGCCATCGTAACAGCCATGTTCCTTCTGGCAGCCCGCCGCGAGATGACCGTTTTTCCGCAAATCCATATATTCCAGGCCAGTCAGTGGAGGGCCTGGGCGGAGATTTTGAAAATCGGTTTGCCTGTCTCCATCCAGAGCATGTTTTTCTCCGGCCTCTCCATGATCCTCGCCAGGCTCGTCGCGGGCTGGGGGGACGCCGCTATCGCGGCTCAGAAGGTCGGTTCGCAGATCGAGTCCATCTCCTATACCACGGCGGAGGGATTTGCCACGGCGGTCAACGCATTTATCGCACAAAACTTCGGCGCGGGCCGGATGGAGCGCATCCGTAAGGGGTATTGGACAGCCATCGGTATGATCGTTGTCTGGAGCGGCTTCACCACACTTATGCTGGTGGTCTTTCCTGTTCCGCTGTTCCGGATATTCATTCCGGATGACCACGTGCTGCAGACCGGCGTGAGCTATCTGCGGATCATGGGTTACTCCCAGATCTTGATGTGCCTGGAGATCACCTCCTCCGGCGCGTTCCAGGGACTGGGCCGCCCAATGCCGCCCACGCTGGCCGGTATCATCGGGAACGCCGCCCGCATCCCTCTGGCTGTATTCCTCAGCGCCACGGTACTGGGGCTGGATGGGGTCTGGTGGAGCATCAGCATCTCCAGCATTGCAAAAGGCATCGTCGTGTTCACCTGGTTTGTGGTGATCCTGCGCCGTTATACACACCGGCAGGCGCAGGGAGTTGACGGACTGGAGTGACTGTCCGCAGGCTGATTTTGGATATTGTGCCAGGATACAATGCCTCGAAAATCCACCGGCAGGAGGTTGTACGGTTGCGGCATATTGCATACCAAGCGTTTCAAAAAGGAAATTGACCTTGCGCTGCTGGGGATCGAGAAATGGGCGGATGACCGTGCCTATTTCTGCACACCCAGAAAAGCCGGGATCATAGGCAGGGACGGAGTACCCGGAGCACTGTGCCGCCATGAGTTATACCGTTACGCTGGAACTGCCGGACGGCGCTATGACCCTTGCGGACTGCGGCGACGGGGATCGCCCCAGACAGGCGCCCTGCGCCCCGGATCAGCCGAAGGCTACTTCGTATGTAGCAGGGATCGGGTTTATCGGCGGTGCGGATGGCCCGGCATCCGCTTTTGTTGGAGAGGAGCAGGGAAAACTTCGGATGGCCTGTTCCTTGCTTCGCTTCGGCGGAGAATGTGGAATAGCGGATGATTTTCCACGAAAAGCAGTTTGAGGACATGACCCTGGAGTGGACTCCGTCAAATGAGGCCAAGCGTTCCATATCTGGAAGATAGAATACGGCTGAGGTGCCTGCGCTGTTAGCGCCGACGTGACTTGACCAAAAGAGAGGTGGAAAAATCCTAGACCAAAATGAGTAACTAAGTATGGGACAGGGCAGGTTTCTATATATTTTCATCCTCTGGTCAACAATTCAAGACAGCCGCTGTGGAGGTTCCCACAGCGGCTGTTCGTTATGATTGTCAACTCCGTCCCGTTCTGGCATTGGCAAACCGGTCGACTGTAAAGTTATATACATAATAGAAAAGGACGCCGAAACAACACCCGATGATGTTGTTCATAATACGGAGGATAATTGCTGATTTTACCCCAAAGATATTTGTAGCCATAAGAAGCGCGCCAAAACAGTTCAGAAGGGTTTTCCAATGATAGGCGGCGCAGAGGCCGAGCAGCAATCCTGAATAGATTCCCAGATACGAGTGGGCGGAAGCCGGAAGCAGTTGGTATACGATCCCAAATAAAACACTCCCAGCCACGACGCCGCCCAGGCGTTGAAATGCCCGTTTGTTTGGGCGCTCGCCATATTGCGATAGGACCGTCAGGCAGGCACAGCCCACCCACATGATCCGGTCTACCTGAAGTAGTTCTCCGACAAGGATTCCAAGCGATAATCCAAGCGTCACCTGAAACTGCCATTTTCCGAGGGGATCAAAGAGGGAAAAGTCTTTCACGATCTGCGAGAACGTTTTGCCGTAATCTTTCTTCCTGTGATTGATGTAGAAAATGATTCCGCACAGCAGGCATCCCAGCAGCATTTCGAATACCCGGAGCACGAGCAGATGTCCGCCAACCGGATTCCCGTATAGGAACATATAGGCAAACAGGTACAGGCCCGCCCCTCCGTATAACGGCTCGTGGCAGGCGGAGATCACGATAAAGCCGATGCTCAAGAAGTTGATCAGAAACCCCCACGCCGGATTTACGGACTGCGCAATGCAAGGGCTGAAGGTCAGCAACACAAAGACAATAAAGAAGTTTATCAGGGAGCTTTTGAGGCAGTAGCCGAAGTCGACAAACCGGACCGTCAGCAGAATGCAGAAGATTACCACGGCGGCAGAGCTGTTTTCATCTCCAAACAGAAAGTTTAGAATAGAAATAAAAACGACTGCAAAGAGAACACAGAGGATATCCCTCACAATCAAGGCCGCAATCAATTTGTGCCGTTCAGACGGATTCGCTGCGTTTCTGATTTTCCCCTTACATACAGAGACATCTAATTGCATCGCCTGATAAAAGTTCATCTGGACCTTCCTTTCTCAGAGCATAATCCTATCATATCCGGCGGGGAAATCAAGAACGTAGCCTTTGTAAAAAAACTGTAAACAGTTCCGGCCATTGGGACTGTTAAAGCCGATCCGAATTGATGAAAACAGGCGGCGCCTTCCCTTAGCCGGAACAAATCAGAAAATTTGGGGAGTCACTGTCAACGGCGTGGGTGCAAGGGAGCGGGACAGGGTACTTACAGCTTCAGCTTCATCCGGTCCGTCTGAATGCCCCTGCCTGATTAGAACAGAGAGCTGTCGTTGTTCTGATCGGCAGGGGCGTTTTGTGTCCGAAGCCATTTCTGCGCAATGGCTTTGGACTTTTCTGAATAGGAGTCCTATGTTGCCTGCTAAATACAAACGGAGCAAAATGAAAGCGCAAAATATGAAACGGATGCGGCGGCCGGACTGTCGCTCCCTCGCACCGGACATCTTTCGCAGCAACGCATCAGCCATGGAGTACAGGCCAGCCCCGGCCCACTCTTTTAAAAAATGTTTGATCTGCCGGGACCTTCCTCTTAAAGCGGCAGAAAACCGACGCTGGCAGGCTGTTTGAAGTTACGACTGCTTTTCAAATAGAGGATAGTTCTGCGCATCTCCTGAAAAACGGCAGGACCTTATTCTCCTGCTGCATGAATACCTGCCGGAGGCCATTCCACCAGTTGTACATTTCCGGGCGAATGCGGCGCAGGGTCATTCCTCTCACTGCCCCATCGCACATGGGGAAGTTCCTGTATAGAAAGGAGTATCAGCCGCCGCAGGCGGCTGATTACACACGTACAGCGAAACTCACCAAAAGACTCGAATGACGCCGCAGGTCACGGTGGTGGTAATGATTCCGGCGATGAGGACGCCAAGCGCGATGGCGGGGAGGGCTGTCCGGAGCCGGAGGTCCAGCACATCGGCCACCAGGGCGCCGGTCCAGGCCCCGGTCCCCGGCAGCGGGATTGCCACGAGGATGATCAGGCCGATGGTGCGATACTTTTTCACGATTCGGCCCTTGAGGTGTGCCCGGCGCTCCAGCCAGTCGATTTTCGGTCCAACCCAGCTGGATTTGCGCAGCCAGTCAAAAATACGGCGGAGCAAAAGAATGAGAAAGGGGATTGGAAGGAGATTGCCGAGGATGGCGGCAGCCGCCGCTGCGGCTGGCGGCAGGCCGGCGGCTATACCGGCCGGAATTGCACCGCGCAGCTCCAGCACAGGCACCATGGCAATGAGGAATGTCATGAGGAGCTCACCGAAAAAAGTATCGAATAAATCCATAGAATACACCTTTTTGTATGATAAATGTAACGATTGCATTCTACCATAGAGCGACGGATGCAGCAATGTTTATTTTTATCTGTACAAAATCGAAACATGTATTTGGGCGGTAAGCAATAGAGGGCAGACGGTACAGCCTTACCCTAAAAGAAGAACGGCCCAAACCGGGAGGGGGGTCGGGAGGAACATCTGGCAAGCCATACATTATATATATTGGGACAGAGCGTATCAAAGTGTATGGATCGCAGACGATCTGCCGGAATGTTACGGTTATATTACAAGAGCTGCAAATCTATTGCAAACAGAAAATTGATCTGATATGATGCGTCTAGAACAAATGAGGAATCGCTCTTGGCTGCCCGGTACAGATACAGGAATGGCTAGCCACGGTATGTGTACCGTGTAAAAAAGAGGCTTCACTCAGGCGTTCTGAACTTCTAAAGCCGAACGCTCACCGAGGTAGTTGGGGGGCCGCGTTTGCGGAGTGTATCTCTCCAATTTGCCAAAATGAGGGAACGGCGGAAATTTAAAGGAGGTAAACACCCAATGAAGAAGTTCCTTTCTCTGGTACTGGCTCTGGTGATGACCATGTCTCTGGTCACCGTCAGCGCCGGTGCTAAGGACTTCAGTGATGACGACAGCATCACCTATCAGGAAGCTGTTGACGTCATCTCCGAGATTGGTGTTGTCGACGGTTACACCGGCGGCGACTTCAAGCCCACTGATGTCCTGACCCGCGGTGCCGCCGCCAAGATCATCTGCAACCTGATCCTGGGGCCCACCACCGCTTCCGCTCTGAGCGCCAGCAGCGCTCCCTTTAAGGATGTGCCCGTGAGCAACACCTTCGCAGGCTACATCACCTACTGCGCCCAGGAGAAGATCATCAACGGCTACTCCGACGGCACCTTCCGTCCCACCGCTACCCTGAGCGGCAACGCGTTCATGAAGATGCTGCTGGGCGCCCTGGGCTATGACAGCGCTGTCGAGGGCTACACTGGTCCCAACTGGTCCGTGGCCGTCATCAAGCAGGCCGCCGGTATCGGCCTGGACGACGGCAACGACGAGTTCGTCGGCTCCAAGGCCGTGACCCGTCAGGAGGCCGCCCTGTACGCCTTCAACATGCTGCAGACCACCATGGTCGAGTACGACGCCAAGACCTCTGTCGACATCAACGGCGCTACCGTGACCATCGCCGGCGACAAGGCCAAGGAAGTCGAGAACACCTCTCGTACCGACGGCTACATCGACGACGACAACAAGATGCAGTTCGCTGAGAGATACTTCACCGACCTGCGCCTGACCACCGACACCACCGATGACTTCGGCCGTCCCGCCAACACCTGGCGCTTCAAGGGCGTTGAGGTTGGCACCTTCGCCAAGACCGCTGACGCCACCTACACCGCCGACGTGAAGCTGGGCCAGATCTACTCTGACCTGGGCATGTCCGACAAGGATGAGGCTGCTCCCGTCTTCGTGGACGGCGTTGAGGCCAGCGAGTCCGCCAAGGTCTCCAAGGGCAACGACCTGAAGGTCAGCGAGCTGAAGTTCACCAACTCTCCCGTTGCGAAGTGCAACGTCGGCAACGGCACTCTGGTCGAGGCCTATCTGGATGAGGATACCAACGATGTCACCATCGTGGCTATCAACACCTACGTGGCTGAGGTCAACAAGGTTGTGGCCAAGACCAACTCCAAGGATGCTTACATCACCCTGTCCGAGCTGGCTGCTGAGAACGGCGCCACCTCCGGCCTGCGTGCCAACGACGAGTTCGAGACCACTGGTTTCGAGAACGACCAGATCGTCCTCTTCACCTATGCCAACAACGAGATCCAGTCTGTCAAGGCTGCTGAGTCCGCTGAGGGCACTCTGACCAGAAAGGTTTCCGGCAAGTCCATCAACCTGGGTGAGACCAAGTATGACTTCTCCAAGATGTATTCTGTGGACGGCGGCGAGAGCAGCCTGGGCATCGACAGCGAGTATGTCGTGTACCTGGATGCCAACGGCTATGCCATCTACGTCGAGGAGACTGAGTACAACATCGCTGACTACGCCTATCTGCGCGCTCTGCAGGGTTCCAGCGTTGCTTTCGCCTCTGACAAGGCTGCTCTGATCACCTATGACGGCAAGATGAAGACCGTCGACACCAAGGAGGACTACACCAACGACTTCGCTGGCTATGGTTCTGAGCTGCAGATTGGTGATCCCAAATCTGAGATTGTCCTGGTGAAGGAGACCTCCAAAGGCGAGTATCGCCTGAAGGATCTCGACACCAAGAATCCCAGCATTGCTAAGGCCGAGGACTCCTTCGAGCTGCGGAACGGCGTGGCCCGGATCAACCTGACTAACAAGGGCGTGACCAACGCCTCCGATGCCAAGCAGGGCACCGACTACATCTATGCCGACAGCAAGACGGTGTTCGTGGTGGGCACCTATGACAGCGGTGCTCGCGAGAATTGGAAGAATGCTACCTATCGCGCCTACACCGGCATCAACAACGCTCCCACCATCGTGGACGACAACGACAGCAGCCCGGCTACCAATGCCATCGGCATGAGCTACTACTGCCGCAACAACGGCGTTGCCACCATCGTGTACCTGAGCGTGGACGAGGCTGACTACAAGGTCACCGGCGGCAACAACGACGTGATCTTCTTCGCCTTCGAGTCCGGCAGCAAGAAGATCGAGGACTCCGACAACGAGTACTACACCTACAACGCAGTTGTGGATGGCAAGATCGTTGAGGGCGTCAAGGTCGATGCCAGCGTGAAGATCAACAACAGAACTTCCAACGGCTCCTTCAGCAGCAACGTGGTCTTCACTGGCGCCGATTATGACGACGGTGTGATCACCGGCCTGGATTCTCTGAGCAACTCCGGCACCGTCACCGGCATCAACAAGGTGAACAATGAGAACGTCGTGCTCGGCTACGGCAACGGCTCTGAGTCCACCTATGTGGTCGCCGACGATGCGAAGATCTTCTTCATCGACGATGACGGCACCATTACCGAGGGTGCGGTGAGCAACATCCGCCGCTCCGACGAGGATGTCGTGACCTACGTCCTGGAGGATGGCCAGATCAGCTATCTGTTCGTCCAGCAGTACTTCGAGGATAACGACCAGTCCTCTTCCGGCGGCAGACAGGAGCTGACCAGCATCACTGGTGTGACCTATTCTGCTCCCAACCTGACCCTGACTCTGAACGGCACCAACGCCGGCCAGAACTACAAGGTCACCCTGAAGATGATCGTTGCCGGTGTGACCACTGAGCTGGGCACCTACACGGTCACCGGCGCCACCGGCGCTACCAGCACCACCGCTGTCCTGTCCGTGGGCACTCTGGCCAGCATCGCTGCCAGCGGCGGTATCTACATGGTCTCCTGCGGCGGTCAGAACGCAACGTTCACTGCCTAAGGAACTGTGTTAACGTGCTGATGCACTAAGACAAAAAGGATTCCCGGACTTCTGTCCGGGAATCCTTTTTATGTGTCAGGCATAGTCAAAGCCGGTCGGCACGCCCTCTGATAGCTTCTCCCTGCACGGACACACGGCTTGCGAGGATTTGCACAGGCTTTGGCCCAGCTGGCAGAGGAAACGAACTGGTGAATGAGCCGTTCCTTCGCCGCCAGCACCGGAAGAGTCGAAGGCCCCCCGGACTTTTGTCCGGGGGCGTTCCTTTGGGTTACAGTTTCCAGCCCCAGAGGATGATTTTCCCTTCCCCGTTGATGGTTCCGGCGTCCGCCACAAAATTCAGCGTCTTCAGGTCCTTCGGCGCGATGGAGGGGATGGTGCTGTAATAGGGCGGGTTCGATGTATCGTAGATATTCTCGCAGATGCAGGCAACGGGGGAGAGATAAGCCGCCAGACGGATTTTTGCTTTGCTTTGACCCAGACGGCCGTTCGCCTCCAGGCGGCACAGATAGTTTTGGTGCGTGCCCGGATGGAAATAGCTGTCTGTCGCAATATTGTTGCAGCGCAGATAGATATAGTGATAGGCTGTGGAGAGGATGGGGACGATCCACACCTCCGTATACTGCGTGAAGTCGATCTGTGATACATCCACATCCACCTGCGCCGCTTCCTGCGTGACAGGCACTTCCAGAAGTTTTACCAGTGGGACGGCCTCGGCGGCTGCGGCTGCCTCCCGGCGGATGGCGGCATCCTGAGCCGTTCTCGCCTGCTGCTCCGCCGCGTCCGCGGCTGCCAGGGAGGCCAGGGCTGTCTCCAGCTTCTGATTGTCCCCGTTGAAATCCTCCATCCGGATGCGGTCCGTCAGCTCCCACTGGTTGAGATGAAATTGACTGGTCTGCTGCAAATTCTTCACCCTTTCCCGAAAATCGTGGCGGGAAAACTCCCGCTATCCAATCCCCCCTGACCGGAAGAAATTGCAGAATTTCGTGCAACAAAAAATTCCCCCGGACTTCGGTCCGGGGGAATTTTCAACCGCGGGTACAATCACCCTTCTGGCGGGTAATCAGACACCCAACACAAAGCTCTGGTCGCCGCAGGTCACCATGTAGGTGGAGCCCACAGACAGAGCGGCAGAGATGGTGGCGGTCGTCGTTGTCGCGGCGCCAGTCACGTTGGCGGTCGTCAGCTTCACCAGGGTGCCGCCGTTGACCAGGGAGATGGTCACGGGGTAGACCTGTCCGGCGTTCGTGCCGGTCAGAGTGACAGTGACGGTGCCGCTGCTGTAGCTTGCGCTGATCCCGCTCAGGACCACGCCGCTGCTACCGGCGCCCTCCTGCTTGCCGTTGTCAACTTCCTGGATGAACAGGTAGGCGATGTCGCCGTCAGTCACATCGAGGAGGCCGATGTAGGTAGCAGTGGAGTCGGAGCTGATGTTCTTCACATCGTCGATCTTGGTGATAACACCATCGGTATCGATGTAGTACATCTTGGCGTCAGAGGCGACCGTGTAGCGGACGCTGGCGGAAGCCGTCGTGCCGCCCAGGCCGATGCTGTAGGAGCCGGAGAGCTTCCACACGCCGGTGCCGGTGAGGGTGGTGTAATCAGATGTGGAGATCGCATCAGCGGAGGTCAGCAGACCCTTGTTGTTGTAGTCAGCATTGGTCACAACCTGGTTGACCGTGTCGTTGCCAGCCACGACCACAGAGCCAGCATCCTGAGCGGCCTTGACCTTCACGGTGGTGATCTCGTCGTCCACAACCGCGTTGTACAGGTAGTACTGGTTGTTGTCGCCATCGGTGATCATCTTGGTGGCGGACTCAGCAGCCAGGAACACCACATCGCGCTTGCCGTTGGTGACATAGGCGCCGGTGGCGTCGATGAAGGCGAAGGTCACCACATCGCTGGAGCCGCTGGTGGTGTAGACCATCTCAACAGCCTTGGTCTCCACAGTGGGAGAGGTGGTCGGATCATCAGACATGATGGTGGGAGCGTTCTTGATGCCCTTGTAGACGGAATAGTCAGTCTTGCCGCGGGCATCGCTCTCAGCCACCACGAACACGGTCTCACTGTTGCCATACACCGTAGTGCCGGTTTTGGTGGTGATAGCCGCGCGGGTGTTCTTCATCTCGAAGGTGTTAGCGCCGCCGGACAGAACGCCATTTGTAGCAATGCTGGCATCGGCAGTGGTGGTGATGGTGGGGTTGCCATTCTTATGAACATTGGCGGCCTGACGCAGAGCGTACTCGCCCTTGTCGTCAGCGCGGTAGTAGACGATGGTGCCCTCCAGAGAGGTGTAATCGTCGTCAGTATCCACCGTCTTCACGGAGCCGTCGGACATGACCAGCTGAACCTGATCCTTGCCGAAGCGGCTGTTGCTGCTCTGGGTGTAGAGCACATACGCGTACTGAGAGGCGTCGAACTCCTGCTCATCCACATAGATGACCATGCCGTTGGTATCCAGATAGATGACATAGTCGCTCTTGGTGGTCATGCTGGTCTCAGAGCCGAAGGAGAACGCAATGTTCTTGGAGTACTTGTACTCGGTATCGGCCAGAGTCAGGTTCTTGCCCAGGGTGTACTTGTCGAGGGTGCCCTCCACGGACTCGGCCTTCACAACGGACTTGATCTCGTCCGCGCTCTGGGAGTAGGTGAACAGGACCACATCGTCTTCCTCGAAGTTGTCGGTATTGGTCTCAAAGCGGGCCTTGCTGCCGGAGATGGACACAGAGGTAGAAGCGTCCTTCTCGGTCACGAGGCTCTCGGAGTTCACGACAACATAGGGATCGGAGACCTTCTCTTCCTTGGAGGAGATGGTGCCCACATAGGTGTCGATGATGCAGATGGTGACATCGTTGTTGTCCTCATCGTAGAAGACCTCAACGGTGCTGCCGTCAGCCACCAGCTTGTTGTTGGCGCTGGAGCTGGAGACCTTGACGGTGTTGCCCTTGGACACGGCAACATCATCGGCCTCGACGCCGTTGTAATAGACCTCGGCGTTCTTGTCCTTCTCGCTCATGTCGAGATCGCTGTAGATATCACCCAGCTTCACGTTGCTGGTGTAAGTCACATCAGCGGCGTCCGCATAGGTGCCGATCTTGTCGCCCTTGAAAGTCCACTTGGTGGCGGGACGGGCGAAGTCGTCGGTGGTCTCGGTCTTGTCCAGCTTGTCGAAGTAGCGCTCGGCAAACTGCAGGTTGGGCTTGTGCATGTTGTTGTCGTAGGAGCCCTGCGCAACTTCCTTGGCCTTGTCGCCGGCGATGGTCACGGTAGCGCCGTTGATGTCAACAGAGGTCTTGGCGTCGTACTCGACCATGGTGGCCTGCAGCATGTTGAAGGCGTACAGGGCAGCCTCCTCACGGGTCACGGCCTTGGAGCCGACGAACTCGTCGTTGCCGTCGTCCAGGCCGATACCGGCAGCCTGCTTGATGACGGCCACGGTCCAGTTGGCACCGGTGTAGCCCTCAATGGCGCTGTCATAGCCCAGAGCGCCCAGCAGCATCTTCATGAACGCATTGCCGCTCAGGGTGGCGGTGGGACGGAAGGTGCCGTCGGCGTAGCCGTTGATGATGCCCTGCTGAGAGCAGTAGGTGATGTAGCCTGCGAACACGTTAGTCACGGGCACATCCTTGAAGGGAGCGGTGTCAGCGCTCAGGTAGGAAGCGGTGGTGGGCCCCAGGATCAGGTTGCAGATGATCTTGGCGGCGGCACCGCGGGTCAGGACTTCAGTGGGCTTGAAGTCGCCGCCGGAATAACCGTCGACAACGCCGATGCCGCTGATGACGTCGACAGCTTCCTTGTAGGTGATGCTGCCGTCATCACTGAAGTCCTTGGCGCTGGCGCTGACGGTGACCAGAGACATGGTCATCACCAGAGCCAGTACCAGAGAAAGGAACTTCTTCATTGGGTGTTTACCTCCTTTAAATTTCCGCCTTCCGCTCCCGTTTTCGTTTGGAGAGATACACTCCTCGCACAACGGCTTGCGGCCCTTGTGGGCCAGCGGTTTTCCGAACAACTTCGGTAGCATTTTGAGTTTTCATGCTACCAAACGGCTGCAAAGCTTGGAAACCCTGGAAAGTCTGGTAGCAAAATTAAAGATTTGGTAGCAGCCAATTATGGAAATTTTTTGATGCATCAGATCAGCCGAGGATTGTGATGACATCCAATGCGCTTTCCGGTACCGCTCTTTCTCTGAATGATTTGGTCTGAAAGGCGGGCCCGCGCTTTCTTGAAACGGATGTCACATCGTTGAAAAATAAAAATACACAGGCATTCCGCCCCTCGCAGAGGTGGATTCCCTTTGTCCGGACTGCGGACTGAAAAGCGAAGGATGATTAAAAATGAGTGACAAATATAATCTGCTAATTTGATACATAAATGAAACCATTGGAATAGACAATGAACAAGAAATCTGATATAATTTTGCGCGGTAAAAGACTATTCTCGCGAGAGGAGCAATTTCATGAAGCGAAAAAAAACCGTGCCGGCAGAGGTGGTTCCAAAACCGGTGAATGATGCGGCGCCTGTGCCGGAGAAAGACCATCCGCTGTATGACCGCCTGTTTGTTGTGGGATTTGCGGTGCTGCTGTTTTTTGCCATGACGGTGCAGACGGTTCCCATGAGCCTGATTCTGGCGGCTGTGGCATTGGCGCTGTCCTTTGGCAGGGGGGGCTATGCACGGTTTCGCGGCCGCCTGGGAATCCCGGTCCTGGGGTTTCTGGCCTTTTTGATCCTCTGCGGGGCCGCCAGCCTGTATACGAGCTTCGGCGCCTACGCTTACGGAGAATATGCCAAGCTGCTGGCGTCCGGAGCCCTGGGCCTGCTGTTGTTGGCACGCGGACGGGAACAGAACGCCGGCGGACTCCTGTTCGGCTTCTCTGCCGTGTGCGGAGTGATCGGGCTTCTATGTATCGATGCCGGGTGCCGGGGACCGCTCTTTCGCGGCTTTGCCTCTTTTATGGAGGGGCTTGGGGATGCAGCTTATCAGAGCCTGGATCAAGCGACCTATACGGGCGCCCGGTTTGACGGCATCTATAACGACGCAAACCTGACCGGCAGCCTGATGGCGCTGGCGGTCTTGGTGGGACTCTACCTGATCCGTACAGGACGGAAACCGTGGGAGCGATTTGCGGCTTGCTTTCTGACCGGACTGTCCGCAGTGGCCTTTTTTACCGCAATGAGCCGTGGTGCCATTCTCTGCTTTGGCGCGACACTGCTGGCCTATCTCCTGATTGCGGGAAAGGAAGAACGGCTGGGGCTTTTCTTTACCATGGCGGCAATGGGCATTTCCATGGTGGTATTCGGCGTGGTCTCGACCTCGCTCCTGGCAGGCGGCTCTTTTTGGGGAACGCTGGCCGCTCTGCCGAGCGGAGTGCTGCTGTGGCTGCTGAACGAGTTCCCCGCCCGGAAGGCGGCTTCCGCGCTGGCGGGGCATGGAAAGCTCCTTGCCGGTGTGCTGGGAGGAGGGATTGCCGCGGGAATCGCGGCAGTTATACTGGCGCTCACGCTGACGGAGCCGTTTGTATTTACAGAGAGCAACTTCCTCTACCGGGGAGCCGATGTAGAGGGCGGAGAGACCTATACGTTTTCCGGTGATTGGGATAAAAGCAGCGAGATCACGGTGCTGGTCTATGGCTCCACACGGGAGCAGGAGCTGACCTCAGTCACTGAGACATATTATAATGGCCCGCTGGAAGAGGCGTCCTTTACGGTGCCGGAGGATGTGGGGCATGTTCTGATGCAGTTCCGCGGTCCTGCAGGCCTGGAGCTCCGGCAGGTGTCTCTGTCGGACGGAACCGAGATCCCGATGGCCTACACATTGCTGCCGGACAATATCGCGAATCGCCTCCAGAAAAATATATTTGAAGACAGCAGTTTTCTGCTGCGGCTGCAATATGATATAGACGGATGGACGCTTTTCAAAGAGTCCCCGTTGGCGGGACACGGTCTGGGAGCCACAGAGGGGCTGCTGACCTCTGTGCAGCCGTTCTTTTATGAGTCCCTTTATCTCCACAACCACTTGCTGCAGGTGATGGATGAGACCGGCCTGCTGGGTCTCGCTGCATTTTTGGCATTCATCCTGGGAACGGCCGTGCTGCTGATCCGGCAGCTTCGCAAAGCGCGCACGCCCCTGGTGGCTATGCTGCTGGCCTGCTTGGTCATGATGAACCTCCACGGCCTGATGGAGATCTCTTTCTCCGTTCAGATGTTTCAGTGTGCGGCGTTTTTCCTGCTGCTGCTGCCAACAGTGTGTTACGGAACCTATACAGAGGGGAGGAAAAGGCGGGCCGCCGGTATTGTGGTCCTGGTGGTGTCGGACCTGTGGCTGGTGATTTCTGTTGCCCTGCTGGGCGGAAGCCTGCTGGCCCAAAAGGAATATCGGGAGCTGGATGCTGCCGGAATGACGACAGGCTCCTTCATAGAGACACTGGAAAGGCTGGACCGCATGGATGCATACAACGATCAGAGCTACAAGGTGAATCTGATGGGGAATGCGCTGCAGGCCGGCGGGATCAGCAATGAGGGCACAGCTGCCCGCTGTGCCAGAGAGCTGCGTGAAACCGGGGAGTTCGACTCCTGCTACTATGTTGCGGCTTACTACTATCTGCCGCTGGGGCAGTTGGAAAACTTTTTCGACGTCTTGCAGGAGGGCCTGCTGCAGGAACGCTCCAATTCCGAAGCGTGGAACAGCGCCATGAATTTGTGTATCCAGGCATTTTCACAAATTGATCCGGCAGAGGCAGACACATTTGCGGAAGGCGTCCGGGGAATCGGCGAAGCCATGGACCGGGCCAATGCGTATTTGCTGGTTCCGGTCGCTTTGACAGAAGAGAATGCGGCACTTTTGAACTGCGCCCGGACGGACTTACTGGATGGAGAAGGCATGTATGCAGCGATATCTCAGGTTCTAAGCCAAGCCGGGAATCCATCATAAAAAGGAAAAAATCCCCCCAACTGAGGTTGGGGGGATTTTTTGACCATGATTGCAATGGTATAGCTGTGGGTTGGTATAGATTCGAAAACTATGAAAAAATATATATTGTAAACTGTTTGGCACTGTGGTAGACTGTACAAGACATAAGGATGCTGTATTTTGTCACATAATCGTAACAATTATTCCGATGCAGGACATACGGCGGTGAACACGGAATGCGACTGTGCTGTGACCACGAAAGAGGAGATGGAATGCGAACCGGGGTGAACATCCGAAAACGGAAAGACGGCCGATATGAGGCCCGCTATCCAAAGGGGCGGGATGCAGCTGGAAAGTTGCTCTATGGATACTGCTACGGGCACTCCTTTGAAGAGGCGCGGGAAAAACGGGACCGGATCATGGCGCAGCGCCCCCGGGAGATGAATCTGCTGATCCTTGGGGCAGGCGGACACGGTGAGATCATCCGGGAGCTGGCCCAGTCGCTGGGGGTATTCCGGAAAATCGGCTTTCTGGACGATGACTTGAAAAACCCGTTGGCAATGGGGCGGTGTGATGACTGCCTGCGGTATCTTGAGGAGTACCCGATTGCGATTCCCTCTGTGGGCGATCAGAAATTACGGATGCAGTGGCTGGCTATGCTGGCCAGAAACGGTTTTGTGCTGCCGATCTTGGTCCATCCGACTGCCACGGTTTCTCCGTCTGCGGCGGTTGGATACGGAACTGTGATCGAGGCCAGAGCCACGGTCTCGCCCGGCGTGCGAATCGGGAATGGCTGTATTATCGCCAGCGGCGCGACGATTGATCGAAATGTGAAAATCCCGGACGGGACCCTTGTGGGGTGCGGCCGGGTGATCACAGCGGCGGACTTTGAATGAGGAGCAAAAAGCGATATGGGAAACAGAATTTATCTGGCTTCTCCGACCATGCACCAGGAGGAGCAGGTTTTTATCCAGGAGGCGTTTGATACCAATTGGGTGGCCCCTCTGGGGAAGAATGTGGATGAGTTTGAAAAGGGAGTTGCGGAATTCGTCGGCGTCAAGTCTGCGGCGGCACTGAATGCGGGAACCGCTGCGCTGCATCTGGCTGTGAAGCTGGCTGGCGTCCGGCGGGGAGACAAGGTGTTCTGTTCCGACCTGACCTTCTCCGCAACCGTGAATCCCGTGAGCTATGAGGGGGGCGAACAGGTCTTCATTGACAGCGAGCGGGAGACGTGGAATATGGACCCGCGGGCGCTGGAGCGGGCGTTTGAGCGGTATCCGGACTGCCGCTGTGTGATCGCGGCCAATCTGTACGGAACACCTGCAAAGCTGGATGAAATCCGGGACATCTGCGATGCGCATGGAGCAGTGTTCATTGAGGACGCGGCGGAGAGCCTGTCTGCTACATACAAAGGACGCCAGACGGGTACCTTTGGGCAGTACAACGCCCTTTCCTTCAACGGCAACAAGATCATCACGACCTCCGGCGGCGGAATGCTGCTGTCCGACGATGAGGCGGGCATCTCCAAGGCCCGGTTTTGGGCCACGCAGGCCAGAGAGCCTTACCCGTGGTACGAGCACAAGGAGATCGGTTATAACTATCGGATGAGCAATATCGTGGCGGGGATCGGCCGCGGGCAGCTCATTCACCTTCTTGAGCACAGAACGAAGAAGGAAGCCATCTACCGGACTTATGAAAAAGCATTTCAAGGGCTTCCTGTGCGGATGAACCCCCATCTGCCTTACAGCCAGCCTAATTTCTGGCTCAGCTGTATGACTATTGACCCCGGCTGCACCGTGACGCCGGAACAGATTCGCCTGGCGCTGGAGGAGGAGAACATCGAGTCCCGTCCAATCTGGAAGCCCATGCACCTTCAGCCGGTGTTCGCGGCGCATGATTTCGTCACCGCGGGCGACAATGTAGGGGAGGACATCTTTGCCCGGGGACTGTGCCTGCCCAGCGACATCAAGATGGCGGACTCCGATCAGGAGCGGGTGATTTCTGTGATCCGGGGGCTGTTTTGATGTACCGGAAGTTTTTCAAGCGTTTTTTTGACGTTCTGCTCTCCGGCTGTGCGCTGATCTTACTCTCTCCGGTGCTGCTGATCGTGGCGGTGCTGGTGCGGACAAAGCTGGGCAGTCCGGTGATTTTCTGCCAGGAGCGCCCGGGGAAGAATGAGAAGATCTTCAAAATGTACAAGTTCCGCTCCATGACGGATGCCCGGGACGAAAACGGAGTGCTTCTGCCGGACGAGGTGCGGCTGACCCGGCTGGGCCGGATCCTGCGCTCCACCAGTCTGGACGAATTGCCGGAGCTGTGGAACATCCTGAGGGGGGATATGTCTATCGTGGGCCCCCGGCCGCTGCTGGTGAAGTATCTGCCCCTATACAATGAAGAGCAGCGTCACCGCCACGATGTGCGTCCGGGGCTGACGGGGCTTTCACAGGCGGCAGGGGATGTGGACATGACCTGGGAGCGGCAGTTCCAGCTGGATGTGGGCTATGCAGACCATGTGACGCTTGCGGGGGATGTGAAGATCGTCATTCTGACGGTAAAGCGGGTTCTGGTGAGAAACAAGCATGACTATGGCGGCTATGTGCGGGAAGAATTCAGAGGGAGTGAGAAGGTTGAGCGGTAAGCGACTTTTCATCTACTGCGCCGGGGGATTGGGCCGAGATGTGCTTAAAATGGCTAGGTATATCAATCGGCAACAAGGCAGATGGGAAGAGGTGTTCTTTATCGATGACCACTTTACAAGTGGAGAAATGAACAATGCACCTGTCATACGATTTGAAAAGTACCTAAAACAACGGAATAACCACACGGATGAATTTGTCATTGCTAATGGCGAGGCAGTGTACCGCAAACAGATTTACCAAAAATTAAAAGAGTCCGGATGTGTATTCACAAACATTGTCCATCCTAACGTTTACCTGGATGAGTATGACTTTATTCAGGATGGAGCGATTATCACAGAGGGAAATGTTTTGGGCGGAAACATTCATATTGGCAAATGCACCTATGTAAGCCTAGCCTGCATTTTAGGCCACGATGTTGTCCTTGAAGATTTTGTAACGCTTTCTCATGATGTAAATCTCTCCGGCTCTGTTCATATTGGCGAAGGAACTTATATTGGCACTGGCACTGTAATCCGGGATGAGGTCACTATTGGGAAAAACTGTATCATCGGCATGGGAAGTCTTGTGACCCGAGACATTCCCGATAACGTAGTGGCTTACGGTTCTCCCTGCCGGGTGGTGCGGGAGAACACGGACGGCATCGTGTTTCGGTGAATCATTCAGCAGAGAGGAGCTGTCGTATGGTTTTGGCGGAAGATTTGCAGCGCTATTTGGCGGAGCACGGGATGCCCTGCCGATTTCAGGGAGCGTCCGGGATCTCGGTGGACGGTTTTTCCAGCCTGTTTCATTACCGTCCCGGGACCATGACGTTTATCGTCCCGGAGCGGAGCTTTTCGGATTACGCGGCGGACTTTCAGCCGGGAGAGATCGACCTTTTGCTGCTCACGCAGCAGGAGCCCCAACCAGAGGCGGCGAAAGCCGTTTTATTCGTGGAAGACCCTAGGGCGGCGTTTTTTGGGTTGATCGAGGGGTTCTTCGACCACAGCGCTTCGGAGGAGATCACCGGTATCACGTCAGACCCGCAGCAACAGCGCCGCCAGTCTTTCATCGCACCTTCGGCTAAGCTGGGCAGCGGTGTGAAGATCGGCGTAGGCTGCGTCATTGAGGGCAACGTGACTATCGGGGACGGAACGGTGATTCACCACCAGGTGACCATCCGGAACGGCACCAGCATTGGAAAAAACTGCACCATCTACTCCGGCGCTCAGATCGGAGAGCGAGGATATAACTATACCGTGGGACCCAACCGGGAAAAGCACATGATCAAGCATTACGGCGGTGTGCGGATCGGCGACGATGTCCACATCGGTGAAAACGTGTGCATCAGCCGGGGCGCCATCGACGATACCACCATCTGCGACGGCGTGAAGATCGACGCCCTGGTCCACATCGCCCACAACTGCGTCATCGGGAAAAATTCCATGATCCTGGTCCCTACCAGCGTCAGCGGCAGTGCGGAGATCGGGGAAGACTGCCACATTGCGGCAGATATCATCCGGAACCAGGTGAAGATCGGAGACCGGGCCATGCTGGGCCTTGGCAGTGTGGTGGTGAAAGACATTCCGGGAAATGTGATCGCTTACGGAAATCCCGCCCGGCCGGTGCGCAAGCGGTTTGAGGAGGCGTAATATGAAGATTCTGGTCATCGCGGCCCATCCGGACGATGAGGTCTACGGCATGGGCGGTACCATCGCCAAGCTGTCGGAGGCGGGGGACGAGGTGCATGTGCTCTTCGTCACCGACGGCTGCACCGCCCAGTACCGAAACGACCCCCGCCTGCCGCAGATCCTGGCACAGAAGCAGGAGGAGGCCCGCCGGGCCAATGCCCTGCTGGGGGTGAAAGCGGTGCATTTCGGCACGCTGCCGGACATGCGGCTGGATACCGTGCCCCATGTGGAGGTGAACCAGCTCATTGAGGAGACGGTGGACGCCGTGGCGCCGGAGGTGGTGTATACCCATTTTTTGGGGGACGTAAACCTGGATCACCAGATGGTGTACCGCTCCACGTTGGTGGCGGTGCGGCCGGTGCCGGGACAGACGGTGCGAGAGCTGTACTGCTACCGAGTGCCCTCCTCCACGGAGTGGAACCCTCAGCTTGCCCACACGGCATTTTTGCCCAATGTCATGGTGGACATCACCGATTACGCTGCCCTGAAAGAGGCAGCCCTGCTAGCCTACCAGACGGAGGCCCGGGCCTATCCCCATCCCCGCTCTGCCCAGTACGTCCGGGAGACGGACCGTTCCTGCGGATTGCAGTGGGGCATGGGCAGCAGTGAGGCCTTCATGCTGCTGCGAAAAAAAGGATAGCGGGAAGGTTCTATGAACGTATTATTTTTGTCTCTGGCACCCATTGCGTCGTTGGAGGACCGGGGGATCTATCCGGATCTTCTGCGGATCTTTGTCAAAAACGGACACTTTGTCCGCATCATTTCCGTCCAACCGGATCGCGCCACCTATGATGATCGCCGTGAGGGCTATGCCGTTCTGCATGTGCAGACGCCCCAGATGCAAAAGGTGGGACTCCTCAAAAAAGGCATCGCGTCTTTGCAGATCGGCCCCAATATCCGGCGGGCCCTGGACCGGCATTGCCGGAATGAGCGCTATGACCTCATCCTGATGGCCACGCCGCCTATCACTCTGGCGGGCGTGGTGGCCTATATCAAAAAGCGGGACGGAGCGAAGTTCTACCTGCTTCTCAAGGACATCTGGCCTCAAGGGATCGCCGACCTGGGCGCTATTTCCCAGAGCGGTCCGGTGTATCGGTATTTCCGTGCCAAGGAGAAAAAGCTCTACGCTCTGGCTGATCAGATCGGTTGCATGAGTCCCGCCAATGTGAAGTATGTGCTCCGGCACAATCCGGCTCTGGAGCCCCAGCAGGTGGAGGTCTGTCCCAACAGCGAGGAACCGGATTTTTGGACCGTGTCTCCGGAAGAAGCATCTGCCATCCGGGCGAAGTACGGCATCCCCCAGGGGCGGAAGATCTTTCTGTACGGCGGGAACCTGGGCCGTCCCCAGAATATTCCCTTTGTGATCGAATGTCTGCGGGCGGCGGTTCACGTTCCGGACGCTTTTTTCGTTATCTGCGGTAGCGGAACGGAGTATGGAAAGCTCCAGACTTTCGTGGAAGCCGAGAAGTATTCCAATTTCCTCTTATTATCCGGCCTGCCCCGGGCAGACTATGATAAGCTGGTCCGATCCTGCCATGTGGGACTGCTGTTTCTGGACCACCGGTTTACCATTCCCAATTTCCCCTCCCGGCTGCTCTCCTATCTCCAGGCGGGTTTGCCGGTGATCGCCTGCACAGATCCGGCTACCGATATCGGAGACATTGCCCAGGCGGGCGGCTTTGGCTGGAAGTGTCCCAGCGACGACCCAGCCGCTTTTGTGCGGACGGTGGAACGCGCCTGCTCTGCAGATCTCGCTGCCATGGGCGATGCGGGACGAATGTATTTTTCTGCTCATTATACAGCGGAGCAGAGTTATGAGATCATCATGCGAGGATTGGAGCGCTGAAGCGTATGTTTCAAGGAAAAACCTTAATGATCACCGGCGGGACCGGCTCCTTCGGCAACGCCGTGCTGGAACGGTTTTTGAAGACCGGCATCGGGGAGATCCGCATCTTCTCCCGGGATGAGAAGAAGCAGGATGACATGCGCCACGCCTTCCAGGCCGCCATGCCGGAAGCAGCGGACAAGCTCCGCTTCTTCATCGGCGACGTGCGGGATCTGTCCAGCATCCGCAACGCTATGTACGGGGTGGACTATATCTTCCACGCCGCGGCCCTCAAGCAGGTGCCCTCCTGCGAGTTCTTCCCCCTGGAAGCGGTGAAGACCAACGTCATCGGCACGGACAACGTCCTCACAGCCGCCATCGACGCGGAGGTGAAGTCCATCATCTGCCTTTCCACCGATAAGGCGGCCTACCCCGTCAACGCCATGGGAACCTCCAAGGCCATGATGGAAAAGGTCATCGTGGCCAAGAGCCGCACCGTCAGCCCGGAGCGCACCAAGATCTGCTGCACCCGCTACGGAAACGTCCTCTGCTCCCGGGGCAGCGTGGTGCCCCTGTGGATCGACCAGATAAAGGCGGGCAAGCCCCTCACCATCACGGAACCGGAGATGACCCGGTTCGTCATGTCTCTGGAGGAGGCGGTGGACCTGGTGCTCTTCGCTTTCGAGCACGGGGAAAGCGGCGACATCCTGGTCCAAAAGGCTCCGGCCTGCACTATCGCCGTGCTGGCCCAGGCGGTGCGGGAGCTGTTCTGTCCGGAGGCGGAGACCCGGGTCATCGGCATCCGCCACGGGGAAAAGCTCTATGAGACTCTGCTGACCAATGAGGAGTGCGCCCACGCCCTGGATCTGGGTGGTTTTTACCGGGTGCCCTGCGACAAGCGGGATCTCAACTACGATAAGTATTTTACACAGGGGGACCAGACCCGAAACACCCTGACAGAATTTAATTCCAATAACACCGAGCTTTTGAATGTAGAGCAGGTAAAAGAGAAGTTGCTGGCCCTGTCCTATATCCGGCAGGAGCTGGCGGAATGGGAGAAGCAGGCGTGAAGATTCTCATTACCGGAGCCCACGGTTTTGTGGGCCGAAACCTGACGGAGACCCTGAAAGCGGTGCGGGACGGCAAGGACCGGACGCGGGACCTTCCCACGGAGCTGGAGCTTTTGGCGTATACCCGCCAGTCTCCAGAGGGAACCCTGGAGGAATACTGCGCCGAAGCCGATTTCGTTTTCCACTTGGCGGGGGTGAACCGGCCGGAGACGGAGGAGGAGTTCCTCACCGGCAACCGGGACCTGACGGCCCGGATTCTCTCTGCTCTGGAGAAAGCGGGCAATCCCTGTCCGGTGCTGTTGACTTCTTCCGTTCAGGCTCTCCGGGATAATCCCTATGGCCGCAGCAAGCTGGCGGGGGAGGAGATCCTGTGCGCCCACGGGGCGCGGGCCGGGGCGAAGGTCCTGATCTACCGTCTACCCAACCTCTTTGGGAAGTGGTGCCGTCCCAACTACAATAGTGTAGTGGCCACCTTCTGCCATAACATCGCCCGGGGTCTTCCCATCACCGTCAGCGATTCGGAGACGCGGCTGACCCTCTGCTATATCGATGACGTAGTGGACGAGTTCCTTCGGGCCCTGAAAGGGGAGGAGACGGTAGGGGAGGACGGCCTTTGCGTCGTGCCGGTGACCCATACCGCCACTCTGGGGGAGATCGTGGACTTACTCCATCAGTTCCATGACCAGCCCCGAACGCTGATGCTGCCGGAGATTCCCGATGGGTCTTTTGTCAAAAAGCTCTATTCCACGTATCTCTCATATTTGCCGGAGGAGGCAGTCTGCTTTCCCTTAAAGATGAACACGGACCAGCGGGGAAGCTTCACGGAGCTGCTGCGCACCGCCAGCTGCGGCCAGTTCAGTGTGAACATCTCCAAACCCGGCATCACTAAGGGCCAACACTGGCACCATAGCAAATGGGAGTTTTTCGTGGTAGTCTCCGGTCGGGCCCTCATCCAGCAGCGAGAGATCGGCTCCGGCAAAGTGCTGGAGTTCCGGGTTTCTGGGAAAAATATTCAGGCGGTGCACATGCTGCCTGGGTATACCCACAACATCATCAACCTTTCCCAGACAGAGGACCTTGTCACCCTTATGTGGGCCAACGAGCCCTTTGATCCCCGGCATCCCGACACCTACTTTGAGGAGGTTTAAGCCATGTCCCGGCTGAAACTCATGACTATCATCGGAACCCGGCCGGAGATCATCCGGCTCTCCGTTGTCATCAAAAAGTGTGACCGCTACTTTGATCAGATCCTTGTCCACACCGGCCAGAACTATGACTACGAGCTCAATCAGGTGTTCTTTGATGACCTGGGTCTTCGGGCGCCGGACTTCTATCTGGATGCCGTAGGCGCGGACCTGGGAGAGACGATCGGCAATATTATAGCCAAAAGTTATAGTATTATGGTCGAACAGCAGCCGGATGCCCTGCTGATCCTGGGGGATACCAACTCCTGCCTCAGCGCCATCGCTGCCAAGCGGCTCCACATCCCCATCTTCCACATGGAGGCAGGCAACCGCTGCAAGGACGAGTGTTTGCCGGAGGAGACCAACCGGCGGATCGTGGACATCATCTCTGATGTGAACCTTGCTTATTCCGAGCACGCCCGGCGCTACCTCCACGAATGCGGGCTGCCCAAGGAGCGCACCTATGTTACCGGTTCCCCCATGGCGGAGGTGCTCCACGCCAATCTGGAGAAGATCGAAGCCTCCGATATCCACCAGCGGCTGGGACTGGAGAAGGGGAAGTACATCCTGCTCTCCGCCCACCGGGAGGAGAACATCGACACGGAGAAAAACTTCTTCTCGTTGATGAACGCGGTGAACGCCTTGGCGGAGCGGTACGACCTGCCGATTCTGTACTCCTGCCATCCCCGCAGCGCCAAGTACATCGAAAAGCGCGGCTTTGTTTTCGATTCCCGGGTGCAGCAGCACAAGCCCCTGGGCTTCCACGACTACAACTGCTTGCAGATGAATGCCTTCTGCGTGGTGTCCGACAGCGGCACCCTGCCGGAGGAATCCAGCTTCTTCCTCTCCGTGGGGCATCCCTTCCCGGCGGTGTGCATCCGCACCTCTACCGAGCGGCCGGAAGCCCTTGACAAAGGGAATTTCATCCTGGCAGGCATCACCACCGAGCAGGTGCTCCAGGCAGTGGAGACGGCGGTGGCCATGCATCAGAATGGAGACTATGGCCTCCCGGTGCCGGACTACGTGGAGGAGAACGTCTCCACGAAAGTGGTGAAGATCATCCAGAGTTACACCGGCGTAGTCAACAAGATGGTTTGGCGGAAAGAATAATCTTCAGGGAGGAAACGCGATGACTTTGGGCTATTTGTGGTCGAAATTTTTTAAAAAATTACCCGGCTCAGCAATCCGGAACTCTGTATTCGAGCGTCCTTCCCGGGCAGAAGCGGATTCCACGGTGATCGACACGTCCATGGGCCGCTATTCTTACTGCGGGTATCACTGCACCCTAATCCGCTGCCGGATCGGGCGGTTTTGTTCCGTTGCGGATAACGTATCCATTGGTCTTGCCTCCCATCCCATGGAGTGGGTGTCCACCTCTCCGGCCTTTTACCACGGAAGGGACAGCATCCCCAAGGACCTTGCCTCCTTGGACTACGATCCGGCTCCGGCGGAAACGGTGATTGGCAACGACGTCTGGATCGGCGCGGGGACATTCATCCGTCCCGGTGTAACCGTAGGCAACGGAGCTGTGGTTGGGATGGGCAGCGTGGTGACCCGAGACGTGGCGCCTTATACCATTGTGGCGGGCAATCCCGCCCGGGTGATTCGAACGCGCTTTCCGGAAGAGCTGTGCCGCCGGCTGGATGCTTCTTGCTGGTGGGACCGTGATCCTGCCTTTTTGAAAGAACACAGTCACTTGATGGACCGGCCTGAAGAATTTTTGAGAGTCCTGGAGGAAAACACATGAGGATCCTTCATCTATGCCTCGCCTGTTTTTATATCGATGGCTATAATTATCAGGAAAACATCCTGCCCCGTATCAACCACGAAGATGGTCATGATGTGCGCATCCTAGCCTCCACGGAGACTTATGTGGACAATCTGCACCTGGGCTACGTGGAGCCGCGGGAATATGTAACGGAATATGGCGTGCCCATCAAACGCCTGCCTTATGTAAAGGTCGGCACCCACTTTAGCACCATCAAGTTCCGCAAATACCCCCATGTCTATGAGGAGATCGCGGCCTTTGCCCCTGACGTGATTCTCTCCCATGATTTGGGGTATTGGTCTGTGCTGGATGTTATCCGCTACAAAAAGGATCACCCAGAGGTAAAGCTCTACGCCGATACACATACGGCATATGAAAACAGCGGCACAAACTGGCTCTCCCTCCATGTGCTGCACCGGATGTTCTATCGCCCGTTGATCCAAAAAGGACTGCCTTATCTGGAGAAATATTGGTATGTAGGGGTAGGTGAGAAGAAATTCAGTCGTGGTGTCTATAATGTTCCGGAATCCTTAATGGAGTGCTACCCTCTGGGCGGCGTATTGTTTTCCCCGGATGAATATGAAGAAAAACGGGCGCGTCGTCGGGTGGAGCTGGGTCTCGAACCGGACGAGCTGCTGCTGGTGCACACTGGAAAGCTGGGTCCTCTAAAGCGGACTAAAGAACTCTTGCAGGCGTTTGCAGATATTCCGGAACTAAACGCTAAACTGATTATTATTGGTTCCATTCCAGAGGAAACAAAATCTGATATTCTGCCATTGGTGAATCTGGATTCTCGCGTAGAGTACTTGGGCTGGAAATCCGCCGCTGACTTGATGGAGTACCTCTGCGCAGCGGATCTCTACTGTCAGCCTGGAAGTGGTTCCGCAACCCTGCAAAATGCAATCTGCTGTGGCTGCCCTGTTGTAGCCTTTCCCATTGATAGTTATGTGGAATTATTGGATCGCGGGCAATTTTTCTGGGTTCAGACACAAAATGATATGGAAGATGTGTTCAGAAATATTGCAAAAGATTCTGATTTGCTCTCGTCTAAGACAAAGGGAGCTTGGAGCTGCGCCCGGGAGATTTTGGATTATCGGAAGTTGGCAGCTCGGCTGTATCAATAAGGGGAGAAAGTATTTCTATGCAATTCATTGACTTGAAAGCGCAATACCATGCCCTGCAAATGGAGATCGACGCCAATATCCGCGCCGTCCTGGACTCAGCGCAGTTCATCGGCGGACCCTATGTAAAGGAACTGGAAAACAAACTGGCTGATTTTGTGGGCCGAAAGCATTGTATCACCTGTGCCAATGGCACTGACGCACTCCAAATTGCTTTTATGCTGAATGGTGTTGGCAGAGGCGATGCGGTATTTTGCCCGGATATGACCTTCATCTCCTCCACGGAGCCTGCCAAGATGTTCGGCGCCACCTCCGTGTTCTGTGACATCACGCCAGACACTTACTGCCTGTGTCCGGAGAGCCTGGAGCGGCAGATCCAGATGGTCATTGCCGAGGGCAGTCTCACCCCCAAGGCGGTGGTTGCCGTGGACATTCTGGGTAACCCCTGTGACTATGACGCTATCGGGGCCCTCTGCGAAAAATATGGCCTCTTCCTCATCGAGGACGCGGCCCAAAGCTTCGGCGCCTCCTACCACGGGAAAAAGGCCTGCGCCTTCGGCCATATCGCCACCACCTCCTTCTTCCCGGCCAAGCCCTTGGGCTGCTATGGTGACGGCGGTGCCGTCTTTACAGACGATGACCGCATGGCGGACCTGATCCGCGCCTTCTGCGTCCACGGCAAGGGGCCCGGCGGCAAGTACGACAACGTCCGGGTGGGCATGAACTCCCGTCTGGATACCATTCAGGCAGCCGTGCTGCTGCCCAAGCTGAAGGCCCTGGGCGACTATGAGATCGATCAGCGTCAGACTGTGGTGGGTCGGTATAACGATGCGTTTGTCGGAAAGCTGCAAACGCCCTTTGTGGCGGACGGTTGCGTTTCCGCCTGGGCCCAGTACGCGGTATTGGCGAAGGATTCTGAAGCCCGGGATAAGGTCATTGCCCATTTGAAAGAGAAGAACATCCCCAGCATGGTCTACTATCCAACGCCCCAGCATGCCCTGCCGGTATTCCGGAACGAGCCCCACTACGGCGAGAGCTTCCAAAATGCTGATGACTACTGCGCCCGGACCTTCTCTCTGCCTATGCATCCTTATCTGGAGGAAGCGGAACAGCAGGAAGTCATTGACGCAGTTCTGGAGGTGCTGGAATGGTAAATTTACTTATATACGGTATTAAAATGCAAGCACAGCAACTGTGCTATTATGCAGAACTTGAAGGCGCTGCCAGAGTAGTTGCTTTTGTTGTCGATGCAGAATACCAGACTATAACAGAATTAAATGGTCATCCGGTCATCACATTTGAAGAAGCAGTAAAGCAGTATCCTTCTTCTGAATATGAATTTGCTGTTTCTTTTGCGTATCAGCACATGGTCCATGATCGTGAAGAAAAGAGCAAGAAATGCAAGAATGCAGGATATCGTTTATTTACATTTATCAGTAAGAGCGCCCTTTGTTATAGCAACGATATTGGTGAGGGATGCATCATTTATCCAGGCGCATGTATTGAATTTGGCGCTGTGATTGGTGACGGCAATATTATTGACCATAATGTGTTAGTTGGACATGGTAGTCATATTGGAAATTGGAATTATATTACTGCCATGACAACGATATGCGGTGAAGTAAGTATTGGTGAGCATAATTTTCTCGGTGCAAACTGCACAGTTATGGACAGCGCAAAAATCGGCAATGAAGTTATCGTTGGAGCTGGTGCAGTTGTTCGGAATGCAGAAGACGGCAGTGTATACTTTCCGGCTCGCACAGTGAAATGGCACGGAAATAGTTCTGAGATAAAAATATAAGTTGGTGAAACCATGATAACAAAGCACGCCTCAAATATTGAACACTGTCATCATCCTGTCAGGTATTATGAACGCGCCCGCAACGGAATGTATGACTTTTTACGTGCGCTACGCCAAAAAAATAAGTTAGATTATATCCTTTTACCCTCTTACATTGGATATTCCCCCAAAGACGGCAGCGGTGTGTACGACCCAGTCGCTCAGGTTCAAGGACTCAAATACGAATTTTACCATGTGGATTTGATGCTGCAGATCGACATGGCAAGTGTGCGTACCGCGCTTGAAAGTATCAAGGGGCAGTCCTTTGTTCTCCTCCGTATGGATTACTATGGCTTCACGGACAGTAACGCGGAAGCCCTGTATCAGCTCGTCCACGAATATGGCGGCTATGTACTGGAGGACAATGCCCACAGCATCCCTGATTCCCGGGATATATTCGGGTTTTGGTCAGATGCCGTTTTCTATGCCATGCACAAATTTCTTCCTCTTCCTAAGGGCGGTATGCTAATGCTTCGTCATCACGATTTTCGAGGTCTGGAGCTAACAGGCGGTCTTGCACCTGAAGTAAATAGCAATCTTTGGGAATATGATTTTTCGGAAATTGCCCGTATCCGCCGCAGAAATTTTGAATCCCTGGAAGAATGCTGTAAACAATATGCACATCACTTCACTTCCATGCGAACACTTCAAAGCGATGAAACAACCACACCGTACAGCTTTCCGGTCATTCTGAAGCATGATGACCGCTTCTCTCTATATAATTTCCTAAACGAGCATGGGTATGGCGTTACCTGCCTGTATTACTCAATTATCGAACAGATTCCAACGTCGGTCTATCCTGAATCAGAATACCTTTCAAATCATATTCTGAACTTTTCCATCCATCAGGATGTTGATGCGAGGGAGTACCCCGCTATGCTGGCCTTGATAGATGAATACTACAACGGGAGCGGTAATTGTGACAAATAAAGAAAAATATGAATTGTTTTGTCAGAGTACCTATGTCCCCATTTTCTCTAAATCCTGGTGGATGGACGCGGTCTGCGGTCCTGAAAACTGGGATGTGTGGCTCTACGACAATGGGGAACAGATCCTGGCAGCCATGCCTTACTATATGGAGCAGCGTGGGCCATATCACTATATTACAAAAGCGCCTCTTACTCAGAATAATGGACTTTTGTTCAAGCGTGATGACACCCGCAAACCCGTCACGGCAGCGGAGCTTCAAGAAAAAATCATCAATGCTGTCTGTGCTTTTGTGAAGGATCTTCACGTGGATGTATATGAGCAGCAGTTCCACCGTTCTTTTCGTAACTGGCAGCCCTATTTCTGGAACAACTATACCAACGTTCTCCGATACACTTATGTAATTGAGGATACCTCCAATATGGACAAGGTATCTGAGAACTTTTCTGCCAATTACCGTAAGAACATCCGCAAGGGGCAGCGGCTGACACAGGTCAGCACAGAAATCGATGCCGATGTCTTTTATGATGAGCACGAAAAAATCTTTCAGAAGCAAGGACTCCCCGCTCCCATCAGCCGTGAGTTCTGGCATCGCCTTTACGAGGCCTGTCAATCTCACGATGCCGGCCAGCTGATTTGCGCAAAAGATGAAGAAGGAAATATCCACAGTCTCATGTATGTTATCTGGGATGAGGAAGCGATGTATCCCATTTTAGGAGGATATATGCCAGAGTTTTCCAACAGCCAGTCATATCCGGCGCTGACGTATCACAGCATTTGTATGGCGCACAACAAAGGGCTTGCCTATGACTTTGAAGGTAGCATGATCCATCGCATTGCCAAATCTTTCCGTCAGTTTGGCGGCGTCCCCATGCCTTATTACCGCATTCGCAAGATATTCAATCCAGAAATCGTGCGGAAAGAAGCGGAAGATTACATCCGACGGGTACAGGGCGAAGATGCCCTGTCAGAATAAAGGAGCAGATTGCTTTATGAGCATCAAGGAAGAACTGATCCCCAAAATTCAAAACAAAACCCTGACCATGGGCGTGTGCGGCCTGGGGTATGTGGGTCTGCCTCTGGCGGTGGATAAGGCGAAACACGGCTTCCGCACCATTGGCTTTGACATCCAGCAAGAAAAGGTGGATATGGTGAACGCCGGGAAAAACTACATCGGCGACGTGGTGGATGCGGACCTGCAGGAGCTGGTCTCCACCGGGATGCTGAAGGCTACTACGGATTTCTCCGAAGTCTGTAAAGTAGATTTCGTTGCCATCTGTGTGCCTACACCTCTGGACAAGCACCAGCAGCCGGATATCAGCTACGTCCGGGATTCCACCATTGCCATCTCCAAACACCTCAAGCCCGGTACCATGGTGGTATTGGAGTCCACCACCTATCCCGGCACCACGGAGGAGCTGATCCGCCCCATTTTGGAAGAGGGCAGCGGCCTCAAGTGCGGGGAGGACTTTTACCTGGGCTTCTCCCCGGAGCGGGTGGATCCGGGTAACCTCATCTATAAGACCAGCAACACCCCTAAGGTTGTGGGTGCCATCGGTGCTGACGCCACGGAGGTGATCTCCATGGTGTACCGCTCCATTCTGGATGGGGACGTGACCACCGTATCCTCTCCCGCCGTGGCGGAGATGGAGAAGATCCTGGAGAACACCTATCGGAACGTCAACATAGGCCTGATCAATGAGCTGGCTATTTTGTGCAATAAAATGCACATCGACATCTGGGAAGTGATAGACGCGGCCAAGACCAAGCCTTATGGCTTCCAGGCCTTCTATCCCGGCCCCGGCCTGGGGGGACACTGCATTCCCCTGGATCCCTACTACCTCAGCTGGAAGGCCCGGGAGTACGGGTTCCACACCAGCATGATCGAGGCGTCCATGATGGTCAATGACCGGATGCCGGAGTACACGGTGGAACGGGCCGGAAAGATCCTCAACCGCCATAAGAAAGCCCTCAACGGTTCCAAGGTTCTGGTGTTGGGCGTGGCCTATAAGCAGGATATCGATGACTACCGGGAAAGCCCCGCCATCCGGGTCATCGAGGAGTTCCACAAGACCGGCGCCGAAACGGAGTATTACGATCCCTTCGTGCCCAAGTACCGCCACGAGGGGCAGTGGTTCCAGGGTCTGGAGGCCCTGACGCCGGAGGTGGTGAAGGCCCACGACCTGGTCATCGTCACCACCGCCCACACCAAGGTGGATTATGAGATGGTGTGTCAGTGCGGCGTACCGGTATTCGACTGCAAGAACGTCTGCAAGCATGTGAAGCACCGGGAAAACATCGAAGTCCTGTAACGCTGTAAAGGAGATTTACCGTCATGAAATACGCCCTCATCGGCTGCGGCCGCATCGCGGTCAACCACATCAAAGCGGCCTTGAACAACCGCCTGGAGATCGTCGCCGTGTGCGACGTGCTGCCGGAAAAGATGGACGCCCTGCTGGCCAAATATGACCTGGCGGGAGACCCGTCCATCAAGCGCTACACCGACTACCGGCAGATGCTCTCGGAAAACGAGCTCACCCTGGTGAGCATCGCCACGGAGAGCGGGCTCCATGCTCAGATCGCCCTGGACTGCATCGACGCTGGGGTGAACGTTATCATCGAAAAGCCCATGGCCATGAATATGGCAGACGCGGAGGAGATCATCCGCCGCAGTGACGCCAAGGGCGTCAAAGTAGCCGCCTGCCACCAGAACCGCTTCAACGTGGCGGTGCAGGAGACCCGCCGAGCCCTGGAGGCGGGGCGGTTCGGCCGCCTCTCCCACGGATCCATCCATGTGCGCTGGAACCGCAACCGGGACTATTATGACCAGGCCCCCTGGCGGGGAACCTGGGCCCAGGACGGCGGGTGCCTGATGAACCAGTGCATCCACGGCATCGACCTGCTTCGCTGGATGATGGGAGACGAGGTGGAGGAGGTCTACGGCGTCACCCGTCAGCAGTTCCATGACTACCTGGAGGCCGAGGACGTGGGCCTTGCGGTAGTGAAGTTCAAAAACGGCGCTGTGGGTACCATTGAGGGTACCACCAACGTCTATCCCAAGAACCTGGAAGAGACCTTGTACCTCTTTGGGGAGCAGGGCACCGTCAAAATCGGCGGCACTTCCACCAACAACATCGATGTCTGGCGGTTCGCGGACGCGGAGGCCGCCGATGCGGACAAGCAGGGCTTGCGGGAAGCCACCAGCAATGTCTACGGCAACGGCCACACCAGCCTGTTCGCCGACATGATGGAGGCCATCGAGCAAAACCGCAAGCCCTACGTGGACGCGGTGGCAGGCCGCAATGCTCTGGAGATGGTGCTGGCCATCTACAAGAGCCAGAAGACCGGCGCGCCGGTGAAGCTGCCCCTTCAGGACTTTGCCAGCACGGATATGGCAGGGGAATTTATTTCCGGAAAGGCATAAAGACATATGGGTTGGCTCAAGACACACTTTGATAAAATTATATTGGCAGTCCTTCCGATTCCCTTCATCGGTTCCTGCTTTTTTAACTGCCTGACCTTTTTCATGGACGGACATCAGCATGGCTGGCTGCGTTCCGGCATCACGCTGGGCATGCAGGCTATTGCGCTTTGCCTGATTTTGATTGAGTTGGTTCGCCTGTGGATCCATGAACCTGCGAACCGGGATTTCCTCAAACGTTCCATCTGGATCCTTGCGGTGTTTTTTGCTGTCATGGTCCTGGCGTTGCTGATGCAGCATGATATCCGCCTGGTCCTTGAATATGCGGTGGTGAACGGGAGCTATCTCTTTGCGTACTACTGCGCGTTTTTGGTCATTTTCCTCAAACAGCTTTTACCGCAGTTTTTAACTGTCTGCCGCTATTATGCCGTTGCCTTTGCCCCCATGACGATCTACTACTGCGTACGGTTTTATCTGCCATCCGCTGAGTATGGCGTAACGGAGCTGGGCGTCTATCCCTCCATGTCTCTGGCGTATTCCCTGGTCACGCTGTGTGTGATCCTTATGGCAGACACGATCCTCTATCAAAAGCCGGCAACGAGGGCATTTCGTCTGAATATTGCGCTGTATGTTCTCTTTTCGATCACGCTGACATTGGCCTCCAGTAAAGGACCGATCCTCTGTCTTCTCTTCGCGGCGTTCCTGATCCCGGTCTATTGCGTGAAAACGAAGCGACCCACAAAACAGTCCTTGGCCTTTCCTGCCTGGGCACTGGCGGCTGTCGTTCTGTTTTCCACCGTTCTTTATCCATCCTATGGCGTGGAAAACCGGTGGATCGCGTTTTTGAAAGAGCTGGTCTCCCCGGAGTCCGTAAGTATGAGTGTGGAGGATCTGGATTCCGCCCAAAATATCATTGCGGAGACAACGCCTCCGGGCCAGACAGATCCCTCGGAGCAAACGCCCCCCACCACGGAGACAGACCCTTCCGGGAAACCCACGCCTCCGCCGGAAAAGGAGCCCTCTGAGGATACAGAATATCAGGATGTTGTGGGCTTCTTCACCAGCGGGCAGGCAGACGAGGCCCTGCAAAACGGAACCATCACCCAGGA
>ENA-USYR01000018-USYR01000018.1-human-gut-metagenome-genome-assembly--contig:-NODE-18-length-79864-cov-12.342274_pt1 | contig 79864 bp, 73 predicted proteins | sample MGYA00250064_ERZ773510 | MGnify/ENA primary metagenome ERZ773510 (study PRJEB29103, sample SAMN06112082) | human gut metagenome | biome: human gut; feature: ankylosing spondylitis patient; material... | reverse complement strand
TACTGTTGTACCGTCAAGAGAACCGCATGGATCTGAACCGTTCCACCAGTATGCCATTGACGGTTTCTGTCTTGTCACCGATACCGTGATGATCAATTCCTGAAAGGTAGAACCTTCAGTCTGTGACAGCGGATTGGTTCGTTTCAAGGAAACGATGAAAAAATCATCTTTGTACAGATCAAATATCTGTTCATGATATCCGTAAGAGATGATCACATACCCCTTACATGAACGTGCTTTGTCGTGCAGGATGATGTGGTCTTCGGGAAGGAAGCGCACATCATAGACCTTTTCTGTCATCATATAGGGCGGGTCTGCGTAGATTACTCCGTCCACACGGTCTTCTTTGGAAATCAGGACAAGGGCATCCTGGTGTTCCAGGAAAATGCTGTCCAGTCGTCTTGAAACCTGGGGAAGTTTATCCACGATTGCCTGCGGGTCCACAGTTTTAATGCCAACAGAATTTCCTGTCCCACTGGAGCTGCCGTAAGTGGTGAACAGAAAAGCCGCTGCCCGCCGCACATCAAAAAGTTTTGCGTTGCCATCCAGGATCGTGAGCAGTTCGCGGATCTCTTCTTCGGTAAAACAAGTGGACTCCGCTACAACTCGTTTCTCCTCCTCAATATGCCGATAGAAGTCCGGCTCATGAGCGGCCATATCGCGGTAGAAGGCGAAGGGTGTCCTGCCATGCACCGGCAGAAACTTCAGTTCTTTGGCCAGTGAGAACGATTTTTCTTTGACGCAGCAAAACACATTGAACAAATCGTCGTTCAGGTCGTTATAAATGTCCAACCGGCCCTTCTTTGGCTGCAGACCTAAGATGACGGCACCGCTTCCACCGAACACCTCTGTAAACTGTTTCACATGGGGCGGTATCAGCTGGTGGATGTAGGGAACAAGTTTCTCTTTGTTCCCCATCCACGGAAAGAAGGGCTTAGCCATTAGCAGCACCGTCCCTTTCCGAGTAACCATCAAGGCACCCTCGCATACTGCGGATATCTTCCATCAGGCCATCCGCCATCCCCTGGAGAAAATCCATGCTGTCACAGAGTTCCGCAGCGGTGGCGGCATAGTAATAGCCGTACTGGTCACTAGCGATGGGGTTCTTTTTCTTTCGCAGTCGTTTTACCAACTTTTGAAGATCCTTAACATTGATCCCCAGTGTCCGAGCCAACTCCCTGCCGCTTTTCCGGTTTTCACGGCCATGACAGGAACTTTTCAAATAGTCCAACAACTTGTCATCTCTCATAAATGCCTCCTTTTCCGGACACGTTTTACCGAAAAAGGGCGCAAAAAAGAAGGGGCCGTTTTGTCCCTTTCGGAAAAACGGCCCCTAATTTGGTGTGAGATTGTTACATGGTCATCTCCGGTTCATGTTCTGGCTGGCTGTATTCGTAGATGACCTCTTGCCCATTCCTGGCTGCATAGCCATGGTCTGTTGTGGACAGGCCATATTTTGCCATATGATGCTGGGCGTAGGCTACAGAGTCAAAGCACTGGTTGAGCAGCGGATCCTGGCCAAGTACACCCTCCTTTCGGGCCAAGTCCATGCCATACTGCGCAAGATCAACCCCGCGGGGAATATATTCGTAGCAATGGAGGTTTTGGGCGAGATCCAGTGCCAAATCCAGGCGGTGACAGTCTTCCAACTCCATGACACACATCCATTTTTCCAACCAGTGGGGTTCTCCCTGCCCCTGTTCCGCCCAGACATAGCCGAAGTCAATGGCGTGGCGAACCAATTCTCCTGCGGAGTCATATTGGTTGAGGATGTCGGTAATCTGGGGCAGAGCGCAGTCCACATCCACCGCCATGCACTGATCCAGTGTTTCTGCTTGCAAGGCATCCAGCCCGAGAAGCAGTTCATCCGGATGGACTGCATCCATGTACTCTCCTGTGTCGGGGAATCCAATCCAGACACCCTCCATATTGTTTCTGCTTACCAGTTTGATCCGAATTGCATACTCACCGGTGTTAGGCAGCGGCATATTGGGATTTACCTCCGGCAAGGGACGATCGGGGTTCAGCCGCTCTACATAGTGGTTCTCAACAAAACTGCCTGAACCATGTTCCCGATAGGCTGCCCCAACAATTTCCGGGTCAAGGTAGCCCCGTGCCGCGTGTGTGGGGGTGTGAATATGCTCCATGACGAATCGTCCCAGTAGCACATCGTCCTCTGCTCCATAGAGGAGCTGGTAGTGATCCAATCCCTGAAGAATTTGGATGGTCGTCTGAATGTCCCTTGGTGATTCAATCTGCATGGCACCTCGGAAGAGCAGTTCTTCCTTTGCTGTCATGCTTTCCAACCGTTGTTCCAGCCAATCATGTTCCGATTTGCCCATCTCCATCCCCTCCAAAAGAGGGGCAAGGCGGTGTTTCATGGACTCATCACCTCCATCTGCGGCCCACAATGGGACTGCGAGTAACTCACATCCAGGTCGGTGTGCTGTACCACATAGCCTTCGGAGGTGAAGACTCCGCCCTCCTCCATTCTGGCCTTTCGGCCAATGGCTGCATAGCAATCTGCTCTTGAACTCCCCGGATGCACTTTTCCTGCTCGGCAGTCAAGTCAAAACCAGCATCCAAGGTGTCAGAGCAGCACCGGTAGATTTCAACAAGCTGCTCCTGATTGAAAATTTGCTGTTTGGAAATGAGACCGGCGCGGATGGCGAAGTCCTGCTTGGCACCTACATAGTTTTCCTGAAAGTAATTGCCCTGGTTGAGACCTGTGTGGTCGAAGCTCCAATCCCATGTGACGAATTGGACGCCAAGCCGAGTGGGATGGGCAGCCAGCACGGCTCCATTGAAGTCAGCCAGCAGGCGGTAGTCATCGGTCAGGCTTTGGGCTTGTAGGGGCGGAGCCTGTTCCAGCAGCGTCATGTACTCCCGCACGGTGCAGGCCAGATCGGTGGCTCGCTCACAGGCTCGTTTCCGTTCCGGCGTCGCTACATCCTCCTGCCAGTAGCGAACGCCTCCGTCCGCCGTGATCCGGCAGAGCGGGAGACCGCCCCACTCCACGGGAAGCAATTCACCCTGCTTAGGCTGGGAGGTAAACCCCTCCCGTGTGAGTGCAATATGTAGTTCTTCAAAATACTGTTTTCGATCCAAGTTGATTTCCTCCTGTGCGTGACGCCTTTTGGGCTCTCGTTTTGATTTTATCTGAAAACAAAAAAGGCCGTCACCTTAAAAAAGTGACGGCCAAGATGTGTGGAATAGAAAAGTGGTTTGTACTACATTTTTGCACAAACCACTTTGTTCACAGAAATTTAACAAAATATTTTTCGAAGAAACTGAAATTTTTCCGTGTTGCTCACTCAAAATTGGGCGCAAAAGCCCTCAGTTTTAGTTCAAGTCCTCACCGCACGTGGAAGAGGTGGGAAGATATCTTTTTTTCGTGCAGTCAAAAATGGACGCGAAAAAACCCCGAAACCGTTGCGGCTTCGGGGTTTTCCGGTGCGATATCTTTTTTGGTCGCACAATGTGGTTGCGGGAGGAGGACTCGAACCTCCGACCTCCGGGTTATGAGCCCGACGAGCTACCAACTGCTCTATCCCGCGATATTTGGTGCCGGAGACCGGGATCGAACCGGCACGGGATCACTCCCACGGGATTTTAAGTCCCGGGCGTCTGCCAATTCCGCCACTCCGGCATCTGGTGTGGCTCCAGTCTCTCAAGTGCTTACTTAGAATACCACAAACCCAGGTGTCTGTCAAGAGAAAATTTTGAAGCCGGAGCAAAATTCAAAACAGGCCCCGGACCGCTGAAAGTGGACCGGGGCCTAAGCTCGGATATGGGTCCAGAGATCGGCCAGCAGCCCCCGCAATCGGATGGGAAGGACCGCATGGGATCAAAGCATTTGCCGATCTGCCTGGATGCGCCGTTTCAGGTCCAGCACCTTTTCTTCGATCTGGGCCATGACGGAGAGAAAAGCGCGGTCCTCTTGACCGCTGGGATCCTCCAGGCCCCAGTCCTCACGGTGGGAACAGGGCAGGGCTGGGCACTGGACCTGACAGCCCATAGTGACCACAAGATCCACCGCAGGCAGCTGGGAGAGGGGTTTGCTGTACTGGTCCTCCTCCATGTCGATGCCATAGACCTGCTTCATCAAACGCACCGCATCTGGGTTGATCCGGCCGCTGGGCTGAGTTCCGGCGGAGACGCTGCGGAACACCTCGCCGGCCAGTCGTCTGCCCAGAGCCTCCGCCATCTGGCTGCGGCAGGAGTTATGGACGCAGAGGAAGGCCACGGTGGGCTTTTTGCGATTCACCGCTGAGAAGGGGCAGCGGCTCCCAATGCACTGGCTGTTGTGCCTGCTGTAAGGACAGACAGGAACGGTCCGCGCCATCTCCACCCCGAGCCGCTCCCGGACGAAGTCCACGGCGGCCAGAATGGCCAGCCAGGAATCCCGCTTGCAGCACCGGGGGCCGCCCACCCTGCCGATGCTGTCCAGGGCCCGGGCGGTCATCTGATTGCTCAGCCCCCACGGCTCCTGGGCCAGTGGGGTAGACTCTGTGGCGATGGCCAGAAACTGACCTGCACTGATCCCCGCCCCGCAGGCCCCCCAGAAGCCACAGGCCCCGCCCGGGACCTCTTTTCCGCGGCGGTACATCTCCTGAAGGGCCCGCTCCAGTTCCAGCCGGCCCCCGGCGTTGCGGTAGGCGGTGAGCAGCGCCGCCCCCACCATCACATGGTGCTCCGGGCCGTGGGTGTGGCAGAAGGGCAGTTCCATCATCCGGCGGACGATGGCCACCGGGTCGGCGGAAGTTTCAGCGAGACACAGCCCGAAGATGCTGTCCATCCCTTGCGTATGGCAGTCACTGCATACATAGTGGCCCTGAGCGCAGCGGGTCTTGCTGGGCTCCCACCTGTGGCAGATGGCGCACTCCATGTCCTCATCCCGGGTCAGGTACTCCAGCGGTGCGCCGCAGATCAAGCATTCCTCGGTATTCATGGCTCTCTCTCCTCCCATTTCCGCAGGGCGGCAAGCTGTTCCGGGGTGTGGAACCAGTGCTCCCCGCCCTCTGTCACAGTGAGCTCTGCATTGTGCCTCCGGGCGTATGCCTCTGCGGTCCGGCGGGGCGTCATGCTGTCCCCACTCCCATAGAGGATGCGGGTGGGACAGCGCCATGTGTGGGCCGGGTGCTCCCGCACCCAGACCAGGTAGTCCCAGGACAGGGTCTGGCCGAAAGAAGTGGGGATCTCGCCCTGTGCCCGAAGTTTCTCCTCCGTCACGCCAGCCCAGCCCATCATAGTCAGGATCAGTCCCTCCATGTCCAGGACGGGTGAGACCAGGAGCGCGCGGGCCGGGTCCTCCCAGGCCAGCATGGCGAGGTAGGCCCCGATGCTGTTGGCCCGCAGAGAGACTGAATCCCAGCGGCGGGCGGCCCAGTCCAGCGCCGTCTGGATCTCCGGCACTGCGGTCCAGGGGAGCAGTTCCCCACCCTGGCCCCGGCGCGCCCCATGGCCGGGCAGGTCAATGGACAGCACCTGCCGCCCTTTAGGGCAGACCACCTGGGCGAACGCCTCCGCCTCCTCCTTGCAGCCCATCTGGCCGTGGAGAAATAAGTATCCCTGCGCCGCTTGGGACCCATATAACACCGCGGGGACGCCGCCGATGAGAAGGTGTTCTGTCTTGAAGTCCATCTCTTCCCCTCCTGCGGGTTCATGCCCCGCCATGATCCGCTGTCCCGTGGGGGATGGCGACCTTTTCCACAAAAATCTGCCCATTGGAGACCTCCGCCAGCATCATAGTGATCTCCTGATGGAACCGCCGGGGGCCGCAGGAGCCGGGATTGAGCCAGAGGACGCCGTCCCGCTCCTCCTGCACATACCGGTGGGAGTGGCCGAACACCACCACGTCCACACCGGAAAGCTCCGCCGGGACCTCCTTCCTGTTGTGGACCAGGAAGAAGGTGACGCCCTCCAGAGTCACTGTGCGGTCGTGGGGAAGCTGCTCCGCCCACTCCTTGTCATTGTTGCCCCGGACGACATAGAGGGGGGCGTATTCCTCCAGCTGATCCAGAATACTCTGCCGGTTGATGTCCCCGCCGTGGAGAATGGCGCCGGCGTCCTTCAGGCGCTCCATCACCTCAGGCCGCAGGAGGCCGTGGGTGTCGGATAGAATGGCAAGCTTCATCGCGTCTCCTCCTCAGATGATGATGCCTTCACAGTGGTCGATCTCATGCTGGATGATCTGGGCCGTCCAGCCGGTGAAGGTTTTCAGCCGCTCCTGGAACTTCTCGTTCTGCCAGCGCACCTTGATGGACGTCCACCGCCGGGCCGGGCGGATCCCGGAGAGGGAGAGGCAGCCCTCCTCCGCATCGTAGGGGCCGGACCGCTTGACAATCTCCGGGTTGAACATGACCATATAGGTCCCCTCGTTGTCAAAGGCGATGATCCGCTTGTTCACACCGATCATGTTGGCCGCCATGCCCACACAGCCAGCCTTGTGATACGCCAGCGTCTCCAGCAGGTCGGCGGCGGTGGTCAGATCGTCCGGCGTGGCCTGTTCCGCCTTTTGCGCCAGAAAGGCCTCATCTTTACAGATCTCTCGAATCATAGCTGGTTCTCCTTACACAGCGGGCAAAGCGCCTTCCGGCCATGGCCCGCGCCGGATCCCAACGCCCGGGCGGCGTATGGGGAAAGGTCCCCTCTGCGGGCAGCACCGCAGAGGGGACCTTACATCTGTTTCAGTATAGCGCTGCTTGCCAAACACGTCAACCGGAATTTCAAATTTGCGGAAGGTGCGGCGCATCATGGCTCATTGGTCAGCGCCGCTTTTTTCCGCTCCAGGAACTCATTCAGCTCTGTGTTCAGCACGTCGGTGATGAACATATGTCCGGGGGCGTGGGTGATGACGATGGGAGGCTTGGCGTTCTCAATGGCGGCCTGGGGCGTGACGCCGCAGGGCCAGAACACGGGGATCTCCCCCTCATAGATGTCCACCGCCTCACCATAGTCGGGCTTCATCACATCGGCTACCCCCACCTGAGCCGGGTCGCCCATGTGGACGGGAGCGCCGTGGACGTTGGGCATCTTCACCGTGATGTCATAGGCCTTTTGGGCGTTCTCCGGGGTCATGGGGCGCATGGAGCACACCATGGGGCCCTCAAAGGGCCCGGCCTTGACGGTCTGGATGTTGGTTTTGTACATGGGGACGTTGCGGCCCTGGGCGATGTGCCGGACCTCGATGCCCTCCCGCATCAGCGCCTCCTCAAAGGAGAAGGAGCAGCCGATGAGGAAGCCCACATAGCCCTCCTTCCAGTAGTCCGAGGCGTCGGTCAGCTCCTTGGTGAACACACCGTGCTCATACACGCGGTACCGGGGGATGTCCGAGCAGATGTTGCCCCCCTCGCCCATGTCGTGGGTCAGGGGCTGCTCCCCCCGGATGATCTCCAGAATGGGGCAGGGGAAGGGGTTTCTCTTGGCGTATTCCTCGAAGTCGGCGGCATACTCAGGGGGCAGGATGACCAGATTGGCCTGGGCATAGCCCCGGCACATCCCGGCGGTGGGAAAGTCGATCCTGCCCTCCCGGATCAGCTGGCGGACCTCCGCAGGCTTTTTGTCGATATAGGGGGTAATGTCAAATGCCATACTGATATTCCTCCTGACCGTTTATGAATTGATAGCCTCCAGCGCTCTCAGGGCTGCCCGCTGGGCCAGCAGTGTGTACTGGGCAAATTCCACGGACACCTTGACGAACCGGACCTTGTCGCCCGCCTTGAGCTGGGCCAGATAGCGGAAATCCGCCGTGATCACGTTGGCGATCTTCGTATATCCGCCGGTGGTCTGCCGGTCGGCCAGCATGATGATGGGCTGACCAGCGGACGGGACCTGGATGGCGCCGAAGGCGATGCCGTCCGAGATGATGTCGCCGCTCTCTCTGTGGGCAATGACCTCGCCCTCCAGGCGGCAGCCCATGCGGTCAAATTCCTTGGTGACGGTATAGGTCCCGGACAGGAAGGTGCGGATGCCCTCGTCGGAGAAGGCCTCATCCTGGGGACCCATCACCACCCGCAGGGGGTAGATGGGCTGGGGCTTGAACTCAGGGGTGAGGCGGCGCTGCTCCATGTTCTTCAGGCGCTCCACAGGGGAGCGGAAGCCGATCTGGTCGCCCTTCTCCAGCTTGCGGCCCTGAAAGCCGCCGATCTTAGCCTTCATGTAGGTAGAGCGGCTGCCCATGGTCTCCGGGATGTCCAGGCCGCCGGCGAAGGCGAGAAAGGCCCGGCACCCGGTCTTGGGGGCGGTGAAGCGCAGGACCTGGCCGGCCTTGATGGACACGGCCTGATAGCTGGGGATGGGTTTTCCGTCCAGAGTGGGGCCCAGGTCGCCTCCGGCGATGGCGATGCAGTTTGCCCGGTCGAATTGAAGCTGAGGCCCCATCATGGTACACTCCAGGACCGCCTCCCCCTGGGGGTTGCCCGCCAGGATATTGGCGATCCCGGCGGAGCGGGGATCCATAACGCCGGACACAGAGACGCCGAACTGCTGATAGCCGATGCGCCCCAGATCCTGGACCGTGGTGAGCAGGCCGGGGTTCAAAACAGTGATGCTCATTGTTCCGCCTCCTTTCTGGGGCAGCGGCGGCAGGTATATCCGCCGGCGGCCTCCTGGGCGGCGATGCGGTCAAATTCCGCCCGGTCGATGGCGCAGAATTTGATGTACTGTCCGGCCTCAGGCAGGATGGGCTTGGCGCGGCCGGCGTCATACATCCGCACCGGAGTGCGGCCGATCAGCTGCCAGCCGCCCGGCGAGTCGATGGGATAGACGCCGGTCTGACTGCCGGCGATGCCCACGGAGCCGGCGGGGATCTTCACCCGCGGGGTCTTCAGGCGGGGGGTGGCGATGGCCTCGTCCATGCCGCCCAGATAGGTGAAGCCGGGGGTGAAGCCCAGCATATAGATGAGGTACTCGGTGGAGGTGTGGATCTGAATGACCTCCTCCTGCGTCTTGCCCGCGTGCTCGGCAACGAAGGCCAGGTCGGGCCCCATCTCCTCCCCGCCGTAGAGGACGGGGATCTCGATCACCTCGCTGGGCGGGATCCGGATCTGATCCAGCTTGCCCAGCAGGCCCCTCAGTTCCTCCATCAGGGGTGCGCAGAGGATGACCTCCGGGTCATAGTGGATCATCAGAGAGCGGTAGGTGGGCACTGTCTCTACGATGCCGGGGATCTTGCTGTTCTGAAGGGCGATGTTATAGGCGCGGATCTTGGCGTTGATGGCCTCGCTGATCTCATTGCCGAATTCCACGCACACCGAGGTATCGCCCGTCAGCAGGAATCTGACGTCAGCCATGGCTGGCTCCTTTCTGAACGGCCCGGCGGCCTGGGATCCAGGTCGGCCGGGCCATTCGGCTTTCATTTTACTGGAAGAGCTGCATAATGCCGGGGACGGCCTTGATCCCAGCGTAGAGGGCAACCAGGGTCACCACGGCGCCGAGAACGGTCATCCACAGGGGATGGTGATAGCTCTCGCCCACGATGCGCTTGTTGTGGCCGGCAATGAGCATCACGCCCAGGGTCACCGGGAGGATCAGGCCGTTGAACGCGCCGGCGATGATGAGCAGTGCGGCAGCGTTGCCCAGCTGGGCCAGGCTGGAGACAGCCTCACCCACCGGGGGCTTGGAGATGACCGCAACAGTCGCCACCGTGAGCAGGATCACAGCGGCCAGGACGGTGGCCACCTTGTCCATGATGGTCTTGGCGTTTTTGTTCACAAAGATGATGATGCCCAGACAGCCGGCGATGACGGCGCCGATCTTTTCGTTCAATCCGAACATGGCGTTGAAGCCCAGGGCCACGCCGCCCACGTTGCCCACGTTGAAGGCCAGGCCGCCGATGGCCACCAGAATGGCGATGACGACGCCCAATCCGGGCAGCAGCTTATTGGCCACATCCTAGGCGCGCATCCCGGAGACGGAGACCACGGACCAGATGTTCATCTGGGCAGTGATGTCCATGATGATGGCCAGCACGATGACCAGAGAGAGCGCGGTGCCGAACTGAGCGGTGAACTTGGACGTCTGGGTCAGGAAGCCGGGCCCAATGGCGGACGTGGCCATCAGGAACGCAGCGCCGAACAGGACCGAGCGGCTGGGCTTTGCAGTCTGCTGGTTCAGAGTGTTGGATCCCTTGCTCATGATATACCTCCCACATTTTGTTTCGATGGGCTGGAACAGCCCGCTTTGGATCGCTTCTCTTCCGAATCAGACGATCTGTGCGATGGGAGCGATGGCGACGCCATCGCCCTCCAGCTTGGCCCGGATGTTCTTGACAAACTCCACTGCGGAGGGGTTATCTCCGTGGACACAGATGGAGTGGGCCTCGATGGAGACCTCTTCGCCAGTGATGGCGGTCACCTTGCCCTCGGTGACCATGCGGATGGTGCGGGAGATGGCCTCGTCCTTGTCGTGGATCACCGCGCCCGGCTTGCTGCGGGGCACCAGGGAGCCGTCCGCCTGATAGGCGCGGTCGGCAAAGACCTCGCTGGCTACCCGCATACCCACCTGCCTGCCGGCCTCCAGCATCTTGCTGCCCGCCAGCCCCAGCAGGATCACATCCCTGTCCACGCTGTAAATGCCCTCCGCAATGGCCATGGCCAGGTCCATGTCCTTGCCGGCCATGTTGTACAGCGCTCCGTGGGGCTTGCAGTGCTGAAGCTTCACGCCGTGGGCGGCAGTGAAGGCCAGCAGGGCCCCCATCTGATACTGAATGTACGCTTTGACTTCCTTGGGAGAGCACGCCATGTTCCGCCGTCCAAAGCCCATCAGGTCGGGATAGCCGGGGTGAGCGCCTACCGCCACGCCGGCGGCCTTGCAGGCGGCCACAGTCCGATCCATCACCAGCGGATCGCCTGCATGATACCCACAGGCAATATTGGCGGAGGAGACATGGGCAATGACGTCCTGGTCCAAACCGATGGTATAGGCGCCAAAGCTCTCACCCAGGTCACTGTTCAGGTCAACTTGATACATAAAAACCTCTTCTTTTCTTTTTTGATGGTTTCTGGTTCTGCAGGCCTCTGCTCCGTCCGGCGGCGAGGTGCACGGCATGTTCTTGTCGAAAACGCCAAATTTTTTGCATTTCCAGTTTGATTTTAATTCATTTTGCTCCTCAAGTCAAGGGAATAAACTCCTCGGTTCTGGGTATTATTGTGCTGCTATGAACCAAATAATCTGCTCGATCCAGCTGTCAGCGTCCCAATCCATGCGGCGGGCAGAAAAAGGCGGAAATTCAATTGACATCCCTCAGGGAAGTGGGTACAATAACCCAAAAGAAGGGACGATGACGGTCGGAACGGACGCCGCGGGGGGCGGCAGGGAGGGACAAGGGCTTGAAGCTTTCACATCGACTGGGTGGACAGTCTGAGGGCAGGCTGCTTTGGAGCCGCTGGCGGCGGCTGGCGGCTCCTTCTCTGTTTTTCCTGGGCGTCATTTACTATGAGGAGCTGTTTCTGAAGCTGTACTGCTTCCACGGGCTGTCCCTCGCAGGGGCAGTGTTCACCCTCCTCTTCTCCATCCCCATCGCCATGCTGCTGGGGGCCCTGTGCGGGGGGGTGGAGGATCGTCTGGGACGGCGGCTGTTGGTCCTGTGCACCGCCCTGGTTTCCCTTTGGATGGGTGCACAGACGGTGTACTATCACCTCTTTAAGACCTTTTTGACCATCTTTTCCCTGACCAAGATGATGATGGTGGCGGGGGCGTTCGGCAATATGGCGGTGGGCGAGATCCTGCTGAACTGGTTCCCCATTCTGATGATGGCGGTGCCGGTGGTGCTTGCGGCCATGCTCGGGAATCGGCTGCTTCCCGACCGCCCCATGGGGCGGCGGAACAATCTGCGCTGGCTGGCTCTGGGCCTCGGGGTGCAGCTGGCTGGGATCGTCCTGGTTCTGTTCTGCGGCGGCGGGGTGCTCTCTCTGCGGTATATCTATTTCCAGGCGGCAGTGCCGGAGCTGGAGGTGCAGAACTTCGGGATGTTCACCCAGACCGAGCTGGAGATCCGCCGGGTGCTGTTCGGCATCGACCCGGACGACCAGATCCTCCCCAAGCACCAGGGGCGGCAGACCCGCCGCTGGATCCAGGCGGAGCAGTCCCCCGCCGGGGAGGAGCCGAAGCTTCACACCATGGATATTGACTTCCAGGCTCTGATGGAGCGGGACCGCGAGGACCTGGAGCTGTCTGAGATGCACGGCTATTTTTCTAAGGTAAAGCCCACAGCGGAAAATGAGTGGACCGGCCGGTTCCAGGGGAAAAACCTGGTTTGGATCGTAGCCGAAGGGTTTTCTGACCGGCTGCTGGACCCGGTGCGCACCCCCACCTTGTGGAAGCTGGCCCACGAGGGCATCATCTGCGACAACTTCTATACCCCGCTGTGGGGGGTGTCCACCTCCGACGGGGAGTATGTGACCACCACCGGCCTGATCCCCAAGTCCGGGGTGTGGAGCTACTCTGAATCGTCGGACAACGCCATGCCTTTCGCCTTCGGCCATCAGTTCCGGGCCCTGGGCTATCGGACCATGGCCTTCCACGACTATCTGTACACCTACTATGACCGGAATCTCTCCCACCCAAACATGGGGTATGAATACTACGGAATCGGCAATGGGCTGGAGCTGGAGGAGGTATTTCCCCCCTCCGACCTGGAGATGATGGAAGAAATTGTCCCCCGATTCGTAGACGAGGATCACTTCATGGTCTACTGCCTGACGGTGAGCGGCCATCTGAACTACAACCGCGAGGGAAACGTCATGTCCGACCGGCACTATGACGAGGTGGCCGGCCTGCCGTACAGCGAGGGGGTCAAATGCTACCTGGCCTGCCAGCAGGAGCTGGAGCTGGCCATGGAGAGTCTGGTCCGCCAGCTGGAGGAGGCCGGCAGGCTGGAGGACACGGTGATCGTTCTGTCCGCCGACCACTATCCCTACGGCCTGACGGACGAGGAGTACAGCGAGCTGTTCGGCCACCCGGTGGACCCGGTCTTCGAGATCTATGAGAACAGCCTGATCCTCTGGAGCGCCGACCTGGAGGAGCCTGTCCATGTGGACAAATACTGCTCCAGCCTGGACGTGATGCCCACGCTGGCCAACCTCTTTGGACTGGAGTACGACTCCCGCCTGATGGCGGGGCGGGACATCCTCTCCGACACGCCCGGCTTGGTGATCTTCTCCAATTACAGCTTCCTCACCGATCTGGGGGCTTATAACTCCACTACCGACGTCTTTACGATGTGGGACGGGAGCGAGCCGGATCCGGACTATGTGGCGGAGCGGGTGGCAGAGGTCCAAAACCGGGTAGCCTACTCCGCATCCATTCTGGACAATGACTACTACCGTGTGGTGTTTGGCGATCCGGAGGACTGAGTCCCCGATCCAGGCGCTGAGCCGTACAGGCAGGGTAAAATAATCTGTAACCAATCTATAGAACATCCCTTATTCTATTATTCTAACTTCTGCCACTTCCTACGGTTTAACAGCATACAATCTGGAACGCATTCCTTTAAACGATTGCTTATAGGCCTTTTACAGTAGTATTTTTAGGATAATTTTCGTAGACTATTTAGAGCAATTCGGAAAAATAACCTACAAACAAGCAAGCCCCAGCATGTCGCGGTACACTGGGGCTTACTTATCTACTTGAAACACATTCAAAAGAAACTTCTCATAAACATGCGTATATTTTTCATTGCCACCTGTAAATTCTGAGTACATTAGAGCTATTTTAGCCGCTGTGAACGGTATCCTCTTCAACAGGTCTGTCAAGTTATGTCTTTTGTATTCCTACCATTCCCCGGATCATCTCATACCACTTTGCCACCGTATGTCGGTTCACCCCGGCCCCTCTGGCGATGACACTCAGGTTCGTTTCATCGGGATGGAACCGCAGATACTGCCAGATCTGCTTCTGCTTCTTGGTAAGCTTATCCGGCGGCGTGATCCCACGCATCTGATCCAGGAGCAGCTTTCGCTCCGCCTGCATTTCCCGGATGAGCGTTTTCAGCTTCGCCTCGCACTCCTCCCGGGTGTGGGCGTAGACGCATTTGGAATGCTTTGTGCCGTCCGGCCAGGTGGGGGAGTAGCGTCCCTCAAACAGATGGTCATTGATCTGGGTAATACACCCGGAGCCCGACTTTCGCTTTCGCCCCAGCACCGGCTGGAAGTCTTCGACTGAGCTCTGCTCTGTCTGAGCAGGACTCTCCTGCACTTCGTTGCCCAGTCCACGGTCGATCTTGGCTGCCGCCTCGGTCTGCATATCCCCGGTGACATGGGTATAGATGTCCAGGGTGGTGGCCGCTGACACATGGCCCAGCATGGCGGAGAGGGTCTTCACATCCATGCCGCTCTCCAAGGACAGGGTGGCAAAGGTGTGCCCTTACGGTATAATTACGACAAACCGGAAAAGCCCCGTACATCAAGGGTTTTCGGTTATCTGGCAAGGTTTTTCATCCTTTTCCAAACCGAAAAATCGAGCCGCGAAGTAGTTATATCGTAGGGGGTGTTATAGTAACGACAAAAACTAAATACTGTTTGGGCGGGCTGTCAGCCCGTCCAAGAAATCAGGACATTTCCTCTGAAAAGAAGAAATGTCCTTTTTTTGTACCCAAAATCAGATGCCGACAGGAGGAACACGATGACTGAAAAAACAGCGCAGAAAGAACCGGGCAAAAAGCCCGTGCCATCCAAAAAGCCGAAACCGCAGCAGGAAGTAGTCGTTCAGATTCCGCTCTCCGAGCTGCATCCATTCCCGGATCATCCCTTTCAGGTGCGGGAGGATGCGGCCATGCAGGAAACCGCCGAAAGCGTCAAGGAGTACGGCGTCCTCGTCCCCGCGCTGGCGCGGCCACGGGAGGACGGCGGCTATGAACTGATCGCAGGCCACCGCCGCAAACACGCCTGTGAGCTGGCAGGACTGACTACCATGCCAGTCATTGTCCGCGACATTGACCGGGACGCTGCCACCATCATCATGGTGGACAGCAACCTCCAGCGAGAGAACATTCTCCCCTCCGAACGCGCCAAAGCCTACAAGATGAAGATGGAGGCCATCAAGCGGCAGGGCGCACGAACGGATCTGACTTCGCCGAAAATTTCGGCGAAGTTCCGCAGCGATGATGAAGTTGGTCAGGATGCCGGTGTGAGCGGAGATACCATCCGCAACTACATCGCCTTGACGCAGTTAGTCCCGGAGCTTCAGCAGATGGTGGACGAGAAGAAAATCGCCCTCAGTCCCGCCTATCTGCTTGCGGCGCTGACACCCAAGGAACAAGGGCTGCTTCTGGAAACCATTGACAGCGAACAGACCACCCCCTCGCTCTCGCAGGCGCAGCGGATGAAAAAGCTCAGTCAGAGCGGTGAGCTGAACGAGGACACCATGCTCTCCATTATGATGGAGCAGAAGAAACCGGAGAAGAACGACATCACCCTTTCCGGTGAAAAGCTCCGCAAATATTTCCCACGTTCCTATACCCCATTCCAGATTGAAAACACCATCTTCAAATTACTGGACGCATGGCAGAAAAAGCGCCAGCGCGACCAGAGCCGTTGAGCGGACAAGCAGTTTGTTTGTCCGCTATTTTCATGTCAAAAGGAGGACGCCATGTATATCAACACATTCAAATATACCCCCAAAGATGTGAGCTGCCAGCTCTGTACCGAGTATGTGAAAAAGCTGGGCTGTACCGCCCTGCGCTGCCCGTGGCTGGCCGAGCGCATCGAGGCCGGTGTGGTCGGCTACCGCGAGGCAGTCTTAGAGACATTTCCCCATGAACGCCGCCTGTTCCAGCGCCTGAACCTGCTGATCAAGCACTATCCCGGAAGCCTTTGGAGCAACGAGCAGCATGAGCGCCGAATGCAGTATCAATGTGCCGTGCAGGGCTACCGCCGCCGCAGGGATACCAACGCCTATTATGCGGCCATGTACCTGCTGACCTCTAATGACGACATTTACCGCCGCACGGCAAATTGCTTCTGCAAGGACGGGATTGAGTTCGGCTATGCGGTGTTGAAAAACACCTCGCCGCACAACTACGCACTGTTCATGGCAGCGCGTGACCTCTGCGACAAGACAGAGGCTGTCACGATGGCGGACTTGGCGGAACCGGAGGTCATTGACCCGGAGGCGCTGCGCCTGATCGTCAACGCCACTCTGATCGCCCGCTATGGGCTTGCCGCCTTTCAGATCAGAGCGCGAGGTGCCGAATATGAACGCCGATGATTTTGTCGGCGGTCACAGCATCCTTGCGCTGGAGCGCTTTATGGACGAAACCCGCCACATGATTATTTTCGATGTCCTGTCGTGGAAATCCCCTGTGGGTGAAAAGGGCGAACGGCTGCGGCTGTTCCTCTCCGACGTGGGATATGCCAAGGCGCAGGCATCTGAGAGGCGCGGAGAAATCAAAATCCGCAAACACGCCGCCGTCATTGAGGGGCATATCCTCCCTGACCGGAAAAAGCGGCGTCACTAAAATGATTGGAGGAATTACCATGAGCAGAGTAACTGAGCTGGAAAAAGCGCTGACCACGCTGTTCCGCAAGGGTACGGAGGTCGGCTACACGGAAACGGAGATCGACGAGTTTCTGGAAAACATTGACTATCACGCCCTGCTGCAAGCCGTTTGGAACAAGGCTGAAACGGTCTATGCCTACCGCGCAGACGGCAAAAATGCGCTGAGCTTGGACTATCGCAGCGCGGAGCTGTTCAAGCAGCGAGCGACGCTTCTCTATGAGGACGTGGGCGACAGCTATATCGGCGCGGTGTTTGCCGCCCGGTCGATGGAGCTGTGGCTGCTGGAGGATATGGGCTTTGCCGTCGTTGCCAAATTCAGCGTGAACGCCGGAGAAGGCGAATACGTCACCGAGTACCGCGTCTACAAGGGCAGCGATTGGGCAGACAGTGAGATTTCTCTGGATTTGGAGGACTTGGTGGCCGAGCTTGCCGCCCTGTGCGATCCCTACTACGAACACGAGCAGCCCATCTATGAGATGTGATGTGGGAAAGGAGTGAAAACGGAGCGGCTTCCCCATGCGGGAAACCATTCAGAACGCAAACGGCAAGCAGTTTCACGCCGTCAGCCTGTCCGGTGGCAAGGACAGTACCGCCATGCTGCTTTTGATGATCGAACGAGGTATGCCCATCGACATGGTGCTGTCAGCGGACACCGGCATGGAGTTCCCGGAAATGTACGAACACCTTGCCAAACTGGACGAGCATCTTTTCCGGGAGCGCGGCATCCATATTACACGGTGATGTGCAACCATCACCTGAAAGACAGCAATCTTTCCCTGAAAGCCAAGGGGCTGCTCTCCATGATGCTCTCCCTCCCCGACGAGTGGAATTACACCGCGCGGGGGCTGGCTGCGATCTGCAAGGAGGGCGTGGACGCCATCGGGAAAACGCTCAAGGAGCTGGAGCTGGCGGGCTACATCATCCGCCGTCAGCTTCGCGGCAAGGACGGGCGCATTTCCGACACGGAGTATACCATCTTCGAGAAGCCCCGAAAGCCCTCTCCACCGGATGCGACTTTACCAGATACGGAAAACCCGTATCTGGATAACCCGGATACGGAGGCACCGGATACGGATAATCCCGCGCAATTAAATACTAAGAAATCTAATACTCAAAAATCAAATACTGATCTATCAAGCACTCATTCATTCTTTCTGCCTGCGGCGGACGGAATGACGGACGGGCTTGAGAAAAAAGCGAAGATCAGAGAGCAAATCGAATACGACATTCTCTGTCAGCAGTATGATCGGATGCAGCTTGATGAGCTGGTGGAGATTATGCTGGAGGTTGCTATGAACCGCAGCCCCACAGTCAAGATCGGGCGGGATGCGGAGTATCCCACCGGCTTCGTGCAACAGCGCTTTGAAAAGATCACCTCCATGCACATCGAAAAGGTCATGGACGGTATCCGCGAGAACACCACCCGCGTTTGGAATACGAAAGCCTATCTCATGGCGGTGCTGTTCAATTCCGTTTCCACCATCGACAACCACTACGCCATGCTGGTCAATCACGATTTTCACGGTGGCCCCTAAAGGCCGTCATTTTTCATGCCCGATTCCGGGAGAAAGGATTTGATACCGATGAAACGCCCCCTTGCCTACATCACCGCTCCGTGGAGCGAGAATGAGTTTGAGAACACCGAAAACGCCGCCAAGTATTGCAGGGCGGTCTATGACGCGGGCTTTTCGCCCGTCTGCCCCGCGCTGTTTTTGCCGCTGTTCCTGCGCGATGAGATTCCGCAGGAGCATAAAGACGGCATCGACATGGCGCGGGAGCATCTGCGCCGCGCTCGTGTGCTGGTGGTTTGCGGCAGCACCGTGGATGAAAGCGTGAAAAACGACATCGCCGTGGCCGAGCGCCTGCGGATCACCGCCACCACGCTGGACGGCATCCTGACCGTCAAGGGACAGGGGCGCAGAAATGAATGAGCATCTTCTGCACCGGCTGGTGGTACCGCCTTAGTGTCCCGGCATTCTCCCTGCAAATCCAAGGAAAGGAGCGTGATAAGTCATGCAGGAAGAAGTTGAACAGAGAATCGTATCCCTGATGATCTCCTGCGGAAAGCTGGGTGAACAGGAATTTCGTAAGGCCGTTGCCAAGCTGCTGGAGCAGCTAAAAAGCGGCCATCAGAAGCATCAGTACAGCAAGGCCAATCCCCACGGGAAAATGACCGTCAAGCAGCTCGCCGCCAAGGATAAGGGATTGCAGAGCATTGAAGTCACCGATCAGAATACGGCTATTTGAAAGCGGAGGACGATTGCCACCAGCTTATCATCGACCCTGTTGCCGCCGTTGTCGTGCAGCGGATGTTCCGCTGGGCTTCCGAGGGCGCTGGCCTCAATACCATCGCCGTGCGGCTGAATGAGGCGGGCGTTCTCACCCCCAGCCACTACAAGAAGATGCAGGGCAAGATCACCCATGAAAATTTGCTCGGCAGCGGCAAGTGGCAGACCCGAACAGTCGGCGTCATTCTTCGCTCCGAGGTCTACACCGGAGATCTCGTTCAAGGACAGACCAAAACCGTGGATCACCGGCAGATCAAGGCCGATGCCGAGGAATGGACGGTGGTACGGGACACCCACGAGGCCATCATCAGCCGGGAACAGTTCGCGGCGGTGCAAGCAATCCTCAATCAGACCGCCAGCCGCGCCAAGGCACGGGAGGTCAAAGCCTTCACGCCGAATCTTCTCAAAGGCAAGGTGTTCTGCGCCCATTGCGGCGGCAGTCTGCACCGGCAGAGAAACATCCGCAAGAAGTCCGACGATGTGTACTTCTACCATTGTCTGAGCCAGAGCCGAATCAGCAAGAATGCCTGCCCCGGCGTGACCATCCGCGAGGATGCGTTGCTGGATATGCTGGCAGATATGCTTCAGGATGCGCTTGATACGGTGCTGGGGCAATATACCCTCTCCCTTGCAGAGCTGCCCCGACAGGCCGCTGACCGCGCTGAGCTGCGGGAAAAGATCACCAGCCGCAAGCAGGAAATCCAGCGGCTTCGCGGTATCGTGCGGAGCTTATATGAAAACCTCGTCCAAGGTGTTCTCACCAAGGATGAATACTTCGACTACAAGGAGAAGTACGAAAGCCGCATTACCGACCTCTCCGTGGAAATGGAACAGTTGGAGGACGGCCTGCGGACGATGGATACGCAGATTGAGCAGCACCGGGCGCTGGAACAGGATGCCGCGCAGATCAAGACCGACCGTGGGCTGACCGGCGCACTCATTGAACGGCTGATCGACCGCATCGAGGTATCCCACGACAAGCAGATCACGGTGCGCTATCGCTTTCAGAGCGAGTTTGAAACCTATGCGGAGGTGCTGGAACAATGCAGAAATATGTGATCGCCCTCTACATCCGCCTCTCCATCGAGGACTACAAGTACGATAGCCTGAGCATTGAAAATCAGAGCCTTGTTCTCCATGAATACGCGGCGTCCATGCCCGAAGCCCTGAACGCGGAGATCATGGAGTTTATCGACAACGGATACAGCGGCACGAATTTCGAGCGTCCGCAGGTACAGAAGCTCATTGAGCTGGTGCGGGCCAATCAAATCGACTGCATCATCGTCAAGGACTTTTCCCGCTTCGGGCGAAACAGCATTGAAACCGGCTACTTCATCGAGCGCGTGTTCCCGCTGTTCCATACCCGCTTCATTTCCATCAGCGACGATTTTGACAGCAGCAAATTCAAGGGTGACACCGGCGGCATGGACGTGGCGTTCAAGTATCTCATCAGCGAGTATTACAGCCGCGATATGTCCATTAAAACCAAGAGCGCCAAGTACGCCAAGATGCAGCGCGGCGAGTATCAGAGCAAAATCTGTCCCTACGGCTACCGCAAAAGCGTCGATGGCAGAATGGAGCCTGACCCGGAGGCTGCTGCCGTTGTGCAGCTTATCTTCCAGCTTGCCGCCGAGGGTGTCAACGCCACGGCCATCACGCGGGAGCTGTTCCGCAGGAACATCCCCACTCCCAGCCAGTACAAAGCAGCGCGGGGCAATCACACACACGATATTTCCCGCTGTCACGGGATTTGGAGTACATCCACTATTCTCCGCATTTTGGAGGACGAACGCTACACCGGCGTGTATGTGATCGGCAAGAGGGCGGTTCTCGAAGTAGGCGGCAACAGAAGCCGCCTAAAGGACAGAGAATCATGGTACATCATCCCCGACCATCACCCGGCCATCGTCGAGAAAGCTGTGTTTGATACCGTGCAGGCCAGCCAGCTCCGCTTTTCCCAGCCAAACAAGAAAAAGCGGGACTACCCGCTGAAAGGCAAAGCCTTCTGTGGCTGCTGCGGTCATGCGCTGTCCCGCTCCATGCAGAAAACCTCGTATTATTACTGCCGCCATTCCGAGGCGGACGAAGAAAGCCGCTGCCACAAGATGCGCCTGAATGCCGCAGAGCTGGAACAGGCGGTGTTCCTGACGCTGAAAAAGCAGATGGAAGCCGCCGCGCCGCTTGCCCCTGACGGTTCGCTCCGGGTGGATGCCTCCGTACCGGAACGCGCCGAATATGAGCAGCAGATTGAGGCGCTTCAAGACGGCAAGCGCACCTTGTACGAACGCTATCTCATGGGTGAGATCGACCTGAACACCTACAAAGCAGAAAAGGCTGCGTGTGACGAGCTGCTTTTGAAAACAAAAAACGCCTATGCCGCAGTATTGGCACAGGCGAAACAGAAGCAGGACGAACAGGCACGGCAGGACAGCCGCAAGGAAGCGTCCAAGGCAATTTTTGATGCGGACACGCTGACCACCGAGCTGGCCGAGCTGCTGATCGACCGGGTGCTGGTGTACCCTGATAAGCGCATTGAGATCGCATACAAAATCCAAAACATTTTCGATTGAGGTGGCAGTCATGAAAATCGCTTTCTATTGCAGAGTGGACGGACAGGGCTTCGGCTTTGTCCTCCCCGATGAAGCCGACAAGCTCTGTAAGTTTGTCACAAAACATTAGGACATGCCTGCACAAAAAAGGAAAAAATCATGAAGAGGATGTCGCACTCTCGATTTTTGTGTTATAATATATATGAGAAAGAATAAATATTTCCGATAAATGAGAAGCAGTTCGATCTCGATTTCGGTGCGCTTTCTCAGCATTATCAGAACAATATGTGTTTTTGAAACAATCACTGCGAGGGGAATACTATGCGTGAATTGCTGAAGGGTATTTTTGAGTGCCTAGATATAAATAGCAATACTGGCTTGGCGACAGAAGACAGTCTGCCGGAAATGAGCCCATTTCAAAGATTATTCTATACACAAGTCCATGAAAAATTGGGAATTGACGCTGTTTATTTTCTTCGAGATGCAAATGGAATAGCAAAAATTCCCCTAATATACTTTTCTGCCATACAGAAATATGATGCAACGAAAGTTGCAGAACTACATCGCCTTTCATGGAATCTCGGTGAGGCTCCTCTGCTGTTTGTGGTTACCCCAGATGAAGTTTTAATTTATAATAACTATGAGGCGCCTCAGGCCCTTGAGGCTGGCAATCTCGACCCCACCGCAGGAATTATAGAAACATTAAGCTTGACTGATGGATTAGCCTCACAGCGGCTCGCGCTTCAGAAATATCATCGTTCATTGCTTGAAAGCGGTGAATATTGGCGACAAAACGAGACTAGATTTGACATTCAAGGACGTGTGGACACCACTTTGATGTCAAATCTTAGAATAATGCGAAAAACACTAATTAGTCAAATCAGCAAAAGATGTAATGAAAGCAAGGAAACTATCACTAGCATAGTTCACTCTTTACTTAGTCGATCAATTTTTATTAAGTACTTGGAAGAAAGAAAAGATTCCAATGGAGCAACCGTATTTCCACAAGGGTTTTACTCCGGCTTTTTGGAGTCTGCAAAATGTTATACTGATGTTTTAAACAGCAAAGACGCAACTTATTGCTTGTTTAATTCACTAAAAGAAAAGTTTAATGGTGATACACTTCAAGTCGCAGAAATTGAAACAGAAATCATTACTCAAAAAGACTTGGATGAACTACGTACGTTTATATTAGGTGATAGCGAGTTGGAAAGCAAGCAACTTGCTTTATGGCCTTTTTATAGTTTTGACATTATTCCCATTCGCCGAGTTAAAACCACTTCTAAACTTTTTTGTATAGAGGATTTGATTCGTCGTGGTTTTATTTGATACAGATTATCCTTATCCTAAGGTCTCTTCGGACTTTTGCTATCAAAAATCTATCTAAGCCATCCTATCACGGGTTTTGCTTGAGATGAACGATTGGGTGGCTTAGTTGTATTATAGCACGATTCGATGTTTTCTTCAAATTATTTCTTGCCCCTTCAGCAGTCACATCTATTCCTCACTGTTGTTTACAACCCAAATCTTTTTGAGAGGGATCAGCTCTTTGATTTCATCATCCATCTGATCGTAGTAACGCAGGAACTCCTCGATAATTTCTTTGTGGGTCCAAAGCCGGATTTCAAAGAACTGTTTAGCCGTCTCATTGATGACCGAAGATTTGAACCCACTCCATGACACTAACAGGCCATATTCGGCACCAAAGTTTTTCATCACGCCGCCCAATTGATCCAAAACAATCCGATCCACTGGCGCGTCTGTGGACTTAACCTGAACACAGATTTTGGGGCTTCCAAAACCAAGTGTGCCCGCTGAAGCCAGAATATCCACACCTTTATCCGGTCCGGCCGGGCTAACGTATGTAGTGAATCCCTTTGCCCGAAGAATGGCATCTACAATTTTTGCTAAACCATGCCCTTTAGTCTTTTGGATTATCAGGTTTGTGATAACCCCCAAGGCTTCATTTTCAATATCTCGTGCTTCTTCATCATCCTGTGGCTCTTGCGGAGTAATTTGGGGCTCTTTCTTTCCCTGCTTCTGGGCATGGATCACTGCTTTTATGCGATCTTCCTGCTTAATACGGCAAATGGTCATAAATGCCCCAAAGGAATATAAGATGTCCTGGTCAAAAGCCGTACGGGGGATGTCGCAGGCAAACCAATCTACTTGATGGGCATGATAATAGGGATTGTCGTTGTTAGGCAAGAATTCATAATCCCCCGTGATCTTGCCGAAATGAATTACAGGTTTGATCTTGCTGGGCAAGACAACGATCTCTCCCTTTTTCATCTCATGGGCAAACGGCCATACCTGGCTCGCCCAGTTCATCGCTGTTTTTACCTTGACATCTGGGTTGTTGTCCACAAAGTATTGCTGTAAGTCCTGCTTGGTGTGGAACTGCATGATTGATTCAGAGAGATTGTCCCAGGTGCAGTACACCTTACCATCTTCAAGAAATTTATTTTCAAATTCGCCGTATCGCCCGGCGCGGCATAACCACATCGGCATTATTTTTTCCTCCCTATTGCTCATAGCCAAAATGTTGCACTACGATCTAAAACTGTCTTACGTTCCTTCCAATCAGGCATTAGCATGGCCAAGAAACTATAAAAGTGCTTTGAATGATTTGGGTGGATAAAATGACAGAACTCATGCATTACGACATATTCAATACAGTTTCGAGGGGCTTCAAGTAAACGCTTGTTCAGTGTAATAACCCCTTTTTTTCCCAAGCAAGACCCCCACCGTGTCTCCATGTCACGAATCCGTAATGTCGGCATAGGTACTCCATATTTTTGGAATACTGGATAGATTTCTGAAATAATCTCTCCAAAAACAGTTCGACATTGCTCATCCAGGTAACGGCTTACCATCTTTTGCTTTTTCTTAAAATCCTCCGTGTCTTTCACACGAAGATGAAGATATATCCCGTCAGAGGAAATGGCATCTTGCACATTTTTCTCCACTTTCAGGCGGACGCCTCTGCCCAGCAGATAAAAAGTCTCTCCGCTGACATATTTCTTAGGTTGAGGGGCATACTGTGCCATCTCACGAAACTTTCTTTGCGCTGAGCGGATATAGGCTCCTTTTCTCACTACAAAATCGTCAACTTTTTCAGTAGGGACATCTGAATTAGCCGAAACATAAACCTTACAATCCTTATGAACCCGCAAATTCAGATTTTTCACCGGCTTCTGTTCCAGAAGATAGTGAATCTCGTTATTTTCGTATAAAATAGTTCTTTCCTGTACCATTGCTGTCAAAACCTCCGAAGCGCCACTGTTTTGACATTTTCAATGATTTTATCGATGGTGTCAAAAGACAGTTTTAATCCCCGCTCTTTCTCGTAGTCATAAAAAAGATCATCAATATCCTGCGAGATTCGGTCGTGGATTGTTTTGTTGTTGGTCCAGTCTACCTGACTGTGGTCGGCCACAATTTTTGTAATCTCTTCCGCAATCTCTGCAACAAAATCAGGAGAAACTTCCGCTTCTTTTGCTTCGTCAAACACCGCAGAAAGAACACCGTAAAATGCTTGAGCATGAACATTATTCTTAATGGATTCCGGATAGGTTACGCTGCTCTTTCCGGCGTGATAATCTTCCATGATGGTACGCATCTTTGCCAGATATTCCGCCTCGGAGATCACCTTTTCCTTGTACTGATCCAATGCATCCTTAATCCGCTTGGAGAAGCTGTCGTAATAGGCAGGATTCTCTTGATACTTTTCGCTGATGCTGCGGGTCAATTTGCTGGTAATAGCATCTGCCTTTGCTCGAAAAGATCCCAATTCCTCCAATTCCCGTTCAAAGTCATCCTTGTTCAGAATATCGATGGGGTTAGTAATTTGTTTCAGACCAGCTACTGAAAGGTGTGTATCAAGAAGATTTTGCATCAGCGGTTCATATTCCCGGTTATCAATGGCATCACAGTAACGGATTTTCACGCTGCGGCGCACCTTAGAGAAAAAGATAAAAGTGTTTTGATACTGCTTCAATTCATCTTTCGGAACGGCTGCATACGTCTGTTCCGCATTCAGCACTATATTCAACGCTTTGCCAAGAGCACAGAGGAGATTATAAAAGTTCTCTCGCTTCTTATCGTCAGCAAGAAACACTTCCACTTCTTCGGTGTCGCGTGGATTTTTCGAGTCTGCAAACAGTTCCGTCAACCGGGTATAGGCTTCCCGCAGGCCGGCCACAGACGACATGACATCCACCACGACACCCTTCAGGTCTCCACTGTCAAAGTTCTCCAGCCCGGCGCCACTGTACAGATCCATAGCGGTATCCAGCTTTTCAATCAGTCCACGGTAGTCCACAATGAGGCCGTAGTCCTTGCCTTCATACAGACGGTTGGTGCGGGCAATAGCCTGGAGCAGACCGTGTTCTTTCAACTCTTTGTCGATGTAGAGAACCTGGCAGATGGGGGAGTCAAAGCCGGTAAGCAGCTTACTGCACACGATAAGAATATCGATGTCCCCTGCGCAGAACTGGTTCTTCATTGCCTCTTCGTAGGCATCTGCGTCACCGTAGCGGTTCATCATTTTATTCCAGTAGGCAATGACCTTATCGTCGGCACCTTCGTCTACATCGTCTACACTTTCCCGGAGATCAGGTGGTGAAATCACCACGGCACAGTTCAAATCCCCAAATTGCTCAAAACACTCCAGATACCGAATCGCATCCCGCTTGTAGTTAGTAGCCAGCATAGCCTTAAAACCGGTATCTTTGTATCCATCAATGAAGTGCTCATTGATATCCAGAGCGATCCGCTTGATACGGGCATCGGTGGAGGTCAGGCGGCGAATACTGCTCCATTTCCGGGAAAGGTCATCTCGCTGCGCTTCCGTGAGCCGTTTGGTGGTCTGTTTAAACCAAAGGTCGATATTTGCCTCGTCCACATTCTGTTCCACAAAGCGGCCTTCGTAAATGAGCGGCACAATGGCTCCGTCATCCACACCATCCTTGATGGTATATTTATGGATCAGCTTTCCGAACTTCGCCATAGTGTTCTTCTCTTTTTTCATCAAAGGCGTTCCGGTAAATCCAATATAGCAGGCATTAGGAAACACCGCCCTCATTTTAGTGGCCAGCAGGCCATAGTTGGAACGATGGCTCTCATCCACCAGCAGAAACACATCCCGCGAAAAATTCTTGTGCTCCATTTTTTCAGCGGTGTTGAACTTATTGATGATGGTAGTGACTACATCCGCCTTGCCGCTATTCAGCAGTTCTACCAGATTCCGTCCACTGGTGGCTCTGGCTGGATTGAGGCGGGTATGAGCAAAGGTGGCGGCGATCTGGCGATCCAATTCCTTACGATCAGTAACAACAACCACTTTCGGATTGCAGGCGGACAGTTCCATTAAGATATACTTTGCCAACATAACCATGGTCAGGCTCTTACCGCTGCCCTGGGTATGCCAGATAACGCCGCTTTGTCGGTTTCCCTTTTCATCCTGCTGTTGAATGGTCTTGATAATCTCTTTGATGGCGAAATACTGATGATACCGGCAGATTTTCTTTACATTGGCGTCAAATAGCACAAAGTACCGGATCAGTTCCATAACTCGTTCTTTGCTGAACAGAGAAATTAAATTCCGGTCCTGCTCAGTGGGGGTACGGTCAGTCACATGCTGGGCCAGTGCATCTTCCAGAAAAGCAGTGTCCTGTTCCTTCCACACATTCCAGAATTTTTTCGGCGTGCCGGTGGTGGCATACTTCACAGCGTTTTTATTGGTCGCCATCACAATCTGGGCAAACTTGTAGAGCTGTGGGATATACTCCTTTTGCTGGTTGCGGATGTTCTGCTCCACGGCCTGTTCTACACTGACCTGCGGAGCTTTACATTCAATGACGGCGAAGGGGATACCGTTAATAAACAGCACGATATCTGGTATAGCCTTGTGGAGCTTGTCCCGGCTGTCTACTGCAAACTCCTCGGTAACATGGAACAGGTTGTTCTCCGGATGCTCCCAGTCAATGTATTTCAAATTGAAACTGAGGGTTTTTCCCTCGCCCACGGTCTCGGGATAGCTTTTGCCCAGCAACAGGGCGTCATAGATTTTTTCACTGGAGCGGATTAGGCCGTCCGTTAAAGGCTCGTCCAGATCCTCCATAGCTCGCTCGATGTTGGCGGCGGAGAACTCATTTTCCGCACCGGCGAAGGCATAGCGGTTGAGCCGCCGCAGCTGGCCCCGGAGAACGTCTTTCAGAAGCACATGGTATCGGCTGCCTCTTTGTGCCTCGCAGTCCTCTGGGGAAATGTAGGTATAGCCCATGGATTGCAGCAAATCAATGGCTGGCTGCTGGCTGATATTCTTCTCTAAGTACAGGGATTTGTCCATGGTTGCCTCCTTTCATACACCTTATATCTTCTGAGGCTTTTCCCATGAAAGTTCCCATGTTCCACTTTTGAATTCTGCTCGACCGGGAACTTTCCATTTGCGTTGAGTAGTATCTTCAAAATGCAGTGTAAATGACGCATAATCCATTTGATTAACTGATGGTAAGTTGATATAGTAATATGCATCAGGGAATTGTGCTGCAGGCGGCAGGCGATAGGGCGAAATAACTCGCTCTACGCCATTAAACACATATCTTTCAAGGGATAGCGGTGTGGCGCTAATATTTCGTATTTCTATCTGTGTAGCTATCATTTTAGACGGATCATCTTTATCCATTATATATTTCGTGCGCAAATATAGATCAATGCCATCTTGAATTGAAAGCATCCTTCTATTAATTCTATTTTGAATAACACCAATGTAAAGTGCCACTATTAAAGCTCCCAAAGAAAGCATGCAGGAAATAATATCTGCCAATGTCATTGTCATATCAATGTTCATATTTTCACCCTCACAATGCCCGTCAGCAACAGCTGCATCAAGGCTTTTTTCTTATATTTTTCCTGCTCAATGTCTCGCCGTAGCAGGTCAATTTCGCGGTCGGCGGCAGAAAGAACTTCGGCAATAGCTGCTTGCTCATTTATATCAGGTGGATAGGAGACCATAATTCTCTTAAAATTCTCATATTTCAAGTTTCGAGTATCGTCTACCAAGCCTTGAGAAAAACGATAAAATAGGAAGATAATCTCCTGCATTTTGAAAAGATACGCAAAGTATTTTGCGTTAATTGATAAACTTGGTTTCAAAATTGTATAGGCTGGACTAACAATACCTTCATAGTTGGAATATGCTGAGACTCCCTGCCACATCCGCATTGTGTTATATCCAATGTCTCCGACACAAACTCTCAAATATTTTGATTTGTCCTCGCTGGAATTGTCTTTCAAATCCAACTCTTTTCTTGGAATGATACCTTGGGTTCCTGTAATGGCCAACATCTGTAAGTTTTCACAGTTTGTTTCTTTGCGTTCAAGAAACAACTTGCCCAAATACTCCGTCTTCCACGCCCCACTAAACCCCGGCAAGCGTTTTTTACCGGTCAAAAGCTGCTGCATGAGGTGCTTTTTCTGCCGCTGCTTTTCGTCAAGACGCTTTTCTTTCAGCTCAATCACCCTATCTTGGGTGGTAAGGATAGCGGCAATTTTTTTTTGTTCTTCAATAGGAGGCAGTACAATTTTACTTTTCAAAAAGCGCTCCTGTCCCAGTGTTTTGTTTCGCCCTGCTCCTCCAGGAGATGCTGCCTCCAGAATATCGGTTCCCCGCTTTGTCAAAAAATAAGAAATCAGGTAATCGATATCAGCTCTATCGTTTACAGGATGGTACATCGGAAAACGGTGAGATCCAATCATTCCTACTTCAGATTGTATGGTCTTTCCGATTGCCTGTTCCCATGCGAAAACAATATTCACTATAAAGCAGTCCGGCTCAATCCAAAAGACGGACTTATTACCTAGCGCTGCACCTGTAACGGGTTCTTTATAAAAGATACCCTTTCCATGAGAACGGATACCAATTTGAGTGTACAATTCGTTAGGCTTAACCTCCACCGGTCTCTCTACACGGCTGAGGCATTCTCCAAGCATGTGCACATCCCAATCAACAGGGAGAATGCCTGCTTTTGTTTTTTTATATCCTTCAGGAATCTCACTCCGGCATAGTTGCTCGATTCGTTGTTTGATTTTTGGTGTCATTTCCGCTGCTCCTCTTTGCTTTTCACGATTCCCACAATCTCGTTCAATAGGTCCTCTTCTTCATGGCGTGTAATGTACCATTTATCGAGGAGCATTTCGATCAGCCGCAACAGTTTTTTAGCCTCGTCTGGCTCAATGTCAACGATTAAATTGACATCTTTCTCCATGTGAGCGCCAATATTGCCGATTTTGCGCAATCCATCAATAGCCTGCCACTGGATTAGATTTACTTTCCCTTTTAATTGTGTAACCTCGGCATTCAAATTTTTCTCTTTGATTCCCCAAAAATCATGAATCATTCCTTGTAAGCAACGCCGTAGTAGTGTAGCAGCCGCTTTGGGGCTCCGCTCAAGAATCAAATTTGCCTCTTCATAATCTTTGCGGATTTGCTCTGGAATATAGTCGGGATAGTGCTTCATTGTGACTTGTGGCAGAATGTCAAATTGTTCCTGGGTTTCTGCATTTAAAGATGTTACGCATATTTTCCCACAATCCTTATTCGCACATCTAAAACTGTGAATTATGTAAGAAGCGTATTGATCTGCTGCTCTTACAGCTCCGTAGAGAAAGGCAAATCCGCTGTTCGTAACATTATGTCTGCCGGAAAAAGCTTGTACATGCCCACAATATGGACATGTATATGTTTCTTTGTTAAAATCTACATTAATCATGGAATCCTCCGCTATCGTTTCAGCCGCTTCACATCCGCAGTCAGCTCGTCCACATCATCCGCCGCTTCCAGCGCCCGGCGGTGAGTATCGTACTGCTCATATTGCTCCAGCGCCAGCTTTTCCGCAACCTCCCGCTTCACAGTTCCGAAATTCTCCAAAACTTCCCGACCATTGAAACGCAGAAAATCACCTAGCTTGCTTTCCCAGTCCGCCATGTGCATAGGGATGTGTCCTTTGGCCTGCAGCTCCGCATAGTCCAGATACATATTCACAATGAGATTCAGCGTGCTGATCTCCTCGTGGGTCATATAGTTTTTCGCTACCGTCACATCGCCCCGGCGCACCTTGACTCCCTTGAACGAGGTGAGTCCCATGTTATCCTTGGAGGCATCGGCCCGCTTGGCAATGAGCTCTGGTGCAGTGTGGCCCGTGGCAGCATATTCCAGCTTGTTCTGAACCGATTTGAAGAAGCTTTGGGCGACCTGACTTTTGCTGTCGTAGTCGACCGAGAGGGCGAATATCTCCTTGACCTTCCGATACACCCGCTTCTCACTGGCACGAATATCCCGGATACGCTCCAGTAATTCATCAAAGTAGTCAGCGCCAAATTCCCTAGGATTGCGCAGTCGCTCATCATTGAGGGCAAACCCCTTCTTCATATACTCGGTCAGGATACTGCTGGCCCAGCGACGGAAGTGTATCCCCACATTGCTGCGCACCCGGTAACCAACGGCCAGAATCATGTCTAGATTATAGTAGTCTCGCTCTCTGTTTACTTGCCGGGTGCCTTCAATCTGAACTGTTCGGAATTTCCGAACAGTTGCTTCCGGCTCCAATTCGCCGTCTTTAAAAATATTACTTATGTGCTCACTGACAGAAGACTTAGCTACCTGGTAAAGCTCACACATCGCTTTTTGAGTCATCCAAATGGTGTCTGACTCAAAATAGACATCAATTCTTGTGTCGCCCTTTTCGTTCTGATAAATCAGGATTTTTCCAGTGTTCTCTACCTCATTACTCATAATCCCAGCTCCTTCAAATAGCCTTTCATCTGCGCCTGCACCTCGGCCAATTCCGCCTCGATGGTGGCAATATTCCGCTGCACCTCATCAATATCCACCAGTTCTTCTTCCTCAAAGGTATCCACATACCGTGGGATATTCAGGTTGAAGTCGTTCTCCTTAATCTCGTCGAAGAAGGCCACATAACTGTATTTATCTTCGTTCTGCCGTGCTTGATAGGCATTGACAATACGGGTAATGTCACTGTCCCGCAGAATGTTCTGGTTCTTACCCTTTTCAAAGTTCCCGTCCCCGGATGCGTCGATAAACAGCACATCCCGGTATGTCCGGTTCTTCTTAAATACCAGGATACAGGCAGGGATTCCGGTTCCATAAAATAGGTTGGCAGGAAGGCCGATGACCGCATCCAGCAGATTCATTTCCACCAGCTGACGCCGAATTTTCCCCTCGCTGGCCCCCCGGAACAGAACACCATGGGGCAACACCACTGCCATGCGGCCGTTTTCCGCATCCAAACTGGAGAGCATATGCAGCACAAAGGCATAATCACCTTTGGAAGTAGGAGGCACACCCCAATCGAAACGGTGGTACTGATCCAGTTCGGCAGACATTTTCTTCTTGCCCCTCTTGTCTGCCTCAGCCTCCGAAAGGAAGCCGCTGTCCCACTTGTCCAGACTGAAGGGAGGATTTGCCACTACCACCTGGAACTTCATTAAATTATCATCCTCAACATTCTGAGGATTAGAGAGGGTATCGCCCTGCCAAATTCTAGCATCATCCACACCGTGCAGGAACATATTCATAGTGCAGAGAGCCCAAGTCTGAGCGTTGAGCTCCTGCCCATAGATAGCCACCTTGCCACTGGGTACTTTTTTATAGGCTTTCAGCAACAAACCGCCGCTGCCACATGTAGGGTCGTAGATTCGGTCGTTCTCCTTGGGCTGCACCAGAGAGGCCACCAGTTCAGAGACCTGGCTTGGGGTAAAGAACTCTCCACCCTTTTTTCCGGCATCAGAGGCGAACATAGCAATCATGTACTCGTAGGCATCTCCGATGATATCGGCAGAACCCAGCTGACTGGGACGCAGATCCAGACCGTTGAAATCCTCCAGCAAGTTGCGCAGGGTAGCGTTCTTCTCTTTTGGTTCACCAAAATCCACTTGGGAGTTGAAATCGATAGCCCGGAATACATTGCGCAGCTTTCCGCTGTTGTGTTCTTCGATGTGGTTCAGTGCCACATTGATTTTCTGGCCGATTTCAGCGTCGTTCCGGTTGGCATAGAGATAGTCGAAAGTGGACTGCTCGTCCATTGCAAAGCGTTCCCGGCTCATGGCCCGTTCCACCCGGCGCATATCCCCGTCATACTGTTTGATGTACTCCTCGCGCCTCTCTTTAGAAACATCGCTGAGGTACTTCACGAACAGCATGGAGAGGATGTAGTCTTTATAGCGGGAACTGTCGATCTTGCCGCGGAAACTATCACAGGCGTTCCACAGGACCTGTTCAATATCTTTTCTGTTTGTCATCTTCATTTCCCTTTCTTTGCTCTTTTGTACGCCCGATTTAGTACGCCCGTATAATACTTTTCTTTTTCATCTGCCAAAGCCCTAAGTAATTGGCGTTCTCTTTTGGACAACAGATTAAACTGGGAGATTTTGCGCTGATCCTCCACTGAAAGAAGGGCCAATTCAAAGTCAGCTAAAAATCTTGCGTTAACTGCGCCGAGCATATTACTGGTTGCATTCTCATAAATTTTTCGTTTTATCTTTTCTGTGTTCAGCAACCAAAAAAGATACTCTGGCAACAGGCTCTTATCTTCAACTCGAATCACTACAAAGTTTGAGGAAACCACCATTCCAGATGTAGTTTCATCAATCAGAACTGCTGTATAGGGAGCTGTAAGGCGGACAATGATATCTCCGCTTTGTGAGAGGTATTCTTCTTTCAGCGGTTCTTTTGCTTCATAGATATCGGCCTCTTTCAATTGAATTGTCCCTTCCTGCTGGATACACCGCAGATTAATCAAGGGATATCGATACTCACTTGGCTCTTTGGCCTGCTTTCTCGACAAGACCAGGCCGCTACGAACACTCGCAAGGTCCTGCAATTTCATTCTTCCACCTCTTTTGTCATGTCCTATAAATAACAAGTTCATTTTAAAAAATTTCTCTCTCAAGTTACTCTCATTATATGCTAACCAGTCGAATTTGTCAACAATAAAAATTGTCATGGTTATAAAATAACAATCCCCTGTTGTGCTTAACTTCTGTCGTTCACATAGCTGACGCTTTTGAGGTAGTTGGCGATGTCGCCATCCAAAATCAGCTCAGCATAGGCCAGCGGATCATTATAGATCAGCCAGTCCGATTCTGACCGCTGGTACATGCTGTTTGCCACCTCATTTTCCACAGCGACGCAGTCAATGGAAAGCATCGTCCCGTCCTCCATGTACATCTCCACGCAGGCAGTGTCCGGGTTGAACTCACAGGACAAAATCTTTCTCATAGTCGTTACCTCCTAATACTTAAATTTCGGTTGATTTTCCGCAGCGGTACAAAGTCCGTTTCGTTAATTTTAGAATCTGGCAAGCAATGCGTGTGGCTATCCACACACAAATCCGGCAAGCAATGCGAGTGTTAATACACACTCACATTTCCTACCGTCTGCTTGTTGAGGGCAGCGCCCCCAAGCCCCTTGAACACAGAATTTCATTCTGCGGCTGCGCGTTCTGCGAACGCTTTGAAAGGGTACGCCAAAGCGCCGTTCCCTTTCAAATGCCCTGGAACAAATCGTTCCACCATTATCACTTTGTGGGCTGCCGTAAAACACAGTAGCCCTCGCTTGATGTGTGGGCAAAATGCCTACCTATCGTTCTCTTTTACTCCGCATCCTGTGTTCTGCTTTTTTGCATGGTGTGTCGTGAAACGCGACATACTATGGTGATTTTGGGGCACCCTAAAATGGGGTACCTTTTGGGATAATGGGGTGGCAAAACACCACCTCATCCGAGATACTTTTTAGCGGAATTTCTTTGCCCAAACTGCCGTCAGCCATTCCTTTTACCAGAAAAAAACAGGAGCGTGCCACGCTCCTGTCCTTACAAATATAGAGAAAACTTTTGTGCTAATCTCATCGGTGAAATTAGTCCAAACGGAAACTTATCTCACCACCGAAAATCTGGGAATACTCCTCGCTTATCCAGGTATTCCTGCCGAGCCTGCTCCCGCTCTTCTGCGGTGGGTGCAGTCTTACATTTTGCATACAGTTCATGCCGCACCAGCGCATCTAACTTTTGCTCCAGCCCCTGATGAATTTCCTCGGCATAATCATCGTCATAGGCCAGATGATACTCCACCAAAGCTACAAAAAGGTCATAGGGGATTTGTACACTTTTCATATTCATTTCCTTTCCGCGACGGTTGCGACGATAGCGACGGTGTTTTTGACGGTATCATTTTCACCGTCGCGACCGTCGCTATCGTCGCGCCCATTATTCTTCGGTTACTTCACAGGCGGTTGATTCCATCAGCATATAGGTCAATTTCACTTGCCGACCGGAGTGTTTGGCCTTATTTTCATATCCAACATGATATTCCTCCAGCAGCCTGCCTGCCTTGACATTCAGGTACTTAGTGAGAGCATTGGAGGCCATTCCCGTTTGGATGGCTTCAGCCAGTTCGGATGGAGAGCCGATCCACTCCCGGCACTCGTTGGAAACCAATTTTGCAACCGCATCCAGCACTGGGTCCGGCGGTTCTTTATACAGCTCGTTTTCCATGCGTTCCAGATTCCAAATCTGGGTCTGCGGGTCCTTCTTCAAGAAGAGGATCTGATCCGGCTGATCCCGCCCCACAACTTTGATGGTAGCGTCCTGCTCCGTGCGTTTTTTCTTCTGCATCAGCAGCGAACCATCTGCACAGCCCAGCAATCCTGTGGTGCCGGAAATCGTCTCAAAGGAATCGTCTGCCTGCTGCTTTCGGGTGTGATGGACGGTCAGAACACAGATCCCATGCTGATCAGCAAACTGCTTGATTCTGCCGATGATCTCATAGTCGCTGGCATAACTGTACGCTTCGCCGCCTACCTCACGGATCTTCTGCATAGTGTCAATGATGATGAGATTGGTGTCCGGGTGCTCCTGCACGAAATTCTTCAGCTGTTCATCCAACCCATTCCCAATCTTTCCGGCGGCGGTGGCGAAATGAAGGTTGGGGGTGTCGTTCACGCCATACATCATAAACATTCGGCTCTGGATACGCTGAAAATCATCTTCCAGCGCAAGGTAAAGTACCGTCCCCTGATGGACTTTATATCCCCACAAATCCTGCCCGGTACTGACATGGTAGGCAATCTGAGCCACCAGGAAGGACTTGCCGATTTTGGGTGCGCCGGCAAGGATATATGCCCCTGCGTAAAGCAAGCCTTCCACCACCGGAGGCCTACTCTTATAGGTGGTTTGGAACAGCTCTGTCATGGTGAGTGTATGCAGGTATCGGGGGTCTGTCATACGCTGTATCTTGCGGTACATTTCTTCCAGACCGTCCTGGGAGTTTACAATTTCATCGTTGCTTTTTTGCCCGGAAGTGGGTATACTATTTTCGTAAGTTTTTGAGATTGACTGCCCATCATCTGCGCCAACAGATGGACCCTGGGCGGTCATTTTCTTTTTCTCATCGATCATAGGCGAATTCCTCCTGCATCCCGTTCATAATGGTTGTAATCATTTGGATCGTGTCCAGCAGCTCGTCTCTCACACCCTGCCTGGCTTCGATCCGGCACAGCTCGTCCAGCACGGCAGACAACTGATCCCGCAGGGCTTTGTAAACCTTTGGGTTGCCCTGCACCACCACATCTCGCTCCAATAGCCGCCGGATAATGTAATCCTGCTTGGTCAGGCCGGTGAGTTTCACCAGGGTTTCCAGTTGGAGATCTTCTTCCGCTGACACTCGGAAAGCCACCGTCTTGTTTCTCCAGCGGTTGTGGTTGTCATAGTTCTTCTTGGACATCTTCTTACACCCCCTTCTCATTTTTCAGTGAATCCAACTTGTCAGCCATCTCCACCTGTCGGGTGGGGAACAGATGGGCGTAACGGTAGGTGATGTCGATACTCTCATGCCCCACACGCTCTGCAATAGCCAGGGCAGTAAAGCCCATGTCGATCAACAAACTGATGTGGCTATGTCTCAAATCGTGTATGCGAATGCGTTTTACCCCAGTTTGCTTACAGCCACGGTCCATTTCTCGGTGGAGATAGCTTTTGCTGATGGGGAACATCCGGCTGTCCGGCTCCACTCCATAGAGCTGCTTGAGGTAGTCCTGGAGTTCATCACATAGGAACTGCGGCATCTGGATCACGCGGTTACTCTTGGGTGTTTTAGGCGTAGTGATCACATCCTGCTTATTGAGCCGCTGGTAAGACTTATTGATGGAAACGGTGCGCTTTTCAAAGTCAAAATCTGCCGGGGTCAGGGCCAGCAGCTCTCCCTCACGGACACCGCACCAGTACAATACCTCAAAGGCGTAGAAGGACAACGGCTTGTCCATCATGGCTTCGGAAAATCTGGTGTACTCCTCTCGGGTCCAGAACAGCATCTCCTTCCGTTCCTCCGCCCCCATGTTGCCCGCCTGCCGGGCCGGGTTGATATTCAGGCCGTAAAATCGGGCAGCGTGGTTGAAAATGGCGCTGAGCTGATTGTGAACCGTTTTCAAGTAAGTTTTCGACAGAGGCTTGCCGTGGCAGTCTCGCATTTCCCGAATCTCGTTCTGCCAGCGCATGATGTCCTTGGCCGTGATCTCCGACAGCTTCCGCTTGGCAAAATAGGGCAGGATCTTCTTTTTGATGATGCTCTCCTTGGTGAGCCAGGTGTTGAGCTTTAACTTGGGCTTAATGTCCCTCTCATAGAGGGCAACGAAGCTCTCAAAGGTCATGTTTACATCGGCCTGCTTTTCCATCAGGAACTCCCGTTCCCATTCCAGCGCCTCTCGCTTGGTGGCAAAGCCCCTTTTGAGCTTCTGCTGGCGCTCACCCTTCCAGTCGGTGTAGCGGAACTGCACATACCAGGTGCCGTTGTCCTTGTTCTTGAACGCTGCCATAATTACTCCCCCTTTCCCGCCGTCTCGGTTCTGGTGCCGTAAAACTTTTCGTGGAAGAACTTGCGGTCAATCCGGCCGGAAATGGTGATGCAGCCGGTTTTCGCCAGCTCCTCGTTCATCTGCCGGATGAGCTTGTAGGCATAGGGCACGGACACCCCCAGCTCCTCGGCCACTTCATTGACGCGCATAAAAATCTGATTTGCCATGATAAATACCTTCCTTTCTTAGTTGTGGGTGACTGCTGCTTGCAAGTGTTGTGTTTCATAAATGCCTCCTTACTTATGTCCGCCACTTTTTCTTAGTTTCGCAACCAAAAATCTAGCGGGCCATTTGATGTGCTATATTATCTAAGCTTATTCGCTTAGTATCCTTATAATACTATACATATAAGCTTAGTTCAAGCCTTTTGAAAGAAATATTGTTAAATAAATTTGCTTAGATTATCTTGACAACACTAAATAAATATGCTATGTTGCATATAAGAACAACCATAGATGGGAGCTGAATGTATGGCGATTGGCGAACGAATTCACTTTTTCCGTCTTCTGCGGGGGATGACACAGAAATATCTTGGTATGGCGCTGGGCTTCCCGGAGAAGTCTGCCGATGTGCGCCTGGCACAGTATGAAACTGGATCAAGGACCCCTAAGGCGGATCTAACTGCCGCCCTGGCGCAGGTACTGGATGTCTCGCCCCATGCCCTCTCTGTCCCGGATATAGACTCCTATGTGGGGCTCATGCACACCCTGTTTACCCTGGAGGACAACTACGGTCTGAAGATCACGGAACAGGACGGTGAGCTTGCCTTGCAGGTAGATTTCCGCAAAAACAAGGATGCTGCCCGGCTGCATGAGATGCTTTGGGCCTGGCGGGAACAGGCCGCTAAGCTGGAGGCCGGTGAGATATCCCAGGAGGAGTACGACCGCTGGCGTTACCACTACCCGGAGTACGACAGCAGGCAGATCCACGCCAAGGTGCCGCCGGGGGGCCTGATCTGAACTTCTCACTTGTAGGCCACGGGAGAGGCCGTTTGTTGCACAAAATCAGAAAATTCAGATAAATGAGAGCAAAATAAAAAAGGTCTAACTGATTAGCACAAATCAGTTAGACCTTTTACTTATGAATAAAAAGATGAGGATTTTCAGGCTACTCGCAAGCCACTCGATTTTTCTTTTCAAACTCAATAAATCGGGATTTGACGAGTGCTATCAATCTACTATCAAATGGGGATTTGAAAAATCAAAAAGTCAGTATTTTCAAGGGTTTGCAGGCCCTCATATCCACTTTTTGCTTATTCCCACTCAATTGATAAGTAGCATTTATGAGCTTTTTTTCCACTTGTCAGACGAAGATGATGAGAAAGGTACATATTATACCCCGCTTCATCTTGTTAATCTGGTAATGGATGAGGTGTATCCGTGGGAAGGCGAGTATAAAGATACATCCTTTTTTGATCCATCATGCGGTTCGGGCATTTTCTTAGTTGAGGCATACAGAAGACTTGTTTGCAGATGGATGTCCCAAAATGATGTTCATACGATCACCTGTGATCAACTAAATCTTCTTTTGAAAAACAGTATTTTCGGTGTAGATATTAATGAAGAAGCTATTCGAGTTGCCTCGTTTAGCCTTAGCTTAGCTATGTGTGATTTCCTCGATCCACGAAGCATCTGGGGTAAGCTTTCATTTCCGCGTCTACTAGAAAACAACTTGATTGCAAGTGATTTTTTCGATAAGGATAAATCTTTTAATAACAAAAGATATGATGTCATTATCGGCAATCCGCCTTGGCAGAGTAACATTACTGGAAAAACGAAAGAGTACTTGAAAAAAGCAAATCACGTCATAGGCGACAAGCAAATTGCGCAGGCATTTTCTATCAAGTGCTCAGAGTTGTGTAAGCAAAACGGAATTATTTGTCTCCTTATGCCCAGCAAGGGATTGCTGTTTAACAGATCAGAGAAAAGTCGAGCGTATAGAGAAAATTTGTTTTCCGATAACAATGTCCTAGCGATGATCAATTTGTCGGTATATAGAAAATTCTTGTTTGACCATGCTAGCGGACCTGCCGCTGCCATTATCTACACGCCTAAAAAAGAAGAGATAAGTCAGCCCATAATTTATTGTACACCAAAGCCAACATATACAATTGAAGATGTTAGAAAGTTTTCTATTGACCCCACTGATATATGTAGAATCCCCCGCGACATTATTGATGACGATAGGATTTGGAAAATTGCAATGTGGGGAGCGCCTAGGGATCTTGAATTAATAGCGAAAATGCAAAGCACTTTCGCACCTATGGTATCTTTTATTGAGGAAAACCACATGGCAACCGCCGAAGGGTTTAAAAGAGGTAACAGGAAAACACAATGTCATGACTTCGAGGGACTACCATTGGTAGATGCCAAAACTTTTAAGCCGTACTATGTTTCATCAAGTGAGCTTAAAACCGTTGATTTTGATGATTTTGAGTGCATTGTAAAAAATGCCAGAGAAATATTCGCGGCCCCTCATTTGATAATCAAACAGAGCCACAAAAATGGAACATTTCTTTCAGAAGTGCTGGATTATGATGCTGTATTCAACCATAGCCTCCTGGGAGTACACGGCGATATGAATATGCTGAAATATTTGAGCGTGTTAATTGGCTCAAGGGTGTTTTCGTACTATCACATTCTTACAAACAGAAAGTGGCTAGTAGAAAGAGACGAGTTGGAAGCTGGGGATATCTGGCAAACTCCAATCCCGAAGCCAAGCGACGAAGAAATTTCTGAAGCATGTGACATATTTGATGAATTGGTAATCTTGCCATCGAAAAAGCAAAAGGCAGAAAAATTTGCGCGCCATATGTATCGGCTAAAAGAATATGAAAACTACCAGATAGACGATGTGATTGATTATGTATACGACTATTTTAAGAACAAGCAACACTCAGTATCCTTTGAACAGCCGAGCATTGATGCCTACAAACTATATTATCATTCTATAAAAGAAGTACTGACTAACACCTTTGGCACCAGTGTAGGCTTATCTGGAGATTTATGTTTTGGCAATGCCCCACTGTCTGTGCTTGTGTTAAATATTGGACGGCAAAGCGATAAAGGATTAAATGTTATTACAAGCAATGATCGATTGAACGAAATACTCTCAAGTTTGGACAGTTCACTGGTCGATAACAAACAAATGGTGTTTGTGAGGAGAAATCTCCGGATTTACCAACAGGATAAGATATATATCGTTAAGCCGTCCCAACGCAAATACTGGACATATTCCGCTGCCTGCAGGGATGCAGATGAGATATTTGAAGATGTTTCCAAGGCGTGGAGGTAATGCAATGAGCAGCATTAGAAATATAACTGCATCGTCATCTGTCCCGGATGATTTGGCAAAGAGACTTGGCCCTTCTGGGGTTAATGAAATTCTGTTGACCTTGTGGCAGGGATATTATGACCTAATTGCAGATACAGGTATCACTATCTCCGAGAATGCTTTTGAAGATGACATTACCCAGGAGTGGTATGGAAAAATATCGCAGCGCTGGACCAGTGAAAATCGCGCTACTACTTTGAAAATAAACACTATCGGACCAATACACCAGTATCAGGACTCCACTTTACAAAAGAATCGCGGATATAAGCCTACCATTGATTTCTGTTTTCGTGATTGGAACACTTCAAACAGCTATTTTGGTGCTGAATGCAAAAATCTCTATAACCGCAAAGAGGATAAAATCAAAAGATATGTTGAGACAGGCGTAAAAAATTATACCTCGGGACGATATGGATCACAGTCAACAGAATCTGCAATTATCGGGTATGTATTAAGTGGAAAAATCCCAGAAATTGTTGCAAAACTTATTACTGAAATTGCAACTGTTGCACCAGTCAGCAATTTGTCCCGAGAACTACGTTATGCAGATCCTCAGTACGCTTCTCGGCATAAGAGGTCTACGGATAATAATGAAATAACTCTACATCACTTGTTTTTCGATTTTACACATTAGTTTCCAAATAAGGAGATGAGAAAATGAAAGCATTTTTGTCGCATACTAGCAGTGATAAAGACTTAGTTGGACTTGTGCAAAAGAAGCTCACACAGGCCAATGCATGGTATGATGCGGTTGATATTGAAAATGGAGAGAGCATCCCAGAAAAGATAAATGATGGATTGAGAAATGCAACGCATTATGTTTTGTTTTGGAGTGAGAAGGCAAGTAAATCACCTTGGGTACACGCTGAACTGAATGCCGCATTCATTCGGATGTTAGCTTGCAAGTGTAAGTTCATGATTTTTGCATTAGACAGCACAGATCTCCCTGAACTTTTGCAACCGTATAAATATGACAAGATCGATAAGTCAGATTTATCTATAACCGCAAGCCTCGTTGCCGATGCAATACTTTCGCAAGATGGTGCAAATAGTGTTCTCTCGCCTTTTGTTAATCGCACTGCCGAAATAGGAATAATTGAAGAAGCAATTAGGGCTGACTGCAAAATCATTGTTTTGAGTGGCATTTTAGGAATTGGAAAATCTTCACTCGCAGATAGAGCGTTTTCTTTTTTGTACCCTAATCGAGCTGCGAAAAGAATTGTAATTGACTTTGAGCGTATTCCTGGCTTAGCGGAATTGTCACTTGAACTATCCAGAAAAGCAAGTGCTGATTTTCTTAACGATAATCACGGTGAGGAAAACCAAATTACAAATGTTAGATATTTTCTTGAGTTATTATCTTCACAGGATTCGTTAATCGTCCTTAAAGATGTGAAAAACTGGCTGACTGATAATGGAACATTGAGTCCCAGATTGAAATACATAGTTGATCTAATTGTTGGAACGGGAATGTTCAATGGCGCAGTCATTATGACATCATCAAGATATATTACAAATCTGAACGAATATGGTTCGAATATACGCCAGATTAAAATAGTCGGATTAAGCGACCAGCATATTGCCGAGATCATTCAGAACAATTTACCTTCATCCTTTGAATCAAACCGTGATCAAAATATGGAGTTTGCAAAGCGCCTTTACGGATATCCCTTGGGCGCAAAACTCGCGGCTTATGGGGTTGCAAATTTCGGATATAGCTATTATTTAAAGCAGCCCCCCAAAATTCAATCTTTGAAAGTGAGTTTAGCAAAGCAACTTATCTCCCATGCACAGCTCTCACCCGAGTGTCAGGAATACTTAAAAATAGTGGCATTGTGCAAGTCGAAGCTAAGAAATGAAGAATATGTTTCCATTTTTCCAACGTTAAAAGGCGGAATTGCAAAGCTATCTGATGAAGCTTTTTTTGCAGGGGTTACAAAATTCGATGATGATGGTTGCTACCAACTCGAAGCCATTGTGGAAGATTACTTTTATGAATTGGCTTTTGCTCTTCCAAACAGAAAGGAACTTTGCAATAAAGTTGGAGTGTATTTGTCGAACCATCTTAAGGATGCAAGCCGTGATGAATACTTGCGGCTTGTTCCCGTGGCTGTACATGTTTTATTACTTTCTGGTCAGTTCGCGAATGCGATAGCCTTAAGGTCAGAATTAATTGAAACAATAGTATCAACCATGTGGGATCAATACAATCATATGGAATATGAGGATGCTTATTTTACTGCTAATTCATTGATTGAGATTGATGATATGCATATGGAAGCTAGATATGTAAAAGCTCTGTGTCTGATAAGGTTTGATAAATTTCCTGAGGCGGGCAACTTACTAAACGATTTAATTGAAGAAGATTCTCAAAATAAAGCCCGTTATTATTATGCTCTCGGAAGAATCCAGAAACGGCAAACAGAATATGTCAGAGCAATAGAACTGTTTGAAATGTCGGTATGTGAAAAGCCCAGATATCTTTCCCCATACAGAGAAATGGCGGAGTGTTATATTTTAATGGATAACTGCCAAGAAGCAGAGCGGTGTATTTCAAAAGCTCACGAAATTGATGACAGCAATATATTCGTCATATTATTAGAAGCACGTCTGGCCCAAAAGCAAGGGCGCCCTGATTATGCGATTGATTTATTAAATAGTGCGACTACTTTAAATCAGGAATCGGCCCAGATTTTCTTCAGGAAAGGTCGTGCTTTGGATCAATTGGGAAATTCAATTGAAGCATGCCAATGCTACAAAGAATCATTACAGCACAATCCCAAAATGTACGATGCTGAGCTATGCCTCTTAAGTCACCAAGTGCTAAGTGACCCGGAAAACGCGAAGAAGCGCATTGATCAACTAAAGCCGAAGCTACATGGAAAACGGAAAGCAGTACTGCAAAATATCGAAGCACGGTTGATAGGATATACTAAGCAACACGAAAATGATGCACTTGAATTACTTTCCAGTGTTGATTGTCAGTATAGAGATCGTCAGTGGTTTGCGGTAAGAATACAATTGCTAGAAAACTTATACAAAAAGCATCAGGTTGCCGGACGGACCATAATAGCAAATAAGTTCTTGGACGATATGTTAAATGCAAAAAAGGAATTTAGAGAGAAATACGGTGCAGATACTTTGATTGAACAGGATTTCCTTCCAGATTCGTAAATACAGCGATTCTCGTTGAGGGCGTAAATTCCTTACATTGAAGTAATCTAAAGCAGAACTCCCAAACCATCAAAAACTCAATTGGTGGCTTGGGATTTCTGCTTTTGCAGAGATTTATTTTTTGTCGTGAGCTTGACATACGGGTGGCGTAAATCGTGAAATCTGATTCTCTTACACCCGGCCCGCTCCAGAATAATCTGGAGCCGCCGTCGCACCGCGCCCGGCGTCAGGGGTACATCCTCTTTGACCGGCGAGGGGAACATCCACCGGGAGTCCACCGTCTCCCGATACTGCCGCAGCACCTCCACCACGGAGGGCCAGCAGTTCGCCCCGCCGCAAGCCGGTGGTCAGCTCCGTGTAGAAGAAGTCCCGCCAGATCTCATTGCGGTCCACCGCCGCCAGGAAGGTGTCCATCTGCTCCTTTGTGAGAATTTGTTTTGGCTTATAGCTGGCCTTGGGCACCACGGCCCCGTCGGTGGGATTCCGGGCGACCACATGGGCCGCCTCCGCATCCTTCAGACACTGGTGGAGCATGGCGTGGATGCGGAGCACCATGGTGTCCGACAATTCGTGCCCGTGCTCCGGGTGGCCGTGGACACGGCCCTCGTGTTTCAGCTTTCGGTACAGCTTCTGGATGTCCATGCGGGTCACCCGGGAGACGATCTTATCCCCCAGGTAGGGCTTGATGTAGCACCGGATGAACTGCTCATAACTCCGCAGGGTGTTGGGCCGCAGGGTAGCCGCACCATAGTCCTCCATCCACCGGCCCAGCCACTCGCCAGGGTCATGCGGCTGTCCTCGGTGAGCTCCATATCCTGAAAGCCCTCCATGTCCCGGTGGAGCTTGTCCAGCAGTTCCTTCTGGGTTTTCGCCAGGACATACCCGAAGATGGGCTCTCCGTTTTGCTTGTGGCCCACTACGATGCGGCCCTCCCAGCGGCCGTCCTCCCGTTTTCGCACCATGCCGTCGCCGGACGGCCTGCGTTTTGCCATAGGCTATCCCTCCTTATTTGGGCTATCGCATATTAAAAACTGCTATGCCCGATCCCTCTTGCCAGCAGGGGCTTTCCCCGGTACAATAGCAGCAAGAAAGGCGGCCTGCCCTATCTCACCGGCATGCCGAAGTGCAAGCAGCTGAGGAGGACGAAACGATGCAGCACGAATGCAGAATCACAGTACTGGAGACAAAGGTATTTGAGGACTATCAGGAGCACTACCTGGCCAACCCCAAGTCGGGCCCCTGCCCCTGCTTTCGGAAGGGAGACACCTTTTTTCTCAAGCGCACCCCGGAGCGGGATGATTTTTACCGCCTGATGGACGGAAAATTCTGCGGGGAGGCGTGGGACGCCATCAGCCGGTATGTCTACACCGCCCTGCAGGGTGGGGCCATCATGCACAACTGGACCAATGACGAGCGGATGATGATCGCCTGCTGCAACGACGGGACCCGGCCGGTGATCTTCAAGATCGAACGGATCGACATCCCGGAAACCGAAGAGGAAAAACAGTGGCTTGCTAAGCAGAATTTCAAGAATACGGCAGAGGACGCCTATACAGGCTGAGCAGAGGGCCGGCTTCCCATTTCGCTTTCCCCGGCAAGCTCCACCTCCAGCTGCTCTTCGGGCTTATCCGTATACTGCCTGGACTCCTGGAGCCGCCGCTCCATTTCTGCGACTTCCTTTTGGAGCTGTCGGCGGCTTTTCGCCCGGTTCATTTGCAGGAAGAGCTGATATCGCTCCTGCAGGGTTTCTGCCTTGGGCGGAAACGTGATGACTTCCCCTCCAATTTGGTTGCCCTCCAGCTCGTTCCGGCAGATCTCATCATCCAGAGCCGCCATGTAGAGGGCGTACCGGGTGAACTCTTTGAGGGGCATTCGGATCATCCATTTCCAGCAGGCGGCGGCACCGGCCACTGCTGTCAGACTGCCCAAGGCTGCAATTTTATGACTGGTTTTCACCTTGCGCTACCCTCCGATATTTTGAATGTTTTGGCCGGACTGCTCCTCCAGAAAGCGTCGGAATCCCGGGAGGCTGCCGCCTGCCAGCGTAGCTTTCTCCACAGCCAGGGCGTAGTTCTTTCCCATCACCAGAACAAGGTATTCCACGGTCTCCGCCAGCGCAAGAATTTTATCATACTGCCACTTGGATTCCGCCGCAGCAGTCTTGACGAGAAAGCAGTCGGGGAAGAATGTGGTATCGGCGCAGTCCGTGCCCGGCAGGGCCTTACGCTTTGCAAAAAAGGCATTGAGGGCGTCCTCCTTCCAGTTAATCAGCAGCAGCGCCGCAATGACCGCGCAGTTTGCCGCCGTCTGCCAGATGTTCCCCCAGGAGAGCCAGAGGGATACTGCAAGAAGCCCGATGATGACCCAGGCCCAGACACGGATCATGCGGCTCCGTTTCGCCCGTACAGTCTTGCGGACCACCCGGGCCATGGCGGTCAGTGCTTTTTGATCGTATGTGGTGTGACAGGTGAATTCCATACATACCTCCCGTGCCATCGCGGCAGAGCGTTCCAAAATACTGAGCATCATAATAGCAGATAAATGCGCGTTTCTTATGAATTTTTTCTTAATTCTTCTTAATGTTTCAACCATCCCGTGAAATGTGAAAAACGGATCAGGGGGGGCAACCGCCGGTTGCTTTCCTTTCTGCTTCCGTTGTGATATGATCTACCCAAGGTGGTGATCAACATGGATACCAAAGAAATCCTCCTGGAACTGCGCACCAAGCACGGACTCTCCCAGGAGCAGTTAGGGGAACAGGTGCATGTGACCCGGCAGGCGGTCTCCCGCTGGGAGACTGGCGAAACGGTACCCAATACGGAGACGTTGCAACTGCTCTCCAGCCTGTTTGATGTCTCCATCAATACTCTGCTGGGCTCGCCCCGGCAGCTGAGCTGCCAGTGCTGCGGTATGCCTCTTGAGGACGACAATATCAGCCGGGAGCCGGATGGAACCTTTAATGAGGAGTACTGCAAATGGTGCTATGCCGATGGGAAATTCATCTACACAAGCCTTGAGGAACTGCTGGATTTTCTGGAGAGCCATATGTCCAATGAGGCCTGGCCCCCGGAACAGGTCAGAGCCTATTTTGAAAATCAACTGCCAAAACTGGATCACTGGAAGCAGATATAAGCAAGGCTCCCACCCTCGGAATTTTAGAAGGTGGGAGCCTTGCTTATATGCAGCGCAGATTTCTCACCGCTCTGGTATGGAATCCCGTGTGGGTTTGCAGTATAATGACCCTGTTATCCTACTTTTTACCATTCTGGAGGAGATCCAATATGATCTTTCATGAATTCGGAGACTGTACACTCCCCCACATCATGCTGATCCACGGCGGTGGAAACGCATGGTGGAACTACCTGAGGCAGGCCTGTGTTCTGGCCCGGCACTACCATGTCATCCTGCCCACTTTGGATGGGCATGGCGAAGAATGTCAAACGCCCTATGTCTCCACCGAGCGGACCGCCGATCAGCTCATGGACTATATCCAGCAGCATTGCGGCGGACGTCTCTTTGCTCTGTGCGGGGTATCCCTGGGCGGCCAGATCGTGATGGAGCTTTTGACACGGAAGTCGGATCTTACCGAAAAGGCCATCATTGACGGCAGCCTTTGTTATCCACAGCCACTGATGGCCCGGTTTTGCATCGCCTCGGTATGGCTGTTTGGATGCCTGATGTTCAGCAAACGTGCGTGCCGCTTTCGGCTGAAGCTTATGCCCAAGCTGCTGCCTGCAAAGATGGCTTATCCCCAGGAGATCCAGGAATACTATCTGCGGGACATGCCCCGAACGCCGCGAAAAACCCTGTACACCATGTACCGGACCTATATGGCGCAATATCGTTTGAAAGAAAGCGTGGGAAGCAGCCGCGCCCAGGTCATGTACTGGTACGGGGAAAAGGAAATGAAGTGCGTCAAGAACTCCGCCCGTATGTTCCAGCAGCTTCTCCCATCCTGCCGGATCTACGAAGCGAAAGGGTATGGGCACGGCTATCTGTCCGTCTATCTGCCGGAGGAATGGCTGGGCATCGCAATTCCTTTCTTTGAAGAAGAGGCCCAAAATGCCTCCGGTGAATAGCTGCAAATAGAAAACAGGCATTTTGGTATACTGGAGGCCGTGGGAGAAGTATTCCCAGAAGCCAAGTACCAGCGCTGTACCGTCCACTTTTACTGCAATGTGTTCTCCGTCACACCTCGTTCCAAGGTGAAGCTGGCAGCCAAAATGCTCAAGGCGATCCACGCCCAGGAGAGCAGGAAAGCTGCCCGGGAAAAGGCCAAAGCCGTTGTGGAAGGGCTTTGCTCCATGAAACTGAAGGAGGCTGCGAAGAAGGTGGAGGATGGTATTGAGGAAACACTGACTTACTGCGATTTTCCCAGTGAGCATTGGACTCGTATCCGCACCAACAATGTCATTGAGAGGTTGAACCAGGAGATCCGCCGCAGAGAGTGGCAGCAGATAGGGCAGCAGCTCCACAAGTATGAGAATCTACTCAACAGGGAGTTCCATGCGGACAGGCCCAACAGAATATTTCTTACACCCACACGAAGCAAGGCGTACTATATCTATTTTTACAACCACGAGTGCATTCAGCTAAAAAACTGGAGTGGCGCCGCTCACGCTGCGCCACTCCGCTTAAAACTTCATATTTCCCTATATAGAGACCTTTTTGTGCTGTCCGCACAAGCTGGGGCAGTTCACGACCCTGTTGGGCCCGTTCAGCCTGGCTTTTTTGCTCCTATTGATAATGTGCCGGTGCGTCAGATATGAAATTCTGCCAGAGGCTGCATCAGCACAGCTTGGCCCCGGCGGGGATCTGATCGTCGATCATCAGCAGGTTCAGCTTTTCCTCGCCCTTCTCCGTGTGGACGGCAGAAATCAGCATTCCGCAGCTCTCCTGGCCCATCATCTTCCGGGGGGGCAGGTTGACGATGGCCACCAGGGTCTTGCCCACCAGCTCCTCAGGCTGGTACCAGGCCGCGATGCCGGAGAGGATCTGCCGGTCGGTCCCGGTGCCGTCGTCCAGGGTGAAGCGCAGCAGCTTATTGGACTTCTTCACCGCCTGGCAGTCCTTTACCTTCACAGCCCGGAAGTCGCTCTTGCAGAAGGTGTCGAAGTCCACCTTCTCGGTGAGCTGAGGCTCCACCTCCAGCGCGGGAAGGGCGGCCTTGCGGGCCTCCTGAGCGGCCTGCTCCAGGGCCTCCAGTTCCTTCTCAGCGTCAATGCGGGGGAACAGGTTGTCGCCCCGGACCACAGTGACATCCCTGCGGAGAGAGCCGAACTGTCCGGCGCTCTCCCAGGTGGAGCAGTCCGCACAGGCGCCGATCTGGCGCAGGATCTCCGCGGAGGAATCCGGAATGAAGGGTGTCAGCAGGACGGCGCACACCCGCAGGGTCTCCAGCAGGTGGTACATGACGCTGGCCAGACGGGCTCCATTGGCCTCCATATCCTTGGCCAGCACCCAGGGGGTATTCTCGTCGATATACTTGTTTGCACGGGAGATGACCTTGAAGATCTCCGCCAGGGCGTTCTGGAAGGCGTAGTGCTCCATCTGCTCCTCATAGCGGCCCCGGAGGCCGGAGACCAGCTCCTCCAGCTCCCGGTCCTTCTCCGGGTCGCCGGCCTGAGCGGCAGGCAGAGTGCCGCCGAAGTACTTGCCCACCATGGACACGGTGCGGCTGAGCAGGTTGCCCAGATCGTTGGCCAGGTCCACGTTGATGGTGTTGATGAGGGACTCGTTGGAGAAATTGCCGTCCGAGCCGAAGGGGAAGGTACGCAGCAGGAAGAAGCGCAGGGCGTCCACGCCGAAGTGCTCCGCCAGCAGATAGGGGTCCACCACGTTGCCCTTGGACTTGGACATCTTGCCACCGTCCAGCAGCAGCCAGCCGTGGCCGAACACCTTCTTGGGCAGGGGCATCTCCATGCTCATCAGCATGGCGGGCCAGATGATGGAGTGGAAGCGGACGATCTCCTTGCCCACGAAGTGGACGTCGGCAGGCCAGAACTTCTCATAGTCATCATATTTGTCGTTGAGGAAGCCCAGGGCGGTGGTATAGTTGAACAGGGCGTCCACCCACACATAGACCACATGGCCTGGGTCAAAGTCCACAGGCACGCCCCAGGTGAAGCTGGTGCGGGAGACGCACAGGTCCTCCAGGCCGGGCTTGATGAAGTTGTTCACCATCTCGTTCACCCGGGAGCGGGGTTCCAGGAAATCGGTGTCCTCCAACAGGTGCTGGATCCTGTCGGCGTACTTGGACAGACGGAAGAAATAGGCCTCCTCCTCCGCATCCTGCACCGGACGGCCGCAGTCGGGGCACTTGCCGTCCACCAGCTGGGACTCCGTCCAAAAGGACTCGCAGGGCTTGCAGTACTTGCCCTCATACTTGCCCTTGTAGATGTCGCCCTTCTCGTACATCTTCTTAAAAATCTTCTGGATGGAGGCCACATGGTAGTCATCCGTGGTGCGGATGAAGCGGTCGTTGGAGATGTTCATCAGCTTCCACAGGTCCTTGACTCCCTTGGGGCCCTCCACGATGTTGTCTACGAACTCCTTGGGGGTGACGCCGGCTTCCCTGGCTTTGTCCTCGATTTTCTGGCCGTGCTCGTCGGTGCCGGTGAGGAACAGCACGTCACAGCCGCTCAGCCGCTTATAGCGGGCCATGGCGTCGGTGGCCACAGTGCAGTAGGTGTGGCCGATGTGCAGCTTATCGCTGGGGTAGTAGATGGGGGTGGTGATATAAAATCTCTTTTGTTCCATGGGTCTGATTCCTCCCGATGAATTAGTACATGATGTGATCAGCGGACTGTGGGATCCGGAGCCTGCCGCCCGGCTGTCCCGGGTGCGAATCGGCTGTAAGACAGGGCGGTCAGCCCGCCCAGGGTACACAGCAGGAAAGCGGCGGTGAGCACCGCCCCGAACAGGGAGAGCCCGTCCGCCAGCGAGGCCCCGCCAAAGGCCATGCCCAGCACCGCAAACAGGATAAAGCGCCGGGGATGGGGACGCTGATAAAAAAAGGCTGCCTGCTGGTACAGGGCCAGCAGAAGGAACACACAGGCCAGCAGAGGGACCGATGACCGCAGCAACACCGGATCACGGGAGTAGGTCTGATAGACCTCCATCAGCCAGGGAAGGGCGGCGCAGGCAGGGAGGACAGCCGGTATCCGGGTCCGCAGCCCAGTGACCCCCCGGTAGTTGTTCCGCCCGGAAACCAGGGCCCCCACCGCCCCTACGGGACAGGCGGCCACAGTCACCGCAAAGACGGCGGGCATGATGTGGTGCACAGGATCCACCTGCCACGTCTGAATCTGCTCCATCAGCTCAGGGACCCCCAGAGCCGCGGCCAGCAGGAAGCACATCCCCGCGGCCGTCATCAGGGTCATATATCCTGCAGAAGGACAGAGAAAGGCATGCTCCGGCTGCTCCGGCTGGGCTCCACCCCGGCTCAGCAGGAGGGCCGCCAGGGCCAGCGCCGCCATCAGCCCCCACAGAGCCAGAGACGCCGGCGCACCGGATGCGAACAGTTCTGTGACCGGATCCAGAGCGGAAGTCCGCTGCCACAGGCGCAGGCCAAAGCCCGCCAGGCCGCCGGCCAGGGCCAGGGCGGGCAGAATATGATGCTTTCCCATTGAAAACCTCCTCGATCGCCGGGCCGCCAGGTCCGGCCTTCACTTCAGCTTTGGTCTGCCGGAGGATGTCCGGCTGCCGCCGGAGGGATCCCCGAACTGGAACCACAGGGCGATCATCAGGAGGACCAGGCCCACGATGGCCACCACGTTGGAAACCGCCTCAGGCAGAAGTCCGGCACGAAACATCGCCTCCGTCGCAGCTAGCAGAATCAGGGCGAACAGCAGGATATTCCGGGTGGTCCCGTTCATCCGCTTGCGGGTGCCGTCCGACGCAAACTCCGACTCCTCCACCGGCGCGCTCACCCGGCGTTTGGCCTGAGGATGGCGCTTCTTGTGTTTCTTTTGGCTCATGGACTCAGTCCTCCTCCTTCAAAATCACGGCTCCGCCCACCACCAGCGGACCGTCATAAAAGACAACAGACTGCCCCGGGGTGATGGCCCGCTGGGGCTGGTCAAAGGTGACGCGGCAGGTATCCGGTCCTGTCTGCTCCAGCCAAGCCGGCTGAGGCGTCATGCGGTACCGGATCCGGGCCTGCACCCGGATAGGCCGGTCCAGCCGTTCTGTGGGGATCAGGTTCAGTTCCTTCCCTGTCAGTCCCCGGTGGAACAGTGCCTGGTTGTCCGACAGAATCACCCGGTTCTCCTGGGGGCAGAGTTCCTTGACGTAGAGACGCCCCTGATTGGAGGAGACCTTCAGGCCCCGGCGCTGGCCCACTGTATAGTGGATGATGCCTTCGTGGACGCCCAGCACCCGCCCCTCTGGGTCACAGAACGGTCCGGGGGAATAGGTCCGGCCGGTGTGGTGGCAGAGGAACGCGGCGTAGTCCCCGTCCGGGACGAAGCAGATGTCCTGGCTGTCCCACCGGCGGGCGCTGACCAGCCCTTGCTCTTCCGCAATGGCCCGGATCTCCTCCTTGGACAGGCCGCCCAGAGGGAAGCACACCCGCTCCAGCTGGGCCTGGGACAGGGACCAGAGGACATAGCTCTGGTCCTTCTCCGGGTGGACGGCCCGCTTGAGCAGGACCCGGCCGCTGCCGGTGTCCCGCTCAGTCCGGGCGTAGTGCCCCGTGGCCAGGCGGCCGCAGCCCAGCTGTCCGGCAGCCTCCAGCAGCGCGCCGAATTTGATGGTCCGGTTGCAGGTCACACAGGGGTTCGGGGTGCGTCCCTGCTCATACGCCTGGACAAAGGGCTCCATGACCTGCTCTTGGAAGGGGCCGGACAGGTCCAGGGTGTGATGTGGGATGCCCAGCTGGCCGGCGACGGTCTGGGCATCCTGAAGGTCCTCCAAGATGTGGCACTGTTCCCTCTGGCCGGGGGCCAGGTCTTCTGGGACAAACAGGCGCATGGTAACCCCCACCGCCTGCTCCCCCTGCTGCCGGAGCAGCCAGGCGGCCACCGAGCTGTCAACTCCGCCGCTCATCGCCACTGCAATGGAATCGTGCAAATGATCCTCCTCCTCAGCCTGTTGGGTATGATTTCGATAGATGTTAAGTATACCACATTTTCAGGGAGGGTGCAACCAGTCGGGAGTGGGCCCTTTCCCCATAAAATACAGGAAAAATGCCCCCCTCCCCCCCTTGCGGCCCAGGGTCTGCTATGATAAAATAACTTGTTAAATCCTGTGAATATCAAATGTAGAGGGAGTGGACCCTTTTGCCGAATTACGAATCTGAGATCAAGCGTCGCCGCACCTTTGCCATCATCTCCCACCCGGACGCCGGTAAGACGACCCTGACGGAGAAGTTCCTGCTCTACGGCGGAGCTATCGCCCAGGCCGGCCAGGTCAAGGGCAAGAAGAACACCCGGGCGGCCACCTCCGACTGGATGGAGATTGAGAAGCAGCGCGGCATTTCCGTTACCTCCTCGGTAATGCAGTTCCAGTATGAGGGCTACTGCATCAACATCCTGGACACCCCGGGCCACCAGGACTTCTCGGAGGACACCTACCGCACCCTGATGGCCGCCGACTCCGCCGTCATGGTCATCGACGCGGCCAAGGGCGTGGAGGCCCAGACCCGAAAGCTGTTCAAGGTATGCGCCATGCGGGACATCCCCATCTTCACCTTCATCAACAAGATGGACCGGGAGGCCCGGGACCCCTTTGAGCTGTGCGAGGAACTGGAGAAGGAGCTGGGTCTGGACACCTACGCCATGAACTGGCCCATCGGCTGTGGCAAGGAGTTCAAGGGCGTCTACGACCGGCAGAATCGGAAGGTGATCCATTTCACCTCCAACACCAACGCCCGGGCAGCCACCGCCACCGAGATCGAGCCGGACGATCCCGCCCTGGCCGACCTGATCGGGCAGGCCAAGCGGAACCAGCTGGTGGATGAGATCGAGCTGCTGGACGGGGCCTCCTGTGACTTCGACCTGGACCGGGTGCGCCACGGCAAGCTGTCTCCAGTGTTTTTCGGCTCCGCCCTGACCAACTTCGGTGTGGAGCCCTTCCTGGAGGAGTTTCTCCGCATGACGACCGCTCCCCTGCCCCGAAAAGCCGGGGATGATGTGATCGATTCCTTTGACGAAGACTTTTCCGCCTTTGTCTTTAAGATCCAGGCCAACATGAACAAGGCCCATCGGGACCGAATCGCCTTTATGCGCATCGTCTCCGGAAAGTTTGAGGCAGACCGGGAGGTCTACCACATCCAGGGCGGCAAGAAGATCCGCCTGTCCCGCCCCCAGCAGCTGATGGCCGCCGAGCGGGAGATCATTGAGGAGGCCTACGCCGGAGACATCATTGGCGTGTTCGACCCGGGCATTTTCTCCATTGGAGACACCCTGTGTGCCCCCAGCAGGAAGTTTTGCTTCGACCCAATCCCCACCTTCGCGCCGGAGCACTTTGAGCGCATCCGTTCTGTGGACACCATGAAGCGCAAGCAGTTCCTCAAGGGCGTGGAGCAGATTGCCCAAGAGGGCGCCATCCAGATCTTCAAGACCCCCTACTCCGGTATGGAGGAGGTCATCGTGGGCGTGGTGGGCACCCTGCAGTTTGACGTGCTGGAGTACCGCCTGCGCAGCGAGTACAATGTAGAGCTGTATAAAGAAGGCCTTCCCTACGAATACCTGCGCTGGATCGTACGGGAGGAGGACGCCCCCCCGCTGAAGGAGGAGGACCTGTTGCTGCCCAACGACGCCAAGCTGGTGGAGGACTATAAGGGGAACCAGCTGCTGCTGTTCGCCTCCCAGTGGTCCATCCAGTGGGTCAGCGACCGGAACAAGGGTCTGAAGCTGGCCGAGTTCGGCGGCGCGAAATTTTAAAAAGGGGACGGGAACATGAGACCAAAGCTGATCCTGACGGATCTGGACGGGACCCTCCTGCGGGAGGACAAGACCCTCTCCCCTATCAACCGCGCCGCCCTGGAGCAGGCCGCCGCCCAGGGAGCGGAGGTAGTGGTGGCTACCGGCCGCTTTTACGGCGGGATTCCTCAGGAGCTGCGGGACCTGCCCTTTCTGCGCTATTTCATCCTGATGAACGGGGCCAAGGTGTATGACCGCCGGATGGACAAGACGCTTGGCCGGGCGGAGATCCCCTGGGAGACAGTGGAGGCAGTCATCGATTTTCTGGAACCTCTGCACTGCTCGGTGGACTGCTTTCAGAACGACCGGGGCCTGATGGCCCGGAAATACTATGACCGCCTGGAGCAGTATGTTACTCACCCGCCCTCCTTCGCCCTGGTCAAGCGCACCCGTGAGCCGGTGGATGACCTGAAGGAGGCGGTGCTGGCCGGAGGGGGCTCCGTTCAGAAGCTCCAGGCCTATTTCCCCGATCTGGAGCTGCGGCCCAAAGTGATGGAGCAGTGCAAACTGGTGTTCCCGGATCTGGTCCAGGCCATCTCCATGCCCGCCAACCTGGAGTTCAACGCCCCGGACGCCACCAAAGGAAACGGCCTGCGCACCCTGTGCCGCTGTCTGGGGATCGATCCCCGGGAGGCCGCGGCATTCGGCGATGGGACCAACGACCTGAGTCTTCTGCAAGAGGCCGGGATCGGGGTAGCCATGGCCAACGGCGCCCCCGAGACGCTGGCTGCGGCCGACCTGACCGCCCCCTCCAATGAGGAGGACGGGGTAGCTCAGATCCTGTCCCGCTGGTTTCCCCCAAATACATGAAAATCGGGAGAGCGCCGCGGCGCTCTCCCGATTTCATCCCCGGCCCGGCCCGGGCTGGATGACAGTCAGGTCGTAGTACCGCAGCAGCGCGGCCGCCAGGACCAGGAGCGAGGCCCAGGCATTGATCCTGGCGGAGCCTTCAGGATCCGGAGCGCTCCTCCAGGTCTCCAGCGCCAGCCTGAAAAAGAAGGCCAGCGGCGGCAGGACCAGGGCTCCTGCGGCGCGGCGCAGTCCGGTGATTTCCGGAGCCGAAGCGGCTTCTCCGGAACGGGCGTCCAGGCTGTCCCACTGGAGCCGGACAGCCTGCAGGGACAGCAGCAGGGCAAAGAGCAGCAGCACCAGGCTGACCGCCACGGTGCTCAGTGTGTCCCAGGCCGCAGTCCCCTCAGCGTCCAGCCCCGGGTCAGGTCCAGTGCGGCGCTCCATCGCGTCACCTCCTGACACATCCTATGCCGGAACAGGAAAATGGACACAAAATCCCCAGAAAAGCCGGATAAAATTTAGGAAAATGTGAATTTTTCTCCGGACGACTGGACAGAAGGGCCTCAGTTGAGTATGATATACACGGATCGAAATTTGACCGAAACAGAAGGCCGGCCGGGCGTGAGGCGTCCGGCGGAACGGCCTGGGAGGTAGCCATGCGGCGAAGCTATTTGGGCGGGGTCCACCCCGTTTCCTATAAAGAGAGCACCAGGCGCAAACCCATTGTCCCCCTGGAGACGGAACCCGATCAGGTGATCATTCCCCTGACCATGTGCAGCGGCGGCGGAGCGGTCCCGGTGGTCCGGCCCGGGGATCTGGTGACTGTGGGACAGGTCATCGCCGAGCCGGAGGACAACGGCGTCTATGTCCACGCCAGCGTCTCCGGCCGGGTGCGCGCCATCGAGCCCAGGCCCCATCCCTGGGGCGGCAGCTGGGACGCCATCGTCATCGACAACGACGGGAAGGACACCCCCTGCCCCGAGCTGCCGGAGCCCATGGACTGGTCCCGGATGGACCGGGACGAGGCCCTGGACCGGATCTGCCGGGCTGGGATCACCAGCATGGGGGGCGGCGCCAGTCCCACCCACCTGCGCCTGCGCCAGGCGGTGGGCCGGGTGGACACCCTGATCGTCAACGCCGCCGAGTGCGAGCCCTATCTGACCGCCGACCACCGGCTGCTGCTGGAGAAGGGGGACCAGGTCCTCCAGGGCGTGCAGATGATGGCCCGGCTGCTCCGGGTGGAGCGGGCCGTGCTGGTGGTAGCCGGGGACAAACTCAACGCGGTGGAGTTTTTGGAGCGCCGCCTGCGCCGGAAGAAGCGGGCGGTGGAGCTGCTCACCATCCAGACCCGCTATCCCCTGGGCATGGAAAAGCAGCTGATCCGCACCGTGACCGGGCGTGAGGTGCCGCCAGGTCAGTCGGCGCTGGATGTGAAATGTTCTGTGTTCAACGTGGCCACGGTGTATATGGTGCACTCCGCCCTGATGAAGGGGAGTCCCCTGACCCACCGGGCAGTGACGGTGAGCGGCGGCGCGGTGGCCCGGCCCCGGAACCTCTGGGTTCCCATCGGGACCCCTCTGCGCTGCCTGCTGGAGTCTGCCGGAGGCCTGCGGGAGGAGCCCGCAGTCATCCTCACCGGCGGCCCCATGACCGGGACGGTCCAGGGGGACCTGGAGGCCCCGGTGGTGAAGAACACCAACGCCCTGCTGTGCCTCACGGACCAGGAGCACAACTCCGCCAGCCAGACGGAGACGGTGTGCGTCCGCTGCGGCCACTGTGTCTCCAGCTGTCCCATGAACCTGAACCCGGTGTCGGTCTATCGGGCCATGCGGATGGGCGAGCGGGAGCGGCTCCCGGAGCTCCATCTGGAGGACTGCATGGAGTGCGGCTGCTGCTCCTATATCTGTCCCTCACATATCCCCCTGGCGGATCTGGTCCGTCAGGCCAGACAGTTTCCAAGGGAAGGAGGCGAGCAGGAATGAGTCAGAACGGACCTGTGATCCGCCGGTCATCCCCGCAGATCGCCCAGGTGTCCAGCATCTCCTCCACGATGCTGGATGTGATCGTGGCCCTGCTGCCCGCCCTGGGCATGGCGGTCTATCTGTTCGGCCCCCGGGTGCTGGCCCTGACCCTGGTGTCCGTGGCAGCCTGCGTGGGGGCGGAGTACGGCTACCGCCGGCTGATGGGGCTGAGCAATACAGTGGGCGACCTGTCCGCCTGCGTCACCGGCCTGCTGCTGGCCATGAGCCTTCCGGTGACCGCGCCCTACTGGGCCCCGGTGCTGGGCGGCGTCTTTTCCATTGTGGTGGTCAAGCAGTTTTACGGCGGACTGGGGCGGAACTTTATGAACCCCGCCCTGGCGGGGCGCGCGCTGCTGTGTACCTTTCCCGGCCTGATGACCACCTGGGTGGACGCGTTCCAGAAAACTCCGCTGTTTGGAGCGGTGGACGCGGTCTCCTCCCCTACCCCGATGGCCCTGCTCCACGCCGGAGCGCTGCCCGACCTGACCCTGAGCCAGCTGATGCTGGGGCAGCACGGAGGCGCAATGGGCGGAGCGCCGGTGTTCATGCTTCTGCTGGGCGGGGTGTACCTGGTGGGGCGGCGCGTGATCTCCCCCCGCATCCCCCTGTCCTATCTGGGGACCGTCGCCCTGCTGACCCTGCTCTTCCCCCGGGGAAATGGGGGGGCGCTGGCCTGGATGACTGCCCAGCTGTGCAGCGGCGGTCTGGTGCTGGGGGCGGTGTTCATGGCCTCCGATTACACTACCACACCGGTCACACCGGTGGGTCAGACCCTGTTCGGGATGGGCTGCGGCGTGCTGACTGTGCTGCTGCGCTACTTCGGCTCCTATCCTGACGGGGTGGGCTGGGCCATTCTCACCATGAACTGCTGCGTTTGGCTGCTGGACCGCGCCGCCCTGCCCCGGCGCTTTGGCGTGGGCCGCTTTGAAGCGGTTCGGGGCTGGGCAGAGCACCTGCGTGCCAGCGCTGCCGCCATCCATTTCGTGCCTCCCAAGGTGAAATTCCTGGCCCGGGCCGGGGACGGCACCATGCCCGGCGAGGGCTATCTGGACGAGCTGCGGGGCACTGTTCGGCAGCTGGCGGCTCTGGCCGCGGTGTTTGCCGTGACCTGCGGCATGGTGTTCGGGGTCCATCGGGCAACGGACTACGCCGCCGTCCGTGCGGAGACCGCGGCCCAGCAGACCCTGCTGGCCCAGGTCATGCCCCAGGCCACTGTACGCTCTGAGACCCCGTACCGCGCGCCTGGCGCACTGAGCATCACGGCCGGCTACAACGATAGCGGGCTGGTGGGCTACTGTGTGGAGGTCCAGGCCAACGGCTTCGGAGGCGTGCTCACCGCTGTGGTGGGCGTCAACACCAACGGTGAGGTCACCGGCGTGGCAGTCACCGACCACCGGGAGACGGTGGGTGTGGGGACACAGGCTCTGAAGAGCGGCTACCTCAGTCAGTATACCGGGCGCTCCGGCACCATCCGCACCTCCGGCAGCAACGCAGTGGAGGCGGTGTCCGGGGCAACCGCCACATCAGAGGCGGTCACATCCTGTGTGAACCAGGCCCTGGCCATTGTGGCCAGCCTGGATACGGAGGGAAAAGTGGACTATGTGGATGGCGAGGTCTGACCTGGATCAACAGAAAGGAGGCAGCCGGATATGACGGCAGTTCAGCTGGCAGGGATCGCTTTGGCGGCCCTGCTGTCAGAAAACTTTATTTTAGTCAGCTGTCTGGGAATTGGGTCCCGGACCCAGGCGTTCCGGGATCCCCTGGACGCCTGGCGCACTGGATACAGCCTGACGTCAGTGATGGTGATAACTGCACTGGCCGCCTGGGTGGTGAACCAGCTGTTGAGGCACTTTGCCCTGAGCTATTTCCAAACGCTGGCCTTCGCCCTGACAGGTCCCCTGGTGGTGGCCGGCCTGCGGTATTTTCTGCGGACCTGCATCCCGGAGCTGTCCCGGCGGATGGATGAAAACCTGTCCTCTGTCACCTCCAACTGCGCGGCTATGGGCACGGCGCTGCTCATTGCCCAGCGTGGCTACGGCCCGGGCGGAGCGTTCCTATACGCCCTTTTTGGCGGAGCTGGAGCCACAGTGGCGATGATGTGCTTCGCCGGTCTGCGGCGGGAGGTCAGCTTGACTAGCTGCCCCCGGTGCTTCCAGGGGCTGCCCATCAACCTGATCACCGCCGGGCTGATGGCCCTGTCTTTGGTTGGCTTCTATGGCCTTCATCTGAGCTGATCGGATCAACGAACGTACAAGCCCCTGGAAGCAAAGGCTTCCAGGGGCTGTTTTTGTGCTCCTCCGTCCCTCAGGTCCCCCCGTTACAAGGCGGCCGGCTCCAGCGCTTCCTTGGCGGCCAGGTTCATCACCGACACCTCAAAGGCTACCCGCTCCTCCGTCCGGTCCCCCAGGTTCTTGGTATAAGTACGGCTCTGGAGACGGCCTTCGAAGTACAGGGTGCTCCCCACCTCCATCCCGCCGCACTGGTGGGCCAGACTGCCCCAGGTGATGCAGGGGAGATAATCCGCCCGGCCATAGCGCCGGTTCACCGCCAGGATCATGTCACAGATCGTCCGGCCCAGGGGGGTGGACCGGAGGCTGGGCGGCTTGCACAGTGTCCCGGACAGGAGCAGGCGGTTCTCGTCCTCCCCCTGCTCCAGAAGCAGCTCCTTGGCAAACACGCTGATGATCAGCCTGCTGCCCACGCCGGAACGGTTGTTGAAGGTGCGGACCTCCCCATGGACCGTGACCTCCTCCCCCCGCTCCAGCCAGCCGCAGCCCTCCAGCAGCGCCCGTGAGGCCACCACGTTCACCTGATCGGCCACCCCGGACAGGCGGCTGACCGCCAGGGGGAAGGTAAAAAACTCCACCTCATGGTTGCAGTGGGAGAGGGCGGGGGGCTGGGCGACCCGGCCATGGAGGACCATCCGATTGACATCCGTCCCGGTCTGCTTCATGCTGTATCACACTCCTGACTCGTTTGTTCCCCCCATCTATATGACACTGCCCCCGCCGGTATGTCCTTTTTCTCCGGCGGGGGCAGTACATTTTGTTATATCATTTTATAATATTACAAAATAGGCCATTCATTTCGCAAAATACCAGCCCAGAAGGGCAGCCAGCGCCAGCTGACCGATCAGCAGGGCGGGCAGCCCGTATCGGAAATACCAGTGCTTCGTCTTGTGGCGGAAGGTCCGCATCCCCACAATGGAGCCCAGGCTCCCGCCCAGCACCGCCGGCAGGAACAGGGCTTTTTCTGAGATGCGCCACGCGCCCCGTCTGGCCCTTCTCTTGTCCAGGCCCATCAGCAGAAAGCCAGCCAGGTTGACCAGCAGCAGATAACCGGCCAGCAGCGTCCACAGATCTCTGTCCACACCTATCCCTCCTCTGTGCTCATAAAACGCTCACAGCCCCGGGGGCGGCGGATGCCGCCTCCGGGGCCTGTTCTCCCTTCTGTACCTGCCCCTTTTACTCCAGGATAGCGCCCCGGTCCGCGGAGGACACCAGCTTGGCATAGCGGGCCAGGTAGCCTGTCTTGATCTTGGGCTCGGGACACACCCACTTGGCCCGTCGGGCGGCCAGCTCCTCCTCCGCCACCTTCAGGTTGATGGTGCGGGCGGGAATGTCGATGGCGATGAGGTCGCCCTCCTCCACCAGGCCGATGGTCCCGCCGGAGGCCGCCTCCGGGGAGACGTGTCCGATGGACGCGCCCCGGGTGGCGCCGGAGAACCGCCCGTCGGTGATCAGGGCCACGTCCTTATCCAGCCCCATGCCCGCAATGGCAGAGGTGGGGTTGAGCATCTCCCGCATCCCAGGACCGCCCTTGGGGCCCTCATAGCGGATGACCACCACATCTCCAGCCACGATCTTTCCGTCATAGATGGCCCGGATGGCGTCGTCCTCGCTGTCGAACACCCGGGCGGGTCCCTCGTGGACCATCATCTCCGGGGCTACGGCGGACTGCTTGACCACGCAGCCGTCGGGGGCCAGGTTGCCCTTCAGGACAGCGATGCCGCCGGTTCTGGAATAGGGGTTGTCCAGCGGCCGGATGATCTCCTCATTCCGGTTGACCACGCCCTCCAGATTTTCGGCCACGGTCCTGCCGGTGCAGGTGAGCGTTCCCGTGTCCAGCAGCCCGGCCTGCGCCAGCTCCGCCATCACGGCGTACACGCCGCCGGCCCGCTCCAGGTCCTCCATGTAGGTGTCCCCGGCGGGGGCCAGGTGGCACAGGTTGGGAGTCCTGGCGCTGATCTCGTTGGCCATGTCGAAGGACAGCTCGATGCCGCACTCGTGGGCGATGGCGGGCAGGTGGAGCATGGTGTTGGTGGAGCAGCCCAGGGCCATATCCACCGTCTCGGCATTGTGGAAAGCTGCCTCGGTCATAATGTCCCGGGGCCGGATATTCTTTTCCACCAGGTCCATGATCTGCATCCCGGCGTGCTTGGCCAGGCGCAGCCGGGCGGACCAGACGGCGGGGATGGTCCCGTTCCCCCGCAGGCCCATTCCGATGGCCTCAGTCAGGCAGTTCATGGAGTTGGCGGTGTACATCCCGGAGCAGGAGCCGCAGGTGGGGCAGGCGTTGTTCTCGTACTCCTCCAGCCCCTCCTCGTCCAGCTTGCCCGCGTAATAGGCGCCCACAGCCTCAAACATATGGGACAGGCAGGTGCGGCGGCCGTCATTCATCGTACCGGCCAGCATAGGTCCACCGGAGACAAAGATGGTGGGGATGTTCACCCGGGCGGCGGCCATGAGCAGGCCGGGCACGTTCTTGTCACAGTTTGGGATCATCACCAGGCCGTCAAACTGGTGGGCCATCGCCATGGCCTCGGTGGAGTCGGCAATCAGGTCCCGGGTGACCAGGGAGTATTTCATGCCCACATGGCCCATGGCAATCCCGTCACACACGGCGATGGCGGGGAACTCCACGGGGGTGCCGCCGGCGGCCCGAACACCGGCCTTGACGGCCTCGGCGATCTTATCCAGGTTCATGTGGCCGGGGACAATCTCATTATAAGAGCAGACTACGCCGATGAGGGGGCGCTCCAGCTCCTCCCGGGTGTAGCCCAGGGCATAGAGCAGAGAGCGGTTTGGGGCGGCGGGAGCCCCTTTTTTCACAACGTCAGAGCGCATAAGGCGGACCTCCTGAGAATCAGAATCTTGTGTCATATAGTATAACACCCGGGCAGTCGTGTCAAGGGAAGTCCGCACCCCTTTGGGGAAAAACGGCGGTCCCCCGACGCCTCAGCTCCATCGGGCCAGCGCGGCCCTCGCCAGGACATAGCCCAGGGCCATACACCCCGGGAAGGTGGCCAGCCAGGCCAGCAGGACAGACCGGACCACCCGCCGGTCCACGCCCCGCGGCCCTGCTGCCCCAACCCCCAGCAGCGCCGCCGTCCTGGTGTGGGTGGTGGAGACCGGAAGGCCCAGCAGGGTGGCCGCCAGCAGGCACAGGATGCCCGCCAAATCGGCCGAAAAACCCTCCCGCGGCCCCAGGGAGACCATCTCCCGGCACACGGTGTCAATGATCCGCCGTCCCCCCAGGGCGGTCCCCGCCGCCATGGCGGCGGCGCACAGCACCATCAGCCAGAGGGGGACCCGGAGGATCTGCGTCTCCTGCCTCCCCTGGGCCAGGGCCGACCCCAGGAGGAACACACCGATGAACTTCTGTCCATCCTGGGCCCCGTGAAAAAACGCGGTCCCCGCCGCCCCCGGGATCTGACACAGGCGGAACAGCTTGGGGGACAGGGGCCAGCGCCGGGTCAGCCGCTCCGTCTGCCGCCCCGCCCAAAGCCCGGCGGCCACAGACAGGACCAGCCCCAGCAGCACCGCACCCCACCGCTGCCAGCGGATGCAGCCAAGGCTCCCCTCCAGGGCCAACGCCGCCCCGGACAGTCCCGCCGCCAGGGCGTGGCTTTCGCTGGTGGGGATTCCCCACCACCAGGCCGCCGCCGCCCACAGGACCACCGCTCCCATTGCGGCGCACAGGGCCAGGGAGGCCGCCCTGGGCCCACCACCGAAGGCGGCGATGGAATAAATGGTCTCCACCACCGATGGGTACACCGCTGTGACGCACAGCACCCCCAGAAAATTGCACACCGCCGCCAGGGCCACCGCCCTCCGGAAGGACAGGGCCCCGGTGACCACCGCCCCGGCGATGGCGTTGGGGGCGTCCGTCCAGCCGTTCACCACCAGCACCGCCAGAGTGAGGAGCACAGAGACTGTCAGAGCCGGGTTTTCCACCATCAGGGCGAAAAATGTGAAAAAAGAAGCAGACATGAAGCTTCACCTCATGCCCACTGTATGCGCCGCCCCGGCCGGATAGCCCAGGGCGCGGGGACGCCTGTGTCAATCCTCCCCGCGCCCCGCCCCAGAGGGAGGAGGCGCGTGCCGCTCCCGGGCGGCGTCCCGTGGCTCAGAGGCCATCCCGATGGCCCCCGGTCCGTATTTGGCCCGGATGGCGTCCGTGGTCCGGGCCAGACGCTCCAGACGCGCCCGTTTCTCCTCTCCCCCGCCGCTGAACAGCGTCTGCTGAACGGACGCTTCCTCCTCCGGGATGAGGGCAATGGCGGTGACCGTCAGGGCCCGCACCGGCCGCTCCATGGTCCAGCAGCCCTCCGCCAGCTCCATTGCCGCCCGGGCGATCTCCCGGCCCAGGCAGGTGGGGACCTCCAGCCGTTTCTGGCGGCTTAGATCCCGGAAGTCCGGGTCCCGGATCTGGAGGGCCACCCCGGTACACTTCATCCGGTGCCGCCGCAGACGGGCGGCCACCTGTCCGGCCAGCATCCCCACCCCGGCCTGGAACTCCTCCCGGCCTGTCAGGTTCCAGGCGAAGGTGTTCCCGCTGCCCACCGACTTGGGCGGGGTATACTGCCCCGCCGGAGCCACCGGGGCCCGGTCCAGGCCGTTGGCATAGTCGTGGAGCTGCGCTCCGTGCCGGCCCAGCAAGTGGAACAGGCTCTCCCGGTCAAAGCGGGCCAGGTCCCCAATGGTGCGGACGCCGAATTTTTTCATGGTCTCCGCCGCCGCACGGCCCACATACAGCAGATCTCCCACCGGCAGGGGCCAGACCATCTGCCGGAAATTCTCCCGGGTGATGCAGGTGGTGGCATCCGGCTTTTTATAGTCGCTGCCCAGCTTGGCAAACACTTTATTAAAGGAGACTCCCACCGAGATGGTCAGACCGAACTCCTGGCGCATCCGGCGGCGGATCTCATCGGCCAGAGCCGTGGGATCTCCTCCGAACAGGTGGAGGGTGCCGGACACATCCAGCCAGCTTTCATCGATGCCGAAGGGCTCCACCAAATCGGTGTAGTCCTGGTACATCCGGTTGATCCGCCTGGAAAACTCCCGGTACACCCGGTGGTGGGCGGGAAGGAGCACCAGGTCGGGGCACTTCCGTTTGGCCTGCCAAATGGTCTCCGCCGTCTGGACCCGGAACTTCTTGGCCGGCTCATTTTTGGCCAGGATGATGCCATGGCGGCTCTCCGGGTCGCCGCACACCGCCACGGGAAGATGGCGCAGCTCCGGATGGTCCAGCAGCTCCACCGAGGCGTAAAAGCTATTCAGATCGCAGTGAAAAATGATCCGCTCCATGGTCCTCCTCCTCTCCCGTTCCCGGAGCTCCGTCCTCCTGTCTGAGGAGGCTCCTTCCGCCAACATTATACCGCCTCCCGCACGAAAAGTCAAACGTCCGTTCTATTTTTTGTTGACAGTCTTCGCCATCCCTGATAGGATAGGGACAAGAACAGGAGCCGGGAGGGAGCGCCATGGAATATATCCCCGCCAAGTACATTCTGATTCGGACCAAGTCTACTGCCTGGTTCGGCACCGACCACACCATGAACCTGTACCGGGGCTGCTGCCACGGCTGTCTCTACTGCGACAGCCGCAGCGACTGCTACCACATCCCGGACTTTGACCGGGTGACCGCCAAGGCGGACGCGCTGCCCCTGCTCCGGGACGAGCTGGCCCGGAAAGTCCGCCCGGCCTTCATCAGCATGGGCTCCATGAGCGATCCCTACAACCCCTTTGAGAAGGAACTGCTCCTCACCCGCCACGCCCTGGAGCTCATCGACGCCTATGACTGCGGCGTGGCCGCCGCCACCAAGAGCGACCTGATCCTGCGTGACGCCGACCTGTACCAGTCCATTCAGGCGCACTCCCCCGTCATCTGCAAGGTCACCGTCACCACGGCAGACGAGGAACTGGCCTCCAAGGTGGAGCCCCGCGCCCCCTCCCCATCCCGGCGTCTGAGGGCGGTGGAGGGCCTGGCCCGGGCGGGGATCTTCTGCGGCGTGCTGCTGATGCCCGTGCTCCCCTTTCTGGAGGACCGGCCGGAGCAGGTCCTGGAGGTGGTGGACCGGGCGGCGGACGCAGGGGCCCGGTTCGTCTATCCCGGCTTCGGGGTGACCATGCGCCAGGGACAGCGGGAGCACTTCCTGCGGCAGCTGGACCTGGCTTTTCCCGATCAAAACCTCTCACGACGGTATCTGGCCCGGTACGGCAACCGGTACCAGTGTCCCAGTCCCCGGGCACGCCAGCTGTGGGAGGTCTTTACCCGCCGCTGTCAGGACCGGGGCCTTTTGTACCAGATGCCCCGTATTATTTCCGCCGCCACCCGGAACTATGGAGACCGCCAGCTGAGTTTCTTTTCCTGACCCGCACCCGTGCCGTTTTCTCTTTACGTCATTCGCCAAGCATGGTATGATAGAGGTCACAAAAACACGCAGGCAGCGGCTGTCCCCGCCCGCTCCACTCCGAGGCAGCACAGGGGACACCGCCCATGGAGGAGCAGACAATGACAGAATGGAAGAAAAACGCGGTCCACCCCCTCCGCATTGAGGGATATACGGCGGAGGGAATGGGGGTGGCCCGGCTGGAGGGCCGGGTGGTCTTTGTCCCCTTCACCGCCCAGGGGGAGCTCTGGCGGGTCCGTCTGGAGAAGGTGCGCCCCAACATGGCCTGGGGCCGGGGGGTGGAGCTGCTGGAGTCCTCCCCGGAGCGTGCCCAGGCAGACTGTCCTCTGTTTGGCCGGTGCGGCGGCTGTCAGTTCCGGCACCTCACCTATGCCGAGGAGCTGCGGGCCAAGGGCCAGCGCATCGCCGACGCCCTGGAGCGGGTGGGCGGGGTCCGGCTGGACCTGCCCCCGCTGCTGGGCGCGGAGTCGCCCGACCGCTACCGCAACAAGGTGCAGTTCCCCGTGGCGCCTGGCCGCCGGGGCCCTGCGGTGGGCTACTACCGCCCCAGAAGCCACGACGTACTGGATGTGGCCGACTGCCTCCTCCAGCCGGAGACCGTCACCGCCCTGCGTCTGGCCTTTCTGGGGTGGATGGAGGACTTCCACGTCCCTCCCTACGAGGAGACGTCCCGCTCCGGCCTGATCCGCCACCTGTACGTCCGCACCAACCGGGCCGGGGAGGCCCTGTGCTGTGTGGTGGCCAATGGAAGCTCCCTCCCCCATACCCAGGAGCTGGTCCGGCGGCTGCGCCAGGCTGTCCCCGCGCTGGCCGGGGTGGTGCTCAACCAAAACACCCGGGACACCAATGTGATCCTGGGGCCGGACTACCACACCCTCTGGGGGCGGGATTTTCTGGAGGAGACCCTGTGCGGCATGACCTTCCGCCTGTCTGTCCCCTCCTTCTTCCAGATCAACCGGGCCCAGACTGAACGCCTGTACGCTCAGGCTCTGGACTTCGCCGGGCTCACCGGAACGGAGACCGTCCTGGACCTCTACTGCGGCATCGGCACGATCTCCCTGGCGCTGGCCCAGCGGGCCGCCCAGGTCATCGGCGCGGAGATCGTCCCCCAGGCCATTGAGGACGCCAGGGCCAACGCCGCCCGGAACGGCGTGGACAACGTCCGCTTCCTCTGCGGTGACGCGGGACAGACCGCCGCCCAGCTGGCCCGGGAGGGCATCCGCCCCCAGGTGATCTGTGTGGACCCGCCCCGGAAGGGCCTGGCCCCGGAGGTGCCCGCCATCCTGGCCGGGATGGCCCCGGAGCGCATCGTCTACGTCTCCTGTGACCCCGCCACCCTGGCCCGGGACGTGAAGCGCCTGGCGGAGCTGGGCTACCGGACGGTCCGCGCCCAGGGGGTAGACCTGTTCCCACGAACCGCCCATGTGGAGACGGTCGCGGAACTGGTCCGCACCCCCTTCCACTCCCCCTGCCATTTGGAACAAACGCCTTAACTTTTTGTAAAAGCTCCCTGCATTTCTCCCTTGTTACGGGTTGCCAGCCGCAGGATTTTGGGATACAATAAAATATCACCACATCACCACAATCACACCGATCCGGTACAAAGGAGGGACGTCCATGGAGATCACGCGGTATGAGCGCCATGGCGTCCTTTTTGATTCCTGCGCCGCCATGGAGAAGGCCGGCTTTCCAAACGGCTTTTCCACCCGGGTGGGGGGCGTCTCCCCCCCGCCGTGGGACTCGCTGAACCTTGGGGCCTCCTGCGGCGACCAGCCGGAGCGTGTGGCGGAGAATTTCCGCCGCTTCTGCGGCGCTGTGGGGACAGACGCGGACGCTCTGGTGAAAAATCATCAGGTCCACGGGGATCTGGTCCGCCCGGTCACCCGGGCCGATGTGCTCCCCTCCCCGGGCGCGCCCGGTACTGTAGAGGCCGACGGCCTGATCACCCGGACCCCCGGCCTGTGTCTGACCGTCTTTTCCTCCGACTGTATCCCGGTGCTGCTGTGCGACCCCAGGAAGAAGGTGGCCGCGGCAGTCCACGCCGGATGGCGGGGCACCGCCCTGGGCATCGCCGCCCGGGCCGCGGAGGCCATGATCCGGAACTTCGGCTGCCGCCCGGGCGACCTGATGGCGGCCATCGGGCCGGGCATCTCCCTGTGCTGCTTTGAGACCCACGGGGATGTCCCCGCCGGGCTGCGGGCCGGTCTGGGGGGCGCCGCGGAGGCGTTCATCCACCCGGTTCCCGGCACGGACCAATACCATGTGGACCTGAAGGGCGCCAACCGCCGGTGGCTGCTCCAGGCCGGCCTGTCTCCCCACCGTATCGCGGTCTGTTCGGACTGCACCGCCTGCGACAGCGCCGCTTTCTGGTCCCACCGCCGGCTGGGCTCCCACCGGGGCAGCCTGGCCTCTGTGATCCAGATCCGCTGAGGTGCCCATGAGACGACAAATTTTCATTCTCTTTCTCGCCTTCTCTCTTCTGCTGTCCGCCTGCGGCTCAGAAGGCGGAGCCGCCTCCTCCTCTTCCGCATCCTCCCCCCCAGCGGAGGACCACTCCGTTGGCGGCTCCCCCGCTCCGGAGGAGTTTGCCGCCCCCCTCACCCTGGCCGCCTATCCCACAGCCAGCTTTCACCCTGTCCTCTCCGGGAACAAGGCCAATCTCACCCTGGCCCCTCTGCTGTACGAGGGGCTCTTCGCTGTGGACAGCCAGTTCCAGGCCGTCCCCCTGCTGTGTGAGGGCTACACGGTCAGCGAGGACCGGCTCACCTGGACCTTCACCCTCCGGTCCGGAGTTACCTTCTCCGACGGCACTCCCCTCACCGGGGAGACGGCGGCCCAGGCCCTCCAGACGGCGCTGGATCCCGCCTCCCGGTACGCCGGCCGCCTGTCCGGCGTCCAGTCCATCCGGGGCGGTGAGGGACAGGTGGTCCTCACCCTCAGCCAGCCTAACAGTTCCCTCCCCCTTCTGCTGGACATCCCCATTGCTCTGGGGACCGGGGCGCGCCCGCTTGGCACCGGCCCCTATCTGCTCACCGACAGCGGTGGAAGCCTCAGCCTCACCGCCCGCTCCGACTGGTGGCAGGGCTCCGGCTCCCTCCCGGTCCAGGAGATCCGCCTGGCTTCGCTCACCAAATCGGACGAGCTGGTCTCCGCCTTCAATTCCGGAGAGGTCAGCCTGATCGATGTGGATCTGACCGGAAACAGTGAGCTGGGCTCCTCCGGCAGCTATCAGGTCTGGGACTACCCCTCTACCGACCTGCTCTATCTGGGCTTCAACGCCTCCCAGGGGCTGTGCCGGGACCCGGAGGTCCGCCGGGCCGTGGCCCGGGCCATCGACCGGGATTCCCTGGCGGAGACTATCTTCGCCCGGCACGCGGCGGCGGCGGCCATCCCGGTCCACCCCGTCTCTCTCCTTTACAATGAGGAGCTGGCCAAGCGGCTGTCCTACGACCCGTCCATCCTCACAGATCTGGACCTGAAGGGGCGCTCCCTGACACTGCTGGTGAATATTGAAAATACCGCCAAAAGCGCGGCCGCCAATGAGATCGCCCGGCAGCTCCAGGAGGCCGGGCTCCGGGTCACGGTGGAGCGCCTCCCCTGGGAGGAATACACCGCCGCCTTGGCCGCCCGAGACTTCGACCTGTATCTGGGGGAAGTCTATCTCACCCCGGACTTCGACCTCTCCGCCCTCATCGCGCCCGGCGGCGCGCTGAACTACGGCGGCTGGGAGGACAGCGTCATCTCCGGCCTGCTCTCCGCCTTCCGCACCGCGGAGGGGGAGCTTCGGCAGTCCGCCGCCGCCTCTCTGTACCGCTATCTCTGCCAGCAGGCGCCCATCGCACCCATCTGCTTCAAAAACGGCTCGGTCCTCACCCAGTACGGGCGGCTGGACCAGCTAAATCCGACCCAGTACAACGTCTTTTATGACCTGTCCCACTGGACAGTTCCATAAGAAAAGATCCCGGCCATCCCGCGGGGCGGAGCGGACCTTCTGCACCGACTCCGGCCTCCGCAGCGCGTATCCGGGAATCAACAGAAAAAACGTGGAGGAATGGTTATGAGCGTTTTTCGATGCTACTCAGAAAAGAAGCCCGGCTTTGACGTAGAGGCCCAGGGCCTGTGCCGTCAGCTGCGGGAGCAGCTGGGGGTGGAGTCCCTGGAGTCCGTCCGGATCCTGAACCGCTATGACGCGGACCACATCGATCCCGCGGTCTATCAGGCGGCCAAGACGGTGGTGTTTTCCGAGCCCCAGGTGGACGACATCTGGGACGAGACCTATCCCGCTCCCGACACGGTCCACAGCGTTCTGGCGGTGGAGGCCCTCCCCGGCCAGTTCGACCAGCGGGCCGACTCCTGCGCCCAGTGCATCCAGCTCCAGTCCGGCGTGGACCGCCCCCTCATCGCCTACGCCAAGGTCTACCTCCTGGGCGGCCAGCTGTCCCAGAACGAACTGGAGAAGATCCGCAAGTACCTTATCAACCCGGTGGAGAGCCGCGAGGCCTCTGTAGACAAGCCCGCCACTCTGGTCCGGGAGCACGCCGCCCCCGACCGCGTGGCTGTGGTGGAGGGCTTCACCGCCCTGGACGAGAAGGGGCTGGCCCATCTTCTGTCTGAGCTGGGCCTGGCGATGGATCTGGATGACCTGAAATTCCTCCAGACCTACTTCCGGGACGAGGAGAAGCGGGACCCCACCATTACCGAGGTGCGGGTGGTGGACACCTACTGGTCCGACCACTGCCGCCACACCACCTTCTCCACCCATCTGGACGCGGTGGACATCGGCGCCCCCGCGGTCAAGGCCGCCTATCAGCGGTATCTGGACGCCCGTGTGGAGGTCTATGGGGAGGAGAAGGCCGCCAAGCGGCCCCAGACCCTGATGGACATCGCCACCATCGGCACCAAGACGCTGAAAAAGCGGGGCCTGCTCCCCGAGCTGGATGAGAGCGAGGAGATCAACGCCTGCTCCATCAAGGTCCCCGCCGTGGTGGACGGCAAGGAGCAGGACTGGCTGCTCATGTTCAAGAACGAGACCCACAACCACCCCACCGAGATCGAGCCCTTCGGCGGTGCGGCCACCTGCATCGGCGGCTGCATCCGGGATCCCCTCTCCGGGCGCGTGTATGTCCACCAGGCCATGCGCTTCACCGGCGGCGGCGACCCCCGGGTACCCTTTGACCAGACCCTGGAGGGCAAGCTGCCCCAGCGGAAGCTGGCCCAGACCGCGGCGGCGGGCTATTCCTCCTATGGCAACCAGATCGGCCTGGCTACCGGCCATGTGGCCGAGGTGTACCACGAGGGCTACATCGCCAAGCGCCTGGAGTGCGGCGCTGTGGTTGGCGCTGCTCCCGCGGAGAACGTCCGCCGGGAGCGCCCCGCCCCCGGAGACGTGGTCATCCTGCTGGGCGGCCGCACCGGCCGGGACGGCATCGGCGGCGCCACCGGCTCCTCAAAGAGCCACAACAAGAAGTCCCTGACCACCATGGCCTCCGAGGTCCAGAAGGGCAACGCCCCCGAGGAGCGGAAGATCCAGCGTCTGTTTCGGAACGGAGAGATCACCCGCCTCATCAAGCGGTGCAACGACTTCGGCGCCGGCGGCGTGTCCGTGGCCATCGGCGAGCTGGCCGACGGCCTGGAGATCCAGCTGGACGCAGTACGCAAGAAGTACGAGGGCCTGGACGGCACGGAGCTTGCCATCTCCGAGAGCCAGGAGCGCATGGCCGTGGTCGTCGCCCCGGAGGACGCAGCCAGGTTCATCGCCGCCGCTGAGGCGGAGAACCTGGAGGCCTATCAGGTGGCCGTGGTCACCGAGAGTCCCCGGATGGTCATGCACTGGAAGGGCCAGACCGTGGCCGACCTCTCCCGTGAATTTTTGAACACCAACGGCGCGGTGAAGCACGCCGGCGTCTCGGTCTCCCAGTCCAAGGGAGCAACTGCGCAGGCCCCCGCCTCCCTGCGGGAGATGGCCTCCAGCCTGAAGTGCGCCAGCCGCCGGGGACTGACCGAGCGGTTTGACGGCTCCATCGGGGCGGGCAGCGTCCTGATGCCCTTCGGCGGAAAGACTCAGCGCACCCCCGCCCAGGCCATGGCCGCCCTGTTCCCCGTCCTGCCCGGCCAGGAGACTGACCAGGCCAGCGTCATGTCCTGGGGTTGTGACCCGGAGGCCCTGTCCGCCGATCCCTACCAGGGGGCCCACGACGCCGTCTATACCTCCGTGGCCAAGATTGTGGCCGCCGGCGCCGATTATAAAAAGGCCTACTTGACCCTTCAGGAGTTCTTTGAGAAGCTGCGGGACGAGCCTCAGCGCTGGGGCAAGCCCTTCTCCGCCCTGCTGGGCGCTCTGGACGCCCAGCTGGAGCTGGGGGCGGCCGCCATCGGCGGCAAGGATTCCATGTCCGGCTCCTTCCTGGACAAGGACGTGCCCCCCACCCTCATTTCCTTCGCCATCGCCCCCGTGAAGGCAGAAGAGGTCCTCTCCCCCGAGTTCAAGTCCGCGGGCCATTCCGTTTACCTCTTCGGTTCCGGCGATACGGAGACCTGCAAGTCCTCCTGGGAGCAGTTCCACGCCCTGTGCCAGGCCGGGAAGGTAAAGGCCGCCTGGGCTGTGGAGAACAGCCTGGCCGAGGCCGTGATGAAGATGTCCTTCGGCAACCGGATCGGCTTCCAGGCCGGTATGGAGGACGTCAGCTGGTATCTTTCCCAGGTGGGCGGCATCGTGGCCGAGCTGGCCGAGGACGTCAACCTGCCCCATGCCCGCCGCATTGGCGAGACCACCGAGGTCCCCATGATCGCCCTGCCCGGCGAGGCCGTTTCTATTGACGAGCTGCTGACCCTGAACGACGCCGTCCTGGAGCCCGTCTACCCCACCAAGGCGGGCACTGCCGAAACCGTGGCCCCCATCTCCTGGGACAAGCGCTCCATCGCCGTCTGCAAGCACAAGGCGGCCCATCCCAAGGCGGTCATCCCCGTGTTCCCCGGCACCAACTGTGAGTATGACACCGCCCGGGCCTGCATCCGTGCGGGCATCGACCCGGAGATCGTGGTGGTGCGCAACCTGACCACCGATTTCCTCACCCAGTCCGCCCAGGCCCTGGAGCGCGCCATCCGCTCGGCCCAGATGGTGGTCATCCCCGGCGGCTTCTCCGGCGGCGACGAGCCCGAGGGCTCCGGCAAGTTCATCGCCTCCTTCCTCCGCTCCCCCGCCCTGGCGGACGCCATCATGGACCTGCTGAAGCACCGGGACGGCCTGATGCTGGGCATCTGCAACGGCTTCCAGGCCCTGGTGAAGCTGGGCCTGGTCCCCTATGGTGAGATCCGGGATATGGACGAGACCTGCCCCACCCTGACCTATAACCTCATCGGTCGCCACCAGTCCAGCTATGTGACCACCCGTGTAGCCAGCGTGAACTCTCCCTGGATGCTCAAGAGCCAGGTGGGCGACCTGCACACCATCCCCATCTCCCACGGCGAGGGCCGCTTCGTGGCCCCCAAGGCCGCCCTGGAGTCCCTGATCGCCAACGGCCAGGTCGCCACCCAGTATGTGGACGCCGCCGGTCAGCCCACCATGGACATCGCCTTCAACCCCAACGGATCCATCGCCGCCATCGAGGGCATCTTCTCCCCCGACGGCCGGGTGATGGGCAAGATGGGCCATCTGGAGCGCCGCGGCCAGTATGTGGGCGTCAACATCCCCGGCAACAAGCACCAGCCTCTCTTCGAGTCCGGCGCCGAATACTTCAAATGATCTCTTCCAACTGCCGCTCTCCGGTCCACGCCGGGGGGCGGCAGTTTTCCACCGTCCGTCCGGTTGCTGGGGATAAAAATTTTTCTTGTCCGCTATCCAAGGGCAGAAAAACGTAGTATAATAGCTGTGCTGGATGCGCCGGCAGGGGCCGGCGGCCTTCATGCGCAACGCCCAAAGGAGGGATCCATCCCATGAAAACAAAATTTACCCCGGAGTACAGCGGCACTCTGCGGAGCCACCTGCTCACCGTCCCCAAGTGCATCTCTGAGTGCGGTGGGATCCGGATCTTCGGCCGGCGGATCAAATCCCTGGTCTTTTCCACCGATGTGGCCATCATCAAAAACGTCAATGCCGACGCCATCATTGCGGTCTACCCCTTCACCCCCCAGCCCTCCATCACCCAGGCCATCATCAGCGTGTCTGAGGTGCCGGTCTTTGTGGGCGTGGGCGGCGGCATGACCAACGGGGACCGCTCCGTCCGCCTGGCAGAGTTTTCTGAGCACCAGGGCGCCTCCGGTGTGGTGGTCAACGCCCCCATCTCCAACGAGACCATTGCCAAAATGAAGGCGGTGGTGGACATCCCGGTGGTCACTACCATCGTCTCCGGCGATATGGACATCGCCGGACGGCTGGCCGCCGGGGCGGACATTCTCAATGTCTCCGGCGCGTCCAGGACCCCGGAGATAGTGACCAAGATCCGGGCCGAGTTCCCTACCGTCCCCATCATCGCCACCGGCGGTCCCAGGGAGGAGGACATCCTCCGCACCATTGAGGCCGGAGCCAACGCCATTACCTACACCCCCCCCACCACCGGACAGCTCTTCGCCGACATCATGATCAGCCACCGGAAAAACTTCAGCCACCAGGACTGATGCCCCCCGGTCTCCGGCCCGTTCCGGAGGCCGGGAAAATTTTTTGATTTTTTCAGAAAAAGTGTTGACATTTTCCTTGTCATCCTGTATACTCATCCTTGCCCTGTTCGAGAGGACAGGCCAACAAGGCGGCATAGCTCAGGTGGCTAGAGCATGCGGTTCATACCCGCAGTGTCCCCGGTTCGAATCCAGGTGCCGCTACCATTTTACTAAAGTTCGGACTACGCGTCCGTTCCCATATAGAACGGCCCGGTGGTCAAGCGGTTAAGACTCCGCCCTTTCACGGCGGCAACACGGGTTCGAGTCCCGTCCGGGTCACCACTTCTTCACTGCCGTTTCTCCTATATGGAGGCATAGCTCAGCCGGTAGAGCGTCCGCCTCACACGCGGAAGGTCACAGATTCGAGTTCTGTTGTCTCCACCAGAAAGAAAACCACGACGAATGTCGTGGTTTTCTTCATTTTGCCTTCAAAGCGAACAGCCCGACCACGCGCCGAAGGCGCGTGGTCGGGGCTTTGCTCTCCGTCGGGATCACTTGTCCGCCGCTTCAAAATCCATTTTATTCCCGGTGGTCCTCCAGCACCGCGCCGGCCCGGTAGGCCTCCAGCAGGTCCCGCAGGGCGTCGGCCTGGGCCTGGAGCTTCTTGCCCACGTCCGTCTGGGCAATCTTGATCCGGGCCTCCATGCGCTCAAATACCTCGGAGCTGCTGGCAATGTCGATATTCTCCTCGATGGCGGTCTTTTGGCCGCAGAAGGGCTGGTGAGAGACCAGCCGCAGCACCCAGGAGTTGTAGATCAGGGTGTAGCCCGCAATGCCGGTGGTGGGCTGATAGGCCTTGCAGAAGCCGCCGTCGATGACCAGCAGCTTGCCGCCCCCCTTGATGGGGCTCTCCCCCTTCTTGGACTTCACCGGGATGTGCCCGTTGATGATATGGCAGTGTGGACCCTCCAGACCGAACTCCTTCAGCAGGTCGTCGCACACCGCGGGGTCCTGATAGTAGGTGTAATAGGCGTTTTTCGGCTCCGTCCAGGCGGACTCGTCCTTGATGAGCCGACGCTCAAAGGTAGTCATGCGGTTTCGGCCAAAGATGGGACTGTTCCGTCCAGCCCACAGGAACCAGAGGAAGTCCATCCCCTGCTGCCGCTCCGGCGAGCCGGGCTTGTGGTAATAGGCCTGCCGCGCGGCGGTGTCTGCAAAGTCAAAAAACTCCTTTCCGCTGCGCGCCTTGCCGCCCAGGGTGAAGGTGAGCAGCTGCCCATCCTCCGTCATGGGAACGCAGCCGTGGAACAGCAGATTGCCGTTGAAAACCTTATAGAGGCTGCCCTTGGAGTACAGGAAGCGGACGTGCTTTTGCAACTTCTCACTGCGCTGGAAGGAGGCGGTGAGCTGGTCGATCACGCTCTCCTCCTCCAGCGTGAGGGTATAGGGGTCCTTGGGATCCACGGTGGGGAAGTCGGTGTCCTCCAGGGGATAGGTGACGTCCCCGATGGTGATGCAGCGGTTCTCATAGTCGATCTTGTCCAGCAGCAGCCGGTCGGCCATGTCGTACTCCGGGTGGCGGAGCAGCTTCTGTCCCTCCAGCTTGAACAGGATGATGGTGATGGCCTTGTGCATCCGGGCGGAGAGCAGCTTATCCTTCTCGCTGTACTGGTCGGCGTCCGGCCCGGTGAGCTTGACCGCAAAGCGGTGGACATCGCAGTCCCGGTATTCCTCGTTGGCAAACACAGACAGGGGGCGCAGGGAGATGCCGTATCCCGTCTCGATGACCTCCAGGTTGTTGTAATGGATGGAATTGGCCAGCACCGTGGCCACCAGGGTGCGGGAGCCGCAGGCCGCCCCCATCCACAGGATGTCGTGGTTGCCCCACTGGATGTCCACACTGTGGTACTCCAACAGGGAGTCCATGATGATGTCCGCCCGGGGCCCGCGGTCAAAGATGTCTCCCACGATGTGCATATGGTCCACCGCCATGCGCTTGATCACCAGGGAGACCGCCTCAATGAACCGGTCCGCCTGTCCCAGGTCGATGATGGTGTTGATGATATTCTCATAGTAGTCCCGCTTGTCCGCCTCATCATAGTGGGTATGGAGCAGCTCGTCGATGATATAGGCGTAATCCTTGGGCAGAGCCTTACGCACCTTGGAGCGGGTATACTTGGAGGACACCCAGCGGCAGATCTCGATGAGCCGGTGCAGGGTGATCCGGTACCACTCGTCCATGTCCGGCAGCAGCTGGTGGAGCTGTTCCAGCTTCTCCTCCGGGTAGTAGATCAGGGTACACAGCTCATCCCGGTCCGACCGGGAGATGGTGGCGGCAAACAGGTCGTCCACCTTTTCCTTGATGACGCCGGAGCAGGAGTTCAAAATGTGGAGAAATGCCTCATACTCCCCGTGTACGTCAGAGATGAAGTGCTCTGTGCCCTTGGGCAGGTTCAGAATGGCCTGAAGATTGATGATCTCACTGCTGGCGGCCTGTACCGTGGGATACTGCTGGGCCAGAAGCTTTAAGTAACGCAGTTCTTCCTGGGAAAATGACTTTTTCCGTTTCATTCGATTGCCTCCTTCGATACGCTTCAGGTTCGGATGGCTTTATTATTTCATATTTAGGAGGCGCTTGCAAGGGATTTCAGATCCTTTAACAAAAAATTAAACAGTATCGTGCCTGGATACGGCGTCTTTTTTGTCATTTTCCCCGTTCCGGCTTTTCCCCTTCCTATTTCAAAAAATCGTGCTATACTGAACTATATTTCAGGCAAGGAGTGAGTTTTTTGGCGCAGACCCATAAAAATGAAGAGCAGCTTGCCACCGCGCCCATCGGACGGCTCATGCTGAAGCTGGCCGTACCCACGGTGGCGGCCCAACTCATCAATATGCTGTATAACATCGTGGACCGCATCTACATTGGACACATCCCGGAGGTGGGCAGCACCGCCCTCACCGGCGTGGGCGTTACATTTCCTATCATCACTCTGGTGTCCGCCTTCGCCGCCTTTGCCGGACAGGGCGGCGCGCCCCTGGCCTCCATCCAGCTGGGTGCCGGGCGAAGGGACGAGGCCGAGCGGATCCTGGGCAATTCCCTGGTCCTCCTGCTGGCGGCCTCCCTGCTGCTGACAGTGGGCTTCAGCATGTACAAAGAACCTATTTTGTACGCCTTCGGCGCCTCGGATGCCACCATTGGCTACGCGGTGGACTATATCCGCATCTATCTGTTGGGGACGATATTCGTCCAGCTGGCCCTGGGGCTGAACAGCTTCATCAGCGCCCAAGGAAAAGCGCTGGTGGCTATGCTCAGCGTGCTGATCGGCGCGATACTGAACATCGTGCTGGATCCCATCTTTATTTTCCTTCTGGATTGGGGCGTACAGGGCGCGGCCCTGGCTACCATCCTGTCTCAGGCGGTGAGCGCCTGCTGGGTCTTTGGATTCCTGTGCAGCCGTCACAGCGGCCTGCGCATCCGCCGGAGCAACCTCCGTCCCAGCGCCCGGGTCATTGGCCGCATCGCCTCCCTGGGCGTGGCCCCCTTCATCATGCAGTCCACTGAGAGCCTGGTCACCGTGGTGCTCAACACCAGCCTTCAGACCTACGGGGGCGACCTGTATGTGGGCGCTCTCACCATCATGCAGTCGGTCATGCAGATGATCGTCATGCCTGTCCAGGGCATCACCCAGGGGACCCAGCCCATTATGAGCTACAACTACGGCGCCGGAAATTATGCCCGAGTCCGCCGCACCTTCCAGCGCCTGCTCACCGTCACCCTCACCGCCACCTGCTCCGCCTTTCTCGCCGTGATCCTGTTTCCCGGCCTTCTGGCCCGTATCTTCACGCCTCAGGAGGAGACGATCCAGCTGGTCTCCCAGGTCATGCCCTTATTCTTCGGCGGGATCTGGGCCTTTGGGGCACAGATGGCCTGTCAGATCACCTTTATGTCGCTGGGGCAGGCCCGTACCAGCCTCTTTCTGGCCCTCCTGCGCAAGGTGATCCTGCTGGTCCCCCTGGCGCTGCTCCTGCCCCGGATCACCGGCAGCGTGTTCGGCATTTTCGCCGCCGAGCCCATCGCCGACATCCTGGCCAGTGCCACGACCCTCACCCTGTTCCTGCGCAAGCGCAAATCGCTTCTTCCCGTATCCAGCGGCGAAACTTCTGTATAACGAACAGCCGCCCGCCGGAGATGCAGAAAACACATCTCCGGCGGGCGCTCATCTTTTCTCGGTTCGGACGCCTATGCGGTGCGGCTCACACCGCCGGTCCCCCCTTCAGGTGGGTCCCGTTGAGCACCGCCTCCGCCAAAGTCTCCCCCTCATACCGCAGCTTGAGGGAGAAAAACGGCTCTTCCTCCCGGTCCAGCAGGGCCAGGAAGATGGCGTCCCCCTCCCAGTGGGGCAGCTCCAGCAGGTGGCTCTTGGGGATCCACTCCAGATCTCCCTCGTCGCACTCCTTCAGGGTTCCGGTAAAGCCGTCGGCGGTGAACAGGTGCATATACTCCGTGGGCCACCGGTCGGAGACAAAGGTGACGATCCCCCGGTATCGGTAGTCGGTGAGGGTAAGCCCGGTCTCCTCCCGGGCCTCCCGGAGCAAACAGTCCTCCGGGCTCTCCCCGTCCTCGAACTTGCCCCCGATCCCGATCCACTTGTCCTGGTTCAGATCGTGCTTCTTCTTGATCCGGTGGAGCATCAGGTACTCCTCTCCCCGGCGGATATAGCACAGCGTGGTATTGATCATGTCAGGCCTCCTTTAGGCAGAAGCCCAGCTTGGCCGCTACCCGGCTGTACATGGGGGTAGGCACCCCGTACTTTTGGCCCAGGCGCACCACCTCAAAGATCAGGCCGTCCACCTCAGAGGGCTTGCCCGCATCCAGATCCCGTTTCAGCGAGGTAGAGGCGTCCGGATCCAGGGCGTCCTGGATGGCCAGGCTCCGGGCCACCGGGTCCTCGGGGAAGGGATGGCCCATGGCCTCGGCCAGGGCCCCGATCTCCCCCACCAGAGCCTTGAAGTCCTCCCGAATCTGCCCGGGGACCTGCATCCCAGCCACCTTCACATTGTGATAGATGCCGC
>ENA-USYR01000016-USYR01000016.1-human-gut-metagenome-genome-assembly--contig:-NODE-16-length-83087-cov-13.434875_pt1 | contig 83087 bp, 81 predicted proteins | sample MGYA00250064_ERZ773510 | MGnify/ENA primary metagenome ERZ773510 (study PRJEB29103, sample SAMN06112082) | human gut metagenome | biome: human gut; feature: ankylosing spondylitis patient; material... | reverse complement strand
CGATATGGCCGCTCTTCCAGACGGCCAGTCCGGGGATCTCTGGGATCGTACCGATGGGGCCCTTGACGGCAGCGTTACGGTACATGGCGTCCGCGCCGATATCCGGCATCCCGTTGGTGCCATATCGGATCGACATGGAGTCCGTGTCCAGCCATCCGTATCCCTTGATGAGACCCACACAGTCCGCCGTCCGTCCGCCCAGCCACTTGGAGCGGATGACGCTCTCATAGCTTCCGACACCATCCGGATACTGCCGGATCTTGGACTCCAGCAGAGACTCCGTCAAGGTCTGACCGAAGGTGCCCCAGACATACCCCCAGCCGGACTCCCAGGCATGGGTGACGTATGCCACCAGATCTTCCGCGTTCTTGGTAGTCGGAGCGGTGAAATCCGAGGCATCCAGCTCCGTGATTCTGCTGCCGCCATACTCAATCTCCCCGGTATAGCCGTCTGCGGTACCGTATGCGATCCGGTCGTAGACCGCCTGGGCATTGACCGCCAGGTCTTCTGTAACAGGATACCCTGCCGTGGCAAGGTTGGCGAAGGCGGTCTCCTGATCAACCGGTACTGCTACCGTGTAGGTCTCTTCCTCATAGATGGTGTCGCCGGAGTCCGGGTCTGTACCGGAAGATACCGTGCGAGTCCGCTCCTCGTATCGGACGAAGCAGTCCGCAAAGTCCCGCGCCTCGGACAGCGTGAGCTTCAGGTGCTCGTCCCCGAAGCACAGAGAGAAGAACACCGCTTTGACCCAGTTCCCATCCAGAGTCTCATCTTCCGCCTGGCTGTTGATCTTCGCCACCGTACTGTCCAGCATCCCCAGGCAGGTCTGCATAACGCGCACCTGAGCGGCGTATTCCGCGGACACGGTGGATGGGATCACGCTGCCGTTGAATACCAGGTCCACGGCGGCGTTGTTGTGCTGGGTCGTGCCGGAGAGCAGCGACAGCAGCAGGGGGGCGATGAGAATGATTGGAGCAAGGATCGCTGCCGCGATCCATCCCACGTTTTTTCTGGTTCGTTCATCTGTTAGGGCTGCCACAGCAGTCATTGCCATCTTGCGCCACGTCCTTTCTGTTCGCTTTTTCCGACTCTTCGCTGCAGGAGCAGGGAAGGTTTTCGGAGGAGAATACACCGGGAATTGCCTGCTGTGCCTGATCTGCCTCAATGAAATCCCGCCAGGCATAATTTCGGCCCAATCCCTTCACAGTAAGGAGATTGGGCCGCGCTCGATCCTCTATCGCCAACGCTCTTGCCAACAGGTCCGGGTACTGGTGATAGAGAGTCCGGATCTCCCTTCGTTTCATCGAGGGACAGAAAAAGCAAGAGGACTTCCCCGGTAAGGGAAGCCCCGCGTTTTGAATCTCCTGGATACACCGATTTCTGTCCCATCCCCATTCCATCAGAGGATACGCTTTCTGATATTTCCGATCCGTCAGATCATGGGGCAGGGCCCTTAACCGCCTTTTTTCCTCTCCCGCATCATAGCCGATCATCTTCACAACATTCTCTCCTCTGGCCCAGGCAGCCTGACACGGTGGGTAGTGGGCGCAGAATTTCTCCTGGGGAGCCACTTTGTGTTTGAGAGAACATTTCTTCCAGCCATACGCGATAGACGGAAGAGAAGCGGAACGCAGGCACTCCTGTTCCAGCGTCAGCCTCTGCCCATTTCGATCCGTATACCAGACTCTTTGAATACGCGGCATCCCATGCTCCTGCAGCCATTGATCCATGATCCGCAAGTAATGATAGGTATGTGGCTGCTCTCCGCCCGGGTCCGCAAAAAGGATCAGGTCCACCGGAACATGATGCTGCCACAGCCCCACCAGCATGGCGGTGCTGTCTGTGCCCCCGCCATATCCAACGATGTTCATATTCTACCTTCCGTTCCGAACTGTGCGTTTTTTAGGGTGGAACGATCATCCGCATGAGGACTCATCGACACATTCCCCCCATGGTTGGTCCGTCGCGCTGTACGGTATTCTTCTGTTCCGTCACGTATCCATACAACGCCTCCATCGCTGCTTCATACTCTGCGCTTTTGGGCTTATTGTCTGCCCAAGCTCGGTATTTGTCAAAATCGATCCCCTGGTCCAGCACCAGTTTGGCAACACCGGGCATCCCGTTGTTGATGCAGACATACAGGGCGGCATAGTTGTCTGGCCCCACTGGCATCCCGTGCGCCAGCAGTTGTTCCGCCATCCACTCCTGGTGCTGTCCCGTGAGGGTACGCAGGATATCCTCTACATGATCGCCTGGCCGGATACCCTTGTCTATCAGTGTTACTGCGGCCTGAAGGTCCAGACTTGCCACGGTCTGGCGAAGCAGGGCCGAGGGTGCTGCGGCGATCTGTTCGGGCGTGCTTTTGTCGATCAGCTCTCTGGCCATACTCTTGCGGTTACAGGTGTAGGCGTACACCATGACTTCACCGGCGAGGGATGGCCGAGGTTCCGAGAGATGGCTCTTCGCCTCGTCCACCAGCGTCCGCACACGCTGACTGTCTCCCGTATCTACTACCCGTTTACAGGCGGTCAGGTACGCCTCCGGTGAAAACTGCTCCACAGCCGACAGGAGCATCAGGACCATGTTGCCCCCAATCCTTCCGGGACGTCCCGACACTTCAATCAACAAGTCATCCGCCCGATTGGGCACTCTGGGATAGAGCGAGCTGAACGTCTCAAATTCTCCGTCCCGGATCGCCAGCACAGCTTTATCATAGTCGCTGAGATGGAGGGGCCGCCGGCCCACTTCGTCCATATAGGCAGTGATACTTCCGGTCATCCGCCGCAGGATCTGCTCCGTCTGCGACATGGCTTGCTCCTGCCGCTCCCGTTGTTCCACCAGCGCATGGATTAGGGTGCGCTGCTCCGTGGGATTTAAGTGGAGGATCATGCCCTCCGGTTCCGGCTGTTCTCCCATAGGAAGGTATCTGTCGTAGACTCCATAATCCCCATGGAACGCCTTGGTGATGGCGGAGGAGATCAAAAACATCCGGTCCAGGTCCGTGCCGCTTTCACCCAGCGTCTTCCCGGTGACGAAACTCCGGATGACCGGCTGGTCGTTCTCGTACCACTTCAAGTACACGTCCAAATAAATTCCCTCGCTGCCGCCGTAGTCGGTGGTACAGAAGATGTCCGCGTCTTGGGGGATCTCTCGGCCATTCTCCCACTCACGATCCATGAGAAAATACTCGTCAGGAAGATATCCCAAGCCCTCCAGTCGGTACTTCAGCTCTTCAAAGACCTCCTGTGCGACACGCTGTCCGGCATACTGCATCCGTCGAGGGTCTTCCGGGGATGCCGTCCATTTTTTTAGTTCAATCTGATCCATCTTGCATCGCCTTTCTTCATGTCAGTTCGCATCTTGTCATCAAAATAAGCACTGTCCGCAGGGCAGGGAAGTCCCACCACTTGATTCATGTACCTCCCGCCGTTCCGAACATCGCACTCTTATGAGGCGAAGCGATCACCCGCAGGTGGTACCGTTCATTGCCGCATTTGTAGAGGCAGATCCCCCGCTGGGACTGGCGGATTAGTTCATACTCCTCCGGCTCCAGCTGCAGCAGATCCATGTAGAACCGTTTATCGATGGTGCCGGCGTTAAACAGGAACTGGTGGGTGGGGATGGCGAACAGGGGCCGGGTCAGCTCCCGGACACCGGGCTGATCGAAGTCCTCCAGATTCTGAGAGGCAAGGACCATGGAAGATCCCCGCTTTCTGACCCGTTTCAGCGCGTTTCGGATGTAGGTAATCGCCACCGGATTGGACAGCCACAGGTACAGCTCATCAATCGTGGCCGCTGTGTTGCCCGCTGTCAGAAGCCGGTCTGACATATAGGAAAGCACGTTGAACAGCAGCGTATTCCGAAGATTCTCCGCCACATCATCCAGACCCTTGACACAGAACACCAGGAAGCGGTCGGATGAGATATTGGTGTGACCATTGAAAAAGCGGGAATCGGCGCCTTTGCACATGGAGTGCAGGCCCAGCAGCAGATCCCGCAGCATCTCCGGAGGATACAAGGGGAGCGGTTCCTGCTCATAGCTTTGATACGTCCGCTCAATCAGGCCATAGAGATCCGTCATCACCGGATAGTCCATGGCTCCAAATTGTGAAAGGTCCGTCTCGTCTGAGATGCCCCATTGCTGGTAGAGCCGTTCAATCATCAGTTCCAATGTATCAATGTGCGGTGTATCGAATCCCTTATAGACCCGGAAGATGTCCCGGAGGAAGGAGATGTGCTGGGCCAGAAGCGTACCGCGGAATGCCGGCGGCGCGTCCGGGTCCTCCGGCTCGCTGCCGTCATCCCAGCGCCGGGGTTCTAACAGGTTGATCCGATACTGGCCGCTGAGAAGATCCAGGAAACAGCCGCCAAGGTGCCCGCAGAGGTCCTCCAGCTCATGCTCTGAGTCCAGGGCGATCACGTTTTTCCCGTTCTCCCGTACATTGCACAGTAGGAGCTTGAGCAGATAGCTCTTGCCCTGCCCGGTATTGCCCAGGATCAGGGCACTGCCGTTGGTCTTGTCCGGCGCCCGCCGGTCCAAGTCTACAATGACATTAGAGCCGTACTTGTCCCGGCCAATGAAAAAACCGTAGGGGTCCGTCTTGCCGGAGTAGCTCAGGAAAAAGAGATTTGCCGCGCTGGAGGCGGGCAGGACCCGTTCTGCAAATGCCCCCAGAGTGTTTCGGCCAGCTGGGTTGGATGATAAAAAGCCGTCCCGCTGCCGCAGGAGCAGCGGATCTTTGGACAGCTTGCCGCGCAGGAGGATGGCGCTGACGCTGTCCCGCAGGCGTTGCAGTTCCTCCATGGTCCCGGCGGTCAGTTCCAGGAATACGGAGGTATGCAGCAGCGGTTCACGGTCCCGCCGCATACCCAGGATCAGGGAGGCGGTGTCCTGGAGCTTTGCCTCTGCGGTAACGCTTTGCTTCACATTGCTGATATTACTTCTTTCCATACGGCTCTTGTTGGTGGCGGCATGGAGGATGGCGTCCTCCTCCGCGGAAGAAACTTTTCGGACGGCCAGATGCACGGTCACACCTTCCATTTCCCCCAGCTGCCGCAGCAAAGCCTGTTCTTCCGTCGTGGGAGGATATCCGCGCAGCATCATCACAGTGCGATAAGTATTTCCAAAAACAAAATAGTCCGTATTGAACTGGATGGCACCAGGTGCGATCAGGTCCAGGAACTCTTTTGGCCGCTGGACTGTTGGCGGTTTCGGCGCCGCCCGCTTCTTTTTCTTCTTAGCCATGGAACACCACCCTCTCTCCATCCACGTCTTCCAATGACTCCGGGTCTGCATCATGGAGGTAGTAGGATACCAGCAGCCGCTTCACGTCTTGCTCTTCCGCCAGGCGCACAGAGATGCCGTGGTCGCACAGGGCCTTCTCTTTCTGCCGCAGGCCGCCCTCATCCAGCGCGGCCTGCTCCTCCATACGAAGCACCAGGACAAATTCCCGGGACGAGGCGGAAGTAGTCTGGATCTCGTCCAAATATGAGATATCCTTTTGGAGCAGCTCCCGGATCTTAGGAGTCGTTTCCTCTTCCAGCCGGGTCTGATAGTACACCTGGTTCTGCTGAAACGACTCTCTGGAATCCAATCCCAGAACCTCTACCTGTTCCTCCGCTCGAAACAGGTTGCTCAGAGCCGTTACCCTCTGCCGGATACCCTCTGCGGAGAGAACCGAGAGATTATCCGGGTGGATCAGGAAGAACACCAGGCTGCCGCCTGGTATTGCCACGCCGTGGGGCAGGAGTTTGCGAATACCCATCAACTGCCGCGTGGATTGACGCTGCTTCAGCCGTTTGCGCTCTTTCCATTTCTGAAGCCACTTCAAGGGTCCAGCCTCCATTCGTATCTCTGCTGCTGGAAAATCAGGAAGCAGGCCGCCCGACGGAGAAAATCCAGAATACTGGCCCCATCCACCTGAATGGAGAGAAAGGCATATAGAACGGTTACCACCAGCGGCGCCATTCCGACTCCCTGCACCAGAGACAGTACGGAGATCAGAGCAGCCACACCGATGATGGCAATGTCCCGCAGAAGCCACAGCCACAGCATGGGCTTGGCTTTCAGGTTTTCGGGATAGATGTACATGATTACAAGCCCCCTTCATTAGAAATCAAAACGCGGCGCCGCCGGGTATATCCCCGACGGCGCCGTCTGTCGTTTTTACAACTCTTCATTTGTATGATTCTCTTTTTCCTCATCTACATCCGTGGATACCTCATGCGGTCTCTTTGCTTCATCCGCCAGCGCCCGCTGGATGCAGCCCAGGAAGAATGCTTTCTGCTTGACATGATGTCGATCCAGATAATCCTTGAACTCTTCGAATATGTCTGCCGGCACCTGGAATGCAACGGTTCTGGTTTCTGTACTGCTCATCCGCTTTTCCACCTCTGTCTGATAAAATGTTGTGATCAGCCAAGTCATGTATTCGCCCAGGCTCTTCCCGGACTCTTCCTGATGTTCCCGGACCTGTCGGTGCAGGTCTATCGGGATTTGCGCACACAGATTTTTTGTGTCTGCCACATCTGTGTCCTCCTCTCTGGTTAGTAAAGCAAACATACTCCAATGAAGGTCATAAAGCCATATCCAAAGCCACTAAAGAAAACCTTGAAAGCTAAGCACAAAGCCTAAGAAAAATAACCTCAGCATGAGTCTGCAGGTCAGCACACAAGATTTACAGTGGTCCGCACTCCTGCGTTCATGTATAATGGACCTATCTTAAAGTATGGAGGCCATCAATATGATGAGATGCCGTTGGGCTGACCCGCGTTCCGATCTCTACGTCGCCTACCACGACCACGAGTGGGGGCAGCCGGAACACGATGACCGAAAACTCTTCGAGATGCTGATTTTGGAAGGGTTTCAGGCGGGACTCTCCTGGCTGACGATTTTGAATAAGCGGGAGGCATTCCGCACTGCCTTTGACTACTTTGAACCTGTCGTGGTCGCCCAGTACGGCCCAGAAAAAGTCGAGGCACTGATGGAGGACACGGGGATCGTCCGCAACCGGCGCAAAATTCTGGCCGCGATCCAGAATGCCAAGGTCTTTCTCTCCATTCAAGAGGAGTTCGGCTCCTTTGACAGCTATCTCTGGGGCTTTACCGGAGGCCAGGTCATTTTGAATACAGATGATACTCCGCACACGCACACAGAGCTGTCTGACCGCATCTCCAAGGACCTGAAGCGCCGGGGCATGAATTTCGTGGGCACGACCATTATCTATTCGTTTCTCCAGGCAACGGGCGTGGTCAACGACCACGAGTTGGCTTGCTTCTGTCATCCGGGGAATTGGTCAATCCCCCAAAACAATAACGAGGTCCCATCAATGGAACCTCGTTAAAAGAACGCTATGCTATATTCTTTTTCCTGTGTTAATTTGATCTATATTTCCGACTAATTAGAATCCCTCATGTATTATAACTCACCTGCAACTCCCCCCCCTAACGGTGTGTGTTTCTTTGGAAAGCTCTCTGGAATAGCAATTTGTTTTTCATAACACAGCGCATACTTCTTGAGTTCAAATGCCCGTTTTGAATACGAAAAACCATTGTTAGTTTCGTAAAGCAGCCCTAATGCTCTGTAATCGGCTACATAATCGTTTTCTCCGGAAACATTGCGCTGGTCGATATTTTCGCTTAAGAATAATAGGTCTTCTTCTGTTAGATTTCGTATACATCGACTCAGTTGAAAAAATTTTTGAGTATCGATTTGCTTAGAAAGTAAAGCCCTCGTTAAGGAAGCTATGTAGCGTGCTTTTTGTTTGGTACCGCAATCATCAATCAATTTAATAAGTCGCTTAGCATACTCGTTCAACTTATCTGGTCGGCCTTCGTAATTGGCCTCTGTATTAGGACTTGCATCAGCTAAAGCCTCTGCAAGTGACTGCAAATTTTCCGATTCAAATTGATTTGTTTCTTCATTATACCTATAGGAATATAAAATTAAAATTTCAAGGCATTCAAAAAAAATTCCGTCTCTAATCGTGGATGACAGCTTTTTTACATCTTCTAGCATAGACCATGCTGCATTAGGGTCATACATCAATATTCCAATTATATCTTTAAACAAGGTCTTTCCAGAGGCCTTTACAGTATCAGATCTTGCGACTTTAAGAGCTTTATCAAGCATATTTTCCATCAGGAATGCCCCTTTTTAAATTATTTTAACATGACATGAGCACCTATTCGCTTATTACCGTCTAGGAAGGGATGATTCATCACAATGCCATAGCAAAGCCGTACTGCTTTCTGTTGGAGCGACGGATACAGCGGCTGATCGTTGAAGGTCTGGAAGGGAGCTGTAAGGGCAGTCTCAAGCAGGTTCTCATCTCGAAACCCATGGATGCCTCCAGTCTCTTGGATTAGCTCTTCGTGGAGCAGCAATACCTGCTGCATATTCAGCCGAATCATTTAGCTAACTCCTCATAGGCCGCATGATTTTTTGCAATCAGCCGCCGGGATATCTCGCGGACGTCTTCATCGGATGCAGTCTGCTCCTGTTCTGCCTGTGAAAATTCAATCACCAAATAACGGGGAACGTTATTTTTAAGGATGATCGCTTGCCCCTCCTGATCTACCATTCGGGCAACCTTGGAAAAATTCTGATTTGCTTCACTCATGGAAATCATCTGCTCCGTGTTGATCAGCATGGTATTCACCTCCTGCTTTTTAGTATATCTAAAAAGTAGGATAAATTCAACCTATATTCCATAGTCCATAAAAAATTCCTTCTCGATGAGATACATCTGTCTACGCTCGTTTTCAATCAGTTATAATCGCCTATTCCTATTTTAGCACTGTCCCAGCAATCGTCCTGGTGGTGTTGATTGCCGCCTGGGCGGTGTAGACCGCGCTCATGATATTCGCCCGGGTGGTGGTGTCCAGCCCAAAGGTTCCGGCGATCCTGGGGACCTCTCCTGCGGAGAGCATAAGCCCCAGTCCCAGCAGGGCATGGTCCTTGAACACCATAAGTCCCGCCACCAGGATAGTAGATTGGAGGAAGGCTGTCAGGCACAGGCCGATGACCTGCTTCATCCACTGGACGAAGCCGTCGATGTATCCTCGCGGAATAGAGAACATATAGAGACTTCCCACGGCGATCTGAATCAACAGGATACCGCCCCGCTTCAGGTTGGCGAAGAACACCTTAATCACCGCGTAAGCCATAAGGATGACGCAGAACAGGATCATGAGGGGGCTGGTGATGACACCAAGGCCGAAGTAGCTGTTGTCGATCATGTCCGCCAGGGAGTCGATTTCACTGAGGTCCGTAATGATCTGCTGCCCTACCTCTCCGATGGTGGTGTCCGAACCGGTCAGTCCTACAGAAAGAGTTCCTTGGAGGGATACTGACAGTGCGTACAGCCGGACGGGAACCGTGGTGAACAGGGACACGGCAAAGAAGCCCTTGATCATGTCCAGAGCTGTTTGCTGTAGATTGGCCCGGCCGCTGGCGTACTCAATGCCGCACTCGAATGCTCGTACCACTAGGCTCACAGCGAACAGAGCCCAAGCTAGTTTGGAGAAAAACAAAATCACAGCCTGCACCCATTCCAGGTCAAACAGTTCCACGCCCATATTACCCATTTGGGCAAAGAAATTCCCCAAAAAGCCCACCAGTTGGCCATAGAACCAGTCGATGAGATCATCCATGACCGTAGACGCTACAAAGTCCCAGATAAACAATGAAAAAAATTCCTCCGTTCTATATACAAATAATCTGCACCAAAAGTGAAGCACAGCACAAGCGGCGCATCTAGAATTGGGGTTGAAAAAACAAAAGCGGACACAGTTTCTGTGTCCGCTTCTGAAACCCATCAAGAATTGCTGCCTTTGTATTATCCCATGTGTTGCTCAAACTTCTGTTTTGCTTCTGTTACCGCTTTAATGTCTTGTGAGATATGTGGATCCAGTCTCTGTAAAACGAATTCGCGGATCTTCCTGCATTCCCGCAGTGCGCAGTTCATGTCAGACTCATCCAGCTCCATATGGGACGGATACCGCACCTGTACACCATAGGGGGTCAGTTCCACGCAGGCGTCTGCCAACTGCTCAAACTGCGGGTCCCGCTCCATACAGAGCTTGCAGAGCTGAATCAAATCATGTGTCTTGGGCGGTTCCATGCCAAATTGCGCCAGTGTTCCTTTCAGCATTTTCTCAGCTGCCTGTTCGCAGTGATAGCAGATGATCTCCACAGGTACTGGACGCATCCCAAGCAAGTATTCCGCAGCGCCAAGGTCCATTTCCGCCAAGTCAAGCCATTCGCTGCTCCATGTCTCTTGGCCGTTCATACAGGACCACCCCCTCTCTCGCAATTTTTCGTTCCAGGGAGGGCTGTGCTTGCCTCTGCCGAAAGACTCCGGTATGATACACGATCACATCCAGCGGCGTGTCCTGGACCATGAACAGGGCGCGGCGAATTCGTTTGAGCGCGTCTGCAGGACGCAATGCCATATCAGAGACGAGAACACACAGATCATAGTCACTATCCCGACTCGGGGTGCCGTAGGCATAGGAGCCAAACAGGTATATTTTTTCAGCATCCACTGTTTCCGCAATGATTTGGCAGATATGGGACAATTCCTCTTTCACTTTAACCGTCATCCTCAGCACCTCCTCGCTGAATTTATTATACCCTGCGGTAGGACATTAAGCAATCTGATTTTCATGATTCCCGAGCCGCGGCATTCCGGTAACCCAAGTTACCTCCCCATGGTCTGCTGGAACTTCTGTCCGGAATCCCAGGTCTTATCCTGTGTCTCAACTTTTGCGGCCTGATAGGCGCCGGATGCCTCTCCGGCAGACTCCATGTAGTCGATAGCCCTGGTGATGGCATCTGGGTCCAGATGCTCCAGAAAAATGCCGCTCCTTGCCAACGCTGGGAGATCCTCCGGCTGCCCGCCAAGAGCCAGGTAATCGGCAGCGCTCTGAATCTCCGTCGGAAGGATGACAGAGTGGACGTCATATAAATGTTGGGCGATTGCTGTCCCATGGCAGCGCTCCACCTCCCGAAATGCCTGACAGATGTCATCCACTACTTTTGAATAGGGCTCTTCAAAATCTTCATTCAACTCGTATGTGGCTTGCAGCCACGCTCCAAAGCCTCCCGCCTGGCCGCCAAGGGTTTGTTCCAGGGCGAAAAACTGAAGGGCCCCCTCCGCCAGTTCCCCTGCAAACCGCCTCCTATTTTCCAGGCGTGCCCGCTCTCCCTGGTTTGTATCCATCTTCTGTATCTGGGCCCTCTCCGAAAATTCCTCTCTCTGCATTACCATTCTCCTTATCCTCCGATGATGCCCCAGATGTAGTTGGGGGCCAGCAGGACGAAGATCAGGCAGACGAACAGGATGGCCGGGCCCGTCCACTCAAATTGTCCGTGCTTCCGATACTCAAAATACGTCAGCGCCAGCTTCACAAAAAACGCAATGGCCAGCACCATGCTCAACGCCGGAAACACTACGCTGTCCACTACAGCCTTGATCTGCTCTGAGGCGTCGCCCCAAGTCTGTTCCACCGCATCCGCCACACTGCCGACCGCCAGGGCTGGGGTGCAGAACAGAGCCGCCAGCAGGTAGAATGCTGTCAGCATAGGCAGGAATCTCTTACGGTTCATCGTTGTTCCTCCTATCGAAAATGGGAGAGCCGACCCAAATCGGGGCGGCTCTCCAGTTTCTGATTCTTCTCAATATCCGGTTCTGGGCAGGGGTTCAGCAGGCTTATAGACCTTGGTCGCCCACCGGGAGGTGGCCATGATCCACTGCCCATCGTGGATGCCGCCCACATCTGTCTGGTTGACGATCTGGCTGCCGCCGGTGAGCCACTGGCTGGCGGTGCAGTACACCACGGGCGCCTCCACCTGCCGGAAGTTGGCCGGCACGATCCCGAACACCACCATGAACTCCGTTGCCTTCTCCCCGGAGGCGAGGCCCAGGGCCGCTGGCGAGGCATCCAGCACATAGTTCTGCTGGGTGCTGAGATTGTCCGCCAGGACCCGGTAGGTATCTCCGCTGAGCGTGGTCTTATAGACGATCTTGTAGCTGCCGGGGACGTTCCAGGTGCCGGTGACGATTTTCTGCAAGTGCGCGAAAGCAGGCAGGCTATCCCTCCAGTAGAAAGACTCGAGGGATGTGGTGGAGTTGTTGGCGATGTCGGTGAAGTCGTAGCATAGGGTCTGGCCGGGCATGACCTCCACATAGCCGGTCTTCTTGATGGAGACGTTGGTGTAGAGGCTCTTGTTGGTCATGGTGGCTTTCACGATCTGCCCGGCGTACTCGATCTCCACCTCGATGGGAGTCTTGTCCAAGCCATAGAAATCCACGGCTTTGGATTCGATCACTTCGTAGCGCGCCAAAGGCAAGGGCTTGGAGACGGCGACACCATTTTTGTCCGTGCGGATGGTATCTACCAGCTTGCCGGTCCGGGCGTTATAAATCTCGAACTCCGTGTTGGGGATGGGCGTCCCGGCGGGCCAGCCATTCATACTGTTATAGTCTGCCGAGGTTTTCGTGATCTGAATCTGACCGGTGATGGGGGTATTCTTCCAGGTGATCTCCGTGGTCTCCCCAGACTTTACATAGACGGTCTTTTTCTCCGTGTCTACGATATAACCTTCGTTTTCCAATTCACGCAAATAAAAGCGGCCACTCTCCAACCCCTCAATGTAAACATAGCCTCGGTCATCCGAGGTGTACTGGCCAATGGGGGTGTTGGTATCATCGTAGAGCAGGAAGGTGACGCCATAAATTCCATCCCCAGTGGCGCTGTCCACCTTATGGAGCAGAATGCCGGAGACGGCCTCATTTTCAATGACCTCCTGGGTGACCTCGCCATCCTTGACGGTGAAATAGTGCCGGGTAGAGTCCAGCTTGAATCCGGAGGGGCTTTCCAGTTCCAGAGCATAATAATCGCCCTCATCAAGCGGGGCAAAGACAGTTCCGGTGTCCCCGGTGGTGACGGTGTCCATTAGGGCGTCATCTGATGCCCTGCGGATTTCAAAAACAGCGTCAGAGAGGCGCTCCGTCTTGTCGGCGGAGCTGACCTTGACGATCTCCACGCCGCCCTCTCTGGAATTCCAGAAAGTTAAAGTCTGGACCTGACCTTCCTGGATGAGAATACTCTGGGGGCTGCCGTCCAGGACGAATCCATCTACGGTCCGGGTTTCCCTTGTGGTGATGGTGGTGCCGGGGGTGAGGCCGGTGATGACCGCACGGCCATCCTCCCCGGTGATGTAGACGCCGTTGTTGGGTCCAACGACGGCGCCGCTGGAGTCGGTGACCAGGAACTCCACTCCGGCCAGCGGCTCGTTGTCTGTGCCTTTGATGAACTTTTCCAGGACGAGGGTCGTCTCTGGCTCATTGTACACATACAGCGTCTGGGTGTCATTGGGGTGGACCACAACCGTCTGGGTCCGGGTGGCCTCGTCGATGGTATAGCCTGGAATCGAGGCCGTTTCCGTTACCACGACGGTGCCCACCACCCCGGAAATGGTAATCTTGCCCTCCCGGTCCGTATAGTAGAGGCCGTTGGAGGAGAGCTGGCCGTTTTCATCCGGGACATAGGACCCATCCGCATAGGTGATCTTGAACTCCACACCCTCCAGCGGCTCATGGGTGCCGGAGCTGCTCCGCTTGACGATGACCAGATTGCCTGCGGGAGCATTTCTAAATTCGAGGCCAACGGTTTCGCCGCTGCGGATTAGGGCGTACTGGGGGCTGTCGTCCAGCAGGTAGCCAGGCTTGGCCCGTACCTCCCGCGCAACCACTGTGGTTCCAGGGGTGAGGCCCTCCACCAGAATCTCGCCCGCGCTGTTGGTCACATACCGGCCGTTGTTGGTGCCGATGAAGTTTCCGCTGCTGTCCGTCAGCAGGAACTCGACGTCAGAGAGCGGCTCCCGTTTCTCATCATCCGAGACCTTCGTAATAAGCAAAGACCCCAACGGCGCGTTGCCGAACCGCAGGGTGACCACATCCTGCTCTTTGCCAGAGATATAGACAGTCTGGGGTTCCGAGTCGATGAGGTGGCCGTCCGGGCTTTCCAGTTCCTGACAGATATAGGTGCCCTCTTTTAGCCCCGTGACCGTGAAGGACCCATTTTTCGAGGTCACATATTCGCCAATGACCGTCCCCTCTGTGCCGGAGGTCTCGCCGCTGAGGTAACGCAGCTCGAATCGTGCGCCCTCCAGCGGCAGCTTCGTCGCACTATCGTATTTGTAGACAACAAGCGCACTGAGAGGCGTGTTGTCCACGACCAACTCACGGCTGACGCCGGCCTCCAGGTAGAACTCATAGACGCCGTCATCCTGGATGGAGAATCCTGTCGGACTCTCCTCCTCGACGACCTTGTACCAGCCCCTGTTGACATTGGTGAGCACGATGCGCCCCGAGGAGTCCGTGTAGTACGTCCCCAGGTCATTGATCTCGTCGGTTTCCGTGTTGTCGCTGGCATAATAGATATGGAACTTGGCGTTCTCAAGTGGATCTTTTGTGATGGAATTGCGTTTGATAACTGTGAGCGATGGTTTGAATGCGTTAAAGAAGCGCACCGTCCGGGTGACGCCCGGCTCCAGGAAAATGGTCTGGGGAATCTCGCTGATAATGACGTTGGACGGTACGTTGACCTCCGAAATTTCGTAGCTGCCGGGGTCCACTTCGAGAAATGCTTTGCCGCTGGAATCGGTCTCTACGGTGTCCAGGAAATCCCCGTCGATCTGCCGGACCTGGTAGGTGACTCCCTCAATGGGAGATCTGTCGGCAATATTCCGCTTGACGATCTCCAATCCGGGCCGGGTGTAATCCTCAAACCGTGCCTCGCTGATTTTGCCGGGCCGGAGGGCGATGGTCTGCTCGCTGGCAGTCCGCACGAACGGCTCCGGAACGGACTCCTCACGGACGATATAAACGCCGGCGGGGAGGTCCTCCACCAGGGCGCTCCCATCCGGTCCGGTGGAGACGGAGGTGCTGAAGGCGCAAGTGACGCCCTCGATAGAATAGACGGCGTTTTCCACGGGAGAGCCATCGACAGCCGAGGTCTTGATGACCTTGATGCCGGGCAACTCCTCGTCTCCAACGGTGACGGTGTACTGCTTATCGCCGTCGGTAACGCTGACGTAGACGCTGTGGGGCGTCGGGTCCAAGGCATAGCCCGCCGGGGCCTCCTGCTCTACAAAGGACCACAGGCCCTCGGTGACATCGTGGACCTCGATGTATCCCCCTCCGGAGGTCACATCGCTGCCAACGATTTGGCCGTCCAGGTAGATGTTATAGACGGCCCCGTCCAGGCCCTTGTCGGTACCGGCGATGACCTTCTGGAAGGTGATGTCGCCATCGCCAGCGGGAGGAGGATCATCGTCATCCTGCGGTTCATCATCTGCGATAACCTTACGGCCGCTGTGGTAGGCGAAGAAGGACTGCCGCCCGGAGACACTGGAGGTGGCCAGCACCGCCCACTTGGAACTCTCGTCCTCCACGATGGAGGCGTGGATGCCCTGGGCGGCGTATTCCTCGATCTGCCGCTGGAATTCGGCATCCTCATTGGCCTTCTGGCCCAGCAGCCAGTTGTAATACTCTACATATTGGTCGTAGGTATCAGCGTTGGCGAAGCCGCCAGCGTCGATGTCGCCGCTGGGATCGCCGCCCGCACTCTTATCGCTCTGATTGTCCCAGATGTAGGTCTGAAGTGCCATGAACAGGCTGCCGGGGATTTCACCGGTGTAGTCCGTAATGTAGCTCATCATCCATTTGACGTTCTCTTTGGTGATGGCGTCCATCTCGCCCAGGCCGGTCTCGGCAACAGCGTCATTCCACAGGGCGTCCGCATCCGCTCCGGTGGCGGAGCGGTACATGTAGGATTGGAGAAACGACTCCGTGCCAGAACGGTAAGAGTAGCCCAGGTCCATGCAGTAGAGCTGCCGCCCCGCCGCCGTGGGCGGGCGGTAGGAATAGGTCTGCCCCTGGGAGTTGAGCCGGGTGGTCCAGAGGTTGGGGTCCGTCACCGGCGTAATCCCCACGCCAGTGGATTCTGCCGCCATCGCCACCGTTGGCAGGAGCGAGAGCACTGTCAGCAGAGTCAGAAGCAATGTGACGATTCTCTTTTTCATAAAACCCTTTCTGACCGTGAAAGGTGGGACAGCCCACTCGAAAGGCAGCTTCGGTGTCCTCCTTTCACGGCCTTTTATTTGGATTTCGAGTGTAAAAGGGCACAAAAAAGCAGGCCGTCCATATAGGACGGCCTGCCATTGCCTATGCAAGCAGCACAGACTGGTCGTTGTATTTTGAGCTGTGATATGCTAGAATAATGTCGATTTTTGCGATGAGAGAGGAAAGAAAGGAACTGCCATGTTTTCGCTCAACCCCATGAAGGAACTGTATGAAAGCCCGCTGCCACCTATGGCCCTGACGGACTATGAGGCATTTTCCAAATTCTTAAATCAGGCTTTGCACTGCTGCCACGAGACCGGGCGGGATTTCAATGTCTATCTGGACTGGGCCATCCGTGCTCTGGCCTCCAGCATGGCCGCGGACAGCGCCGCCAGGATCTTCCTGCCAAAGACCAGAACAGCTCCGTTTTCCTTGGACGATTTGATCCCACTGTCTGAGATCCCCTCCAAGGGGACCGTGCGGGTAGATTTGACGAAGAGCTATGTGGTGGCTCCAATCTGGAACAACACGGATCTTGTGGATGCCGTAAAGGCTTTCTCCGACAGCGGCTTTGAGAATGCGCAGATCGACCAGGTCTTTGGCGGGGCGTACATCCAGGAGCTGAAGCTGGCCATCATCGACTCACCTTCTGATGTGGATGTTCCGTACATTCTCTCCCAGTGGGATCGAGGCAGTATCCAAATGAATGCCTATTCGCTCAAGGACCTCACCAAGGTCCTCTCCACGGACGGAGAGAAGTGGTATCTGCAGGAAGAGGACGGCGAAACAGAATTGCCGGTCCTGGAGCCCCGTATGGCGATCCTCTACAACTGCGGTGCCAGGAGGTTCTGCAAAGATTGATCGAACAAAAAGCAGGCGGCTGCCTGCTTTCTGTTTTATTCTACAGGGTTGTCCACCCAAGTGACGTGATACCCTTCATAAGCGAATATCTGAACGCAGTACCAGCAATCTTCTCCAGCGGCATTCATACCTCGGGCAAGGCCCACGCCAATCTCGGACAGCCCATCATTGAGAATGTTCTTCAGATGTCCGCTGGATGCCGCCCAGTCATCCACAACCACTTCCGCCAGTCTTTTGCCCAACTCCGCCAGCCGGCGGTCCGCGATCCTGTGAATGTTCTCTGCGGTATAGGGACAGTTGCTGACGGTTGACCGGTCAGAGCCATCAGGCCGGATGTGGGAGTAGGTGCCGGTGGCAGCCATTTCATCAGCTCGGACCTGGGCCGCCTGTGTCAGCATGACGTCGGTTTCCAAGTCCGCTAGGCCAGCCTCCTGACGGAGCTGGTTGGTTCTATCAACGATTTCCTGCCGCATGGATGAGATATCCGAGGCAGGTACCGATTGCTCGTCGCGTGTCGGCGCCACGCCGGTGTAGGGGGCGCCCGTGTCCACCTGGACGCCGTTGTCCCAATAGACGTTGAATCCCACCTGCCTGCCGGCGTCCCGCAGCTTCACATAGTTGGACCCATTGATGTTGTATGCCTCCATCTTCACCTGCTGTCCATCCACATAGATGGGCTGCCTGGTGGGCACCGCAACGATACCCGCTGCCGCAGCGCCGCCGCAGAACGTCGCACCCAATGCCATGCCGGTGAGCAGCAGTCCCATCTTCTTTCCTCTGTTGTTCATAGCGATATCCCCCTCTTCAGCTTTGGCCAATAGCGTATCGGTTTTTCCAGCTTGGGATCGTGGGCTGTGGATACCCGCCACAGGCCGTGGGTCTGGTGGGCCAGATAGACCGCTTGGGTCAGCAGATTCTCCGCCTGCACATATTGGGCGTCCTGCGCGCCGGTTTTGCAGACGATGACCGGTCTGCCATCCAGCAGGCGCTGGGTCTGTCCATGATCCAGCAGGACACGGCCCTCCGGCACCTGCAGGTCCACATCCTCATCCGGATGGAACTTGAGGAACTCTTCCAAGGTCATGGGCAGTTCCTCTCGCCTGTGGCACCATGATACGACAAGAGAATGTGGAAAGCTATTGACCAAATCGCAGAAGGAATCGCACGATCATACAGCAGTTTGCCCATCACACCTCCACCGCCTGGACGCACCAGCGGTAAGCGCGCTGATCCCGGACGCAGGTATACAGCGTCAGGCGATTCTCCGCGGAGGGGGACAGCTCGCTCCGGTCCGTCTCGCTGATCTTCTCCACAGAAACCACCTTGTAAGTCCGAGTCCCCAGTTTGGTGGTCAGGGTAATCCGGTCCCCGATGTCCAGGGTATGGATTTCGCCGAAGTAGTCGTTGGTGCCCCGGTTGTGGGCCGCCAGGGCTATGTTGCCGTTCCAGATGCTGGTTTCCTCAAAGTGCCCCACTCCGCGGGCCAGAGTTTTGCTACCCGTGCCCTGGTACACCTTGACGTTCAGGTCGACAGCTGGGATCTTGAGGGTCGCCAGATATCCGCCGCTGTAGTAGAGATTACTGGTTACTTCCGTGAAAACGGTGGATGAGGATGTTGTGGAACCGCTGCCGGTAGAGACAGGGGTTCCCGGCGTCACCACTACAGCGGAACCGCCGTTGATGACCGCCCCGGTGACTGCCTGTCCTCCCGGTGTCAGGCTGGGGGTGAGGTATGTGCCAGTGTTCAGCGCGTATGCGCTGGGACTGCCAAAGGCCGGTGGGATCCGGGCGGCGTTCTTGCTGCGGTCCTCATTTTTTGCCGCGCCGCCGTCTGCCATGATGACAGGTTCGATGGAAGTGGGATCTCCGTACTCCGGATCGCCCGGCGCGGCGATGGTATAGTCCAGGGCTCCTGCGGGGAATGCCAGACAGGCGGCCAGACAAAGGCTCACAAGGCTTGTAATGACTCGTTTCATGAAAACTCCTCCTCGCATATTTCCCATGCTTTCTTCTCACACTTCATTCTCCTCCACCGGCTCGTGTTCCCGGCGGTGCCGGATGAACAGCGCCGCCCCGGCCACGGCACCCACCAGGGCCACCATGCCGATGGGCACCAGCAGCACAGCCCAGCTGAAGGCCGCCACTGCGGGCACTTCCTCCACCGGCTGGAGGGGTGTGCCCTCGAAGATGGCTACATAGCGGACACGGTCCAGATTGATTTTGCCAACAGTGCCGGTATAGTCGGCGGTGACGGTGTAACCCTTCACATAGCTGCTGGTAGCACTGCCGGTGTAGGTGGCCACGGCAGTAAAGCGGTCACCCAGGGCGTAGCCGTCCAGGGTTGCTGTGTTGTCCGTCTGCCAGTTGATGGTCTGGAGGGTCAGGGTCCGTCCATTGTCCTGGATGGTCTTGGGGATGTTGGCAGTGTCCTGATTGGCCAGGTTGGGATAGGACCTGGTGGCGGAGATCTCCCGGGTGCTGCTGCCGTAGCCGGAGACTTCCACCTGGACTGTGTCCAGCTGGAGAGACAGGGTGCCCATGTAGCCGTCCTCCGTGATGAACTCCTTCTCCTGAGGCAGCAGTGCCAGGATGGAGGCCATGTCCTTATTGGCGCTCTGGAGGCTGACTGTCTCCGTGTGCTGCCGTTCGTCATGCTCCGGCAGCTCCTGTCGCAGCAGGTCTGTCAGGGTGTAGTGGAAACCATCCTGTTCGAAATCGGACCGGGGGATGCCCGTGGGGTCATCCTCCGGCCCCAGGTCGTAGAGCTTTCGCAGCTCGGTACCATCCTCACTCTGGGTGATAGCAGTAGGGTAGCAGACCTCCACCTCGTCTGCTCCTGCGGCCAGGGCTGTGGGGGCCAGTGTCATCGTCAGGCACAACACAGCGGCGCATAGCATCATTGCTCGTCTCATCTTCGTTCTCCTCTCCATTGTTTCATTTCTCCCAGCCCGCCTATCTTGGGGCCGGATTGTACTTGCTGCTCCGCTTTGGGCAGGTAGGTCCTGGTATTGAGCTGCATAGAACTCTGTTCATGACTGTATTCTATACGTTCTGCCTCTCTTTCTCGCTGTTCCAATGTGCGGCGCATCAATACGTCGTATTCCCAGGGCAGTGTCTCCAGTAGGATATAAGCGCCCTGTTCCGTGAGTCCATCTGCCTGACAGCGAAGCACCAGGGGATGTCCAGTCCTCTTCCACTGGCGTAAAAAGGCCGGCTGTTTCCAGCCGGCGCCAACGATATACACCCAGCGGAGCGCAGTCTCCTGTCCGCTCTCGCCGCTCAACCACAGATACTTGTCCCGCAGGTCCCGCCGCAGTCTATCTCTGGATGGGACGGGTGTCACCACGCTCCCGGAGAGCTGATAGCGAAGGTTCAAAGCGGAGATACAGTCTTCTGCCGCAGCCGTCGCCTCTGGTATCTCCGCCCATAGCGGCAGCAGTTCCGGTCTGGCCGCCTGAACGTCCTCCCATGCTGTCTCCGCGGGGTATATCAGGACGTGCCGTGCCAGCTCCAGAACATGGATACCATCTGTCATCCCTAGGCTCTTTGCCTGGCGGGAGGGGAGCGCACGGTACCTGGCCAGCGCCTCCTGCAGCGATGGAAACCGCTCCATGGTCCACCCTTTGTGAAAAGTACGCTTGGGCGGGAGGCGCAGGTCATCAATGATGTAATACTGCATCGCAATCTCCTGTCACTTCATGGACATTCCGCCTTGGCCAGGCGTCTTGATTTTCTGACTCTCCTGCAGCTCTTTTTGAAGGCATCGGATCGCATCGTTCACCTGTTCCATTTGATCCGCCTCCTGCTCCTGGGCCAGATGGTCCCGCATCTGGTCCAGCGGGTCAAACAGGGAGAGTAGAAATATCAACTGTTCATCTGAATACAGCTCCATATCCTTGAGCAGAGCATCCCGACACATCCACACTGCGGACACATCCGCTATCTGGTCGATGACTTCAGAGACGGAAAGCGTTTGGAGCGACATCTCATATCTGTCCCATGCAAGGTTGATCCGCATGGCAAGGGCTTGCTCCTTTTCGGAGCGACTCATCTGCTGTAATTTGTTCAGTTTCAGTTCCTGAAGTTTTTCCCTTGCCCAGTCTGGCAGAAACTCTTCCTTCAGCACACCAGTGAAGTCGGTCCGGTTCCAGCGGGCCATTTCTTCATCATTCAGGCAGGTGCAGCGGATAGATCTTCCAATGGCGGTGGGGCTGCACCAAGCCGTCATGGGCGTACCAGAGCTGATTTTCAGGCTTCCAGCAGGACTCTTTCAGAGTATCCGGAGAAAGCACCAGCACCTTTCCCTCGTAGTCCAGTTTCTCGAAAGAGTCTGGCTCACATTGATTAGGGCTGAAGAGCCCCAAAGCCTGATACGCGGCACGGTACTGATCTACCACACCATTCAGCACAGCGGAACGGATTGGCACCACAAAGTTGAGATTGTGGGATTTGTCTGGTGGGATATAGATTCGACTGGCCCACTCTTTATTCTCAGAACTGTACTGGCCACCCCATTCCAACTGCTGTATCGTGTTAGCCAGCACCCAAGCTGTTCGTTTATAGCCGAACTCCTGGATAACTTTGGCCAGACAGTCTCCGTCCAGATGGGCACCGTCGTAATGCTGCCAGACGGCTTTCCGAATGGCATCCTTGCAGTCCATGTTGCTCAGGTAACTGGCCCGCCATAGAGACTCTTCTCCCCGTTGGCGGGCATACTCTGCGGAATATGGGTAGAGATATGCTTCATTCATCTCTGCCATCCTCCATAGCAAGGAGGCTCCGGAGGCCTCCAAGTTGATACAAAAGTCCTCCAGCGTGTCGATCTCATCCTCGTCGAATGCATTCAGAGGATCATCTTCCTCTTGCAGGCTGGCCATCTCGTCGCTTTTTTTCGCCAGTTGTTCCGCCATGGACGTGACGATCTCATCCAGGAAAGCAATCACCTTGACAATTTCCCTAGTAGAGAGCGAATCACGTGCCAGAAGAATGCAGCCCTCTTCCGCACGGAGCACCAACGCCTCCGCGTCTGCGAGACCGGCGATCTGCATAGCAGGGAAGGGGATCTTCTGGGCTTTGCTGTCGGGCTTACGGTGCAGTGTAAATTTCATGGTTATCTTCCTCCTAAAGAGTTTTCAGCGTGTGAGTTGGGATGTTAACTGGGACCAGGACCCATTTCTCATCCATCTCACGTTCAAACAGGTCCAGCTGCTGGTCCATGAGAGGCCTGGGATCGTAGTTGGTGATGATCAGTTCTTTGTAAATTGCCCCACGTTCCTTTTTCAGCGGATTTTCCCGGACCAGGGAGAAGATGAAAAAGTCCTTCCGATACAACTCCCAGGCCAAGGGGCAGTTATTGTAAGAGATGATGGCATATCCCGGATACTTCAAGAGAAGGTCCCGTAACAGGGTGTGGTTCTGCTTGGGAAATTCGGCAGGGTATGTTCGCTCCGCTTTCACATAGGGCGGGTCCGCATAGACCACCTCATTGGGATTTTCCCTCTCGCCGATCAGCTCCAGAGCGTCCCGATTCTCCAGGAAGATGCTCTCAATCCGTCGGCTGACTTCAGGGAATCGCTTGATGATGGGCTCCACACGCAGTGTCTTGACCGCCACGGAATTCCCGGTTCCGCTATAGCTGCCGTACTGACGCAGCAGGAACGCCGCCGCCCGAACCACATCAAACAGCTTTGCCCGATCATTCAGCACCTTCAACAGCTCTTCCGCCTGTTCCTGCGTGAAGCAGGCGCGGTCCTGAAGGACCAGCTTTTCCTCCTCGATGTGTTTGAAGTAGTCCGCCTCATGTGCCGCAATATTCCGGTATAACTGAAAGGGTTCCCGGCCATGGACTGGGAGGAATCTCAGCTCCCGCGCTAGGGCGTGCTGATTTTCCTTGATACAGCAGAACACATTGAACAGATCGTTGTCCACGTCGTTGTAGATATCCAGCCGCCCCTTCTTCGGCTTCAGCGCCAGACTCAGGGCGGCGCTGCCGCCGAAGACCTCCAGAAACGTCTCCACATGGGGTGGTATCATAGGGGCGATGAATGGGACCAACTTCACCTTGCTGCCTGGCCACGGGAAAAACGGTCTAGCGATGGCAGCCACCTCCCACATCCGAAAGCAGCTTTTCCTCCATGCCGCGCAGCAGGCCCTGCCGGGCGGCTTCCAGGCCGCGGATCATCCGGGCCAGGTGCTCTTCGGTTTCCCGGGCCTCCCCGAAGGTCCTGATATAGAAATATCCGTCCCGGCCGCTGCCGATGGGATACCCCTCCTGCCGCAGATGGTTTACCATCTCGTGCAGCCTGGATTCGCTGACGCCCAGGATGTCTCTGAGTCTCCTGCCTGGTGCTGCATGCTGCCTGCCGGGACACGCACCTTTCAGGTATGCCAACAGTTGTTCTTCTTTTCGCATGATCGCTCCCTTCCGGGATCCGCTTTCCCGAAAATGTGCGCAAAAAAAGAAGGGGCCGCTGTCCCTTTCAGGAAAACGGCCCATATTTCGTATTTGATTTTACATGGTCATATCCCAATCATGCCTGGGCGGCGCGGGCATCCGCAGATGCTGGAACTCCCGGTCATTTCGCCGGATGTAGGCGGCCTCTGATACATTGAGCCGGTATCCCTGCTGTTCCAGAAGGGCTTCTCCGAGTCCAACTGTATCCATACAGTCCCGCAGGAGGGGGTTCTTGAACCCTCCTCGCTTCTCCAGATCCCGCTTTCCGAAAGCTCCCACATCGTCCGCTCGCATGAAATCATAGCAATGCAGATTCTGAGCGATGTCCAGTGCCTCCTGGAGCCGGTGGCAGTTCTCATACTCCAGTGCAGCCGTGAATTTTTCCATAAAGTCCGGCATTCCTTGCCCTTGCTCTTCCAGCAGGAAGCCCAGATCGTTGCCATCTCGGATGAGGTCATTTAAGTCGTCGTACTCATCCTGAAGAATGGTGATTCCCGGAAGAGAGCAGCGCACCTCCAGCAACTCACATTCTTGGATGGTCTCTGCCTTCAGCTCCCGTAAGGCTAAGGCGATCTCGCCCAGTCGGCCATCTGGCTCTGCGAAGGCATGGTCTGGCAGGCAGGCCCAGGCTCCCTTGGGCACGGCGGGAGCCGCCAGACGGAGCCGCAGGCTCCAGTCCGTCTCCTGCACTTTGTCCAGATTCGTGCCATCGTAGGTCTGCTTCGGTTCCCGGCCGGGGAGCACCACAAAGCAGTCGCCGATGAAGACGCCTGGGTGCAGCTCTTCATACCGGAAGCCGATCTGCTGCAGGTTCGCATAGGGGAGCACCGCCTCCGGCATCTCCGCTTCATAGCGCAGGTAGTATTCCCCCAGCTTTTCGTAGCCTCCCGCGGGGCAGAGTACCTGATAGTCTGAGAGGGAGAGCAGGCAGTTGATGGCCTCTGTGGTCTCTTTCCGATCTAGCTTCAGCACTGCCAGCAGCAGTTCATCTCCCTCTTTTCCAGAGACTTCTCTCAGCCGTCCGGTCGTCAGCATCATTGCGGCCAGCTGATATGCCTCCCGGGCAGAGAGGGTCTTCAACCGATCCAGAAGCCACTGCTTCTCAATGTCATTTGCGGGCTGTCCAAACGGTTTTCCCTCGATTTTGTCCATGTCGATCACCTCATCTCCATACCGCCACGCTGAAACTGCGTCTGCTGCGCCTGCTCCTGCCGGAAGCAGGGGAGAGGACCACCGTCCTTCCGGCGGATCAGGCCATAGTCCGTAATGGCTGCGTCACCCTGCTCCAGCCATTTCTGCCCGATCCAGGCCGCCTGGGGCGTCTGGAACAGATCCTCCGGCAAGTCCGGGTACTTCTCCCGCAAAATCACTTCCGTGTAATCCCAAGGCTCTGCGATCTCAGGGCGGAGTTCATACTGGTCCAATTCTTTTGCCAATTCGATTGCCTGCTCCAAGTTCGGGTTACCACTGGCATCCAACAGTGCTTTATACTTAGTAAAGGATGCGGTATCCCAAACACGCTGCCTTTGAGACAGCATCTGGGCAAATACATTGACCTGTTCAATTCCTCCCTCATCCTCTATCGCATCATTGATGGACCCTCGCAGGGATGGGATCCGACAGTCCACGCAGTGGAAAGCACATTCTTTCATCGACGCCGCATCCACAGTCTCTACCGCATTCCAGATCGCGTCATCCACCGCGGGGAGATCCAGGGTTGCAGTCAGATCATTGTCGTAAGCAGGGGCATTAAAGAATCCCTTCCGCACTTCCAACACAACAGGGGCACCGGTGCGGTTAAAGTACGGCATGATCTCCTTGCGGTTGTAAACTTCTTTGAAGTCCCCACCTGGCTCCACATAGCCCCGGCGAGTATACACCCCGCCGTGATCTTCCTGATACTGCTTCCCGAATACCTCCAGCAGATCCTTTCGATATGCGCTGCCGTCCTCGGTGGTATCCAACAGTGTCATGGCCTCCTGCGTCAGCATCCCGCTCTCGTACAAAAGCGCCCCAAGTTGCTGATTGTTGAAAACATGGGGCGCCAAGAGGCAGATATCCGCATTGTAGGTCAGGTTGATCAGGCGGGGCAGAGGGATGGGGCCGATGTGCCGTCCGCCCTCGATTTGGAGCAGGCCGTCCAGGCCCATACGGTCGTCCTCACTCAGCATGGCCAGCCGCTGGGCCAGGAGGTTCAATTCATACAGGTTGACGTTGTCGCCGATCATCCCACGCTGGATGCCTGAATATTCAATCCTGGTCAGCTCATTATGACAGTCTCTGGCATCCTTGATCCGGGCTTTCTCCAGGGCGTCGTGAAACTCTGCCCAGGTAGCCGGCATCTCCAGCGCAGTGGCTGTCTCGTACCACTTTGAGGTCTTGTTGCTGATCTCCACTTCGAAGATTCTTTCAGTCAAGAGTCATCCCTCCTATCTGCTCTTTTCGCTGAATTTCATAGTTCTTGGGATCGGCGCCTGGGACATCCCAGCCAGCCATGGAAGCGATTTCCATGGCCAGCCGCTGGGCGGGCGTGACTCCCAGCCTCTCGTTGAGTCTGTCCGCCTCTTCTACATTCCGCTCTTTATCGCCGGTTTCCCATTCGGAGGGATAGTAGCCGGACTCGCCCCGCCTGATACAGATGAGTTGACCAGTGGTCTGCAAAGTGGAGAAACACAACTCTGGCAGCCCTTCAGCGAGTTTGGTAGCAAACCGTTCTTGTTCCGTCTGGATACTCCAGTTGTCCCTCTGCCACAGGTGGACATACAGTTCACCGCCGTCCACTTCGATCTCCCGCTGTTCAAAGCCCTCGCCCCATCCATCTGACGCCTGACCGCTGATGTAGTCCTTCAGATCGGCCAGCTCTTTGGATGAGAGTTCCCCAATCACCCGACACTCGGCCACACCCCAGAGACGTCTATTTCGAACCTCCACCGTGAACTCTGCGGAGCGGACCTTGGCATCCAGACTGTCCGGCTCCCCGTACCAGTGCATGAGGCCACGTTCCCGTTCCTCCGGCATCCGGTTTTTGACGAGGGCACCGAGAATCTGATCCTCGTATTCCGTGAGTGTCCGATCATCCCACCGCTCTCCCTCTTCGGAGGAATCCCCCCACTCGTCCCGCGGGTAGAAGTCGGCAGTTAAAGGCATATAGAGCTTCAACAGGGCTGGTTCCGGGGGCAGGACCGTGAAACGGTCCGCTCCAATGACCAGCGCCAAACTACGGCCTTTGTCCCAGGAAATCTGGAACTGTCCCGCATCGTCAATGTAATCCAGGGTCCCCATGGAGCCAGGTGGGATAGGGGCTGGGTCGCTGCCTATCTCTCTGAGCTGAATGCGGCTGCCCGCAGGGTATTGCTCCTGTAGAAAGTCCAGCCACTCTTTTGCAATTTTCATACTTCACATCCTCCTTGATCAAGCCAGCTCCACAGCTCCGGGCGTTTGAATTTCATTTCTGTATTCATTTACCAAGACCTCCGAATGTTATTTCTCGATTGGTGCGCCGCGGATTTTCTTCACCGACGAAGTCCCAGAGGATATCATCCACGGCCTCCCGCACTGATGGGTCATCCGTCAGGGTCTCATACCGGAAGCCAGTGGTGTTCCGGTAAGGCAGTTCTTCTTAAATGGTTCGAAGATATTCCTGCGGATCTGTGAACTCCTGTTGCTCACCGTTGGTATAGGTCACCCGACCCACCAGCCGCTCCCGCTGCCGCATCTGCTGTTCTCTTAGGTCATAACAGTACAGATATCCTTGGTAGTCTCCAGGCCGTGGGGTACAGCGCAGGCAGAAGCGGTAGTGCTCAGTCTCCGCGATATAGCCGTAGACACGGTCATTTGTCGAGATCTCTCCACCATGCGTCCAGCAGTAGGAACTCATCGCGGACAGGCTCTGGAGCGGTCCATTCCGCCGCAGTGTATCCACGATTTGCTGGAGTTCTCTCTTAAACTCCGGGGTATTAAACTGGTCTGAATTGTGAGGCCACCATGTGGACCAGAAGCTCTTGCCGCCGGAGCCGAAATCTATCCGAAGATGTCCTACTGTCCCCAGGACCTCGTCCTGTTTCTCGTCTGAATAGAACAAACCCGCCTCCTCTTGGGAAGCGGGTTTCAATGCAACGGAATATTCTACCGCCGGATTATTACGATCCTTCATCTCTTTCACCTCACATTCTATGATCACAAGCAATACCACATCTCACGTCAAAAGTCTACTGGAATATCCTTGGACTCGTCACATGGTCCAAGGAAAAGAGACCACTCTGCGCCCTTCGGCAGCTGCGGTCTCTTTTGTCAATATACTCTTTTCGGCAGGGGAACTTGCACAGCTTATAGGTACGTAAAGAAGTCCGCTGTTAAGCAGCAGATCTCGCCTTTTGGGTCCTTTCCCCAGTACCAGTAATAGACGCCGCTCGGGACCGTAAAAAGGGCAGCTGAATAATTACCATTCGGAGCGATCCCTGCTGCGCAGTTGATGCCCCATCGTTCTAGATTCTCCTCCAGAAGTTCATCAAGGGCAGTCTCGTAATCCAACTCAAAGGAATTAGAGCGCATACAGGACTCTCTGAAAAACCGGCCGTCCATCAATCCCGTCGTTGACTCATTTACGACATAGCCACAGTTCCTGCGGCTGGACTGCTCGGCGTCACATATGGTCTTGGCTGCCGTGAAGGTAACGGGTGGCTGATCTGTGAAACGGATCTCTGCAAACGCAAGTGTGCGGTCCTCTCCTGCATGAGCGGAATATGCGAATACAGGATATATGCCGGGAGAGACCTTTTGCTGAAATGCCTTCCGCTTGAAATCGGCGATTTCAAACCGCAGCGTTGGATCTGCCATCACGATCTCACCTGTCGGAAGACTGATAAGGCCGATGTCGTGGCTTCTGATAACAGCCTTGCCATACCGGTTCTGCAAGATTGCGCCGTCCACGGTGTGTATGATCTTTAGATTGTTCCGTGCATCCATATCAGAATCCTTCTGACAGTAACAAAACAGGTATTCCGAAAAGATGATCTTCGTTTGCGGCAGAGTCAGGCATCTTGCCAACACCAAAACGGCTCATGATTTCTGCTTCCTATTGTACGTCATTCGCCATAGATCTTCAATCTTCTTTTCAATATCACTCGCCGCCCATCTTCATACTGGGATTTCTCTTTTGCCAGAAACTCTGATTCATTTGCCTCTCCGACAGATTTCGGTCCATGATCGAACGGATTTCCAGCTTTGTCCCCAGATATGCTACATAGCCCCGGTCCCCAAAATGGCCGCCTTCCTCCTGGATGCGGTGCTGGCCATATTTCTGATAGTCGATGTACGCTTCCAATTTGAGATCAACGTCTAAATTCTTGGACTCCTTAATCAGGAACCAACCATACTCTTCCGCCGAACTGATGTCCGGCACCACAGTAAAATCACGAAGTTCTTCTGCCAGATACAGGACTTCCTCCGGTGTCTCCGGCCAAACAGTATCAAAGACTGTATGGAAGTCCTCAAGCGCCTGTCCATCGAACTTTTGCAGGCATCGGGTCAGTGCGTTCAGTGTTTCCAGGTGTTTATTCAAGGGATACTCATCCTCGAAGACACCACGGACCGCCTCGCTGATTTCGGAAGTGTCCAGCATCGCCACACACTGTTCAGGCCGTTCGGCACCCAATCTCCGCAGGGTCCGAGCGATTTTGCTCTCCGCGCATGGGAAATACAGCGTTTCTTGCTCCATAGGATGGTCTGGGAGCGAGAGTATCACAGAGACCAGGCAGCTCTCGTAGAAATACTCCGGAAAGTGGCGGCCATCATAAAGCTGTGAGAGCTTCATGCCATTGTCATACACAACGCCATAGGGCGTGATTGTTCCACCTCCACCCTCGATCAAAAGCAACGCTGTTTCATATCCATCCAGATTTTCCAGTTCCTCCGCTCTGGCGGTGCCGCCGTTCAGATCCATATAGTGATTCTGGCCGATTTCCTCCAAGTCGGAAAAATCCGTGATGATGGTAACCTGCTGACAGGAAAAGGTCAGGTTGATGAGATCTACGATCCCATGGCAGCCGCAGCTGACTGCCGCCCCCTGAAATTTTGCCATCTCCCGATCATCGAAGCTGTCCAGCCGCTTGGCCAGATAGTCCAATTCATCCACTGTCACGTTACATCCAACCAACTGCTGCAGGATGGAGGGGCCGTGCTGGATTTCCCGGATAAAGCAGTCCCGCTCGATTGGGTTTCCAATCTCCATTTTCCCCAGCAGTTCCAGGCAGCGGTCGTATTCATTTTCTCCAATAGGGAATGGGATGGTCACCTCTCCATACTCAGGGTGCTGCGCGTTGCTCAGTATGGCTTGCATTTTGTTTTACCTCCAGTTCCTCCCAGTCGCAGGACCACAGATCCGTAGTGGTCAATTAGTAGGGCGTCCAGAATCAACGCCAATGTGAGATTATCCACAAGGTCCTCATCGCATAACTCGGGGATCGTGATGGTCCACCGTCTCTGGCTGATTCCCCGTGCGGCCTGGTACAGTGCATATTCCTGTCCGCTGAGTCCATGCAGCACACGCCATTCATGTAAAGCCGTTGGCCATAGGTCAAAGAGATTTGGAGCGCCCACCGCCGGAGCGGCTCGGTGGCAGTCATCAGATACATAGCAGCCAAACGACGATTTCCGTCATCACGTTTCCAATGGCTGGCCAAGTATGTGGAATAGACCTGTAGGCGGGTAGCGTGACCCTCGTTGTAGTAGGTGACCGCCTTTTTCCTGAGAGCACCTCTCGAATCCGATTTCCGAGCAGCCCGTCCATCCAGTGCTTATAGAATTCGGATGCCAGAACAGCGTATGTGACCACACCAGCTTCCGCCCGTTCTTCCAGCCAGGGACATACCCGCCGGGTGTCACGTTTTTTATGATATTTTGTGCAGTTTTTGCAGTCCACATCCTCTGGTCGGTATCGGAACCGGCAGAGGATCATCTGGCCGCCACCGCGAGGCGTGAAATTCGGCGGTGTCATCATCTGCTGTTCCAATCCTGCCAGAGGAGTATCCTTGAAAAAATACTTTGTCATGTCGTCCTTTCCGGCCCAGTTTCCGAAAAGGGGCGCCAAAAAGGCCGCTCCCTCTTTCAGGATCACGGCCCTGTCCTCTTCTTGATTTACATTTTAGGTGTCATGCCTCGATATACTTCCGTTTTCATCACCTCTTCTTTTGACTGGTTAAGTGGTCCTACCATATCGGGAATTGAGCCCCTGATTTGTTCTTCCACTTTCTCCAGTAGTTTTTCCTGCTCCTGGTTGATAGGATATCCCCTTTCTAAGACTTCCCGGACACAGCGATAGATTTCGGACAACTGTTCATCAAAAACACACACGATTTGAAAACAAAAGCACTTCTCAATCTAAAACTTTGCCACATTTTTTGCGGCTTCTCGTCACTGTGGCTGCTCCATCAGTCCGGCAAGGGTTCCTCAGTTTTGCTTCGATCTGCTCCAGTTTCTCCATCGTGTTTGGCTCTCTTCTGCAGCCACTGGCATTGTTCTAGATCTTCGAATATGGCAGACATCACCTAAAACATAAATAATTTTGTGACAATCGTTGCAATTTCAATGCAAATAGGATATAATAATGTGGTTCAAAACACCGAAAAACGAATAAAAGTGTGAAGGGTTGATTTTATGGAACGATTGATCTTGAAAAAACTATTGGAATGGAAAAACTCGCCCTATCGCAAGCCGCTGATCTTAAAAGGCGTGCGACAGGTTGGAAAAACCTGGGCCCTTAAAGAATTCGGCAGCCGGTATTATGAAAATACAGCGTACTTTAACTTTGATGAAAACGAAGAGTATCAGCAATTTTTCGAGACCACGAAGGACGTAGATCGTATTTTACAAAATCTAATGCTGGCCAGCGGTCAAAAAATCGTGCCGGAAAAGACCCTTATTATCTTTGATGAGGTGCAGGACTGTCCTAAGGTCATCAACTCCATGAAATATTTCTGCGAGAATGCTCCGCAGTATCACATTGCCTGCGCCGGTTCACTGCTGGGCATTGCCCTGGCAAAACCGTCTTCTTTCCCAGTAGGCAAGGTCAACTTCATGCAGATCGATCCAATGACCTTCACGGAATTCCTGCTTGCCAACGGTGACGAAAACCTTGCTGAATATCTCAAAAGTGTGGATACTATTGAGCCGATTCCTGATGCGTTCTTCAACCCGCTCTATGAGAAACTCAAGATGTACTATGTCACCGGGGGCATGCCGGAACCTGTGCTCATGTGGACTGAGGCACGGGATGTCTCGGCCATGCAGGAGGCTCTGTCTGGGATTATCGGAGCGTATGAGCGAGATTTTGCGAAGCATCCTAATGTCAATGAGTTTCCGAAGATTTCCATGATCTGGAAGTCAATCCCATCCCAGCTGGCAAAGGAGAATAAGAAGTTTATATACAAAGTTGTCAAAGAGGGCGCAAGGGCCCGGGAATACGAGGATGCTTTACAGTGGCTGGTGGATGCACGGCTGGTTCATAAGATTTTCCGCAGCACTGCTCCCGGACTACCGATGTCTGCCTATGATGATCTGTCTGCATTTAAGATTTATCTGGTGGATGTGGGCTTGCTCCGCCGCCTGGCTCAACTGGCTCCCACAGCTTTCGGGGAAGGCAACCGCCTGTTTACTGAGTTCAAAGGAGCACTAACGGAGAACTTTGCGCTACAAACCTTAATCACACAGTTTGAGGTGGTTCCCCGGTATTGGAGCCAGAGTAATCCTCCCTATGAAGTGGATTTCCTCATTCAGCGGGAAAATGACATTTTCCCTGTGGAGGTCAAGTCCGAGGCGAACACGGCCAGTAAGAGTCTGAAGAAATTTAAGGAATTGTTCCCAGATCAGGTCAAGCTCCGTGTGCGGTTCTCTCTAGATAATTTAAAGCTAGACAACGATGTGCTGAATATTCCGCTATTCATGGCTGATCAGGCAGACCGATTAATTGGATTAGCCTTAGGGGAACATAAGGAAAACACTCATTTAAATTAAAGCCAAAGAGATAGAGAGGTGTAAACTATGCGATTAACAAGAGCAAGAGTTCGAGGATATCGAAGCGTTATTGACTCTGGATGGTTCGATATTGAATGCGGGAAAACAATATTGGTTGGTCCCAATGAAGCTGGTAAAACCGCTATTTTGCAAGCCCTACAAAAGCTCAACCCTCCCGACGGTATTGAACTATTCAACCCTTTAAGAGATTATCCTCGCGCTAAATACGATGAAGACATTGAAAAAGGAGGTATTAATCCTTCAACGTATACTGTTGTTGAAGGTCACTTTTCTCTTGAAGCCGGAGATAAAGATAAAATACCAGAAGCTTACAGAGACATTATCTTTGTATATGGACGCCACTTGGATAACTCCACATGGTGTAGACTTGATAATGCCCCAGTTCAACTCACACTCTCCGATATTGAAAAAGAACTTCTAAAGATGATTGTTCATTTTCAAGAAACCGCCTCTACTGAAGGCGTTGCAGAAAATTTGGTCACTGCAATTCAAACAGAGTACGAAACTGCAGTTTCCGGGCTCACTAGATCCTCTATTATCATTTCGGATAGAGCAAAACAATTACAAGCTTGGCTAAAGAAAAACATTAAATACCTCGATGATGATAATTCCAAAGAGAACTCTCGATATGAAAAAATTGGAGAGCTGTTAGAACGCCCGATAGAATGTGCTTCTGTTTTAAATGCCTGCAAAGACATGATGCCAAAATTTATCCTGTTCAGTAACTACTTCAGGATAAAGCCTGTTCTTCATTTAAGAAAGCTTGCGGATCGTATTGCGAGTAATTCCTTAGATGATTCTCAGTACGACTATGGTAATATTTGTTTGCTTAAGTTCCTTGGATTCACTCCAAAAGAATTGGCTGATGCTGGAGATACTTCAAAGTTCAATAATCTGAATGACCCTAAGCAATACGAGCAATACAAAGCTCAACTCGATGAACGTGACTATAAGTTAAACGCCGCCACAATCAGATTAACTCAAGCAATTCGCGAAGTCTGGAATCCCACACAGGACAGTAGAGATGCTAACAAACTTCGCATTAAAGTCGATGGGCAATACCTAAAGGTTGTCGTTGAAGACGAACTAGGAGTAGAGGTTGAGCTTGACCAACGATCTGAAGGCTTCCAGTGGATGGTTTCGTTTTATGTTGTTTTCTTTGCAGAAGCCTCTGACAAGCATAAAAATGCAATCCTCCTTTTGGACGAACCTGGTCAGAGTCTACATGCGCTGAAACAAGCAGAATTCAGGGAGACGCTATCCAAACTCAGCTTGAAAAACCAAACTATTTACACGACCCATTCTCCGTTCCTTGTGGGGACAGATGAATTAGATAAGGTACGTGTCGTAGAAATGGTAGATCGTACTACCGGGACGAAAGTACATCTGTCTCTGACCGCGACAGATGACGGGGCAATTTTGCCGCTACAAGAAGCACTGGGTTATGATCTTGCTCAAAGTATGTTTTTCCACAAAAAGAACCTCGTGCTCGAGGGATTAACTGATATGTGGTATCTCGAAGGCTTATCCAACTTGCTTATGGCGGCTGGAAAAACAGGTATCAGCGACCAGATCGCACTAATCCCTGCGAATTGCGCAAGCAAAGTAGTGTATTTCGCAACAATATTGCGAGCTCAAAATTTGAAGATAGCTGCGCTTTTGGATTCTGATGCCGAAGGAGACTTAGCTGCCAAGCAAGAAACCCTAATAAACGCATTGGGAAACAAACGGATTTTGAGAACGAAGGATATATACGATGGGCCGGTATCTACTCCGGAAATCGAGGATATTCTTCGCGAAACACTGCTAACAATTGCCAAAGAACAGTGCGGGTGGGATCCTATCGCAATGGCCCAGACACATGAAAAACGACCGATTGTTAATATCTTGGAAAGCGTAGCAAAGAAAGATTTTTCTAAATACAAGCTGGCAAAGGCGTTTATCTGTTGGTCTCGTGAGCATGATCTGGGTGATCTGCGGGCCACTGAGGTTTCGCAGGCGGAAAAGCTTATCGAAAAGATTAATAAAGCACTTCAGTAAAACATATAGCCCACCAATCGGATGATTGGTGGGCTGTTGCCATGTGTTCAGTTATTCTTCCATAGCTTTCCGTGTCATTCTGACTCTCTATTGGAAACACTTGTAAACATTTGGGGGAGTCTAGTTCAGTATTTTCCGTAGAAACAGATTACCATATACCACATCAAAATAGGTTTTCCCCTTAAAATAGTCCCTGAAAGCAATCGCTCTCCAACCGAACCACGTCCTTTAGCGGAATGCTTATACTGGAATAGTCACCTCTCCATACTCGGGGGGCTGCGCATTGCTCAATACGGCTTGTATTCTTTTTCACCTCCAGTTCTTCCCAGTCGCAGGACCACAGGCCCATAATGGTCGATCAGCAGAGCGTCCAGGATCAACGCCAATATGAGATCGTCCACAAGGCCTTCATCGCACAACTCGGGATCACTTTTTTCCTGAGAACACCTTTCGAATCCGATCTCCGAGCAGCCCGTCCATCCAGTGCTTATAGAATTCGGATGCCAGAACAACGTATGTGACCACGCCAGCTTCCGCCCGTTCTTCCAGCCAGGGACATACCTGCAGGGTGTCACGTTTTTTACGATATTCCGTACAGTTTTTGCAGTCCACATCCTCTGGCCGGTATCGGAACCGGCAGAGGATCATCTGGCCGCCACCGCGAGGCATGAAATTCGGAGGCGTCATCATCTGCCGCTCCAGTCCCGCCAGAGGGGTATCCCTGAGAAAATACTTCGTCATGTCGTCCTTTCCGGCCCAGTTCCCGAAAAAGGGCGTCAAAAAGGCCGCTCCCCCTTTCGGGATCACGGCCTTGTCCTCTCTTTGATTTACATTTTAGGTGTAGATGGACTCTCTGATCATGTTTTATTTTCCTTTTGTTTAGAAGAAACTCGAAATAGTGTGCATTTTTTGATTGCAATATAAAAGAAAAATGTGATAATAACTGGTTGAATTTATCAGAAAAACGTGTTACATTATTTGTAAATTACGGTGGCGGTGATTTCAATGAAGCGAAATGCGATTTCTGATTTGATCAGCTGGAAAAACAGTGCGGACCGTAAGCCGCTGGTCATGCGCGGCGCGCGCCAGGTGGGCAAGACCTGGCTGATGCGGGAATTTGGGCAGAGCTGTTACAGCAGCTTTGTCTACTTCAACTTTGATGAAGAAGACGAATTGAAGTCTATTTTCGAGTCCAACAAGAACCCCCAGCGCATTATTGAACTGCTCTCCCTCATTGCCGGAGAAAAGATTCTCCCTGGGGAGACGCTGATTATTTTCGACGAGATTCAAGAATGTCCCGAGGCGTTGAATTCGCTTAAATACTTCAAAGAGAAGGCCAATGAATACCATGTCATTGCGGCAGGAAGCCTGCTTGGGACACTGCTTGCCCAACCGAAGTCCTATCCGGTGGGCATGGTCAACTTGCTGGACCTCTATCCACTGACCTTTGATGAGTTTCTGGAAGCTACAGACGAGGCGCTCTATGCCTATTATGATAGCATCCATAAGGATCAACAGATTGAGGAGATTTTTCACAACCGCCTGCTGGAAGCCTACAACAACTACCTGATCATTGGCGGGATGCCGGAGTGCGTTGCCTCCTGGGTGAAGGAGAAAGATCCGGCTAAAATTTCCCAAATTCAGAGAGAACTAATCGAAATCTATGAAAACGACTTCTCCAAGCGCAATGGCAAGGTCAACAGCGGGCGGATATTGATGGTCTTCCGCAGCATTGTTTCCCAGCTTGCCAAATCCAATGAGAAGTTCATCTACGGCGCTGTGAGGCAAGGCGGTCGGGCTCGTGATTTTGAGGAGGCGATCGAGTGGCTGGTTTCGGCGGGAATGCTGAACCGTATCTATAATGTCTCCAAAATGGAGCATCCCCTCTCCGCCTTTGACAAGCTGGATCAATTCAAGCTCTTTCTGTTCGATACCGGCCTGCTCAAACACATGGCGGGCATTGACAACAGCGCAATTCTTCTGAAGGCTGATTACCAATTCAAGGGGCCGCTCACTGAAAACTATGTACTGCAGCAACTCCGAGGACAATTTGCGGTGGAGCCGCGATACTATTCTGATAAGAATGGAGAAATCGACTTCGTACTGCAGCATGGAATGGACATCATTCCTGTTGAGACAAAGGGCGGTGAGGAAAAATCCGCTCCGTCCTTTAAGCGGTACATTGCTGAGCGTCATCCCCAATATGCCATCCGCTTTTCGAAGAGAGGATATCGCAAGGACGGAGCCATTACCAATATTCCGCTTTACCTTGTCAGAAAAACAAAAGAGCTTTTATGATTTGCCTTTTTGAAGAGAGAAGGCCCAACGCTTTACAGCAGACTTTTATTGTGCGCTTGTTGTGAGGTGTGAGATTTCGGAGGCGTCATCATCTGGCGTTCCAATTACGCCTGAAGGGTGACTTTTAGAGAATACTTCGTCATGTCATCTTTTCCGGTCTAGACCCCCAAAAGGACACCAAACAGAAGGGGCTCCCTTTTGAACACAGTTCATTTCACTTCTTAATGTGTTGCAGTTATGAATAGGGAGGAGGGGGCCTTAAACATCCATTGAACCTAAGTCCTCAGCATTCTCCCACTGCGTCACCATTGAGATACACCCAGGCTCCAGTTTGCATTTTCTCTTCCAGATTGAGAAGGCATATCCGATGTTCTCGGAGCATCTTTTGCAGTTCTGGAGAGATTTGTGTAAATAGAGATATATCGGCGGATTCTTCCGACAAGGCTGTGCCGTAATCCTCATTGCCTGATTTGCCAGCCATCAGTGCGCACGGTTCCTGTTGACCACAGCTGTCACAGTCTGTGCATGACTTTAATAATCCGTCAACCAACTCGGCTGCTAATTTCAAGAGGGAGTCGCTAACTTCAATCAGCTCAGAGGCGGTCATCTCACCAGGGAAGATTACTACGGCTTGATTCAGGAGATGAAGTTCTAATCGATCAAACCCCGTCAGGTTTGCCTGATCCAGATCCTCAGCAGAAATCATAATCTCATTTCTCTGATCAAATTGTCTTTGTTTCATTCTTTTTCCTTTCCACAAAATTCCCTATGACTTGACCCATTTTCTCGTACCGAACTGACCCATTTCAAGATAGACAGGTGTAGACTTATTGGACATAAAAGTTCGCAAAATAAAACAAATATACTGATATTGGATATATTTTGACCGGTTATAGCAACAAATGGTAGTTCGGGACCAAGAGGCCGTGGGTTCAAATCTCGCCACTCGGACCAAAACGAATGACCCCGCCTAATCTGAACAGTTTGTATGAGACTGACGGATTAGGTGGGGTTGTTTTATGGCTGAAAACCTTGACACAGCAAGGTTTTCAGCCATTTTCATATCTGCAATAGAAATGGGACATGAAAACACAAAAAGCTTGAAATCGATTTACAAAACAGAAGATTTCCGAAATCTGAACCCCTATATGCCAACCCCTTGGGATTGGCACCACTACGTTTGGCAGTCTTCCTCCATCTGGCATGGAGTCCAATTTTTTAATGTGCGATAAGGCCATGTTGTATTGCGGAATTCAATATATGAGTCGATCCTGTTCTTGAACTCTGATTCAGAAGCATAGTCCCTCCGATTTTGAAGTACTTCGGACACAGATCAACCCCATCTCACACATAGATATCAACCACAAATCTTGTGCTGACCTTGTGCTCCCTCTGCATGAGAATCATGCAGATTTTCTCAGCGCCAAGCAGACCCTGTTTGCGGACATTGAATTTCCATCCGCGCTCCCCTCACGGTGAGCGACGATCACCTCACATCCAACGCTTCGTCCGGCTCGGATTTCAATCCACGCTCCCCGTGAAGGGAGCGACCGAACGAACACAACTCAATAAAAAACAAGCATAAATTTCAATCCGCGCTCCCCGTAAGGGGAGCGACACGCTCGTGGCGGTACTCGGTACATTGAGATTTTATTTCAATCCACGCTCCCCGTAAGGGGAGCGACCCTCCGAGGGGTCAAGCCCCTTGAGGCTGACGTAATTTCAATCCACGCTCCCCGTAAGGGGAGCGACGGATAGTAACATCCGGGCCTTTCTGCGGAGCAGATTTCAATCCACGCTCCCCGTAAGGGGAGCGACCATCAGTGACAAAGGTTCCCGTATTGACTCCCTATTTCAATCCACGCTCCCCGTAAGGGGAGCGACAGCGAAACAGCACAAAGGCACAGGTATGTTTTGTGACAAATGTGCAATTTCGTAAACTGGAATGGCCAGGAGCCGTGTCTGTGTCACAGTTCGCACGCTTAAATTTACGGAAATCTCCTGTCCATTTGATGATATTTGAGTGCGAACCTGCCGGGAAAACGATGTTCGCTTCCCCTTCGCACTCAGAGGATCAGAGGGGCCTCCGGTTGGTAGCTGCGCTGATTGCCGAAGTGCTCGATCTTGTTTTCATAGCGCTTTCCCAGATAGTAAAACCGCAGACTATCTCTTTCCGGGTCCATGATGGAGAGCAGTTTGGCCTGCAGCACCTTGCACTGGGCAGTGTCCAGCATACACTCAAAGACGGAGTTCTGGACCCGCTGGCCGTAGTTGACGCACTGCCTGGCGATCTGTCGCAGGCGCTTGCGGCCGGCGGGGGCCTCTGTGTTCACATCATAGGTAATCAGTACCAGCATCCGGACACCTCACTTCCACAAAAAGGGCGGGTATTCCTCCAGGTCGTCCCGCAGAGTCCGGGCCAACAGCAGCGCCTGTACATAGGGGACTAGGCCCCAGGGGATCTTCTCTCCCAGATAGGGGTGCGTCAGTTCAGTTTTCTTCCGCTCCTGCCAGTGGGTCAAAAAGACCTTGCGGGCGGAGTCCGTCAGATAGACCGCCCCATTTTCCCGGAACTGGAAGTCGTCCCTGTGCACGACACGATTGTTGATCAGAGTCAGGACGAAGCGGTCCGCAAGGCAGGGACGCAGTTCCTCCATCAAGTCCAGGGCGAAAGAGGTTCGCCCGGGGCGGTCCCGGTGGAGAAATCCCACATAGGCGTCCAGCCCCACGCTCTCCAGAGCGGAGGCACAGTCGTGAGTCAGCAGGCTGTATGCAAAGGACAGCAGGGCGTTGACCGGGTCCAGCGGCGGCCGGCGGTTTCGGTTCGAAAAGGCAAACAGCGGTTTCTCCCCTAAGATCATCTGGTCAAACACGCTGAAGTAGATCGTGGCCCCGGCGCCCTCCAGGCCCCGCAGCTGCTCCAGGGAGGTTTCGGCGGCGATCTGGGGCAGCAGCGCCCGCAGCTGGGCGGAGGCGTTGGAAAACGCGCTTTCATCTATCCGGAGGCCGTGGTCCCGCCGGGTACGCTCAACGCTCCACCGGGTGTTGTGCACCTTTCCAAAGATCATGTTGCGGGCGATCCGGCAGCAGGGGCCGGGATCATCTGCTGTCCGGTACTGTGTCCGCCGCAGCAGCACATTCCCGGAGGATTCCCCGGATACCCGGGCGAGAAACCGTCCCCGGGGTGTGCAGAACGCCAGAGACACATCCCTCTGGACACAGGCCCCCATCAGCGCCGGAGAGGCGCCGGCGTAGGAGAAGGAGACGATACCGGAGAGAATGTGGAGGGGATAGCGAGCCATCTCCTGCTTGCCGCGGCTGGCCACCACATTCTCCCCGTCCAGGGACAGGTAGATGTCCTCACTGTTGACAAACAGCGTATTCAGAAGATGTCTCATGGCGATTCCTCCATGGCGCGGCGCAGATACGTCTGAACGCTCTCCCGCCGGACCAGCTGGGGCAGGCACAGCTCCTTGAGAGAGCAGGCGCTGCAGGATTTGGAGGGCTTGGCCTTGGGCGTATGGCCCCGATGGTACAGCTGGTGCATTTCGTCGGAGTCCCTGCGCACCGTCTCCCGTAGCTCCGGGGTGAAGAACACCACCGTGCGGCGGCGTGGCTCCCCATAGAACAGAGCGCCTTCTGGAATAGAGCAGCAGAGCATCTCCTCCAGGCACATGGCCTGGGCGCACAGCTGCAGTTCATCCGCCTGATGGGATTTGGGCTTTCCCCGCTTATACTCCACGGGATACGGCTGCCAAAGACCCTCCTCCCCCTGAAGCGGTACGCCTTTGGGGGCGGCGTGGAATTCCACCACGTCGCACTGGCCGGAAAGCCCCAGTTGATGGGAGACCACCTGCAATCCCCGGAGGATCAGCGTATCGCTCCGCCGCTCCCGGGCCGCCTCGTCGTGGGCTCTGCGGTGGAGAAGGCCGCCCTCCACAGTCCGCAGGTTCTCCTGCCATTGCTGCTCCAGATGGATCAGTGCCCACTGCCGCCGGCAGAACGCGAAGTGCTGCAGACCGGAGAGGGGGAGGAGGTCCTCAGAAAAATCAATCACCCCATGCGGGTACAGGTGATGCCGGCGGGCAGCGCGGACTCGTCCACTGAGACAGTGTAGTCTCCAAAGGAGCGGGCGGGGGAGGCGTCTGCCGGGTCCTTTCGGGCGATCTTTACCGTGTCGAACAGCTTCCAGGCGGGGGCGCAGCCCAGCTCGCTGTCGTGCCTGAAGACGATCAGCTCCCGGACTGCCATCTTGCCGCGGGCGGCGGAGTGATCGTTCTCGAACATGTTGAGGATGGCCTCCCACAGCAGGGACAGGTCCTCCTCGGAGAAACCGGTGGTCTTGCGGGCCAGATTGGCGGAGATATAGCCCTCGCACCGGTACAGTCCATAGGGGACGATGTACTTGCGGCCCATCTCCGTCCCCTTTTTCTCCGCGTCCGCCTCGGTAGTGATGGCCACCCGTGTAATGGTGATCTCCTGGGGGATAACGGGCTCCACGCTGCGGGCAAAGCCCAGCTGCACCGGGCCGCGGACCTGCCCGCAGTTCAGGGCGGCCTTCATAAACGTGGTCATCACCGCGCCGAAGGCGCGGATGTCGTAGAAGTTGGCGCACATCCAGTCCCGGATTTTTCGGTCCAGTTCCGGATCGGCTTTTTTCTTCTCCTTGGCGGTTTTTTCATCGACATCCAGCGCCTTGTAGGCCTCGGCATCGCTGCGGTTGAGAGGGACCCCGTCCTTCACATAGATGCGGTAGCCGGCGGCGTCTTCCTTGACCGTCTCCACATAATTGCGGATCTTTCTCTTCAGGCACACGTCCGTGACAAGGCCCAGGCCGGTTTCGGGATCTACCCGGGGCATATTCCCCGCATCCGGGTCTCCATTGGGATTGCCATTTTCCACGTCAAAGAGAATGACAAATTCATAGCGGTTCTTGATGGGTTCAGACATCTTTCGCTTCCTCCTTTTTCTGATAGCGGGCCTGGGTCTGGCAGTAATAGCCCAGCTGGAACGAACCCTGCTGGGGCAGATTCATGTGGGCGGGATACTGTTCCCCAATGCGGCTGCAAAGCTCTGTCAGCTGTTTTTCATAGAAGACCACCAGCCCTGCGTTGGAGCTGCGCAGCTTTTTCAGATGCTTCTGCGCCAGGTTGAGGAGAATGGGGAAGATCACGGCCGGCGTGGCAGCAGCGGAGTTGAAATACTTGTCCTTGATGGTGGCGTTGATGCCGGGATTTGCAGAGGCCTGAATGGCTTCCAGCACGGAAAAGAGCCGGCCCAGCGTATAGGGCACGTTCGATGCATCCGGATTCAGGGACACTTGCAAGACCTCCTCTGGTATGTCTGGATTTTCCTGTTTGGTAGTTTCTGCAAGCTTTTGGTAGTAGGCTTTTACGATGGCTGCCCGCCCCCGAGTGACCTCCCGCTCCGCCCGGATCCGAAGAGCCACGCCATTCAGCAGCGTGGCGGGATACCGGGTATTGGTCAGGACTGCCCGCAGCACTTCACCGGCCAGGTCGGGAGCAGGGGATTTGTCCCTGGCATTTTGGTTGACGGTCTCACTGAGCAGCTTCCAGAGGGGCAGCGTCTCAAATTTGTCGTAGGCCGGGCGGACGATCTCCAGCCGGTCATAATGGGCCTGGACATTCCGCAGAAACCCGCCGAACGTATTGTGGAGGAAAAACCGCACCGACAGGCGGGCGGAATTGGGAGACAGGCCCAGGATGTAAAAGTCCATGCTGGGGTCCAGTTTTGTCTCATCGTAGACCACCGGATTGCCCTGGCACAAGGCGCCAACCAACCCTTTCAGGTCCGTTTCGTCATAGAAATCGGAGAAAAACATCTGAAAGACGTCCTGATATCCCCGCTCTCCGCTTCTGGCCCAGCAGACGACGGTAGCATCGCCCACGCGAAAGACGTGTTCCCGGTCGGCCAGGAGCGCGTTCAATGCAGAGGTATATGCAAATGCCGCATACTTGCCGGTGGGAGCGTTGAGGTTCTGCTCCTTTCCGTAGGAGCAGAAGGCCGGGGCGTTGAAGGACACCAGGGCCGCTCCGCTGGACTGGGCACCCGCCACATTTTTGATGGCGGGGTGGACGCTTTCCACCGGTCCCGGCTGCCCGGTGACCAAGCAGATCCCCTGAGGACCATCCCCCTCGGTCTGATAAAACGCGTCCCAGGCCCTCCGGACGGAGGGATCCCTGTGGACATAGCCGTCCAGGGTGCGGAAGATCAGGTTGCCGCCGGAGAGAATATCCTCCAGATGCTCCGCCAGAGCGGGGTGTTCCCGGGCTGTCTCGGGGTCCCAAGAGCGGAAAAAGGCGGCGACTGCCCGGGCGGCGGGGGAGTCTACACCCGCCAGCAGCTGTTCGTGCAGCGATCTGCTGGCTTCAAAGCACTCCCGCGTCCGCTGGGGCTTGCCCTTGCTGTCGATCCCCAGCAGATAACCGGCGTTGTCGCAGAGGAAGTTGGCGGCCACTCCCACCGTTCGTTTCACAGGCGCGGGGAGGGAGAGGATCTGCGGCGCGGAAACCATCTTCTTTCCCCGCGGCTGTTCCGTCTGAATGTCAATCACCTGCTCCAGCGTGCCGTTTTCCGAGAGCAGCAGCGCATAGGACACCTTCACCGGCGCCCAGCCGGGGGCGTCGATCTTCCCGGCCTGTTCCAGTACCCGGTAGTAGTCGGTCAGTGCCTGTAAGATCATCCCCGCACCTCCCTGCTGTTCCGACCAGGGACCCGCAGGACGCCGTCTTCCAGGGACGCCCGGAAGAACAGGGGGCGGATATCCTCCGGGTTCGTGTAATCCATGTCATACAGCATCCAGCCCAGATCCCTTGGCCCTTTCAGCTCCTCCGGACAGGGCGGCGGCTCCTCGCACCAACGGAACTGGGCGGGAAATTCCCGGCAGCCGAAGCAGGGCTGATGATAGAACTGCCCCCGCTGGATGCGGCGCTTGACAATGTCCTGGAACTTGCCCGGGTTATCCCCGGGAGCGGCTTTGTCCGTCACATCAAAATGGGCCTCAATGACATAGTGCACATCCCGCAGCAGCAGCGCCGCCCGCTGCTGGATGTCGTTGGCAGTACAGAGATACAGCTCTCCGGTCCCGCGTTCCATGACGGTGCGGACAGACCGGGCGGAGAGAGTGGACTTCACCTCATTGCGCCGCAGATTGGTGAACCGGATCGGCGCGCACACGTGGATGCAGTCGATCACCCACCGCAGCCCCGGATGCCAGTAAATTGCCTCGATCAGCCCCCGGGCTGCCGAAGGGGTCATGACATCATAGCTGACCCGTTCCACCTTCATCTCCGGTCTGGTGAAGAGAGCGTAGTCCCCCCAGACCTCCAAAGAGATGGGCATCAGCATGCACTCCTTTCTTTCGTTTGTGGAAGGGTGGAGCAGCGTACCGCTCCATAGACAGATTTTGGTATAGGTATTTCAATGGATTCTCCGGCCTATCCGATGAACAGGGCATTTCCACCGCTGGGCTCCAGAGTCAGCCCGGTAGTCTGTGTATACAGCCCAATATCCCGCAGGACCACGGAGCCGTCCTCCAGATGCTCCAGCGCCCCTGCCTGCTCCAATGCCGCTAAATGCTGCGGATAGACCGACACGCCGTATTGCCCCAGGCGGCGGTACAGTGTGCGGCTGTATTGACCGCTCCGCAGCAATTCCACAAGTCCGGCGCCCTCCTCCAGAGGAAGGTACACGGTTGTGGTGGGGCTTTCAATCAGGTGGAATCGCTCCGCCACAGTGCGGAAGGGGAAGAACTCCGATTCCATCAGCGGCAGGATGTGGTGGGCATCCTGAGCTTCCGCGCCTTTCAAATCCAGCAACGTGGAGAAATAGGTGTGTATGGCCGCTCGGGAACTGACGTCCTGGCAGTGATCCAGGACGATCTTCCCGGCGCCGATGGAGGTCTCAAACAGACGGGGAGGTGGATCTTCTCCCTGAAAGATGGTGACGATGCTGTCCTCCGGAGGGCGCTTGCCCTCCCGGTTGCACCGCCCAGCGGCCTGGAGGATGGAGTCCAGACCGGACAGCTCCCGATAGACGGCTGGGAAATCCACATCGACACCGGCCTCGATGAGAGAGGTGGAGACCACCCGGCAGGGCAGCCCATCCCGCAGGCGCCGGCGGATCTCATCCAGAATTCTCTTGCGGTGCGCGGGGTACATCAGGGTGGAGAGATGGAAATTGCCTGAGCCGGACAGTTGGTGGAAGACCTCCCGCGCGGCCCGGCGGGTGTTGACGACGCACAGAACCTGCTCCTGCTGCTGCAGGCGGGCGGCCAGGTCCATCCAGGACAGCGTTCCTGCCTGCTGGAAGGAAACCCGGCGGAAGGACTCCCAGTGCGCTTCGGCCATGGGGCAAATCTCCCGGATGGGGATCTCCGGAGCGAATTCCTGAAAAATGGGGTCCAAAGCGGGCTGAGTGGCGGTACACAAAACAGCGGAAGCGCCGTAGTGCCGGACCAGCTGGGCAATCGCCCAGACACAGGGGCGCAGATAGGGGAGGGGGAGCATCTGGGCCTCGTCAAAGATCAGGACGCTCTGGGCCAGGTTGTGGAGCTTCCGGCATTTGGAAGGCCGGCAGGCATAAAGGGATTCAAAGAATTGGACTGCTGTGGTGACGATTACAGGAACATCCCACGTCTCCACAGACCGGGTCAGCGGAGCAGTCTCCGGACTGGACGCATCGTCCTCCTGCTGGTCGAACTGCACGCCGGAGTGGAATTCCAGAACGTTTTCATCACCCAAAATCTCCCGAAAGATCTGGGCAGTCTGCTCGATAATCGATGTGTAGGGGATCACATAAACGATTCGCTTCATCCTGCGGGCTTTGGCCTGCGCCAGCGCAAAGGACAGGGAGGCCACCGTTTTTCCGCCGCCGGTGGGCACTGTCAGCGTGAAGAGGCCCGGCCCATACTGTGCCCCCGCCGACATGCACTGTTCCAAAATCGCACATCGCTGCATGTTCAGAGCGCCTTTTGGGGGAAACCAGCCGGAGACATAGGTTTCCAGGCGGCGCCACAATTCCTCCATAGAGGAGGACGATGCTGGCAGATACGGGCTGTTGTCCATAAACGCGCCCGTATCTGTGTAGTCTGCATCTACCAGGCAGGAAAAGAGCATCCGCGTGAAAAACATTCCCTCCAGCCTTGTTCCCGCAAATGCGGGGGTATTTGCATGAGGCAGGGAGAATTCACTCTGCCAGGCATGATAACCCTCCAGATTCCCCTGGCTTGCCCGATTGATGCGCCCCCAAAAGGTGCCGGCGCCAGCGGCGTCTCCCCGGCTGCCGCCGTCGGGGAGGCCGCCGTGGTGTCCGGAGATCGCAAAAGCAGCTGCCAGCTGTTGAGCTTTCAGACACTCGAAAGCCCCGGCAGAGGCGTGATCCACTTTCGGCCCGCCATGGAGCCGCCGCTGAAAGGCAGCGGAGTATTTTCCAATGTCGTGAGCCATACCGGCCAGCTGTCCCTGCGCCTCTGCGTCAAAAGCAGCTGCGAAAGCGGAACACAGAGACGCGGTGCCTTTGAGATGTTCCAGAATTGTCTGGGTCCGGCCGTCTTCTGTGAGATGGGCCAGATAGGCGTAGGTATCCATCTTGCAACCACATCCTGAAATTATATAAAATGCACAATTTATAGATTTATTATATGATTTTCTTAGTTCTATTGCAAGAGGGATATCTGATTCCGGCAGCATCCATGAAACAGGGGGAGTAGATAGAGACATCTTGCATGGAGGCTCAGGCAAGAATACGTGAAAATTGGATGACATTGGGTGACGAAACTGCTATTTCGCAGAGCAGTTTAACGCGTGATCTATCTCTGCAAGCAAGCTCGCTAGAAGCGGGCTTGCTTTTATGTGTTTTGCGACAAAATCCGATGTTTTTCTGTTGCTCTATCCAACAAGAACTATAGGTCCGTCCAAATTTTTATAGTTCATGGTTAAAATCCTCTATATAAGGAGGGATTTTCCTATGACAAAAATAACTTTACGACGAATCTTTTCAAAGCACGTCCTTCTCAAACGTACGCAATTTCGACTGACACAGGCTCAACTTGCAGAGGCGGTTGGGACCTCCCATGGATGGATTCAGAAAATTGAATCTGGTAAGAAGATGCCTGGCTTTTTCTCGCAATCAAACTTGCAGTCTTTCTCGAAATTGATATGAATAGCTTTCTGAAAGATCTGGTAGAAGCCTCTGGCACTCCAATAACTGCATCTAAACGTCAGGAGTCTCTTGTTCATACCGATGCAGCAAAAGAATCCGGGGATACTGAGGTGACTGGTCATGTACAAGTATGAGGTATTTAAGATACATTCTTTATCTTCCAGATCTTACGGCATTCTTGCTAAAGAAAAAATAGGCCGAAGTTGGATTACAGTAGCAGTTACTGCCCCTTTTTCCAACGATTACGGAACCGCCCATCAACTAGCTGAATCCTGTTCCACCCGCCAGCTTTCTCCCCCGCATCTCGTGGATGTTGTTTCTGATTTTATCTCTTAGAAAACGGTTATATCTTGAAGTTTTTAGCCTTTTCTACAGGAGCGATTCCATCGGAATGGCTCCTACCAGTTTTCTCCTATTTGGACGCTACTACAACGGGTGAAGCACACCCGTCAGACGTGCTTCATTCGTTCCCAAGATTCAGCCACAATGGGGCAACATACAGACAGCGAACGATCACTGCTTCGCGGGCTGCCAGGCAAGCCCCGTGTTGTAATGGAGTCTACGGGTAATTATCATTTACCGGAAGCCTGACTGCTGAATGCCTCCGGATTCTATGCTTCGGCAGTCGGTGCAGCGCTGGTGCCAATTTGCGCCGTGCCAAGATCGACAAGAAGGATGCCATTAAACTGGCAAACGACGGTCTTGGCCACTGGCTTACCTTGGCGAGGTATAGATACCCGATTGATGCGCAGAAACTGCTACCAGGCAATACCAGCCGTATTCAAAAGTTGAAGAACAACCTGATCTCTCTGTTAGACACAGCTTTTCCGGACGCAAACCGCCTGTTTTCAAGCCCTCCGCGTACCGATGGCAGCGAGAAATGGTGGACTTCGCAGCGACATTTTGGAACTGTGAGTGCGTTTGCGTTTTATGTGAAAAAGCATTTATTTCCAAATACCAAAGGTGGTGTAAGAAATATAGCTATAACTTCAGCGAAGATAGGGCATTGGATATTTATGCTTCTGCCCGTAGTCACTTTGATGTTATGCCGAAAACTGATACTGCCAGACTTCTGGCAGAACGGGCTGTCTCTCAACTCCGGACGGCCTGTGCAGCATTGGCCGCCCTGAAACTGCAAAACTGCAAATGCGATCTTTGGCATCTTCACGACCGGAATATCCCGTGGTGATGAGGATATTTGGTGTTGGTCCATCGCTCGGCTCACAACTTATGGCGGAGATTGGCGATGTCCGCCGTTTCCACTCCAAGACGGCGTCGGTGGCTTTTGCCGGTATTGATGCATCGCCTTACCAGTCTGGTCAAATAGATATTTACATCCGCAATTCCGCTTCGTTACAGAACTTTTCCTGCTGATGGGTGGATATCTCCCCAATGCCCCTGTAAACGAGGCTGCGCATCAATTCATGGAGAAAAAGTGCTCTGAGGGCAAGCATGACAAGGGTTACATGACGATCCCTTTTACCACACAGTCATGGTTCGATCAGGCTCCCGGACCAGATCCAGTTGGCAGCTTGTAACAGAAATTGTATCCACAGGCAGGAAAATCGGGAGCTAGTCCTGCGGCGGCAGATAGAGCTCTCCGTTAAGGACTGCTTTGACAACTATCTGCTCCACAACATGGGAGCATCCCGGTATCCCATGGCAGAGCGGCTGGCAGCTTCCGGTTTCCCCGTGAAATGCGAGACAAGGAGTTGGCGCAGCATATCAGTTGTTCTTTCCGAAGAGCTGCGGAGGCCCTGGAGAAGATCCCCCAAGATCATCCAGATAGTTGAGCTGGTGCAGCTTCAGCGCAACTGTCCGGACTGGGAGGGATCCCAATCTCCAGTGCCGGAAGTGCGATGAGGTGGCCCGGAGATACGGGAAAGAGATTGCGGTCGTGGAGCCGGTGAAGGGAGGCGCTCTGATGAACTTACCGGAGGAGGCCGCTGTGCTGCTGTACCAAGCTGATGCGACCGCCGGACCGGCCTCCTCCTGGTCCATCCGGCTCATTGCGGGGCTGGACGGGGCTTTGACTGTTTTAAGCGGCATGAGAAATCCGGAGCGATTGGGGAACAACACGGGCTACACTGCCAACCAGGAGGCGTATTATGCGGCTCTGCCCCAGACTTACAGAAAGGCATCCGACTGCATCCGCTGTGGCCTGCGGGAGAAAATTGCCCGCAGAGGCTTCCGCCCGTGATCTGCTGGAAACGGTTGCAGAAGCGTTAGAAGCGGAAATATAAAATTTCCGGTGTCCTCAGACAAAACACATTCATAAACAATTGGCTCAGAAACATTAGAAATCTATCTCGGGGCTGTCATTTTGAAGAATATATTGGGACGCCGCACCAAAAGTCCATTGGTGCGGCGTCCGATCTTATTCAATACCTGTGTAAATATTCCTATGTCCAGCCAATTACTTGCTGTGTATTGCCCCCGTAAAATCCATATCCTGCACCTGCCAGGAACTCCAGACGGGCTGAAGGATAGACCACTCTTTACGGAACAGGGCAGGGGGGACGGTGCTGTCCGTATTTACGAGACTCGGAAGGACATCCTTATTCTGGGGGGCTATCGCCGCATAGATACCATAGCCCAGCAGAGTTCCCGCTTAGATGCGGCCAACGGTCATCCACAGGGAAAAGTAGCTGTCCGGAACACCCTCCACGCCAGAAAAAATCTCATTCATCATTCTTTTATAGAAGAAAATCTGAGAAAAATCCCGGATATGGATGGGCAAGGATGGTCCAAGTTATACTCTGGATCAGCAGTTTCTGAATCTCCGCCTGGAGCAAACAGGTTTTATGTAATAAAAGGCACAGGATGCGAGGCCGAGATGAGACTGGGCAGAGAAGTGTTTCGGAAGGGGAGATTTGAGGATGGAAGGAGGCTGCTCCATGTCGCTGTTTGCTCAGTATGTTGGAATATCCTCGTTAAAGACCATGGAACATTTTTTTCAGTTCTTCCACATAGGGAGCGGTCAAAGGGTGAGGCGTCTGCCCCTTCTTGGTGACATAATAATGGGCCAGGATACTATCTTCTCCCTTAAGCGGGACCGAGGAAAAATGGTAGTGCTGCGGATGCTGCCAGCGGGTAGAACTGATGAAAAAAGCATCGGATTGGGCCACAATATCCTGGCTGGCAGCACTGTCGTTAATAGAGATGATGCATTTTGGGGGAGACTGAAACAGTTGAGAGATGGACTCGGAATCATCATCGTAAAATCTGCCGAAATTCTCGTGGTTTTCTGCAATCACATAGGGATAGTCCGTCATACGGTCTTCCACCGGAACGGTCTCCTGAGCCTGCAGAATGGGGTGGTCCGCTCTCGTGACGATGCTGATATGGCTCTCCCCCAACAGATGGTAATCCAGGTCCTTTACGCTGCAAAGCCGCGTGATCCGATTACTGTGGGATTTCATCAGGAAGACGATCCCCAGGTCGGAGCGGCAGTGCTGCACATCATCCAGAACATCGTAAAAAGACTGTTTTTTCAGCCTGATATAGATAGAGCCGCCGTGGCCGTCTGAAATCTGCGGCCAAAGCCTTGTGATGGGCGTGCTGAGAAAGAAGGATCGCATGGAAGAGACACTGAAATACTGCTTGCGGAAGTGGCTCTTTGCATACAGATCTTCTACAAAAATTTTTTTGTCTATGATCTCGTTTGCATAGCTCAAGAACTCCCGCCCCTCTTCCGTGACGGAAACGCCCTTTTTGGTTCGAAGGAAGATCTGGATTCCCAATTCTTCCTCCAAGGCCTTGATGCTGTTGCTGACATTGCTCTGGGACGTATAGAGCCGCTCGGCGGCTTTGTTGATGGATTCGCAGTTGGCGACCTCTACCACGAAGCTGAGCTGTTGGAACGTCATGTTGGATCCTCCCTCCGTACATAATAATGCCCCCCTAGACAGCCTCGGCATTTTCCGCCCAGTTTGCTGAGGGGCCTTTGGGATTGCTCTCCAATGTCCTGTCACAGTCCGGAAAAACGCAGAAGTCGGACAGGGGATCCGGCGTGCGCCCGGGAGAGACAGTCTCCCTGAAGTGTGCCCGTAAAGATATGAAATTCATATATTTAGTACTAACAATACCATATAAACGGATTTCCTGTCAATGTGATAAAATTAAGACAAGCAAAACAGGACAGGATCAGACAAAAAACACAATGTTTGCAGAGAGGAGCAGTACGGACAGGAAAAGAGCTGACGAGATCACCTTCAATCAGGCACAGAAGCCGCGGTAATTTTGGAAATGGAAACAACACCTAAGGAGAAACGCCCTTGGGTATTTTTTCAAAGCAAAATACGTTTGTTCAAATTCCATAGGAAAATGAAATGTGGAGGGAATCAAGATGTTGAAATTTGCGATTATCGGAGCGGGCGCAGGCGGACAGAGCATGGCCGCCATTCTCACCAGCAAGGGCTATATCGCCAAGCTGTATGACATCGACAAGGAAAAAATCCATCGTCTGCAGGAACTCAAAACAATCAAGGTCACCGGCGTCATTGCCTGCGAGGCCGCACCGGCGGTTATTACGGACCGGATCGATGAAGTCATGGATGACGTGGACGTGATCATGGTCGTCTCTACTACGGATGCCCATAGAAGCATCGCCTATGCCTGCAAGCCCTATCTGAAGGATGGGCAGATCGTCATGCTGAATCCCGGCCACTGCGGAGGTGCTCTGGAGATCGCCAATATCCTGCGCGGCGAGGATGGCTGCGGCAAGGATCTTATCATTGCGGAGGCGGGGGACCTGATGTATGGCTGCCGCAGTTATGAGGTCGGCAATATCCTTCACACGGGCCTGAAGGTCCACGTGCCGGTGGCGACACTGCCCGCCAGTGATATCGACCGCCTGATGAAAGTGCTGGGACCCATCTTCCCCTGCCTGCAGCCTGCGGCCAATGTGCTGGAGACCGGCTTTGAGGGCGCCGGCGCCATGCTGCACCCCATCCCCAGCCTCATGAACATCAACAAGATGGATCTGGGGCAGAGCTACGACTATTACATGGAGGGAATCACCCCGCATATTGCCGATATCATCTCCGCTTGCGACAAGGAGCGTGTCGCTGTATGCAGGGCGCTGGGCGTGGATGCGCTGGCGCTGGGGGATATGCTGGTCAAGACCTACAAGCTGGAGCCGAAGGACAGCCTGTATGATCTGATTCAGAGCATCGAATCCTATCGCGCTCTGCGCAACCCGACCAATACCAAGCACCGGTTCATCGTGGAGGATACCATGTCCGGCTTGGTACCTCTGGCTTCCGTGGGCCATGCATTGGGCATCCCCACCCCGATGATGGACGCCTTTGTCAATATCGCCAGTGCTGTCTGCGGTCGGGACTTCTGGAAAGAGGGACGCACCGCAGAAAAGCTGGGGATGGCCGGCAAGACGCTGGAGGAGATTCAGGAGATGGTCCGCTGACCAGCGGCTTTGGGAGGAAAAGGCATGGATGTCATAGGGGCCATGAAGGCTAGAAGAAGTGTGCGGAGCTATCTGCCCCGCAAGGTGGAACAGGAAAAACTCAATGCAGTTCTGGAGGCTGTCCGCCTGACGCCTTCCCGACATAACGATCAGAATATCCGGGTGATCGTGGTACGGGACAGTGCCTTGAAGCAGCAGATCCGCCAGCAGGCTGAGACACAGCCCATGGTGGAGGAAGCAGATGTACTTTTGGTGTTCTGCGCTACGGACCGCACAGATTTTGTAATGCCCTGCGGGCAATATGGCTATGTAGTGGACATGTCTCTGGCCACAGGATTTGCTCTGCTGGAAGCGGCAGAACAGGGGTTAGATACGTGTATCATCTGTGCATTTAGAGAAGATGCGGTCAAAGATTTGCTGCATGTTCCGGCATCTGCGCGGGTCGTATCTATGGTAGCGCTCGGATATGGTGCGGACAACAGCCCCCGGAAGACAAAAAAGAATATGGAAGAAATCGTCAGCTATGACCGGTTTTAAAGGGGGCAACAAAAATGGCAGTTTCCGGTGAAAACCGGTGATTGTAAAATATGAAAAAGGAGAAGAGATGTTATGAAAAAAAAGTTGCTGCGGATTTTTTCCTCCGTGCTGTGTCTCTGCATGTTGACAACTGCATGTGGCGGCGGCACAGAAGATGCCGGAAACGGCGATGATGGGGGAGAGGCGAAAGATACTCTGACTATTGCCGTTCAGGCAGATATGGCAGACAAGGACCCTATCAACGGAAGCAGCACCAATGATACTTTGAAGATCAAGGCAAATGTCTACGAGACCCTGATCGAGCGCACAGTGCCGGAAGGAGAGTACAAGCCGCTTCTGGCCGAATCCTGGGAATTCAACGATGATGCCACTGAGCTGACAATGACTCTTCGGGAAGGCGTCATGTGCCATAACGGCGAGCCTTTGACGGCCGAGGATTGCCTCTTCTCTCTGCGCTGCCTGCGGGAGAGCTCCAACACCTCTGTTACCGACCATATGGATCTGGAAAACAGCTATGCGGTGGATGAGAGGACTTTTGTCATCGTGATGGACGAACCCTATATGCCTGTAATCGCCAACCTCTCATTCCCTACCTGCGTGATGTTCAGCCAGAAGGGATATGAGGAAGGAAACGGGGATTGGGCCAATATGGACATCGGTACCGGTCCTTATACCTGGGGCGAATGGTCTATCGGCAGCAGCGTGAGTCTGGTGGGCTTCGACGACTACTATGTGGAGGGCCAGCCTGCCATCAAGAATGTGGAATTCAGAGTGATTTCCGAAGATGGCAACCGCTACATCGAGGTGGAGACCGGCGGCGCAGATATGTGCTACAATCTTTCCGGCGTGGATATCGAGGCTGCCGAGGCCAATTCTGATGTTGTGGTATTCCGTGAGTATACGACGGACAACTGCTATCTGAGCTTCAATCTGCGGAATTCTCCCTTTGACGATGTCCGTGTCCGCCAGGCTATCGCTTATGCACTGGATATTGACGGTGCATGGGAGGTCTGCATGGACGGTGTCGGTCAGCCCGCGGAAGGCCTGCTGCCCAGCAATATTCCTGATTCCATCGCGGATGTGGACTCTCCCTATCATGTGGATTATCCGGTCTATGAATATAATCTTGAGAAGGCCAAAGAACTGCTGGCAGAGGCCGGTTACCCCGACGGGTTCTCCTGCAGATATCACGTGGGCCACATGGCTGTGCGTCAGGCCTATGGTGAGTTCTTTGCCAATGCACTGGGGCAGATCGGTATTGATGTGGAGATCGTTGCTTTGGACGCTGCCACAAACTCTCAGGCTTTGAAGGTGGAGCACAACTTCGATATTTATACCTGGGGCATCTCTGCCACCAACGGCGATATTGACTATGCGAACCGATTCTTCTACACCGATAACGCCAACAACATCTTCGGATACAGCGATCCTGAGATGGATGCCCTGATTGATGCTGCTGCTATGGAGGCGGACTCTGCAAAGCGCAGCGAACTGAATGCAGAAATCCAGCAGAAGGTGCTGGATGAATGTGTCATCGTTCCCATCTATCAGCAGGAGGATATCCACTGCTACACCAGCGATCTGCAGGGCTTCCGCAATGGCGCATTCCAGGCTCCGCTGCTGAAGTATTGCTACTTCGCGTAAAATGATTCTCCGGATTAAGGGTTTGATTTGATCCAAGGGATGGGTGGATAATACAACAATTATTCACCCATCCTATTTTTTTACATGACAGTACAAAAAAGCGGTGGCCTCCGGGGCGCCGCGCTGGTTGAGTGAGGAAAACGAACCATGCTGAAATACATTATCAAGCGAATCTTATGGATCATTCCCATATTGATCGGTGTAACCATTGTTGTTTTTACAATTCTCTATTTTTCTCCTGGTGATCCTGCTTATCTGGCCTTGGGAGATAACGCCACGCCGGAAGCTGTTGAGGCATACCGCATTGAGATGGGGATCAACGGGACCTACTGGGAGCGGCTGGGAAGGACACTGCTGGGCCTGTTTCAGGGGGACCTTGGAATCTCCTACCGCTCCAGAACTCCGGTTTTGAACGAACTTCTCGTGCGCTTCTCTGTAACATTCAATATCTCCGCATGGAGCATTGTTCTGGGCATTATACTTGGAATATTCTTCGGAATCGTAGCTGCTCTGAAACAGAACACCATTCTGGACTCTCTGTGCACAGGGTGCGCTTTATTTGGAATTTCCATGCCGATGTTCTGGCAGGGCCTGATGCTGATTCTGATTTTCTCCGTTGGACTGGGCTGGCTTCCGGCTTCGGGCTACGGGAATAGCTGGACGCAGATGATCATGCCGGTGGTTGCGCTGGGCGTGAATTCCTCTGCCACTATCATGCGGACAACCCGCAGCTCCATGCTGGAGGTTATGCGGCAGGACTATATCCGCACGGCCAAGGCAAAGGGCCAGACTTATTGGATGGTAATCCTGAGCCATGCATTGAAAAATGCTATGATCCCCATTGTCACCGTAATCGGGCTGCAGCTAGGTGTTCTGCTGGCCGGCTCCATTGTCACAGAGGTGATTTTCTCCATCAATGGCGTGGGAAAGTACCTGGTGGATTCCATGAATGCCCGAGACTATGCTGCCGTGCAGGGATGTGTGCTGCTGATCGCGTTTGTCTCGGCCATTTTGAACCTGATTGTAGATATCATCTACACGTTTATTGACCCCCGCATGAAGACCATGTATGAGAGCTCCAAGAGCGGGTTCTTCCGTTTCAAGAAGAGAGGAGAGAAGAAGGCGGCATGAAAAATCACAGTATGCTCTCCGAAATCTGGAGACGTTTTAAAAAGAACAAGCAGGCGTTGGTGGGACTGATCGTTTTGATCCTTTTCGTTCTCATCGCAATTTTCGCCGATCAGATCGCACCATACGGATATGATGATCAGGATGCCAGCCGTGCCATGATCGCGCCCTGCGCAGAGCATATTTTCGGCACAGACAACCTTGGCCGGGACCAGTTGAGCCGCCTGATCTATGGCAGCCGTTATTCTCTGGCCATCGGCTTCCTGGCGGTTGGAATTTCTGTCATTACAGGCGGAATTTTGGGTGTCCTGGCAGCCTACTATCCCAAGCTGGACAATATCATTATGCGCTGTATGGATCTGTTCATGGCCATTCCCCAGATGCTGCTGGCCATGTGCATTGTCACGGCACTGGGTTCCAGCTTGTTCAACCTGATGCTGGCGGTGGGCCTGTCTTCTACGCCAAAATTCGCGCGCGTGGTGCGGGCAGCAGTTATGTCAACACGGGAACAGGAGTTTGTCGAGGCGGCCCGAGCCATCGGCGCCAATAACTGGCGTATCATTGTCCACCACATTCTTCCCAATTCTATTTCTTCTCTGATCGTGCAGGCCACGCTGGCCATGGCGGGCGCCATCATTTCCGCTTCTGCTCTGAGTTTCCTGGGATTTGGCATTCAGGCTCCGCTGCCGGAGTGGGGCGCAATGCTGTCCACCGGCCGGCGGTACATCCGGACAGAACCTTACCTCACGGTCATTCCCGGCCTTGCCATCATGGTGGTGGTCTATGCACTCAACGTTGTAGGAGATGGCCTGCGGGACTGCCTGGACCCCAGATTGAAGAAGTGAGCGGTGAAAGGAGTACGGTATGGCTGAAAATATATTGGAAGTGCACGACCTTGAAATCCGTTATGTGACAGACGAGGAAACTGTGCAGGCGGTGAATGACATCACCTTTTCTCTGGAGAGGGGCGAAAGCATCGGCCTGGTGGGGGAGACCGGCGCCGGAAAGACCACCATGGCCCTTGGAATCATGGGGCTGGTGCCGGATCCGCCAGGAGAGATCGTAAAGGGATCAATCCTGTTTGAGGGAGAGGATCTGCTGAAACTTTCAGAAAAGCAGATGCGCCGGATCCGCGGCGGAAAGATCTCCATGATCTTCCAGGATCCCATGACTTCCCTGAACCCGGTGACACGGGTAGGAGATCAGATTGCAGAAGTGATCCTGCTGCACAACAAGATCTCGAAGGCCGAGGCCCGGAAGCGTGCTATGGAGATGCTGGAGCAGGTGGGTATCCCCGGCGCCCGTTGCGACGACTACCCCCACCAGTTTTCCGGCGGCATGAAGCAGCGGGTGATGATCGCTATCGCCCTGGCCTGCAGCCCAGAGCTGCTGATCGCGGACGAGCCTACCACAGCCTTGGACGTGACGATCCAGGCGCAGGTGCTGGAGCTGATGAAAAAATTGAAGCAGGAGTATCAGACCTCCCTGATCCTCATCACTCATGATCTGGGCGTTGTGGCGAAGATCTGCGACAAGGTCGCGGTGGTGTACGCCGGGGAGATCGTGGAATCCGGAACCCTCAAGGAAATTTATACAGATAAGCGGCATCCGTATACCATCGGTCTGTTTGACTCTCTGCCGGATATTGAGAACGACGCATCTACGCTGAAAGTGATTCAGGGCATGGTACCGGACCCCGCAAACCTTCCGGATGGATGCAAGTTCCACCCCAGATGTCCCTATGCGACAGAAGCCTGCCAGACCGGAAAAATCAAGCCGGTGAAGCTTTCGGACTCTCACATGGTCCGCTGCAACCGTTTTTCTGACACGGAGGTTTGAGTATGGCTGAGATTTTAAGAGTAGAAGACCTGACAAAGTATTTTGCCACCAAAAAGGGGACACTCCATGCAGTGGATGGCGTCACCTTCGGTCTGCGGGAGGGACAGACGCTGGGGATCGTGGGAGAATCCGGCTGCGGAAAGTCTACACTGGGCCGGGTGATCCTGCACCTGCATCAGAGAACAGGCGGCCGGATTATCTTTCAGGGAAAGGATATCTCGGACGTGACCAAGGCGCAGCTGAAAGAGCTTCGCAAGGATATGCAGATCATTTTCCAGGATCCCTACGCATCTCTGAACCCCAGAATGTCCATCGGAGATATCATCGCAGAGCCTTTGAAGATCTATAAGCTCTGCAATTCCAAAGAGGAGCAGCAGAAAAAAGTCCGTGAGATCATGGATGTGGTGGGACTGGCAGAGAGAACCTATGGCCTGTATCCGCATGAACTGGATGGTGGACGCCGCCAGCGGGTAGGTATCGCCCGGGCGCTGATTCTGGATCCCAAGCTGGTGGTCTGCGATGAGCCGGTCTCTGCTTTGGACGTGTCCATTCAGGCACAGATTCTGAACCTGATGATGGAGCTCCAGAAGGAGCGGAATCTCACATATCTGTTTATCACCCACAACCTGTCCGTGGTCAAGCATATCTCCGATGATATCACGGTGATGTATCTGGGACAGATGGTAGAGAAGGCTGGATCCGCAGAGATCTTTGCCCACCAATATCATCCCTATACAAAGGCATTGATTTCTGCGATCCCGCTGCCCAAGTACAATGCGCCGGATAATCAGATCATTTTGAAGGGTGAGATCACTTCGCCTATCAACGTGACAAAGTCCTGCCGCTTCGCCCCCAGATGTGTATATGCGAAGCCGGAATGTTTTGAAAATGAGCCCCAGCTGGAAGAGATCGAAAAGGATCATTTTGTCAAATGCCATTTTGTGAGGGAGATTAATGGCCTGTGATAAATCCCGATTTAGGATCAGAAAGAGGTAAGGATGGAAAAAACGTTTGACTTTGACCACTTTGAAAGCCGCCTGCCGTGGGGGCAGGTTAAGTGGGAGCCAGCTGAACTGGAAAAGACTTTTGGAACCCAAGACGTTCTGCCCGCCTGGATTGCAGATATGGATCTGAAGACGCTTCCGGAGGTTCAGGAAGCCATCATTGAGGCAGCTAAGAACGGCATGTATGGATATACCAAAGTCACTGATGAGGTTATTGCGTCCTATCTGCGCTGGCAGCAACGGAGAAATGGCTGGAATGCGGCGGCGGACTGGTTCCGTTTTACCCCCGGTGTCGTGACAGCCATCAATCTCCTGCTGCTGTCAGAGACGGAGGAAGGCGATGAGGTCCTGATCCAGAGACCGGTGTATTATCCCTTCGCTGATTCGATACAGCAGCAGAAACGGGTTGTTGTAAACAGTCCGTTACAGCTCAGGGATGGGCGCTATGAGATCGACTTTGCAGATTTTGAGAGGAAAGCGGCATCCCCCAGATGCAGGGCCTTCGTTTTAAGCAACCCGCACAATCCGGTGGGCCGTGTTTATACGGAGGAGGAGCTCCGCAGAGTGGGCGAGATCTGCCGCAGGCATCATGTGTTTGTAATCGCAGATGAGATCCACAGCGATCTGATCTTCCCGGGCCACCAGCATATCGTGTTTGCCTCGCTGGGCCAGAACTATGCGGAAAACTGTGCCGTTTGCCATGCTCCATCCAAAACATTCAATCTGGCGGGGCTTTCTTTTTCCTGCATTATGATCCCCAATGAGGAACGCCGGAAACGATTTGACCAGATGTTCGCACGGTATTGTCGTGCCCATCCGAACTTTTTTGCCCCCGTTGCTGCAAAGGCTGCCTGGGACCACGGGGAAGCCTGGCTGGATTCATGCCTGGCTTATATTCAGAAAAATGACCAGTTCGTTCGGGAGTTTGCGGAAGATACTTGGAATGGAGACGTCAAGATCTCCCCTCTGGAGGGGACCTATCTCCAATGGATTGACTTCCGGAGACTGGAGCCGGATGCCGAAAAACTGCGCCAAAAGATGCTGTATCAGGCCCATGTGGCGATGGACGAAGGCAGTATGTTCGGCCCAGAGGGAAATGGATTTGAACGATTGAACCTGGCTGCACCCCGAAATCTGATCGAGGAGATCATGGATCGCATCGCCGCAGTATTACGGTAAGAGAACACCAATCCTAAATTACTGGAGGAGTAAACAGGAATGAAAATTTACAAAAAAAGCATGCTGATTGAGGAGAGCGACAACGTCGCAGTTGCCGTAGAGCCTATCCAGGCGGGTGAGTGCACACTAGTGGCTGGTGAGGAGATCACGGCCAACGAATATATCAAAGAGGGGCACAAAATCGCCCGCACTGATATCGAAAAAGGAGCCGAGATCATCAAGTATGGTGTACATATCGGCGTGGCCACCCAGTTCATCAAAAAGGGAGACTGGGTACATGAGCACAATGTTTACGATGACTTTGAGGAAATCAACCGGGAACAGCGTGCTTACTATCGCTCCATGGCACCGGATGCCATGGATTACACGATCCACCATAAATACAAAAAGGAAGAGTTGGGCCTGCCGGAGACGATCATGGGCTATAAGCGGGCAGACGGTTCCTTTGGGATCCGGAACCAGGTGGTGGTGATCTCTCTGGTTCAGTGCTCCAACAATGCGGCGCAGCGGATCTCTGCTGCCTGCAATGTCCCCGCCACGTTTGTCGATGCGGCTTGCGGTGAGTTTCCGGATCGCTTTGAGCGGACCCGCAGAGGATTCATCACAACCGGCACGCACCCGAACACCTTTGGCGTGGTACTGCTGTCCCTGGGGTGCCAGCAGACAGATCCTGAAGATGTGGCGGAGGAGATCCGTAAGACTGGCCGGCCGGTGGTGAATATCAGCATCCAGGCGGACGGCGGTGTCACCAAGGCCATCCAGGACGGGATTGCAGCTGTGGAGGATCTGAAGCGGCAGGCAGAGGCCCAGAAGCGCGAACCCTGCCCCCTCAGCGGACTGATTATCGGCGGCTATAACGGCGGATCTGACTGGACCAGCGGCCTGTCCGCCAATCCGGTGGTGGGTGAGGCAATCGATATGCACCTGTCCGCCGGCGGAAGAGCGGTGGAGGTTTGTGGCCGCGGCGGCTATCCCACCACAGCGGCTTCTTATGAGATCGGCATGCGCCTGATGGATATCGGAGATTTCTTCAATGAGGACTGCACCCGCAGAGGCGGTAAGGGCCTCTCCCAGGTCAATCCCACTCCCGGCAATAAGGCGGGCGGACTGACCACTATGACCGAGAAGAACCTGGGCAGCTTCAAAACCCAGGGACATCGCCGGATCCTGGGGATCCTGGACTGCGGTGATCCGGTCCCCGGCGCGGGAGCCTGGGGCATCAACCAGGCACAGGGCGCCAATGATGCCTATGCGTCCACCACGCTGGCCATGAGCGGATGCCATATCTGCCTCTTCACCACTGGGCGGGGCAACCCCATCGGCAACGCATGTATGACGACCATCAAGATCACAGGCAACCCCCAGACTGCGACGGCGCTGGAGGACATGATCGACTACTCCGCAGCTCCCATGCTGTATGGGGAACTGAGCCTGCAAGAAAGCGGCCGCGAGCTTTACGAGCTGCTTCTGCGTGTGGCCAACGGCGAGGAGACAAAGGCGGAAAAGCTGGGAGATTATAGCTGGACAACGCCCCACGGAACCAGTTACAACGGCGACTATTGATTTCTGCTGCGCAGGCCCCGGGTGGGATCGGAACAGACGACCGGAAGTGTATTCCGGTCGTCTGCGCTGATTTCCCGTGCAGACGGCCACGCTGTATGTTGCCATATAAAAGGAGAGACTGATTACGAAAAACAAAAAAACCAAAGCTATATATTTGATGCTGGTCTCATCGCTGTCCTTTTCCATCATGCAGGTATTTGTCAAATTGAGCTCTGAAGAGGTGGGGACATTTGAGCAGACCTTCTTCCGCAATCTTGTCAGCCTGATTATTGCAGCTGTTATGGTCCGACGGGAAAACCTGCAGGTTTTTCAGGAGATCAAACGAGGAGGCTGGGCGCTTTGGGGAAGGTCGTTCTTCGGCTTTCTGGGGATCGTGCTCTTCTTCTATGCGGCCGGTCACGCCCGCCAAGCGGATGTAGCTATGCTGAACCGGGCATCTCCGGTATTTGTCACACTGCTCGCCGGTATTTTCCTGAAGGAGAAGATCACTCCCGTCAAGATCGCCTCAACGATCCTGTGTCTTGTGGGCGCATATATCGCCATGCAGCCGTCCTTCGACTCCAACCCGTTCCCGCTTCTGGCGGCTTTGCTGGCAGCGGTGGTATCCGGCATGGCTTACACCATGTTGTCCTACTGTAAAAATTTCACGCACCCATCTGCGATTATCTTCCACTTTTCCGCACTGAGTACGGTCTGCGCAGGACTGATGATGCTGCCGAATCTGGTGATTCCGTCTCCAAAGGTATTCGTGATGCTTTTGCTGATCGGCGTCTTTGCGGCAGGGGGACAGTTCTTCCTGACATACGCTTATCAGCAGGCCCCGGCCTCTGAGGTCAGCATCTATCAGTATTCCGGTGTTGTGTTCACTGCCGTGTTCAGCTATGCCTTTTTGGGAGAGACCCTGAGCAAAAGCTCCATAATTGGTGGGATTGTGATTCTGGGCGCTATATTCTGGGTGTTTGAAAACACCAGGAAAGAAAAGAACACATGATTTGAAAATCTTGTGATCACATAAGCTGCAGTTCCCTACGGAATTCCAGGCTATTCACCAATAAGCAGGGAACGTCATGGCCGTGTTCAATTTTACTGAAATGACATTTACTCTTTGCATTTTGACCTGGTCTGTACATACAGAACCCGGCGCCGGGAATTCCCGGCGCCGGGTTTTTGTGCGGATTTGGTCCCTTCACGCTTGACCGGAGGGCTGCCTTTGCCTGGGGCTCTGCCGCCGGACTCCGGGACATGCCCGTGCAGCCTTGGACGGGGCGCTTTCCGCGTTCACAGCTTTTTGACGAACAGCGCACGGATGGCGTTGAGCACTGCCAGGATCATCACACCCACATCGGCGAAGATGGCCAGCCACATATTGGCGAACCCCAGGGCCACAAGCACCAGACACGCCAGCTTGATGCCGATGGCAAAGACGATGTTTTCATAGACGATCCGTAGGCACTTGCGGGAGATCCGGATGGCCTTTGCGATTTTGGCGGGATCGTCATCCATCAGGACCACGTCGGCGGCCTCGATGGCGGCATCGGAGCCCATGGCGCCCATGGCAATACCGATATCCGCCCGGCTGAGGACCGGGGCGTCGTTGATGCCGTCCCCCACGAAGGCCAGCTTTCCCCGTTCAGAGTTGTCCAGCAGCAGTTCTTCCACCTTTTCCACCTTTCCAGCGGGGAGCAACTCGGCGTAAACCTGATCGATGCCCAGGGAATGGGCCACCTGGTCTGCCACCGGCTTGGCGTCGCCGGTGAGCATGACGGTCCTGTGGACACCGGCGGCCCGCAGCGCCTGGACAGCCTCCCGGGCGTGGGGCTTCACCACGTCGGAGATGACGATATGTCCGGCATACTTCCCACCGACGGCCATGTGGATGATGGTGCCTACGCTGTGACAGGGGATGTACGGCACGCCCAGCCGGTCCATCAGCTTGTCGTTGCCGGCGGCTACCTCCACGCCGTCCACTTTGGCGATGACGCCGCTGCCGCTGATCTCCTGAACATCCGTCACCCGGCTGCGGTCGATCTCCCGGCCATAGGCCCGCTGCAGGCTTTTGCTGATGGGGTGGCTGGAAGCGCTCTCCGCCAGAGCGGCGTACTCCACCAGCTTCTCGTTCTCCATCTCATGATGGTGGATGCCGTTGACCTCAAACACGCCCTGGGTCAGAGTGCCGGTCTTGTCAAAGACCACCGTTTTGGTTTGGGACAGAGTCTCCAGATAGTTAGAGCCCTTTACCAGTACGCCGGCGTTGCTGGCCCCGCCGATGCCGGCAAAGAAGCTGAGAGGGATGCTGATGACCAGAGCGCAGGGACAGCTGGCCACCAGGAAGGTGAGGGCCCGGTAGACCCAGACGCTCCAGCCGGCGGGCAGGCCCAGAAGGAGCGTCCGGGCCAGAGGGACCAGGATGGCCAGGGCCAGGGCGGCGAAACACACGGCGGGGGTATACACCCGGGCGAACCGGGAGATGAAGTCCTCCGACCGAGACTTGCGGGAGGAGGCGTTCTCCACCAGGTCCAGGATCTTGGACACCGTGGACTCGCCGAATTCCCGGGTGGTACGGATTTTCAGCAGCCCGGTCATGTTGACGCAGCCGCTGATGATCTCGTCCCCCTCCCGGACCTCCCGGGGCAGGGACTCGCCGGTGAGGGCGGCGGTATTCAGGGTGGAGGCGCCCTCCACCACAGTGCCGTCGATAGGAACCTTCTCGCCGGGCTGGACCACAATAACGGTGCCGATGGACACCTCGTCCGGGTCTACCTGCTCCAGCTTCCCGTCCTGTTCCACGTTGGCGTAGTCCGGGCGGATGTCCATCAGCTCACTGATGTTCCGGCGGCTCCGGCCTACTGCATAGCTCTGGAACCACTCGCCGATCTGATAGAACAGCATGACGGCGATGGCCTCGGTGTAATCCCCGCTCCGCTCGTACAGGGCCAGGGCAATGGCGCCCACAGTGGCCACGGCCATCAGGAAGTTCTCGTCGAACACCTGGCGGTTTTGGATGCCCTTCAGGGCCTTTCGCAGGATGTCGTAACCTGCGATCAGATAGGGGATCAGGTACAGCCCAAACCGCATCCAGCCTGTGACGGGGAGAACATGCAGGACAGCCAGCAGGGCCGCCGCTGTCAGAATGCGGATCAGCATGATTTTCTGCTTTTTATTCATGAGGTTCACTTCCGATCTGAGCCGCTCCGTGCGGCTAATAATTCAATAAACGTTTAATTGTTTTGGGAAAGAAAACACCCCGCCTCCGGAGGGGGTGCTTTCCTGAAAAACGCGCTTACAGGTAGATTTCGCAGTCGTCCTCCACCTTTTTGCAGTTTCTGCGGACCTGCTCCATCACGGCCTTGGGGTCCTGCCCCTCCGCGAATTCCACGATCATCTTCAGCGCCATGAAGTTCACGGTGGCGCTCTGGACGCCTTCGGTCTTCCGGGCGGCCTCCTCCATCTTGTTGGCGCAATTGGCGCAGTCCACATCGATCTTATAGGTTTTTTTCATATAAAAGTCTCCCTTCAGCAATTGAGCAAAACGATTAAGTAATTATTTAATCTATGGTCTTATCATACACGGGGCGGCCCCCCCAAGTCAACGGGGGAGGGAGAGAATCTTCCGATTGGGCAAAAACTCCTTCCGATTGGGCCAATGCGGGGCGGCATATTTTCGCTCTTCCAGAATGGCGCGGGGTGTGGTAGAATACAAAACCAGAAGGAGGGATGACCGATGGAAGAAAAGAAGCTGCCCCACGACCATGGACAGTCCATGGAGCGGGAGCTAGAACAGATGCCCAGCGTGGACGATTTCCAGACAGTGGCTGACATCTTCAAACAGCTGGGGGACGGCAGCCGCATCCGGATTTTTTGGCTGCTGTGCCACTGTGAAGAGTGCGTCATCAACCTCTCCTCCATGGTGGAGATGAGCTCCCCGGCGGTGTCCCACCACCTGAAGCAGCTGAAGGCCGGCGGCCTGATCGTCAGCCGGCGGGACGGGAAAGAGGTCTACTATAAGGCTGCCGAGACGGAGCGGGCCCAGCTGCTGCACCACATGATTGAGGCGATGGTGGAGATTGCCTGCCCCTCGGCGTGAGGTGGGAAGGAGCGGCGGAATGAAGCAAGCGGATTGCCTGCGGATGGCTCTGGCGGAGCTGCCGCAGGGGACTATGGAGATCGTGGGGCGCCCTGCGGCCGAACCTGGGGTTTTGTTCACCGGGACATTTCAGGGAGAGACGGATGGACGGGGACGGATGGAGGTCTACCCGGTCTTTCCGGGGGTGGAGGCGTCCTTCAACACGGTCCTGGGCACCTATGCCGCCTTCCGGCACGAGGCGGCCCGGTCCACGCTGGAGATCAACCACTGCCGCCTGGGCCGGGTGGGCTGGGACCTGCGGGACGGCATGTCGGTCTATCTGGGGGAGGGCGATCTGTCCCTCCACAGTGCGGACTGCTGCGCGGATTCTGTGATGCACTTCCCGGCGGAGATGTACGCGGGGCTGATGATCTGCGTGGATTTGACCCATCTGGCGGAGTCGCCGCCCCCCATCTTGGCGGAGGCGGACTTCCAGGCCGAGAGGCTGGCGGAAAAATTCTGCGGAGGCGGGACCTTCGCCCTTCCGGCGGGACCGGAGCTGGAGGAGATCTTCCGGCCCCTGTACCGGCAGCCGGAGATGCGGCGGCTGCCCTATCTCCGGCTGAAGCTCCAGGAGCTACTGCTGTATTTGGAGGGGCTGGAGTCCGGCGGGCGGGAGCTGACCCGGTACGGCTCCCAGCAGACGGCGCGTATCCAGGAGATCCACGCATTGCTGACCGAGCACCTGGACCGGCGGTACACCATTGAGGAGCTCTCCCACAGGTATCTGCTGAACACCTCCACCTTGAAGGAGGTGTTCAAGGCGGTGTACGGCCTGCCCATCGCCACCTATATGAAGGAGTACCGGGTGCGCAGGGCCATGGAGCTGCTGCGGGAGAGCGGCGGGAGCATCGCCGCCATCGCGGCCGCCGTGGGCTACGAGAGCCAGGGGAAATTCACCCGGGCATTCAAGGATGTGACGGGACAGCTCCCCACGGAGTACCGGCGGGAGCACCGGGGCTGACCCCGGAGTGAGATAGACGACCGGTTCCGCCGGTCGCCGGAGAGGAGGAGCGGAAGATGGCAGCAGACAGCGGGACTCGGACACTGGTCCGGCCCAGAAGGCGGATCGCCTCCCTGGATGCCCTGCGGGGCCTGACGCTGGTGAGCATGATCGCCTATCACGCCTGCTGGGACTTGGTGTATCTGTTCCACGCGGACTGGGATTGGTACCGGGGCACCGGCGCGTACATCTGGCAGCAGAGCATCTGCTGGACCTTTATCCTCCTCTCCGGATTTTGCTTCAGCCTGGGGCGGCGGCCCCTCCGGAGGGGACTGACGGTGTTCGGCTGCGGCTGGGTGGTGACGCTGGTGACGGTGCTCTTCATGCCGGAGGAGCAGATCTGGTTCGGCGTGCTGACGCTGATCGGCTCCTGCATGCTGCTGATGGTCCCACTGGAAAAACTGCTGCGGCACGTACCTGTGGGGGTGGGCCTCGCCGCCAGCGCGGCCTTGTTCACCCTGCTGCGGAACGTGAACCAGGGGACGCTGGGATTTGAGGACTGGACGCTGGGAACGGTACCGGAGGGACTTTACCGTAATCTGCTGACGGCGTACATAGGATTTCCGCCGCCGGACTTTTTCTCCACGGATTATTTCTCCCTGCTGCCCTGGCTGTTCCTGTTCCTGGCGGGGCATTTTCTCCGCCGCCTGCTGGCCGGGCCGATGGAGCGGCTGGATCCGGACGCGCTCCGGTGTCCGCCCCTGTGTGCCTTGGGCAGGCAGTCCCTGCCGGTATATATGCTCCACCAGCCGGTAGTCTATGGGGTGCTGCTGGGCGGGGCTGCCCTGCTGGGACGGTGATATGGGACAGAATTTAGATGATGTCCTATACCGCTCCTCCGGGTGGGGGAGCGGTTTTTCTTGACGGGCCTCTGGGAGCGTCATATAGTAAACAAATGAAGAATGCCGGAGGCGAACTCCGGCACGGGAGGTTTGACAGGCATCGCGGGAAAGGACAGGTCATGCTGGAGAAAGCGGGAAAAAACAGCGGAGACAACCGGCGGGACAACCGCGGATTGGTCCTGCGCATGGTTGCCACCGGCGCATGCCGGACCCGGCGGGATCTGGTGGTGAGAACGGGCTTGAGCAAAATGACCATCTCCAATATCGTGGGTGAGATGATCGACGGGGATGTCCTGCGAGAGAGCGAGGTGGTGTGCAGCGAGGAGCCGGGGCGGAACCCCGTGCGCCTCCGGCTCTCACCCGAAGCGCCGAAGGCAGCGGGCGTGGCGTTCCTCCCGGGCCGTTGTGAGAGTGTTCTGTGCGGGCTGGACCTCCGGGTATTCCGGCGGGCTGGCACGGACCTGCCGAAGGACGCTCCGGAGGCGGTGCGGCGGGAGACCGCTCTCAGGCTGTTGGACAAGATGCTGTCCGGGACGGCTGGTGTACGGGCCATCGGCTTGGCGGCGGACCTGCCCTGGCGGCCCGGCGGGGAGCAGATGTGTCCCTCGGAATCCGTGCGTCCGGCAGTCCGGGAGCGGTACGGCCTCCCGGTATTCCTGGAGGACACCTGCCAGAGTGCTCTGCTGGTGGAGAGCCTGTTCGGCAGGGCCCGGAACTGCCGGGACGTGCTGTTTGTCAGCCTGGGGGACCGGGTGGGCAGCGCGGTCCTCAGCGGCGGGCAACTGTGCAGGGGCCGGGGAGGACGGCCCCTGGGGCTGGGCCATGTCACCATCTGCGCCGGTGGCCGTCCCTGCCGGTGCGGCGGCCGTGGCTGCCTGGAGCTGTACGTTCGTTCGCCGGAGGTGCTGAAAAAACTGTATCATCGAACGGGACTGGAGGCTTCCTACGCCGATTTCTGCCGGATAACCGGCAGCGGGGAAGTAGACCGGGTGTTCCGGGAGACCGTGGACTTTCTGGCTGCAGGGATCGCCAGCGCCCTGAATCTGCTGAACAGCGAACTGGTGTTGCTGGGCGGCGACGGACTCTGCTGGACCGACCGGCACGTGGCGGATCTGGAATCCGCCATCGCCCGCCTGCGCCCAGCGGATGGGGGCGGCAGAGTCCTGGTGAGAAAGCCGCGCTTCCTGGTGGAGGGAGTGCTTCTGGGGGCGGCCTGCGGCGGGATCGCCCGGATCTTCTCGGGGGAGCTACCTCTTCAAAACGGGTGATTTCCCGGGGCGGCTTGCCGCAATATCGGAAATCCCACAAAAAGTACATTTTTCTCCTATAAAAACATCAGCTAAACGATTGACATTGAACGCTGGAAATGGTTTAATAATCGATGCGAATGATTGCAAAACCACCTCAGACAAGGAGGACCACTGGTGGACCTTTACAGCGTTGGCGAGATGCTAGTTGACTTTTTGCCGGGCAGTGAGCCCGGAAGCTATATTCGAAACGCCGGGGGCGCCCCTGCAAATGTGGCCATCGCCGCCGCCCGGAACGGGTTGGAGGCGGCCATGTGCTGCTCTGTGGGGGATGACGACTTCGGGCGGTACCTGCTGGGTACCCTCCGGGAAAACAGGGTGCGCTGTATCCGGCGGGAGCCCTGCCGGGAGGCGGTCACCACCATGGCGTTTGTCTCTTTGACGGAGGAAGGGGAGCGGAGCTTCACCTTTGTCCGCAAGCCTGGGGCGGATATGTTCCTTCGGGAGGAGGACGTACGGGAGGCGGACATCCGGGACACGGTGATCGTCCACGCCGGGTCGTGTTCTCTCTCCGCCTCCCCGGCGGCAGAGGCCACGGCCAAGGCCCTGCACCTGGGTCGGGAGATGGGCAGGCTGGTGAGCTTTGATGTGAATTACCGGGACATGATGTGGAACGGCAGTCAGGAGGCCTGCGCCGCAAAGGTGCGGGAGATCCTGCCGGACGTGGATCTGCTGAAGATCTCGGAGGAGGAGGCCGATATGCTGGGGGGCGAGGCGGAGCTGCCCGCCCTTATGGAGCGGTACGGATTGACGCTGGTGGTGCTGACCCTGGGCGGTCAGGGTGCCAGAGGATATTTCCGGGGGCGGCGCCTCGCTGTCCCGGGTCGGCGGGCCCACTGCGCGGATGCAACCGGCGCCGGAGACGCCTTCTGGGGCGGAATGCTGTCTCAGATGCGATTCCGGGGTGTCACCCAGGCGGAGCAGCTGACGGAGCCGCTGGTGCAGGAGGCGCTGGAGTACGGCAACGTCAGCGGATGGCTCTGTGTTCAGGGCAGAGGGGCGATCCCCTCCCTGCCCACCCGGCAGGAGATCGAGCGGCATCTGGTGTAAATGCGGGATTTTTACCGAAAACCGGGAAAAATTTATTGACAAAAAGAAGACGGGCTTTTATAATAAAACGTGCAAGGGAGCTTCCGCGAGGAGGCTGAGATGAGGGGCCGGTCCCTCGACCTGACCTGATGTGGGTAATGCCAACGTAGGGACGCAGCACAAGCTATTCGTGCGGAGTCTCTTCCGCACGGAAGAGATAGGATTGGAGCGAAGGCGGGGTGTCCCAAAGGGGACCCCGCCTTTTTGCATGGGGGCGGACCGGCCATTGGATAGGAGGAATACGAATGAGAACGACACAGCGGCTGTACGAGGCCGCCCATCCCATCTGGGAGCAGTGCCATGACCATCCCTTTGTCCGGGGGATTGGAGACGGCAGTCTGGACCTGGAGAAGTTCCAGTGGTTCCTGCTGCAGGACTATCTGTACCTGTTCGACTACGCCCGGGTGTTCGCCTACGGTGTGGTGAAGGCCCGGGATCCCGGCCTGATGCGGACCTTCTCCGCCAATGTGGACGCGATTCTGGGCGGGGAGATGAAGGTCCACCGGGCCTACATGGCTCGGTTGGGCATCACGGAGGAGCAGGTGTTTTCTGTCCAGCCGGCCCTCTCCAATTTGTCCTATACCCACTACATGCTCTCCTGTGCCGCTGCGGGCGGGCCGGCGGAGATCATCGCCGCCATCCTCTCCTGCTCCTGGAGCTATGCGGAGATCGGCACGCGCTTGGCGGCCATCCCCGGCGCGGCGGACCACCCCTTCTACGGCGAGTGGATCCGCAGCTACGCGGGGGAGGACTACCAGAAAACCAACGACGCGCTGGTGGAGCTGATGGACACCCTGGCGGAGAGCTGCACGGAGGCGGAATACCAGCGGCTGGAGGAGATCTTCGTCAACTGCAGCCGGTATGAGCTGGGCTTCTGGGAGATGGCCTGGACGCTGGAGCGATGACCATGCTGGAATTTCAGAACGTCTCCTATCAGTACCCCAGCGAGGACTTCGATATCATCGACCACCTGAGCTTTGCCGTGGAACCCGGCTCCTTCCACTGCATCATCGGCATCAGCGGCTGCGGAAAGAGCACCATCTTCCGCATGACCAACGGACTCCTAAAGCCCAAGGCGGGGACCATTCTGGTGGAGGGGAAGTCCATTGTGGGACGCAAGCACTACTGCGGCTATATGCCCCAGAAGGACCTGCTGTTCCCCTGGCGAACCGTGGGAGAAAATGTGGCGCTGCCCTTGGAGATCCAGGGGGAGCTGACCCGTGCGGAGCGCCGGGACCGGGCGGAGGCGGCGCTGGCCGACGTGGGACTTGCCGGCTGCGGCAGCAAGATGCCGGACGAGCTCTCTGGCGGGATGCGGCAGCGGGCGGCCTTTGCCCGCACCATGCTGACGGGCTGCGACCTGCTGCTGCTGGACGAGCCCTTCTCCGCCCTGGACTTCCTCACCCGGATCTCCATGCAGGAGTGGCTGCTGGACCAGTGGCAGCGGCACAAGAGGACCATCCTCTTCATCACCCACGACGTGGAGGAGGCGCTGTTCCTCTCCTCCAGCGTGCTGGTGGTGGAGCGCACCCCCATCCGGGAGCTGGCGGAGATTCCGGTCCCCGCGTCCTTCCCGCGGGACCGCTCCTGCCTCAAACTGCCGGAGATGGTGGAGCTGAAGGAGCATCTCATCGACCTTCTGCGAAAGCAGGTGACCCCATGAAAAAGACCTGTAAAGCAAATCTACCTGCCATGATTTTTCTCTTCGCCCTGTTGATTCTCTGGCAGGCGGGGGCCATGGGATTAGACGCGGCCTATATCCTGCCGTCTCCCACCCAGATCCTGGCGAAGCTGTGGGAGCTGCGGGATGTCCTCTTCACCGTTCATCTGCCCGCCACCATGCTGGTGACGGCCATCGGCCTGGGGATCTCTCTGGTGCTGGGCCTGGCCCTGGCGGTGGTGATGGACGAGAGCGACCTGGTCCGCAAGATGATCTATCCCATCGTGGTGGTGTCCCAGACCATTCCCACCACCGCCATCGCACCGCTCTTTGTGCTGTGGTTCGGCTACGGCATCTGGAGCAAGGTGCTGGTGACAGTGCTCATCACCTTTTTCCCCATCACCATCACAGTGTACGACGGGCTCCGCTCCGCCAAGACGGAGATGGCGGAGCTGCTGGAGACTTACGGTGCCACGAAGAAGGACATCTTTTTGAAGATCAAGGTGCCCTGCGCCCTGCCATACTTCTTCTCCGCCGTCAAGATGGCGGTGCCCATGAGCATCATCGGCGCGGCCATCGGCGAGTGGTTGGGGGCCAAGAGCGGCCTGGGCTACTTCTCCCGCCGCATGATGACCCAGTTGGACGGCGCCGGGGTGTTCGCCCCTATTGTGCTGCTGTCCGCGGCGGCCATCCTGGCGGTGGCCATTGTGAACCTGCTGGAAAAGCGGTTCGTCCGCTGGAGGGGAGAGTCCTGAAACCTGCGGGGCGGGCCCCGCAGGAATCACCTGGATCCAGTTTATAAAGAAAGGAAGATTGATGATGAAACAGAAACTTGCGCTGTTGCTGACGGCGCTTCTGCTGCTCACCGGCTGCTCCTCCGGCGGAAGCGGGGACACGGCGGACGGGCAGGACGACGGAGAGCTGGAGACCATCGACGTGGTGCTGGACTGGTATCCCAACGCCGTCCATGCTTTCCTCTACGAGGCGGAGGAGAAGGGCTACTTTGCGGAGGAGGGCCTGCAGGTGAATATCCTGTTCCCCTCTAACGCCAGCGATCCCCTGACCATGACGGCGGCGGGCCGGGCGGATATCGGCTTCTACTATCAGGAGGACACCATCATCGCCAAGGCCAATGAGGACGTGCCGGTGAAGGTGCTGGGAGCTGTGGTCCAGCAGCCCATCAGCATCGTCTGTGCCCTGGCGGAGAAAAACATCAAGACCCCGGAGGACCTGATCGGCAAGACCATCGGCTACTCCGGCACCCGCTTCGGCGAGGTGGCGGTGGGCCAGATGTTGGAGACTGTGGGCGCCACGCTGGATGACGTGGAGTTGATCGACGTGGGCTTTGACCTGATGAGCGCCATGACCACCGGAAATGTGGACGCCACCTTCGGCTGCTTCATCAACCACGAGGTTCCTGCGCTGGAGGAGGAGGGCTTCGCCGTGGACTACATGGAGGTCATGGACTACGGCGTACCCAACTACTACGCGCTGATGCTGGTGACCGGCGAGGACCAGCTGGAGGCCAACCGGGACAAGTACACTCGGTTCCTGCGGGCCTGTCAGAAGGGCTTTGCCGATATGCAGGCGGACCCGGAGGAGGCGTTGGGGCTCCTGTTGGCCAACCAGGACGAGGAGAACTTCCCCTTGACGGAGTCCGTGGAACGGCGAAGCTTTGATGTGCTGCTGCCCATCATGGAGACGGCCGACGCGCCCTTCCTGTCCCAGGACGTGTCCGTGTGGGAGGAGAACATCGACTGGCTCCAGAAGGTGGGCATGATCGACGCCGCCTTCGATCCGGCGGAGGTCATGGTGGACCTGCTGGCGGAGTGAGGCACGGCCGATGGAGGATGCCAAGAGACAGACACTGGCCCGGATCGTCCGGGCCGGGGCGGAGGAGATGCTGCCCCGCCAGCTGGCGCTGCTGGAACAGATCTGCGCCATCGACAGCGGCACCGGCAATGAGGCGGGCAACGCCGCCGTGACCGGGCTGCTGGAGCCGGTGCTCTCCGAGCTGGGGGCCCGGACAGAGCGGGTGAGGGAGCCTGGTCTGGGGACCCATCTGGTGGCCCGGGTGCGGCCGGAACAGCCCCGGGGAAAGGTGCTGCTGGCCGCCCACCTGGACACGGTGTTCGGCCCCGGCTTTGCGGAAAAGCACCCCTTTCATATTGAAGGGGAGTGGGCCCACGGCCTGGGGGCCGGGGACTGCAAGAGCGGCGTCCTTATCTCCCTGTTCGGGGCGCTGATTTTGAAAAAGGCGGGCCTGCTGCCCCCCTGGGAGCTGACGTACCTTTTCACCTGTGACGAGGAGACCGGCTCCCGGTCCGGCCGCAAGGTCTACGCCCGGGAGGCGCAGGACGCGGCTCTGGCCCTGGTGTTCGAGGGCGGCCGGGAGCGGGACGGACGTCCCCGGTTTGTCACATCCCGCCGGGGGGTGATTCTGGGAACCGTCGACGTGGCGGGGCGGGAGGCCCATGCGGGTAAGGCGTATCTGGAGGGCCGCAGCGCCGTGCTGGAGCTGGCTCACCAGATCATCCGGCTATACAGCTTCAACGACTATGAGAAGGGCATCTACTACAATGTGGCGCCCATCTCCGGCGGACGGCCCAACGGCGTGGTGGCCGGAGAGGCCCGGGGGGAGTTCTGCGTGGCCGGGATTCCGGAAAACGCGGACTTCCCGGTGATCCAGGCCAGGCTGGACAGCATGGCGGACCAGGTGACGGTGGAGGGCTGCCAGGTGCAGGTCACCTACCGGACGCTGTTCCCCGCCATGGAGCGGAACGCCGCCAATCACAGCGCCTATCTCCGGGCGGCAGAGGCGGCGGAGCTGCTGGGTTGGGAGCCGGAGGAGATCGCGGACCCCGCCGCCACCGACGGGGCCTATCTCTCCACTTACGGCGTCCCCACGGTGGACGCCCTCTCCGCCATCGCAGAACAGATCCACACCACGGAAGAGCGGGTGCGCATCCCCTCCATCCGGGACAGGACGGCCCTGTGTGCGGCGATGCTGGGCCTGCTGGGATAACGCCCCGCAAAGCGGGCAAGTGCAAGAGACTGGGAAGGGAGCCCCTTCCCGGTCTCTTTTTCGGCGGGGGCAGACGATTCCCAAAGACGCATATCCCGCCCGGTCGGCGCATAGAGTTTGGAATAGATTCCGACAGGGGAGGGAGCGTCATGGCGGCACGGCACGTTGGGCGGCGGATCGGCACCGTCTCGTCCCAGCATCGGGCGGCGGAAAGGCGGCGGCGGAGTACCCCGGCTGCGCCGCACAGGGTCCAGCGGGGAAAACGGGAAACTCTGACTCCGGGAGAGCGGCGGCATCTGATCCAGCTGGTGGCCTGCGGCAGCATCTTTGTGCTGCTGGTGGCGGTGAAGCTCCTGCTGCCGGGACGCATGGCCCAGGTGAATGCCAAGCTCACCGGAATGCTGGAACAGAACATCGATGTGCAGGCCGTGTTCTCCGCTGTGGGGCGGGCCGTGAGCGGCGAAGCGGATGTGGACGTGGCCCTTCAGGATATGTATCAGGCGGTGTTCGACCCTCAGGAGGATTCCGCCGTGGAGGTGTCAGCCCCGGCAGGGGGAGAGGCGGTGTCTCTCCAGCTTCCTGCGGCCATCGCGCCCCTGCGGGCCTTCCGGACCGGGACCGGCAGCAGCGACGGCTGGCTGGATCTGCCCGCAGCAGCATCCCAGACGGCAGAGACCGCGCAGACAGCAGAGGCCGATCAGACAGCGGAGACTGCGGAAACCGCATCCCAGGGCGCGGCGGAGGCGTCTACCCTGGCCTACGTCCTCTACTCCGACCAGAACCTGCCGGACAACGTGTGCCTGGAACAGGCCCTGCTGGGCTTTGATTACTGCACCCCGGTGATGGGCACCCTCACCTCTGATTTCGGCTACCGGGAGCACCCGGTGGAGGGAGAGGAGCGGTTCCACTATGGTATTGACATCGGCGCCGCCGCTGGGACGGAGATCGGCTGCTTTGCCGACGGTACCGTCACCGCCGTGGGGGAGAGCAGCAGCTACGGCAAGTACATCACCGTTGCCCACGAGGGGGGCTACTCCACCCTGTATGCCCATTGCAGCCGGATTATCGCCTCCTCAGGCGCCTCTGTGAAGGAGGGGGACGTGATTGCAGAGGTGGGGGAGACCGGCGTGGCCACCGGGCCTCATCTGCACTTCGAGCTCCATGAGGGCAGCCAGTACCTAAATCCCATCTACTATGTCTCGCTGGCGTGACCGGATTCGGATTTCCGGCGGCTTCTGGCTGCTGGCGGCCTGGTTCACACTGGTGAACGGCTGGCAGCTGCTGGCGGTGATTCTCTCCGCCGCGGCGCTCCACGAGCTGGGACACCTGCTGGTGCTGCGGCTGCTGGGGGCCCGGGTGCGGGAGCTGCGGGTCAGCGTCTTTGGGGCGGAGCTGATGACTTCCGCCGCCCGCCTGTCCTATCCGGGGGAGATCGCGGCGGTGCTGGCGGGGCCAGCAGTGAATCTGCTGTGCGCGCTGGTTCTGGGGGGCGCCCACGCCTGGGTGGCGGCGGGAGCCCATCTGTCACTGTGCCTCTTCAACCTGCTGCCGGTGCGGCCCCTGGACGGCGGCCGGGCGCTGTATCTCGCGGCCGCATGGCTGGCGGGTCCCTCCGCCGCGGAGCGCATCGCCTGCTGGGCGGGGGGCACGACGGCGCTGGCTCTGGGCGGCCTGGTGCTGTGGCTGATCGGGCGGACCGGCGGGAGCCTGTGGCTGCTGCCGGCTGCATTCGGCCTGCTGGCGGCGGCTCTTCGGGAACTGCACGGCAGAAAGGCGGATTTTTTGTAAAAAATACTTGCATTTTCCTCCTGGCCGTGGTATCCTATTACGGCTACAAAGGGTGGTCCTCTGCCGTGCACACGCCGGAGTGCGTTGATGTGCCTTTGAGAGAAGCGGCATGAACACCTATTATTTAGGAGGAACATCCATGGATCTGATTAAGGAACTGAACAAAGAGCGTCTGGAAGCGGAAGTGACCCCCGTCAAGGTGGGCGACACGGTCCGGGTGCACGTGAAGGTCAAGGAAGGCTCCCGTGAGCGTATCCAGGTCTTCGAGGGCACCGTCATCGCCAAGAAGCACGGCGGCATCACCGAGACCATCACCGTGCGCCGCATCTCCTACGGTGTCGGTGTGGAGAAGGTCTTCCCCGTGCACTCTCCCTCCATCGACAAGATCGAGGTGGTCCGCAACGGTGCTGTGCGGCGTGCCAAGCTGTACTATCTGCGCGGCCGCGTGGGCAAGGGCGCCAAGGTCAAGGAAAAGCTGTGATCCAAGACGAAAGAGAGGCGAAAGCCTCTCTTTTTTCTTGTCACACAAAATTTCCCCGGCATCTTGTGATTTTGACGGTTCTTTGATATACTAGCATACGTTATTGTGAAAAACTGCGGTGCTGGAGGAGGCGGTCACGTGCGGGGAGGAAAACGGCTCAACAGGGACGCGCTTTCCCTCCGCGGGCTGTACGAGTGGGTGCAGGTGCTGGTGTGCGCCGTGACAGCAACGGTGCTGCTGTTCACCTTTGCGGCGCGGGTGGTGCTGGTGTCCGGCCCCTCCATGCGGGAGACGCTCCAGCATCAGGACTGCCTGCTGGTGATGAACGCCCACCTGTGCGGTGGATTTGAGGCCGGGGACATCGTCATCATCCGGAAGGAGAGCTTCAAGGACGGGGAGCCCATCGTGAAGCGGGTGATCGCCACAGAGGGCCAGACGGTGGACATCGACTTTACCGCTGGTGCCGTCTATGTGGATGGGCAACTGCTGGAGGAGGACTACATCCGCCAGCCCACCTATCTGGAGGAGGGGCTGGAGTTCCCTGTCACCGTGCCGGAGGGCTGCGTCTTTGTTATGGGCGACAACCGCAACGACAGCGATGACAGCCGGGATCCGGAGCTGGGGCCGGTGGATACCCGGCAGATTTTGGGCCGGGCGGTGTTCCTGTTGTTCCCAGGCGTGACGGCAGACACCGACAAGCGGGACTTCGGCAGGATCGGCCCGCTGACATAAGAGCAAGGAGACCTCCGGCGGGGGGCTTTCCATCAACAGGGGCGAAAGCGCCCGCGGAGGTTTTGCAGACATGTGGAAGAAAGAGAAGAAGCAGGAGACGCAGGAGGTGTCTCCGGAAAAGGAGGAGGGCCGGGACCTGTATGAGTGGGCCCAGGCGCTGGTGTGCTCCGTGCTGGCGGTGGTGCTGCTGTTTACCTTCGTCATCCGGCTCATCGGCGTGGATGGGCACTCCATGGTGCCCACCCTGCAGGACGGAGACCGGCTGCTGGTGCTGAACGCCATGCTGGACAACGACTATGGGTACGGCGACATCGTGGTGCTGCGGAAGGACACCTTTCTGGAGGAGCCCATCGTGAAGCGGGTGATCGCCACGGAGGGCCAGACGGTGGACATCGACTTTGTCTCCGGCGCCGTCTATGTGGACGGGGAGCTGCTGGAGGAGGACTATATCAACGAGCCCACCTATGTGGAGGAGGGGACGGAATTTCCCCTGACGGTGCCGGAGGGCTCCATTTTCGTCATGGGCGACAACCGAAACCACTCCAGCGACAGCCGCAGCAGCGACCTTGGCACGGTGGACACCCGGTATGTCATCGGCAAGGCGGTGTTCCTGCTGTTTCCCGGCGCGGACGAGGCCACCGGGCAGCGGGACTTCGGCCGCATCGGCCCCATTGCGGGGATCGACTGAGCCACGGGGACAGCTTCCTGAGAAGAATTGATTGGGCGCCGCCCGCCGGGGCGGCGTGAGGTAGGACTATGAATATTCAATGGTATCCCGGTCACATGACCAAAACCCGGCGGATGATCGCCGAGCAGATCAAACATGTGGATGCAGTGTGCGAAATCGTGGACGCCCGAATCCCTGTGTCCAGCCGGAACCCGGATGTGGACGAACTGACGGCGGGGAAGCCCCGGCTGGTGGTGCTGAACCGGGTGGACCAGGCGGACCCAGACGCCACGAAGCGGTGGGCGGCCTGGTTCCGGGCAAAGGGGTACGCGGTGATGGAGTCCGACGCCAAGAGCGGCGCCGGGACAAAGCAGTTTGCCGCTGCTGTCAAGACGCTTCTTGCGGACAAGCTGCGCGCCTATGCGGAAAAGGGGCAGAACCGGGTGGTCCGGGTGATGATTTTGGGCGTGCCCAACGTGGGCAAGTCCACCTTTATCAACAGGATCGCCGGCCGCAAGACTGCCAAAACCGAGGACCGGCCCGGTGTCACCCGGGCCAAGCAGTGGGTGCCCATCGACCGCGGGCTGGAACTGCTGGATACCCCCGGCATTCTGTGGCCCAAGTTTGAGGACCAGAGCGTGGGGCTGAACCTGGCCTACACCGGCGCGGTGAAGGACGAGATCCTGGACATGGAGACCCTGGGCTGCCACCTGATGGCGTACCTGGGCACCAACTACCCGGAGGCCCTGAGGACCGGCTACAAGCTCCCGTCCCTGCCGGAGCGTCAGGACGGCGAGGAGGACGTGGCCTGGGGCTACCGCCTGCTGGAGGCCGTCGGGAAAAAGCGGGGCTTTCTGATCTCCGGCGGCGAGGTGGACACGGAGCGGATGGCCAAGATCCTTTTGGACGAGTACAGAGCTGGCAAGCTGGGACGCTTCACACTGGAAATGCCGGGCCTTTCCTGAGGGAACGGGCCGCAAAAGGCGCCCGGGAGAAGCCGGGGCGCCTGAATATGGGGGGATGGAGCATGACGGAACAGGAAGTGAGAGACTATGTGGAGAGCGCCTTTCAGGCGTTGAAAAGCCGGGGGTGGTACGCGGACGGGACGCTGGTTCGCGCCGCTAACACCGAGACGGATATCACCGCCTTTGAGACGCGGCGCTCTCTCAAGCTGCCGCGCCTGTATCGGGCCTATCTCCAGTCCTGGCGGCGGATGGTCCCACAGCCGGACAGCGGCGAGCAGTGGGACAAAGAGTATCAGGACCTCATACGCAGCACACACGATTCCTTCCGGCTGAACGCTCTGTTTCAGGAGGAGGGGGACTTTGGGGCCTTGTGGCTGGAGCTTCACTGTCCGCCGGAAGCCATGGAGGAACTGGACGAGAGAATCGAGAACCTGAAGGAGAGCCAGGAGGAGCTGAACGGGCCTTTGCCGGAGGAGAGCTTCCGGTATCTGGTCCCCATTGGGGACTGGGGGGCGGGCTGGGGGCCGCTCTGTCTGGATTTGAGCCGGCCGGAGGAGCAGGTGGACCTGGAGGACGACTCCACCTGGTCTTTGGTGTGGTTCGACCATGAGGAATTTGACTGGGGGGCAAAGTATCTGGGGGAGGACGGCCTGCTCCATGGTCGCGCGGCCGCCCCGGATTTCCAAACGCTGCTGGAGTGGTATTTCTTCTGCCCGGCGGAGGCGGAATTTGAGGCGAAAACTGGTATCAAGCCAACTGTCCAGTGGTACAAGGACGGGGCGAAACGTAAACAGGAGGGGAGAAGCGATGACCGACCAGGAGGCGAGGGACTATGTGGAGGGCGCCTTTCAGGCGCTGAAAAGCCGGGGCTGGTTCCAAAAGACCGGCCTGGTGCCCACCGGAGTGACTGACCGGGAAATCGCGGACTTCGAGGCGGAGACAGGGCGGAAAGTTCCCGCCCTGCTGAAAGCGTTTTTGAAATCCTACCGGATGGACTTCGAGCTTTGGGGGATTATCCATGAAATAGACTTTGACACCCGGGCATGGCCCATGTCCCTGAGTACCAGTGTTAAGGAACTGCGCACAAATTGGGCGGTGTTTTGGGATGCCGCAGATTATGGCACCGCACCGAAGCGGTATGGGCATTTCCTGCCCATTGGAATGTGGGAGAGCGATTTCCTGGTGTGGGACCTCTCCCGGCCGGAGGACCAGGTGAACGAGGAGGACTGGGGCGAGAGCTGGGTGCTGCGGGCTTTTCCCCACGACGAGGAGTGGAACGAGGCGCTGTGGGAAGAGGGGGGCGAGCCCTGCGCCCCGGACTTCAAGGCTCTGCTGGACTGGTACTTCCACGGTACCCTGATCCCGGAGTTTGAGGAGGACTACCAGGTGAAGGTAAACTACGAGCGGCTGAACAGCTATGATTTCCTTTGGCACTACTTTGAGGACCGCTGGAAGGGGAAGTGACCATGGCGGAGAACCTCTGGAACTATGAGCGTGAACAATGGAATAGTGGTCTCACGGCCCTCTGCGGAGTGGACGAGGCAGGAGCCGGGCCCCTGGCGGGGCCAGTGTACGCCGCTGCCGTCATTCTGCCCCGGGAGATCGTTTTTCCTGGCCTCAACGACTCCAAAAAGCTGACGGCGAAGAAGCGGGATGTCCTGTTCGACCAGATCACCGCCACGGCAGAGGCGTACAGCATCGCCTTTGTGACGGCGGAGGAGATCGACAGTTTGGATATCCTCAACGCCCGGATGCTGGCTATGAACCGGGCCATTGAGGGGTTATCCATTCGGCCGGACCTGTGCCTCATTGACGGCAACCGGGACCATGGCAGCAGCGTCTCCATCACGGCGCCCCACATGTGCCTGGTAGGCGGGGACGGGAAGAGTGCCTCCATTGCGGCGGCCTCCATCCTGGCCAAGGTCAGCCGGGACCGGTATGTGACCGGCGTGCTGGACCGGGAGTATCCCCAGTACCAGTTTGCCAAACACAAGGGCTATGGGACGAAGCTCCACTATGAAATGCTGGATCGGTACGGCCCCTGCCCTGCCCACCGGCGGACTTTTCTGAAGAAGTGGGAGGCCCGGCGCACATGAATACCACCAAGGCCCTGGGGGACCGGGGCGAGGCCGCAGCGGCACAGTACCTGCGGAAGAGGGGCTGCCAGTTGCTGGCAAGCCAATGGCGCTGCCGGTACGGAGAGCTGGATCTGGTGGCCCGGGACAGAGACGGCACCATCTGCTTTGTGGAAGTAAAGCTGCGCAGCGGCAGCTTCGCGGGCCTGCCGCGGGAGGCGGTGGACCGGCGGAAGCAGGAACGGCTCCGGGCCGCAGCGGCCTGCTATCTCAGTCAGCACGACCTGGACGCTCCCGCCCGGTTCGATGTGGCGGAGGTTTATACGGATGGGGTTCACCGCCCCCTCCGGCTGGAATATTTGGAAAATGCGTTTTGAAAAACAGTCAGAAGGAGAGAGCGACATGAAGTATTACAGCACACGGGACGCCGCCGTCCGCATGGACGCAGCGGAGGCCATCAAGATGGGCCTGAGCCGGGACGGCGGCCTGCTGACCCCCTGCGAGATCCCGCAGATCGACCGGGCTTTTTTGGAGAGCCTGGTGAATGTCCGGTACCAGGAGCGGGCTGCCAAGGTCATGGGCCTGTACCTGACCGACTACACCTATGAGGAGCTGTCCGGATTTGCGGAGAACGCCTACGGCCCTGAGAAGTTCGACTGCGACGTCGTGGCCCCTGTCCGCACGGTGGACGAGACCACCCACTGCCTGGAGCTGTGGCACGGCCCCACCAGCGCCTTCAAGGACATGGCCCTGCAGATGCTGCCCCAGCTGCTCTCCGCCGCCCTCCGCAAGACCGGAGAGTCCAAGACGGTATGCATCCTGGTGGCTACTTCCGGCGACACCGGCAAGGCTGCGATGGAGGGCTTTGCCGACGTGCCGCAGACGAAGATCCTAGTATTCTACCCCAAGGACGGCGTGTCCAAGGTCCAGGAGACCCAGATGGTCACTCAGGACGGCGCCAATGTGGGCGTCTGCGCCGTGGAGGGCAACTTCGACGACGCCCAGGCCGGTGTAAAGCGCATTTTCTCCGATGAGGCCATCCGGGCCACCCTGGCGGACCGGGGTTACTTCCTGTCCTCCGCCAACTCCATCAACTGGGGCCGCATCCTGCCCCAGGTGGTCTACTATATCTCCGCCTACTGCGACCTGGTCCGGGACGGGAAGCTCAGCATGGGCGACAAGGTGAACTTCTGTGTGCCCACCGGCAACTTCGGCGACATCCTGGCGGCCTACTACGCAAAGCGCATGGGACTGCCGGTTGGGAAGCTGATCTGCGCCTCCAACTGCAACGATGTGCTGACGGACTTCCTCCGCACCGGCGTGTACGACAAGAACCGTCCGTTCCATACCACCATGAGTCCCTCTATGGACATTCTGGTGTCCAGCAACCTGGAGCGGCTACTGTTCGACCTCTCCGGCGAAAACGATGCGGAGGTGAAGGGCTACATGGATGCCCTCGCCAAGACCGGCAAGTACGAAGTGTCCGACGCCATCAAGGCGGCTCTGGCGGACCAGTTCTGGGGCGGCTTTTGCGGCGAGGCGGGCACCTCCGCTGCCATCGCCAAGTATTACAAGGAGAACGGGTATCTGATCGATACCCACACCGCCGTGGCCGCCAGCGTCATGGAACAGTACCGCAAGGCCACCGGCGACAAGACGGTGACGGTGTTCGTCTCCACCGCCTCCCCCTACAAGTTCTGCGACCACGTGCTGCGGGCCATCGGGGAGACCCCGGCGGGCGACGGCGTGGAGCTGCTGGACCAGCTGCATGAAACTACCGGCACGGCGATTCCCCGGCGCCTGGCGGCCCTGAAGGGCAAGGCCCGGCGGTTCGACCTCACCTGTGAGAAGCCCGGTATGGACAGCGTGGTGCTGGACTTTTTGAAGTAAGGCAGGGCATACCGAAGGCGGGCCGCCGGACGGCGGCCATGGGGGATTCTGCTCCCGCAGGGGGCTGGTCCAGCGGGATGCACCCCCCATTTTCTTTTCCCTCTTGTGGAAAAGAAAACGGGC